>Ga0209147_100088_pt1 | contig 179728 bp, 169 predicted proteins | sample AraplaCol_mLB_r2_FD_184278 | JGI IMG/M metagenome (GOLD analysis project Ga0209147, IMG submission 184278) | Arabidopsis root microbial communities from North Carolina, USA - plate scrape CL_Col_mLB_r2 (SPAdes) (version 2) | ecosystem: Host-associated > Plants > Roots > Endosphere | place: USA...
AAGATGCAAAACGCCTGGAATGCATCCTCTTGATAAACACTACAACATATGGGTAAGCCGTATGCCTTAATAGGGCACGTACGGTTTGATAAGGGGGAAGTCTCGTGAGAGATTTCCCTACTTTATTAATTGAACTGGTTTTTCCAAGAAGTAGTAGGATACGGGATTAATTGGATTGTTTGTGATATGATTTAAAATAAAAACATATACTCTAGTGATGTATATTTTTAACACTTTAGGGGATGGAGAAATGAAATTTGAGATGCAAAAAGCGAATATGTTGGCTGAAGATATAAATGATTTTGTCAAATTAGTACATAATAGTTATGAAAAAAGTAAATACACATCTACTAATAATAAAGACAAAATATATCAAATAAAACTATTAATTGAAGAGTTTAGGTTCCAAGTATTGGCAGATGAATTGTTCAGAATTAATCGGTTTGCTTGGGATGGAAAATATACATATTTATTGATCGAGAACTTTATAAAAGGAATAAACATTATTGATGAATACGTGGAAAATAACTATAATGAACTTTATATTTTCACAGCAAAACTCTACACTTTAAAAAATGCAATCATTTCATTTGAAAATAAGTAATGTAATGCGACAAAAATTTTTCAACACAAATTAAAAATGCTATTTCCTTTACAGAGGGTAATAGCATTTTAGAATGAAGTTTGTTAAAATTTTTTAAACCTAATTGGACTAACCATTAAGAAAGCAAGAATTAAAGTAATCCATGCATTACTATAAAAAAACATTCCCATACCAGCTAAAGGTAAACCAGCGGCAGGAATAGGTAAACCCTTAAAATAACCGATGGTTGGTTTAGCACTAAATTTTGCTAATCTTAATGCCCCCATCGTAGGAAAAAGGATAAATGCAAGTGAGGTTAAAATTGATGGTGCCGAAATGGAATGAAATAAAAGCGCAGGGGCAACGCCGAAACTAACAATATCCGCTAAAGAATCTAGCTCTACCCCAAATTCACTATTCACTTTTAGTTTCCTAGCAACCTTTCCGTCAAAAAGATCAAAAATAGCAGCGATAAAAATAAAAATTGAGGATATCATTATCAAACCACTCATATTAAGCGTAATCGATAGAACACCACAAACTAAATTTCCGATTGTAAGTAAATTAGGTATAGATTTTACGACCTGACTAAACAAAGTATCACCCCAGAACATTAAAAACCTTTCAATAGTATTTTCTAACTATTTACACTTTATTCTTAAATCTTACATAGTTATTTATCAAGATTGTAAAATAAAAAAAGGGGAAAAATACCAAATACCGAATAATAAATACATGTAAACAGATTAAAAAAAGATTAAAAGATTATAGGAGGAATTAAATGAAGGCATTATCCTTTTCCTTTGGACTAATACTAGAAGTGATTAGAATCATATTGATCTTTGGGTTACTTGGAGCTTTATTATCAACAGTTGTAACAGAAATATATAATGAATTTGGAGTGAATCTTACACATACTGGATGGTGGAGTTATTTTGGTATACTTGTTTTAATATTTGTGATCTATCGAAATAGAATACAATTCAGTGGGTGGTATAATGGAAAAGGAAGGGAGAAATTAACTAAAAAAATCACAAACCTTTTAATTTCTTGCTCAATCATTATGATCTTAACACCTGGAATAATTGAATTATTTCATTGATTTTAAAATAGTCAACATAGCAGTAATTTAAATGAACTTTAACAACAAGATCGACGCTTAGTCGATTCAGACTGTTGACAAACGCTCGCTTTCTTCGTTACTTCACCTGTCTGCGGTGCTCATTACCGTTTAGGGTAACTCCGCTCCTCACCAGGCTTCGCGCCTCGAAAGACAAGCGCTTGCAATCAGTCTGAAAATCAAGTTTAAAGTACTTTGTCTACACACTGAATCGACGTTTAGTCGATTTTTATTTTGCCTATACGATTGATGATAGGAGTGATTGAAATGACACTATTTGGCTATCTATTCTGGGGGATTATAGTTGTAGCAATTGCATTTGGTTTCTTTATGCAAAAAAAGTTCGGTACAAAAGCGCCAGATAAAACAGAAAGTCAAAAATTACATGAAGAAATTACGAGACAGACACATAATAATGATCGACCAAGATTTTAATTTAAGGGTGTGGTTAGAAAAAAGACTACCATATCGAATTAATTCTAATCAATTTTCTGAATGAAGTTAGAGCTTGAAAAAGTTAATATAATAGAGAAAGTAATACTTTTACCAAGAAAGGAACATAACATGAAAAAGATTGATGAATACTTTGATACAGCAATGGAAGCTTGGAGTATGATGCAAAAAACGACTGATGATGAAGGAGCAGAATGGGCAGAAAGATTCGAACGCTACTTCTATGAATTTATTGATGAAATGAAGAAATGGTGGGAAACGCTTGATCCAAAACCAACAAAAATAGAAGATGCTGAAGAGTTACCTGAAGTTAAAAAGTGGATGGAGAAAATTCCAGGTCCAGTCCAATTAAATTTCTTAAATGAATTAGAGGAAATAGTTGATGGTATTGAGACAGTACGGTTTGATTTTAATGAATAATTAAGCAGATCCGGATAATAGATTTAATATAACGTATTAAGAAGCTAAAATGACGTCTGGCGTAAAAATAATAGAAGATACAGTGACAGGAAAACAATATTTATTTAGTTGACATAGCTATGCAGGAGGACTTACCCATTTATTGGATAAGGACGGGAAACCAGTTATAAAAGAAAAAAATGAAACGGAATAGGAGCTGATTAGTATTCAGCTCTTTTTCATTTCAAAGAAGTGCATATTAGTTTATAAACCAACGTTTTCAAAGAAATTAACGTATAAAAATTTGATGTAAATTCTAAATACTATTTCAAAAAGTCACATCAAAAGTATGATGTGACTTTTTTATTTATTCAGTTTGTAATCCGGCAAATATTACCCTTAATCCATATAGAAATTGTTCTTCAAAATCGAAACTATAATGGTATTGTTCACCAAAAAATGAAGTAAATGCAGTAACTTCTTCGGGAGTGTATTTGAACTGTTTTGCACGATGTTCATCTGCTACAAATGATAATACATAGTTGTTAAAAAGGTTACCAGCAACCAAACAGTTTTGATCAGAGACACCGTATTTAGTTAAATTTTCTAAAGTGAATTTGACTGCTTTTAATCTACTCGGTGTAGTAGGCATTGATTGCGCAAAAACTTCTACGGCATCGCGTGTCTTTAATAGCACTCTTCGTACTTCAAATGCTAAAGCTGTAAGAGCTTCCTTAGCATCATCTAATTCCTCAGGAAGGACAATTTCATTATTTAAGTGCTCAGCAATTAAATCATACAAAGCCTGTTTATCTTTAATATGCCAATATAAGGATGCGGCTTTGATCTCAAGTTCCTTTGCCAAAGTGCGCATCGATAAATTACTTATTCCGTCACGATTTAAAATATCAAGGGATGCTTTTACAATTGCTTCTTTCGTTATCGCCATAAAATCTCTCCAAAACTTTAATAATTGTCATTGACTCTAACAGTGTTAGATGTTAATCTAACGATGTTAGGTAACTAACGTTGTTAGACGTTTTTGTTCTCTTATTGTACTAGAAATATAAACTACTTTAAAGTTCAAAAAAATTACCTACTAGCTAAATCAAATAAATAAATTTAAATAATAAGATCCATGAACAATGATTGATAATATTAAGAGAGTTAGGATGGATATGATGATGAAAAATATGCGCAAGAAAAAAGATGTTGGTATTTATGGGTATACAGCTAAATGGTATGACAAAAACTCACGAAAAAGTCGACTAACACAAATGCAAGAATATGCAAACGAAATTAAATCTTTAGTTCATGATGGTGCAAGGATTTTAGAAATAGCACCTGGCCCAGGTTATTTGTCTATTGAACTAGCAAAAATGGGTTTTGAAGTTACAGGTGTAGAGTTAAGTCCAGATTTTGTTAACATTGAAAAAAATAATGCAAAGGAAGCAAATGTTTTAGTAGATTTTAAAGAAGGTAATGCATCAAATCTACCATGTGAAGATAATACATTTGATTTTATTGTTTGCAGCGCAGCATTTAAGAATTTTATGGATCCATTAAAAGCACTTAAAGAAATGTACAGGGTATTAAAGCCAGGAGGTACTTCACTTATAATTGATATGAATTTTAACGCAACTGCTCAAGATATTGAAGGTGAAATTAGAAAAACTGGAATGAAAGGGCTTGATAAGTATTTTGTAAAATTTGCATTTAAAACTTTCTTGAAAAAAGGTGCTTATACAAAAGAAAATTTTAAGATGTTTTTAAATGATACTGAATTTAAGAATTATCACATTAAGCAAGTAGATATCAGTTTATATGTATATCTTTATAAATGATTAGCTTATTTATTTGTAAAAATTGCCCATTTAAATGATAAATTGTTATAAAAAACGTTATATCATAGAAAGTTGGGATCTGGTTGAGAAAATTTCTTCTATATATTTTGTTTTTAAAGCTTTCATGGGATCTCATTCATTTTGTATATAAAGCTTGGGGAGAGTATAAACCGCATAATCTAGTTTATATTACTATTTCAATCTTCATCGATTTATTTATCATTTTGATTTTATTAAAAACAAAAAAGTCTAGAAAAAGTTTAACAAAATTTGAGCATTTCCATAACGAGGCCTTAAATTGTGATGAAAGAAAAGAATACGAAAAAGCGCTTCAAATAAGAGAAGAAGGTCTGAACTTACAATCATTAACTGATTTACAACGTGCAGAATTACATGTTGGTAATGGTGGAACATATTTTTATTTAAGAGATTATAAAAATGCTTCCAATAGCTTCGATAAAGCTTTTGAGCTAGTTAAACTAGAGAAAATACCTTATGATGAACAATATAAAGTAATGATTGAATGTTACGTAAAAGCAAATCGAAAAGAAGATGCCATAAAGTTAGTTGAAGAATTGTTAGAAAGACAATCTTACAATAAAAAATTCAAAAAGTTACAACCAATAATGGATCAGTTATTAACTTAATTTTACTAGTGCTATCTATAGGATTTCATTTTAATAGAGAAAAATATAAAAAGTCGATTCCTCAGGTGGAAATCGACTTTTTTAATGATCCTATCATTTATTATTCATAAAATTTTGTTTCTCTAAATATTCTAGAACTGTTTGAGAATATTCATGATGAGATTCTTGTGTATACTTTGCAATCGTATAGATTTGAGCTAAATTCTTTAAGCCTAGTCGCTCTGTCATTTCTTTAAGCTTTGGAACGTCCATGTAACGTTGCCAGCCTTTTTCATTTCTTTCTTTATAGATTTCAAGAATATCTTCATCTGAATAATCATTATATTGTTCATAATGAACTAGACCTTGTCTTGGAAGTCGGTCACGTAATGCTGGATTTTCTTTAGGGTAGCCTAATGAATATCCTACAATTGGTACGACATTTGGTGGTAAGTTTAAAATTTCTCCAATTTGATTACAATTTGCAAGCGTTGAGCCCATATAACATAGACCAAGACCAGCATTCTCTGCTGCTAATGCACAGTTTTGGGAAGCCAATGTAGCATCAATGGCACCAATCATAAAGCTCATGAAATTATCAAAATGTACTGGTGCATCATTTAGCGTTAGCCATTTTCTCATTCGATTAAAATCCACACAAAAAGTTAAAAGAATAGGTGCATCAATAACCATTGATTGCTCCATATGAGCAGAATATAATTTCTTTCTAATTTCCTTGTCTTTTGTGACAATAATCGAATAAGATTGCATATTGCCACTTGAGGACGCACGAATACCTGCATCTAATATTTGATCTAACAGTTCTTGGCTTACTTCCTTATCCTCATATTCTCGAATTGATCTGTGCCCATGTAATACATCGTTAAATTCCAAAGCTTTCACTCCTCATATCAAAAAGATTTCATTAGAAATAAAAGAAAAATACAAAAGTTCGACATATACTTTAAAATTGTAATTATTTCTGAATAATCAAATTATAAAGTAAAGATATCATAAAAAAATGTTATCGTATACAGATTTGTACTTTTTAAAAAATTTAGGAAAAATTACTCAGATTAATATTTTTTTAGAATAGTAGAGATTTGTATCGATGTCTAAAAATGTCAAATTATTACTTACAAGTAGATTAAGGGTTAATAGATTGATTTATTTAATTAACGAGTAAATTGATTAATTAAAATATAAAATGATATGAGTATAGAGAAAATGGTTGAATATGGTAATAAATTAGTCAAACAATTGGGAGCAAAGATATAAATTGAATATAAAATAAATTAAGCTCAGCATACTATTTTAGACTGAGCTTAATCCTTTAATATCAATTTTTTAAACAATCAAGTTCTATTCTAACTTTAAATTCTTAAATTCAATTCGATACAAATCACGACGTCGATCACGTAATTGCCGAACTGATCCCGTATTTCGAGAACGTCTTAATTTTTCAAGGTCAACATCTCCGACTACGACAGTATCAACATTTGCATCACATTCACCAACAATGCCATCTCTTGCGAAGCCAAAATCAGAAGGGGAGAAAATACCGGATTGTGCATATTGAATGTCCATGTTCTGTACATGTGTTAAGTTCCCAACTGTTCCTGCGATACAAGTATATACTTGGTTCTCAATCGCTCTTGCTTGAGCACAATAACGAACACGGAGATAACCTTGGCGATCATCGGTACAAAATGGAACGAAAATGATATTTGCACCTTGATCAACTGCAATACGAGCAAGTTCTGGAAACTCGATATCGTAGCATATTTGGATAGCGATTTTTCCACAATCTGTATCAAACACATGGATTTCGTTTCCTTCTGAAATTCCCCACCATTTTCTCTCATTAGGAGTTGCATGAATTTTTAATTGCTTTTCAATCGTACCATCACGCCTAAATAGATATGCAACATTGTAGATATTACCGTCTTCCTCAACGAAGTGAGATCCCCCCACAATATTGACATTGTAGCGTACAGCAAGCTCTGTAAAAAGTTCAATATATTGCTCTGTATATGTTGCAAGCCTACGAACAGCCTGATCAGGGCGTTTTTCTTCTAGAAAAGACATTAATTGTGTTGTAAACAACTCTGGGAAAACAGCAAAATCCGAACCGAAGTCAGCGGCGACGTCAACATAATACTCGATTTGCTTTGTAAAATCAGAGAATGAATCGATTTTTTTCATCATGTATTGTATTGCGCAAATTCTAACTGGGAATGATGCACGGTAAACGCGTTTAGATTTTGGAAGATAGTCAATATTACTCCATTCCATCAAAGTCGCAAATGAATCTGATGCTTTATCATCCGGAAGGTAACGAGTATTAATCCGTTTAATTGTAAAACCTTCCATTAATTGAAATGATAAAACAGGGTCATAAATACTGTGTTTTTCTACAGCTGCTACATATTCACGTGGTGACATTTCATCTCTATGTTTATGATAATTTGGGATTCGACCACCAATGATAATACTTTGCAGATTTAATTGTCGAGCCAATTCCTTTCGCGCTTCGTAAAGACGATGGCCAATTTTCATACGACGGTATTCAGGATCAACCATTACTTCAATTCCATATAAATTAAATCCATTCGGATCATGGTTTGTAATATAACCATTATCTGTTATAACGTTCCAAGTATGCTGGTCATCATATTCATCGAAGTCAACCATTAAACTTGAACAAGATCCAATAATTTTATCTTCGTACTCTACACAAAACTGGCCTTCAGGAAAAATGCGAATATGACTTTCTAATTGTTCGCGTTTCCATCCTTCCATGCCAGGAAAACAACGGTTTGATAACTTCATAATTTCACTAATATCTTCCATACGTATATTTCGAACTTCAATTTTCTTTTCATATTTTGACATATCTGTCTCTGACATAATCTCACGTCCTAAATATAAATGTCTCGCTTACTAATGGACCATAATAAATGGTCAATGGCACTCGATTCTAACAGTTAGGATACCCACAATTTACCTTTTAATATCGTCAAAAAAAGATTAGTTACTTTTAAGAGGTCATGAGGAAGTAAACCAGCGAAAATCAGGAATATAGTTCCTCATAAGCGGCTCATGAGAAAGTAAAACAGCGGAAATCAGGAATATAGTTACTCATAAGAGGTTCATGAGGAAGTAAACTAGCGAAAATCAGAAAGATAGTTACTCATAAGAGGTTCATGAGGAAGTAAACCAGTGAAAATCAGAAAAATAGTTACTCATAAGAGGTTCATGAGGAAGTAAACCAGCAAAAATCGGAAAGATAGTTACTCATAAGAGGTTCATGAGGAAGTAAACCAGCGAAAATCAGAGAGATAGCTACTCATAAAATGGTGATCCATTGTTATAATCTTTAACACTTATTAACAGTATGGAACATAGAACATGTTAGTAACCTCGTAGAAATGTATGTAAACTAGTATTTTATAATATTATTATGTAAACTAAATGAAACTAAAAAACATTATATAATAGCTGAATCCATACTCGAACATTGACTACTTTCAAGAAATACTTTAAAATTATCTTTAATTCAAGATAGTTGAAAGGAGTTGATGTGAATTGAATCAAAATGAAATTTCAACTAATTCGCTCCAGTTATATTCTGAAATTTGTAAAGCGAATCGATTTTTGACTGATGCTGCCATTAATAATATTAAATGTTTTGGTTTGAATTTAACTGAGTTTGCGGTCTTAGAATTGCTTTATCATAAAGGAGATCAGCCAATTCAACAAATTGGAAAAAGGATTTTAATCTCAAGCGGAAATATGACGTATGTATTAGATAAATTAGAGGCAAGACGATATATAAAACGCATTCATTGTCCAAAAGATCGACGAGTTATTTATGCAGCTTTGACTGAAGAGGGTAGAAGGGTAATTAGTTGCATCTTTCCAGGTCATAGTGAAATGATTTATAACTTATTTTCTCAACTAAATACAGTTGAAAAAGATATGTTAATCTATTTATTAAAAAAGGTTGGATTAAGTAAAAATCAACCTCAAGGTTGAGATAACTTAATTCGAACTAAATGGAATTAAAAGCTGTCATTTGATGGCTTTTTTTGATAAGGCTGGAAATGATAATAATAGACTAATTGTAAGAAGAGGTATATAAAGAATGGAAGAAAAGTTTAAAGGGAAATCAATTGTTATTACTGGTGGAGCAAATGGAATCGGAGAGGGGATTGCACTTGCATTTGGAAAATTAGGAGCGATTGTTTTTATAGCGGATATGAATGAACAAAAAGGTAATATAGTTGTAAATAAAATTGAGAAGAATGGTGGAAGAATAATCAATATGGCATCAACAAGGGCGATCATGTCGGAGCCAAATTCCGAGGCATATGCAGCTTCAAAAGGTGGAATTGTATCAATTACCCACTCATTAGCTGCATCGCTTCAGCCAAATGGTATAACAGTAAACTGTATTAGTCCTGGATGGATTCAAGTTGATCAGAGTGAAGAATTAAAAGAAACTGATCATCTTCAACATTGGTCAAATCGAGTAGGTAAACCTGAAGATATTGCGAAAGCTTGTATTTATTTAGCTGATCCAGAAAATAACTTTATTAATGGTCAAAATATCATAATTGATGGTGGCATGACTAGAAAAATGATTTATGAAGAGTAGAAAAAGCAAGGAAAGTTAATTTTTCCTTGCTTTTTCTATTCGTTACTAATTCGTTTTATCTTACTTTCTTGTATCCTTGCTCTAAAAATATATCTTAATAAATATGGTACAACAATAAAGATGAATAGTGTTCTAAATAGTTGATAAACACATTATGACAGTTAGATCTGCGTCTACTTCTTTTGCAATTAATGCCATTTGATCCATTCCACCAGGGGCTAAGCTTAGTAAGGCACTGATATGATCAATGGTGTTAATATGTGTTAGAAATATACTTGATAAAAGTGAAAAAGTTAATAAAACGATTCCACTTAAGACTGAAACTAGAACAATTTTTAATTTGTTATTTAAGTTTTCTGGTTTCAATAATAAGCCAATATAACTTCCCATCATTAACTGGGAACAGTCTAAAATAACGGATGGCAAGGCAGGACCATGTAGTCCTGATAAATTAAGCATAATGGTAGCGATCATTGGACCTAAAAGTAATGCAGTTGGAAAATTTATTTTCTTCCCTAAAATTCCTAGTAGAGTACAGAAAATAGCAAAAAAAATGATATTTGGAAATAAGACATGCCAGCTAGCTGAAGAGTGGTGAATGGCTTCTGAAATCGAACTTTTATGTACATTTAAAAATGGACTGAAAATTAATAACGGGACCATAAAAATAATCATCATAAGTCTGGAAATTTGTAAGAAAGTGACAATTGTGAAGTCAATATCTTTAATCTCTTCTGCAAGAGCAATCATTTGACTTAGTCCACCTGGAATACTGCCTAATAAAACAGTTGGATAATGTATTTTAAATACTTTAGATATTATGATCGAAATTGTAATTGTAAATAGGATGAGTAGAAAAGTCATCAAAATCATAGAAGGTAATTGATGTCCGATTTGAATAAACGTAGAAGATGTAAATGATAGCCCAATCGTGTAGCCGATTATGATCATGGCTGTATCTCGAATACTACTTGGCCAATACAATTTTAACCCTTTAATTTTAGAAAGTATAAGTACAAAAAACATTGGTCCAAGGAGCCAAGGTATCGGCAGTTTAATCAATTGAAATAAAAATCCACCAATAATTGCAATCATTAAAGTAAATAAAAGCTGTATCCATTTATTTTCTTTGTAATTTATTACCATAAATTTCACTTCTTTTCAAATTATAAAATTTTAATGTATAGATCATGTTTACATTTATTCATCGCGCTTGTTATGTTAATATCATTATTGACCTTAAGTTTATGGTATGCAAGGATTTTGCTCTGTTAGTCGTTAGAATTTTAAACAGGATAACAAACTAATCGGAGGATATATTAAGGATAGTAAATATTTTACAATTTTTAATTTGAAAACCCTTGCAAATTTTAATTAGAAAGGACTAATTGAATTGGCTAAACAACAAATAGGCGTAATTGGTTTAGCAGTAATGGGAAAAAACCTAGCTTTAAATATTGAAAGTAGAGGTTTCTCAATTTCTGTATATAACCGCTCAGTTGAAAAAACAGAAGAATTTTTAAAAGAAGCAGAAGGTAAAAATGTAGTTGGAACATTTTCAATTGAAGAGTTTGTAAATTCTCTTGAAACACCTAGAAAAATTTTAATAATGGTAAAAGCAGGTGCCCCAACTGATTCAACAATTGAAATGTTATTACCTCATCTTGATCAGGGTGATATTTTAATTGATGGTGGAAATACATACTATAAAGACACTCAAAGACGAAACAAAATGCTATCTGATAGCGGAATTCATTTTATTGGAACAGGTGTTTCAGGTGGAGAAGAGGGTGCTTTAAAAGGACCTTCAATTATGCCTGGTGGACAAAAAGAAGCATTTGAACTAGTAAAACCTATTTTTGAAGCGATTGCTGCAAAAGTAAATAATGAGCCTTGTACAACATATATTGGACCAGATGGTGCTGGTCATTACGTAAAAATGGTTCATAATGGAATTGAATATGGTGATATGCAATTAATCTCAGAAGCTTACTTTTTATTAAAAAATGTACTTGGCTTAACTGCTGATGAATTGCATCATGTATTTAGTGATTGGAATAAGGGTGAGCTTGATAGTTATTTAATAGAAATAACAGCTGATATCTTTACTAAAACTGATGAAGAAACTGGTAAACCACTTGTAGATGTTATTTTAGATAAAGCAGGACAAAAAGGTACTGGAAAATGGACTAGTCAAAGCACACTAGATTTAGGAGTACCTACTTCTATTATTACTGAGTCTGTATTTGCACGTTTCATTTCTGCAATGAAGGATGAAAGAGTAAAAGCAAGTAAAGTATTATCTGGTCCTTCAACTAGTACATTTAATGGTGATAAAGAGCAACTTATTGAAGATGTGAGTAAAGCTCTTTATATGAGTAAAATTTGTTCATATGCTCAAGGATTTGCTCAATTAAGAGCTGCATCTGATGAGTATAAATGGGATTTACAATATGGTGATATTGCAATGATTTTCAGAGGTGGATGTATTATTCGAGCAGCTTTCTTACAAAAAATTAAAGAAGCGTACGATTTAGATGCTAATCTATCTAACTTATTACTTGATCCATATTTCAAAGAAATCGTAGAAAGTTATCAAGGTGCTTTACGAAAAATTAGCGTAGTAGCAATTGAAACTGGTGTACCAATTCCATGTTTCTCTGCTGCATTAGCTTATTTTGATAGCTATCGTACTGAAACACTTCCTGCAAATTTAATTCAAGCACAAAGAGATTATTTTGGTGCACATACTTATGAACGAATTGATAAAGAAGGTAAGTTCCATACTCAGTGGACATAATTTTAAATTTGTTCTCAGAAATAAAAAGTTACCCCCTCGATCTTACGAGGGGGTAACTTTTTATTTCAAAAATCGTTTTTTAATGTTCATTTAATCGATCAGCAACTGGCCACCATTTATGACCATCAACTGTCAATAATGTATCGGCTTCGTTTGGACCCATTGAACCAGAACTATAATTTGTAAGTGGTGCTAAATTATTGTCCCAAGCTTTTGAGATGACATCAACAAAGCTCCAAGAATATTTTACTTCATCCCAATGTGTAAAGTTTGTTCCATCACCTAACATACAATCATAAATTAATCGCTCGTATGCTTCTGGTGTATTAATGCAATCAACGCAATTATTATTAAATGTTAATTGAATTGGCTTTGTGTAGCCTTCATCTGAGCCAGATCTTTTTGCATTTAATTGCAATGTGATTCCTTCATCTGGTTGAATATGTATAATTAATAAGTTTGGAGACATTGTCTCTTTTGTATTGTAATAAAGATTCATTGGTATATCTGAGAATTGAACAATAATCTTAGTCGATTTTGTCGCCATTCTTTTTCCAGTTCGAATATAGAATGGAACACCAGCCCATCTAAAATTATCGATAAAAAGTTTGCCCGCAACAAAAGTTTCAGTTTGAGACTCAGGTGCTACATTGTTCTCATTTTTATACGCTGGAACTTCTTCACCATTAATTACACCAGCATCATATTGTCCGCGAACAAAGTAATCTTTTACTTCGTTTTCATCAATTTTACGAAGAGCTTTAAATACTTTAACTTTTTCACTGCGAATTTCTTCAGTTGTTAATTTGATCGGTGGCTCCATAGCAAGTAGTGCCGCCATTTGAAGCATATGATTTTGAACCATATCTTTTAAAGCGCCCGAATTCTCATAGTATTTTCCACGGTCTTCAACACCAAGAATTTCACTAGACGTAATTTGGATATTTGAAATAAATCGATTATTCCAAAGTGGTTCAAACATGGCATTTGCAAAACGGATTACTTCTATATTTTGAACCATTTCTTTCCCTAAATAATGGTCAATACGATAGATTTGATTTTCTGAAAATGCTTCACGAATTTCATCATTCAATTCGATTGCACTCGGTAAATCATGTCCAAATGGTTTTTCGATTACAATTCGACTCCAACCTTCTGTATCAGCCAAACCATTTTGTTTTAACTGTTTAGCAATTGTTCCGAAAAATTCGGGTGCCATTGCAAGGAAGAAAACACGGTTCCCAGGAATTAAGTAATGATTGTCCAAGTTTGTTAATAAATTTCCTAATTCGATATAAGAAGAAGGCTCTAATACTTCAAATTGATGGTAATAAAAATGAGATAAAAAGCTTTCAATCTCAGTCTCAGATGAAGCAATCGATTGAATTGATTTTTTTACAGTTTCACGAAACTCATCATTTGACCAAGGTCTTCTACCTACACCGACAACAGCAAAACCTTCATCAATTTTTTGACTTAAAAATAATCTATATATTGAAATAAAAAGCTTTCTTTTTGCTAGGTCTCCTGTTGCTCCAAAAATGACAATAACTGCTTTTGGGTTTACTTTAGTTTTCAATTAATTTACCTCACTTCTTAAACATAAATTCTAACTTATTTTAGTAATAATCAAAGCTGATTATACAAATTATGTAAAATCCCTTTTAAAAAATTTTTTTGAAAGCATTTTCAATAATTATTAAAAAATAAATTAAATTTCCAAATTATTCATCTTATATCATAAACAAAACGAACAGATTCGTAAATAAGTGTCTTGATAATATTTATCTTTTTTCTTCTATTCCTTGTAAACAAAGGGGTTTTAAATGATTTGGATAATACAAGTTTATTCTTAATTTAATTAGAAATATGTAATTTATTGGTTAAAAATTAAAAAATAATTAGAAAAAAGTAAGTGGAATTTGTCAAAATCTCAGTTTTTTAGTAGAATTGTAATGTACCTTTATAGACATTTGGAAAATAAAGTAAAATTGAAATCGTAATGATTTCTGTTATACTGTTTTTTATAACCTTTTTTGATTGTAAATTCAGAATATAATCAAAAAGTAAATTATGGAAATGATGGGGAATTTATGAGAGTTCCATCGATATCTTAATAAGCCAAGTAGTGCTTAAACCATTTAAAAAAATTTAAATGGTTTTGTTATTTTTAGTAAATTAAAAAACTTGGCAAAATTCTACTACAAGGGGGACTTTTATTATGAAAAAAATTGGCTTAGCTTGGCAAATATTAATTGGTCTTGTGATCGGGATCATTGTGGGCGCAATTTTTTATGGAAATCCAAAGGTTGCTGATTATTTACAACCAATTGGAGACATCTTTTTACGTCTGATTAAAATGATTGTAATACCGATCGTTGTTTCAAGTATCATTGTAGGTGTTGCTAGTGTTGGTGACACAAAAAAACTTGGCCGTTTAGGCGGAAAAACGATTCTGTACTTTGAGATTATTACAACAGTTGCAATTTTAATCGGATTACTAGTAGCAAATATCGTAAAACCAGGCGCTGGTGTAGATATGAGTATTCTTCACAAAACTGATATCAATACTTATGTTGAAACAGCAAAAGAAGTAAAAAGTCATGGGTTTGCAGATACATTTGTAAATATCGTACCGCCAAATATTTTTTCAGCTTTTGTTGAAGGAAATATGTTAGCAATTATCTTTTTCTCAGTACTGTTTGGTCTTGGGATTACAGCGGTAGGAGAAAGAGGAAAGCCAGTATTAGCATTTTTCCAAGGTACAGCTGATACAATGTTTTACATTACAAATCAAATTATGAAATTTGCTCCATTTGGTGTTTTTGCATTAATTGGTGTTACAGTTTCAAAGTTTGGATTAGAATCTTTAATTCCATTAGGAAAACTTGTCATAACTGTTTATTTAACGATGGCATTCTTTATCGTTGTAGTTTTAGGTTTAGTGGCTAAAATGGTAGGAGTTAATATTTTTAAGTTCATTAAATTAATTAAAGATGAATTGATCCTAGCATATTCTACTGCGAGTTCTGAAACAGTTTTACCTAGAATTATGGAAAAAGTAGAAAAATTCGGAGTACCAAGATCAATTTCTTCATTCGTTATTCCGACTGGTTATTCATTCAATCTTGATGGATCAACTTTATATCAAGCATTAGCAGCAATTTTCATCGCTCAAATGTATGGTATTCATTTATCAATCACTGATCAAATTTCACTAATGTTAGTTTTAATGGTTACTTCAAAAGGTATCGCAGGTGTACCAGGCGTATCGTTTGTTGTATTATTAGCAACATTAGGAACAGCTGGAATTCCAGTTGAAGGTTTAGCATTTATTGCTGGTATTGACCGTATTCTAGATATGGCTAGAACAGCAGTAAACGTAGTTGGTAACTCTTTAGCTGCAGTTGTAATTGCTAAATGGGAACGCGCTTTTAAACCAGAAGTGGTTAAGAATGATAATAACGTTGCTATGTAACGTATAATAGGTAACTCTCAAATGAATTAACTAAAAACAGCAGCCACAAGGAAAAAGAATTCCTTGTGGCTTTTCTACTTTTATAGAAGTTTTTTTAAAGGGAAAAGTCTAAAAACATAGAATATTCTTAATTGTGTTTAATTTAAGTTCTAATAACGCGTCCTTTTGCAAGGGAACCAATTAAGGAGGATAAGATGACAAATTTACTAGATATTACGATCGGGAAACTATTAGAAGAAAAAGCGAAATTACATCCTACTCATGAGGCTGTTGTCTATGCGGATAGAGGTTTAAGGATGAATTACGAACAATTTGAAAATCACTGTAGAGAAGTAGCAAAAGGTTTGATGAGTCTTAGAATTCAAAAAGGTGATCATATTGCAATATGGTCTTCAAATACACCTGAATGGCTTACTTCACAATTTGCAACTGGCAAAATGGGTGGAGTTCTTGTTACAGTAAACACAAATTATCGTACAGCTGAGCTAGAATATTTGTTAAAGCAATCTGATTCAACAACGATTATTTTAATGGATCAGTATAAGGATTCCTCATATATTGAAATGCTTTATGAAATTATACCAGAATTAAAGGATGCTGTTCCTGGAGAACTTCAAAGCAGTCGACTGCCATTTTTACGGAATGTAATTGTTCTTGGTGAGAAAAAATACCCTGGAACATTTTCATGGAATGAGCTTATTTCTATGGCTAAATATACATCAAACATAGAGTTGGATAAGCGAATTGCTTCAATGAGTCCGTATGATGTAATAAACATGCAATATACATCTGGAACGACTGGTTTCCCAAAAGGTGTAATGCTTACACATTCAAATATCGTCAATAATGGGTTTAATATTGCGAATTGTATGGAATTAACAAAGGCCGATCGTTTATGTATACCCGTTCCATTTTTCCATTGCTTTGGATGTGTTTTAGGCACCATGGCTTGTGTTACTGTTGGAGCAACGATAGTACCTGTACAAGACTTTAGTCCAAAAAGAGTGCTTCAAACAGTACAAGATGAAAAATGTACTGGATTACATGGAGTTCCTACAATGTTTATCGCGGAATTAAATGAACCTGATTTTTCTAAATATGATTTATCAACATTACGAACTGGAATTATGGCTGGATCAAACTGTCCAATTGAAGTAATGAAGGCAGTAATCGAAAAAATGGGAATAACAGAGATTACAATTGCTTATGGCCAAACGGAGTCTTCTCCAGTTATCACTCAAACTAGAACGAATGATCCAATTGAGGTACGAGTTGAAACGGTTGGTAAGGCATTACCAAATGTTGAAGTAAAAATAGTAGAACCAGGCACTTCTAATGAAGTACCACGTGGAGTACAAGGTGAACTTTGTACTAGAGGCTATCATGTAATGAAAGGCTACTACAAAAATGAAGAAGCTACTCGTACTGCAATTGATGAAGATGGATGGTTACATACTGGAGATTTAGCAATCATGGATGAGAATGGCTATTGCAAAGTTACAGGTAGGCTCAAAGACATGATTATCCGAGGCGGGGAAAATATTTACCCACGTGAAATTGAAGAATTTTTATATACTCACCCAGATGTGCTAGATGTTCAAGTTGTTGGAGTACCTGATCATGTGTATGGAGAAGAAGTAATGGCTTACATTATTCTTAAAGAAGGAATAAAAATTACACAAGAGGATATTCGAATGTACTGTAAAAGCAAAATCTCAAAACATAAAATTCCTCGATATATAGAGTTTGTAAAAGAGTATCCTATGACCGCCTCAGGTAAAATACAGAAATTCCGACTTAGAGAGCAAGCAGTAGAAACTGCTTCAAAACAAGTTTAATTCATCCTATTTAATCATTAGAAATAGCAAAGTGAAACAGTAAACTTTGCTATTTTTTCATTAAAAATTTGTAAGGAATATTCAAATAATTAATCGTATGATGGTAAAATGTGGAGACAAAAAATTTAAAGGGGATACAAATTTGAAAATACGAAAAAAGGAATCTTCGTGGCAAACTTTTAAAATAGTAGTCTATTCTTTTACAATCGCATTAATTGTTAAGATTTTTATTTTTTCACCCTTTATTGTTCAAGGTGCCTCGATGCAACCTACCCTACATAATCATGATTATTTGTTTGTTAACAAAGCCTCATTTCATATTTCATCAATAAATAGAGGCGAAGTGGTCATTATAAAAAAACAAAATGACCCTAAGTATTATGTCAAAAGAATCATTGGTTTGCCAAGTGACAACGTTAATTTAACGAATGGACTCCTATATATTAATGGAAAACATATAACTGAAAACTATTTAAATGACCATTTAAAAAATGTCTATAAAGAATATCTTCAATTTAATCAAGTTAAAGTACCTAGCGGGTCATATTTAGTTATGGGTGATAATCGACTAAATAGTAAAGATAGCAGAAACGGTTTAGGGTATATTAAGCAGTCCGAAATAGTCGGCAAAGTTGAAGGAGTTTTTTTCCCTTTTGATCGAGTAAGAATAATACACTAAAAGAAAAAGTAAAATGAATTAAATAGAGTTAATAGAAATTAGAAAAAGGTTTTTCATTAAAATTTCATTTTCATTATATAAAGTAAAAAAGTAACAAAATTGATACTTACAGGTATTTTAAGCTTTATTTAAGGAAATAAATCTTAAATATAAGAATAAATTAATCAAAACTGAAAGTAGGAATATATAATGAAAAAAAGTGAAGAGCTATTATTGGAGGAAGAAATTACTCATATTAAGAGTAATAATTGGTTATTAATGATCATAGCGATCATCACGATACCTTTTTTAGTAATAAATATGTAATGATGTAAAGCCTGGAATAGTTAGATACCAGGCTTTTATGCTGTTTAAAAAGAAATTGTCTATTAAATAAGTAATTTCGTGTTGTTTATGCCATTAATCTTCTTTTTCTAGTAATCTAAACTGGACGACAATTTAATTGACTTCATACCTATCTGGGTATATAGTTCAATTTAACTAATGTAAAAATTTTACTAAGAAAGGAAAGATTTCTATGTCTTATGATGATCAAATAAAAAATAGAGTAAAAAGAATTGAAGGGCAGCTTAGAGGCATTTTAAAAATGATGGATGAGGATAAAGGATGTAAAGATGTTATCACTCAATTATCAGCAGTAAGAGCGGCAATGGATCGTACAATTGGAGTGATTGTAAGTACGAATCTAATTGAATGTGTAAGACTAGCTGATGAAAATGGAGAAAATGCAGAAGAGCTTGTAAAAGAAGCAGTTAACTTATTAGTAAAAAGTAGATAAAAAACATTCGGAAAACGTATTACTGGTTTCTGAACATCAACTTCTTGAAAGTGGGACTTAAATGGAAATTTTAAATATTTTAATCATCGTATTAATTGCTTATTTTCTAGTTCAAACTTTTCTTCCAATCAAAGGGGTTAAGCAAATTTCAACAAATGAGTTAAAAAATGAATTGAAAAGTAAGGAAAAACAATTCATTGATGTTAGAACCACTGCAGAATATAAAGGAAGACATATTAAAGAATTCAAAAATATTCCGCTCCATTTATTAAAGCAAAATTTAAATCATCTTTCAAAAAATCAAGAAACAATTATTATTTGCCAGAGTGGAATGAGAAGTAAAAAAGCATGTAAAGTCCTTAAAAAAATGGGTTATACCAATATTACAAATGTAAAAGGCGGAATGAGTACCTGGTCATAATAAAGGAGAATAAGAATGAGAGAAATTACAGCAGAAAAACTAGAAGATCTATTAAAGAATGGAAATTCACTAAATATTATTGATGTTCGCGAGGCGGATGAAGTAGCAAATGGAATGATCCCAGGTGCGACGCATATTCCACTTGGTTTAATCGAATTTCGCATGGCAGATTTAGATAAAAATAATGAATACATCGTTGTATGTCATGCTGGTGGCAGAAGTAGTCGAGCAGTCCAGTTTTTAGAGAGTCATGGATTTAATGTAGTGAATATGACTGGTGGTATGCTTGCTTGGACAGGTGAAATTGAATAAACGATTTAATCAAAATTGCTTATAAAAGAATATAAGCAATTTTTTTTATATTGAAAGATCACAACATCCTTTTAGGAATAAAGATGACTCATAAAGGGATTATGAGGAAGTAAAAAGGGTAAAAGCTGGGATATAGTACCTCATAAAGTGTTCATGAGGAAGTAAAAAGGGTAAAAGCAGAGATATAGTACCTCATAAAGGGTTTATGAGGAAGTAAAAGGGCAAAAAGCAGAGAAATAGTACCTCATAAAGTGTTCATGAGGAAGTAAAAGGGCAAAAAGCAGAGATATAGTGCCTCATAAAGTGTTCATGAGGAAGTAAAAAGGCAAAAAGAAGAGATATAGTACCTCATAAAGTGTTCATGAGGAAGTAAAAAGGCAAAAAGCAGAGATATAGTGCCTCATAAAGGGTTTATGAGGAAGTAAAAGGGCAAAAAGCAGAGATATAGTGCCTCATAAAGGCTTCATGAGGAAGCAAAACGACAAAAAGCAGAGATATAGTACCTCATAAACGATTCCCAAAAACTTTCTAATGAAATGTACAATAAATCGGACTTGCTATTGACATAAAAAACAGAAAATTCTTATAATTAATTAAAATCTAATATAAAAAATAATCAGATATTAATTGTATGTTTAGCTTTGTCTAGATTAATTTATTTGAACGATTTATTTTTAATCTACTATAAAGGGTGTTCAGATGAATCAATTTAATGAAGTAGAAAGCTTTCCGTATCCGTTTAAAGAGGAGATTTATCGTTACTCTAACAATTCTATTCTATTAGATCCACCTGTGAGCATCGAGATTACTCCTAAATATGAGAATGAAATAAAATTAAAAAGAAGCTTGTTACACAATTCACCTATCCATTGTTATCAAGCACTCCCTACTAGTTTTGAAGGGCAATGGGAAATTGTAGAATTAGTTTTAGATCATTTAACAAGGTATTATCCAAACTATTTTGAAGTTCATAAGGGTCAGGAAAAGTGGACTCTTTATAATAAGCTTCTGTTGGAGGAGGAACAATTTAGGTTTGGGGATCGAAGCTCGGTTTTAGGAAAGCCTTTAAATTTCATAGGTAGACATGTGCAAGAGGATTTAATTTATATGAGTCAACGAGATGGCGATTTATTTTTAGATGCTGGACATCTTTGTTTTCCTTCTAATTGGTCACTTACTTTTAAGCTAGGAATGAGGTTTAAAGAGATTCATCAGCCAATCCCCAAGTTTAGTGAAAAATCATTGGATGATCGAATTCTTCGTTTCTTAAAAAATATTGAACAAGGAGCACCTTGGACTCGTAAAAATTGGTCACTAATGGCAGGAAAAAGATTAGATACTTCATTAGAAACATTCGATCAATGGGGTAAAGATAGAAAAAAAGTAACAGTTGATAATGTCGGAGAATTTGTTCACTTACGTGTTGAAGTTCAAAAGTTATTTAGGTTGGCTACTAGTAATGGGCTCCTATTTACGATTCATACTCACTTATTACCAATAGAGCAATTAAGCTTAAAGAAGGAATGGTTAGAGCAATTTTATAAAATTCTATGTGAATTGCCGGATTTCATTTTAGATTATAAAGGAATCTCTTCATACAAAAAAGAAGTAATAACGTATTTAAAAAATAAACTTGATGAAGTTGGGTAGAATGCGATGAATAATTTAATAGTTGAAGAAGCTAGTTTTATAGATGGAAAAAGAAAATATTTAATCTGTTCGAATCATAAAGGGAGGCAGTTAATTCAGCCAATTTTAGAAAAGTTACTTGAGAAAAATTATTCTTTTGATTTTGTCTTCATTGGATTTGATTCAAGTCCGGAACAATTGCAAAATAATCTTAAAACTTGGTTGCAAAATCAGAAAATGGGTAGCTATTTATATTTAGCACTAAGTAAAGAAGAGCTTAAAAATTTACGGCCAATTATAGAAGATGTTGGATTTTTTGAAGATGAAGTACAATATGTAGGTTATGGTGAAATGAACTCGAAGGTTTTTTGTTGTCGTTGTCATAGTTTAACTGAATTAAAAAATTTAGAAATTGGTAAAGAAGTTCAGTGTCAAAACTGTCATTTATTACTTTCAGTTTCTGACCATTATTCGGTCCATTATGACGCATATTTAGGAAATATTGCTAAATTGTAGATGGGAGTGAATGGATTGATTGAGAATACGATACTAGTTCGTGTTAATGAAATAAAGCAAATAACACAACAGGTTAAAGAGTTTAGTTTTATTCCAATTGATGAATTTAATCTTCCAACTTTTAGTGGAGGTTCTCATATTAATACATATGTTGCTGCAGAAAATGAGATTATTTGCAGACCCTATTCTTTAGTTCATCATTCACTTATTGATAATACTTATAAAATTGTCATTCATTTCAGTTCGGAATCAAAGGGTGGTTCAAAATATTGGCATGAGCGAATGAAAGTTGGTGATCGACTACGGATTAGCTATCCAAAAAATCATTTTCCATTAAGTGGAAGAGCGAAGCATCATGTGTTTTATGCAGCGGGTATTGGCATAACGCCATTTTTATCGATGATGAAAGAATTAAAAAGTAAAAATAAATCTTTTGAACTTCACTATACTTCGGCAACAAAATCAAGTTGTGCATTTTACGACTTTTTAAATGAATTTTATAGAGAAGAGACTACTTTTTACTTTACGAAAGAGCTTAATTCTAGTCGAATAAAAGTTGAAACACTTTTAGATCATTCAATCGGTACTCATGTATATTTTTGTGGTCCTAATCGGTTTATTACTCAATTCAATGAATCAGCTTATGCATTTGGTTATCCAAAATCAAGTGTCCATATTGAAGTTTTTACACCACAATTATTAGCGTATTCAAGACCTTTTGAGGTAAAACTGGCGAATGGTACAACAAAACAAGTTCCCGTTGATAAGACTTTATTAGATGTTTTACTCGATGAGGGATTAAAGGTACCATATTCCTGCAGAGTTGGTCGATGTGGGACATGCGAAGTAAATGTAATCGATGGTCAAATTGAGCATCACGACTTTCTATTGGATGAGGATCAAAGAAAAAGCAATAAAATGATTTTAACCTGTGTCTCTAGAGCTAAATCAAACCAAATAATCCTTGAAATATAAATTTTAATAAAACAGCTAGACTACTTATTTAATTGGTAGACTAGCTGTTTTATTTTTTTAACTAATATCAAAATATATTTACAAATGAGAGGATTTAAAAAATACATAATTTTCATAATTTTAAAGGATTTTTGAAAGCGTTTGTCGAAATTTTAATTATTCTTTGCATTTATATTCTTAATGAAAAGAAAAATCGACTTTATTACATTGATAAATTCGATGATCTATTTTATTTTTACATCTTATTAAATTAAGAGATAAAGAAAGGAGTGGCTTTATACATGTCAGAAAATACAAAAACTTCGAACCATAACTTGGAAGAGAATTTATTTGCTGAATTTCCAAAGCCTACTGCACAAGAGTGGAGAGATGTTGTTGAAAAATCCTTAAAAGGAGCCACTATTGAGGAAAAGCTTGTAACAAAAACGTATGAAGAAGTAATTTTGAAGCCGATGTATGGGGAAGAAGATATAGCTGGCTATCCTTATTTAAACGCACAGCCAGGAGAATTTCCATTTGTTAGAGGAACAAGTGAACAAGGCTATCTTAAAAAACCATGGGAAATTAGTCAGGAATTAGATTGTTCAACGCCTGAGGAGTTCAACCGTGTTGCAAAACATGATTTAGACAAAGGCCAAACGATGTTAAAGATTCAACTTAACGAATCTTTCGAAACAAATAGTAAAAATAATAGTTTAAATAAAGGGTTAATCTTAAAATCTATTAATGATTTTAGAATAGCCTTTCAAAATATAAATTTAGAGGAAGTTCCTTTATATATTGAAACAGTTAACGGCGGGCAAGGATTTTTTGGTACATTTATCGCCTATTCGCAACAACAAAATTACGATTTTAATAAAATAAATGGATTTATTGGTATGGATCCGATCAGTAATTTAGTGAAAGAAGGGACACTTCCGTATTCTCTTGAAAATGCTTACAAAATGATGGCTGAGATCACAAAATGGTCGATTAAACATACAGCAAATTTAAGAAATATTTTAGTGCAGTCACATCCTTATCACGATGCTGGAGGAAATGCAGTGCAAGAATTAGCATTTGCTATTTCTACTGGATTAGCGTATTTACGCGAAATGGATAATAAACAAATTCCGCTTGATGATGCAGCGACGAAAATACTATTCTCGTTTTCTGTCGGATCGAACTTCTTTATGGAAATCGCAAAATTAAGAGCAGCTAGAATGATTTGGGCAAGAATATTGAAAGAATTAGGTGGAAATGAAGCTTCACAAAAAATGAATATTCATTCACGTACATCTGCATGGACGAAAACGATTTATGATCCTTATGTAAATATACTAAGAGGAACTGTTGAAGCTTTTGCGGGAGTAATTGGAGGATCTGATTCACTTCATGTTTCACCATTCGATGAATCGATTAAATCATCTGATGAGTTTTCTAGACGTATTGCGAGAAATACACATTTAATTCTTGAAAAAGAATCAAATTTATCAAAAGTCACAGATCCAGCCGGCGGTTCTTGGTATATTGAATCACTTACTTACTCTTTAGCTGAAAAAGCATGGGAACTATTCCAAAAGATTGAAGAAAAAGGTGGAATGGTTAAGGCAATACAAGAAGGCTTCCCTCAAGAATTAGTGAGACAGGTTGCAGAAAAGAAATCGAGCAACATAAAAAATAGAAAAGATAAATTTATTGGGACTAATATTTATCCAAATCTGAATGAAACAGGTTTAGAAAAAAAAGAATTGAATCATAAAGAAGTTGAGGTAAATAAAGAAAACTTCGAGGGTAGTTCCGACCATTTCGTCTTACAAAGTGGTTGTTCTATTGAAGATATAATTGATGCAGCAAATAATGGTGCGACAATATCGAATATTTTAAATGCAATGAATTTAGTTGATTCAAAACTTCCTAGAGTTAATCCATTAAACATACATCGTGGTGCACAACCATATGAATCATTACGCCAAAATTCTCAAAGCTATAAAAATAGTACAGGTGAATTCCCGACTGTATTTGTAGCAAATTTTGGACAAGTTGCAGCATATAAACCTCGAACGGACTTTGTTACGGATTTCTTTGAAGTTGGAGGATTTAAGGTTCTTCAAAATAAAGGCTTTGCATCGATTGATGAAATAATTGCTGAATTTAAAAAATCAGAATCGTCAATTGCTGTCATTTGTTCAACTGATAATCAATATGTAGAAGTTGTACCTACCATAACAAATCAGATTAAAACAATTAATCCGAATGCAAAGGTACTTTTAGCAGGAAAGCCGTCAAAAGATGATATGAATTTATATAAAGAAGTTGGAATTGATGATTTCATTCATATGAATGTAAATAATTTCGAGAAGTTACAAAATCTTCAAAAGGATGGAGGGATTATGAAATGAACAAACTAACAGATTTTACAAAGATGCCGTTTAATACAACATTTTCAGCACCAAATATCGCACCTCCTAAACAGATGCAAGTTTATCAAGAAGATTGGAAAACTCTAGAACAAATAGATGTAAAACCATTATATGATTCGAATGATCTTAATCAGATGGAACATTTAGGTTACGTTTCTGGAATTGCTCCGTTTTTACGTGGACCTTACCCAGCGATGTATATAAACAAGCCTTGGACAATTCGTCAATATGCCGGCTTTTCAACTGCAGAAGAAAGTAACGCATTTTATCGTAGAAATTTAGCTGCAGGTCAAAAAGGCTTATCGATTGCGTTTGATTTAGCTACACACCGTGGATATGATTCAGATCATCCTCGTGTTGAAGGTGATGTTGGAAAAGCAGGGGTTGCAATTGACTCAATTCTTGATATGAAAATTTTATTTGATGGTATTCCTTTAGATAAAATGTCAGTTTCAATGACAATGAATGGTGCAGTACTTCCTGTTTTAGCATTTTATATTGTTGCTGCTGAAGAACAAGGGGTACATCAATCACAGCTGACAGGAACGATTCAAAACGATATTTTGAAAGAATATATGGTGAGAAATACTTATATTTACCCACCAGAAGCATCAATGCGTATTATCGCTGATATTTTTTCTTATACTTCACAACATATGCCAAAATTCAACAGCATTAGTATATCTGGTTACCATATGCAAGAAGCAGGGGCAACAGCAGATATCGAATTAGGCTATACTTTGGCAAATGGATTGGAATATGTTCGAACAGGTTTAAAAGCGGGAATCGATATTGATTCGTTTGCTCCTCGTTTATCATTTTTCTGGGGAATCGGAATGAACTATTTCATGGAAATTGCAAAAATGAGAGCAGCACGTTTACTTTGGGCTAAATTGATCAAATCATTTGATCCAAAGAAAGAAAAATCGATGGCGCTAAGAACGCATTCACAAACATCTGGTTGGAGTTTAACTGAACAAGATCCATTTAATAATGTGACTCGTACTTGTATTGAAGCGATGGCTGCTGTGTTAGGACATACTCAATCACTTCATACGAATGCTTTAGATGAAGCAATTGCATTACCAACTGATTTCTCTGCTCGTATTGCCCGTAATACACAGCTTTATTTACAAGAAGAAACTGGCATTTGTAATGTAGTCGACCCTTGGGGAGGCTCATATTACGTTGAATCGTTAACAAATGAATTAGTTCAAAAAGCATGGGCACATATAAAAGAGGTGGAATCATTAGGTGGTATGGCAAAAGCGATTGAAACTGGTTTACCAAAGATGAGAATCGAAGAAGCTGCAGCAAGACGACAAGCTCACATCGATTCAGGTAAAGAAACAATTATTGGCGTTAATAAATACCGTCTTGAAAAAGAAGATCCATTAGATGTTTTAGAAGTCGATAATACTGCAGTTCGTGAAGCGCAAATTATGCGATTACAAGAGCTTCGAGCATCTAGAGATGAAGCAAAAGTTCAGGCAGCATTAAGTGCAATTACTGAGGCTGCGGAGTCAGGGAAAGGTAATTTGTTAGCGCTTGCAATTGAGGCTGCTAGAGCTCGTGCAACATTAGGTGAAATTTCGGATGCATATGAAAAAGTTGTTGGCAGACATAAAGCTGTTATTCGTTCAATTATGGGTGTTTACAGTGCCGAATACGGTGAAAAAGATGAAATAGAGATTGTGCGTAAAATGGCTGATGATTTTGAAGAAAAAGAAGGTCGTCGTCCCCGAATTATGATTGCTAAACTGGGACAAGACGGACATGATCGTGGAGCGAAAGTAATCGCAACAGCATTTGCTGATTTAGGCTTTGATGTAGATATCGGTCCATTATTCCAAACACCAGCTGAAACGGCATTACAAGCAGTTGAAAATGATGTGCATGTTATCGGAATGAGCTCTTTAGCAGGAGGCCATAAAACACTACTTCCACAATTGATGGAAGAGTTAAAAAAACTAGGTCGACAAGATATTGTACTTGTTGCTGGAGGGGTAATACCAGCAGGGGACTATGAATTTTTATTGAAGAACGGAGCAGCAGCAATCTTCGGACCAGGTACTGTTATCCCAGTTGCGGCACAAAAGGTTATTGAAGAAATTAATCGCCGACTTGAGGATTCGATTTAAATGGATTACGAAAACAAAAGAAAGAAAAAGCTTTCAGAAGACGACTATGTATTTGGAGTACTTGAAGGCAATCGAACTATTTTAGCCCAAACAATTACCCTTATAGAAAGTAATTCGTCAGCACATATGAATTCTGCACAAAATGTGTTGACGAGGTTACTTCCTCATTCAGGTCGTTCGATCCGGATTGGAATAACTGGGGTTCCAGGTGCCGGTAAAAGTAGTTTAATAGAAAGCTTTGGAACATATTTGTGTGAACAAGGTCATAAAGTAGCCGTTTTAACAATCGACCCAAGTAGCACAATTACAAAAGGTAGTATTTTAGGAGACAAAACAAGAATGGATTCACTTTCAAAGAATCCTAATGCATTTATTAGACCCTCTGCATCAGGTGGTTCTCTTGGTGGAATTGCACGTAAAACACGAGAATCTATGCTAGTATGCGAAGCAGCAGGCTATGACGTGATTTTAATCGAAACTGTCGGTGTTGGACAAAGTGAAGTACAGGTTCGTTCAATGGTAGATTTTTTTCTTTTAGTCATGCTAACTGGAGCAGGAGATGAACTACAAGGAATTAAAAAAGGGATCATGGAACTTGCAGATTCAATTGTCATCAATAAAGCCGATGGCCAAAACAAATTAAAGGCCAAAGCGGCTAAGGCTGAATTTAATCGAATACTTCACTTATTACAGCCTTCAACTCCAGGTTGGTCAAGTAAAGCATACACGGCTTCGGCGTTGCTTGGTGAAGGTATTGAAGAAATATGGAATGAAATTAATGCATTCAAAGATCTAACAACTGAGTCTGGCTATTTTTCTTTGCGCCGTCAAAAACAAATGATTGATTGGATGTACAACATGGTTTTTGAACAGTTGAAACTAAGTTTTATGAATCATGAAAGTGTGAAACAAAATTTAAAAACGATTGAAAGCTCAATTGTAAATGGAGAAGTAACAGCAACTTCAGCTGCAAACTATTTATTATCCATTTATGAAGGCAACAGGAAGGAGACATTGTAATGCATGAGTCTAGTCCTAAAAAAATTAATCATATTGGAATTGCAGTAAGAGATTTAGAGACTTCTATTCAATTGTATACGAATGTACTTGGCTTAAAACTGAAAGGTATTGAAACAGTTGAAAGTGAAAAAGTACGAGTAGCATTTATCGAAATCGGTGAAGTGAAAATTGAGCTTTTAGAAGCAACAAGTCCAGAAAGCCCAATCGCAAAGTTTATTGAGAAAAAAGGCGAAGGAATTCACCATATTGCATTAGAAACAGAAAACTGTGAGAAACAACTTGAGGTTCTAAAAGAACACGGAATTAAACTAATAAATGAAGTTCCAAAAAAGGGTGCGCATGATAGCCTAGTTGCTTTCCTTCATCCAAATTCAACGAACAAAGTATTGTTTGAGCTATGCCAACCATCATCTAGTGTTACTAAGAAAGGAAGTTGAATAAAGTATGACGACAGCGTATGAGAAAATAAATGAATTAATGGACCGAAAGAGAGTTATTGAACTAGGCGGTGGAGACGAACGAATAGATTCACAGCATAATAGAGGGAAATTAACTGCTAGAGAACGTATTAATCTTTTATTAGATGAAGATACTTTTGTCGAATTAAATCCTTTTATTAAACATCGAGCTACGAATTTTGGAATGGATAAAATGGATAGTCCGGGTGAAGGAGTTGTTACAGGTTACGGTAAAGTCCATGGACGTTTAATCTATGTTTTTGCACAAGATTTTACAGTGTTTGGTGGAGCATTAGGTGAAATGCATGCTATAAAAATTGCAAAAGCTATGGACTTAGCTGCAAAAGTAGGTGCTCCAATTATAGGATTAAACGATTCTGGTGGTGCTAGAATACAAGAAGGAGTAGTTTCTTTAGACGGTTATGGTCATGTATTTTATCGTAATTCGATCTATTCTGGCGTTATTCCGCAAATATCTGTCATAATGGGACCATGTGCAGGTGGAGCAGTCTATTCACCAGCTATTACTGATTTTGTTTTTATGGTTGAAAAGACAAGTCAAATGTTTATTACAGGTCCAAAAGTAATTGAAACAATTACTGGAGAAAAAATTACGACGGAAAATCTTGGTGGGGCAAAAGTTCATTCTTCGATTAGCGGAGTAGCTCATTTCACCGAAGAATCAGAACCAGAAATATTAGAACAGGTACGCAGATTAATCAGCTTTTTACCTCAAAATAATAATGAAAAGCCAGAAGGAGTTCCATTCTTCGAAAAAGATGATTGGAGAGAAGATCTGATTGACTTAGTTCCAATCGAATCTACGAAAGTTTACGATGTAAGAAAAGTAATAGAGCAAATTCTTGATAATGGAGACTTCATGGAAGTACAACCAAACTTTGCCAAGAACATCGTTATTGGATTTGGTCGAATTGATGGACATAGTGTCGGAATCATAGCAAATCAGCCAAAAGTAATGGCAGGTGGTCTTGACATTAATTCTTCTGATAAACTTTCAAGATTTATCCGTTTCTGTGATTCATTTAATATTCCTTTAATTACATTTGAAGATGTAACAGGTTTCTTCCCAGGTGTAAATCAGGAGCATGGTGGAATTATTCGTCACGGAGCTAAAATTTTATATGCATATTCAGAAGCTACAGTTCCAAAAATTACAGTAATCTTAAGAAAAGCATATGGCGGGGCATACGTAGCAATGAATTCTAAAGCAATTGGTGCAGATGTAGTATACGCATGGCCAAATGCAGAAATCGCCGTAATGGGACCAGAAGGAGCAGCAAATATTATCTTTGCAAAAGAAATTAATCAAAGTATCGATCCAATTGCAACTCGTGCTGAAAAAATTTCAGAATACAGAGAAATGTTTGCAAACCCATATGTTGCAGCATCTCACGGCATGGTTGATGATGTTATTGATCCAAGAGAAACACGTAAAGTCTTAAAACAATCCTTAGAAATGTTAAGTACAAAAAATGAATCAAGACCTAAGAAGAAACATGGAAATATTCCGCTTTAAGAATTAGGGGAATGTAATGGGAATCAACTTCACTTAAACTGCCTAAACTGTGAATAGTTTGATCGAGGTAACAAGCCCTTAATACAATAGAATGACTAGATATACTTTAAGATTAGTATATCTAGTTTTTTTGTTTAGAAAATGTTAAAAATTACATTTTAATAAATCAATCAAACCATTGACAAATAAAAATTTTTATGTTATAATAATATATTTTAGTGTTGACTCGATGAACTATAATCGGTAGGATAGTAATTGGAAATGATGACACAATTTAGTTCGGGAGTGATTTTATGATTGGTAAAAGTAAGATCCAAATGTTAAGCATTACAATGAATTCAAATGGTATGACAAATACAATTCATCCTACACTAATTTGGGATGAAGAAGATGTGGTATTAATTGATACAGGTTATCCAGGACAATTAAACGAATTTCAAAATTGCTTTGAAACAGTTGGAGTACCTTTTGAAAAACTGAATAAAATACTGATTACTCATCAAGATATTGATCATATTGGAAGTCTTTCTGTGATCGTAGAAGAGTCTGCAAACAAAATTGAAGTCTATGCGAGTGAAATAGAAAAACCTTATATTCAAGGTGAAAAGTTACTAATTAAAATTACGCCTGAAAAAATCGCGAAAGCTGTAGCGTCATTACCAGCTGATACAACAGATGAATTTCGAAAAGCATTTAAAAACAGATTAGAAAATCCACCAAAAGGTAAAGTCAACCAGATTGTTACCCCTGGAAATGATTTGGCAATTTGTGGTGGTATTACTGTAATTGACACTGCTGGACATACACCAGGACATATAAGCTTTTATCATAAAGAGTCGAAAACACTAGTTGCAGGAGATGCACTAATGATTGAAAATGGCCAATTAAATCCTTCAAATCCACAATTTACATATGATATTGAACAATCGAAAAAATCACTTGAGGCATTATTGTCATTTGATATTGAAAAAGTGATCTGTTATCATGGTGGATTATTTGAGGGGAATATAAAAGAAAGTTTAAAAGAAATCATACGATAAAAATATTAAAATATCTTTTTTGGAGGCAAAAATATGAGCAACAAGAATTATCAAGAATTAATAAAAGATCGTGTGTTTTTCGGTGGGGCAGATGACGTTAAAGAGATGATGGAAAACGAAAATGCCGATATTGTTTTTGATCTGAGAGTAAAAAATTATGCAGTGGACCCTCAAATTAACCGTGTACATAGTCCAATTGTCGATGATAAAGAAGAACAAGCAGAAACACTTAAAAGAGCGATTGATCATGTAGTAGAAGCTTATCAAAATGATCAAAAAGTTTATTTCCATTGTGGTGGAGGTAATACTCGTGCTGGTACAGTGGCAATAGGTACATTAATTGCACTAAACAAAGCTGAAACAATTGAAGAAGCTGAAGAAATGGCTAGATCAATACGTCCAACAATTAAATCGAATCCTGATATGAAGGAATCGCTAAAAAAGATATTTCCTAACGCTTAATTAAAAATAAAAAAACGCTAATTATACAAATTCGTTTTGTATTATTTAGCGTTTTTTATTAAGAAATACCATTTAAATGATCTTTTACACACTTTAAGAATTCATTTCTATCACTTGTATTTTCTTTCGTAATTGGAGAAATTACCCAAAAGTCTTGATAAATATAATCTGTTTCTTTAATTGGGATTATTTTTAATTCGCCACTTAATACTTCAGGAAAATATTTTAAAGTTGTATTATGCACAAAAGTAAATACGCGTCCTTCCTTAATAATTTCAATAAGTGTCATCGTACGGTTTGATTTAAGAACAATCTCATTTTTAAATTTTTTAGCTAATTGCAGAAAATTTTTATTTGAAAAAGTATACATTACAACTTTTTGAAAAAGTAAATCTTCAGCTGTAACATAATCCAATTCATATAAAGGGGAATTTTTGCCTACTATTATGCACACTTTTCCTTTACTTAAGAATTCGAATTTAATATTATTTTCCTTTTCTAATTCCGCTTTTGAAGATACAACTAACGCTAAGTCATAGTCCTCTTTTGTTAAATTGTTAATAATCTGAGGTGTACCTTGTTCAATTAATTCAATAGTAGCTCCATTGTTATTTCCAGAGTATTTTTTTAAAACATCATGAATTGTATAAGTAAAAGTAGGTGCACAAGCAATTTTCATATGTTTTACTCTAGTTTCCTTAAAATCCGAAAGCTGTTCTTTTAATTCTTTTAAATTATTTAAAATTTCAATTGACCTAGATAATACTAACTCTCCCTCAAAAGTTAACGTAATTCCACCTCTAGAACGATTAAATATATTTATTTCTAATTCTCTTTCAAGTTGACTAATGGCTTGACTAACCCCAGAAGGAGAAATATGCAATTTTTTGGCTGCCCTTGAAATCGACTTTTCATTCGCGATACTTACAACATACTCTAGTTGTTCAAAGTTCATCTAAAACCTCCTAATATAAAAACTAACATTTCCTATCAATAGTTTAATATATATAAGTGCATTACATTGTTAAGTATTACTTAACAATAGCTTAACATATATGAAATATAATTTCTTCTGTAAACGATGTAAAATACTACTTAATTCCATATAATTTTATAGGATTAATTAGGATTAAGCAATGAAACTATCAGTGATGAATTTAGTTACTGTTGAAAGTTGGGAATAAAAATGTTTACTAACAATGAGTTTAATCACCACGAAAATAAAACATTTATTTTTGTTGAAAATACTCTTTTCGTTTCTGGAATATGTACAATTTTAGTACATCATAATCTAGATGCTAGAAAAATAGATTTCCATGAAGTAAATTCAAGCAATTTAAATGAATCATTTTTTATTTGTCATGTGAAAAATGAAGAAATGGAAGCAAAATCTCAACTTTTAAAGTTAATTAATAAGCACATTAATATAATAATCATTAAAAATAATATAGATTATAATGAAATTGAGAGTTTGATGAATATTGGGGTAAATGGAATTTGCTTAACTGATATTGATGAACAATATTTACTTCATATTGTAAGACAAGTTCAAAATGGTCAATTCTTCTTAGATTCTCGATTAACTAATTTAATCATTCAAGAAAATACACGACTGCTTGAGAATGGAAAGAAAAGGAAAGAACTAGATTATGAAGCTATGAATAGTCTTTTAACGAAAAGAGAAATTGAAATTTTACAACTTTTAGCTCAAGGATATTCCAATATTCAAATAGGAGCTGATTTATTTATATCTAGTAAAACTGTTAAAAATCATGTTTCAAATATAATCCAAAAATTACAGGTATCTGATCGATTAAATGCTGTCATTTTTGCAATCAAAAATAATTGGATTTCGTTTGATTAATGAACAAATGACACTAATCTTTTACTTTAAAGGATTAGTGTCATACAATTCAGAAAAGCAAAGTAATGTATTATTGATTTTCACTACAGGATGCTCGCTATTCATAGAGCATGAGCTGAGCCTTCTCGGCGAGTTCTCTTCCTGTAGGGTCTCAGCGTTCTTGCATATCCGACAGGATCGGGTACCCTTTTGATCCAATATACCTATTCATCAAACTAAGATTACTTATAAAAACTCAAAAATCCCCATTTGCATTCAATAATCCTAATATTAAACAATTTACATGCCAAAATTCGTTCTAACATTAGCCTCGACTTTCAGAAAATTATAAACAGAAAAAAGACGCAAGTAATAATGTAATTCTCCATTTACTATAGCTTAATTACCTTATTCTTAATCAGCCAATTATCCAAGACTTTTACCATCCACTTTACGATAATACGATATTCCCACCAATAATGATTAATTATGCGATTTACCGAAAACCAGAAATTTCAACATATGTTGCCTAATTTTGAAATCAAAAAGCACTTCAAGTACTAGTTATTTAACTTTTTTATTGTGAACATTCAAAAAGTATTAAGAAATAATTCCTTTTCGAATTAATTCACCAACCGCATGGGATCGATTGTTTGCACCGAGTTTTTTTATAGCTGATTTTACATATTGTTTTACTGTAAGTTCACTAATATTCATGGAATCTGTCATCTCTTTTGTGCTTTCTCCCCAAGCAATCCGTTTCATTACCTCTAATTCTCTTTTGCTTAAAATGATTGAATCATACGCCCCGGTTGTATTTTCTAAAAATTTACCAATTAACTTACCGTAATATGTAAATGAAGAGAGGAGTTTATCATCCATTTTAAGATAATCTTTAAATTCTGTTGAACAAATATAACCAACAACTACTGAACCGAAGCAGATTGGTACAGCGATCATTGAGTTAACACTAGAAGGGAAGATATACTTACTACTCGTTTGTTTTAAGTATTCAATCCCTGAACAAAACTTTGCTTTTCTCTCACATATTGCCGAAAAAATGATTGGGAGCGAACGTATATCATCTCTTATCTCACGTATATGTGATAATCCATCATTCGTAATCAATATAATGCCTTCACCTAAAAAACCAAAAGGAGAATATCTAAATAAATAAGCATTTTGAACAGGGAAAAGATTCATATAAATTGCAAGAATAGTTAGAGTAATAGAGCTCTCCAATTATTAAAAATCATTTAATGTAAGTTGAATTAATCCACAAATTCAGAGTAAAAATAGTATAATGATATGTATTTAAATTTCATAAATAGTATAAATATTCAATTTGCTATTTGTTAGAGTTAAAAAGGGGAGAGTTTAAAAATTGTCTGCATCAAAAAAATCGATCTTTAGAGGGACTTCATTTACGAATTTTTGGGTCTCACGAATGTTTACTTCGACTTCATTTCAAATGCTATCGGTAGCAATTGGATGGCAAATGTATGATTTGACACATGACGCTTTTAGTCTTGGTCTAGTAGGTTTGGCACAATTTATTCCAATGGTCTTACTTACTTTAGTAGTTGGTCAAGTTGCTGACAGAGTTGATCGTCGGAAAATTGTTTTCATATGCCAAATGGTAGAGGCTTTAATAGCAGGACTTCTTTTATATGGTAATTTTGCTAATTGGCTTAGCAGGGAAGAAATACTAATTGCAGCTTTTATACTCGGTGCATGCCGATCATTTGAAGGACCTGCTTCTTCGGCGTTATTACCTCAAGTAGTGCCAAAATCTATTTTACAACAAGCTATTTCTTGGAGTACATCTGCAGGTCAAACAGCTCAAATACTTGGGCCATCTCTTGGTGGGGTATTATTTTCAGTAGGACCTGCATACGTATACGCAACATCTGCAATAGCTTTATTACTTTCATCAATCTTAACAATTTTTATAAAATTAGATAGCGAGTTTATCCGTAAAGCAGAGCCAGTAACTTTACGTACAATGCTTATGGGGTTAGAATTTGTCTATAAACATCCAATCATATTAGGAACAATATCACTTGATTTGTTTGCCGTTTTACTTGGAGGAGCTACAGCACTATTACCAATTTATGCGCAAGATATTTTACATACAGAAGCATGGGGCTTAGGTCTAATGCGTACTGCACCAGCAGTTGGAGCATTAATTATGTCTCTAATTTTAGCTTATTTCCCACTTAAAAAATCTTTTGGTCCAATATTATTTGCAGCGTTAGGTATTTTTGGATTAGCAACTATGCTATTTGCAATTTCAACAAACTTAGTCATTTCATTAATTGCATTATTTATAATCGGAGCATCAGATGTGGTCAGCGTAGTAATACGTTCTTCGCTTGTTCAGCTACAGACACCGGATGATATGAGAGGCAGAGTAAATGCTGTAAATTCGCTATTTATTGGAACTTCGAATCAGCTTGGGGAATTTGAATCTGGAACAATGGCTGGATTAATTGGTGCCGTACCAGCTGCATTTGTAGGTGGACTTGGAACGATAGTAGTTGCTGGACTTTGGATGTATTTATTCCCTTCACTTAGAAGAATTAATTCACTTTCTGGAGATCAAACAGAAAAAGCAGGATAATTTGTTAAAGGAGGATTTATGGAAAATACTAAAAAAACATTTGAAACAATTGATGAATATATTTCACAATTTCAGCCAGATGTTCAGGAAAAATTACAATCTTTAAGAAAGATTGTAAAAGATGTTGTACCAAATGCGGTAGAGAGAATTAGTTATCAAATGCCTACATTTGCGCTAAATAAAAATTTAGTCCATTTTGCTGCATTTAAAAATCATATTGGATTTTACCCAGGCGCAAGTGGAATTGCAGCATTTAAAGAAGAATTATCAGTTTATAAAGGTGCTAAAGGATCTGTCCAATTTCCAATAAACGATCCACTTCCATTTGATTTGATAAAAAGGATTGTAAAGTATAGAGAACTTGAAGATATTAAAAAAGCTGAAGAAAAATTAAAAAAGAAAAAATAAGTTTATAACCTCTAAGGCTAATTTTAGCTTTAGAGGTTTTTTAGTAAAAAGGTCTAATCATTTTGTTCAAATTTTTGTCAAATATTTTCCAGTAATACCTAACTTTATTCGTTATACTAAACTTGTATTTAGAAGGGAAAAACAAGTGATGTTGATTTTTTTTAGTAAAAAATGTGAAAAAGTTCACAAATTGTATTTGGGGAGACAGTTGTAGCTTATTGGGTTTCTAGTTCCGATGCAAAAAAAAATAAAAGTTCAAATGCTAGAGTAAATGATAATAAGATAGCATCTTAATCAAAACTACTCTAAAACAACATAAAATTAAAAGTAGGGGCCTTGATGGTTCCTATTTATTATTTGATGAAATTTTCATTATTTACTAGGAATCAATGTGAAAAAATAGAATTAATAATTAAAGTTGAATTAAAAATATGGGGTGAGTTATTTGGCTAAAACTGTTCATTGTGATCGGTGCTTAAAGGAAATAAGAATCAGAGGAGATCTCGTTACTGCAACTATGTTTTTTCAAGTAGTACCTTATCATGAAGATTGTTACGCAAAAGATCTAAAAGGTGCTAAAACACTTTTTCTAAACAATCAACCTATTAATGGTTTCTCTGGTAATTTTCTATCATTTCTAGCATTTGCGGTTTTTATAGCTTCATTTTTTATTGATGACAATACGATGATCTATTTGGCCATTTTAGCCCTAATCGCAATTATGTATAGACTTTATTCATTTTTTATTTTTGAAAGACATTTAGAGAAGTAGAAGTATCGATTGAAGGTTAAAAGGCATAGGGAGCTATTCGGTGGGAAGATCATTAGTGAAATAAAAAGAAAAAACTCTGATTGACAGAGTTTTTTCTTTTTATTTACCAAAGTTTCCAGCGAATTGCATTACAACTGCTTTAACTTCTTCAAGTTTATCAGGCTTTAATAAAGTAATCATCTTAGGAACAAATTGTTGAACTTCTTCTAATGAAAAAGTACCTTCATCTTGTTTTCTGAAGTTTTCTAAAAGAATTTCTCTTGCTTCATCTTCTTTACCCTCTTGAACTCTTTGTAAAATGAAATTTAAAAACATTTCTTGACCTTGCTTGTCCATTCTTGTTGCCTCCTATAAATAATTTATACAACCATAAGGTGTTATTTAAATTATAACACCTTATGGTTGTATGTCAATTTTATTTTTCTGTGAATCATTCTTCGTTATTTATTAGCCATTTTATAAAAATTTATTATCTATTTTTTAAAATGATTGATATTACGGGCTTTATGTTATTTAAATGAATATTAATTAATTGAAAAATGCTATAATTTTTTATGGAAGATGATGGAACCTAAAAGTTTATTATAAGGGTGGTAATCGCAATTAATAAGAAAAAAGTAGCAGTATCTTTTAGTGGGAAAGATTCAACTTTGGCATTGCATGATCTTTTGCATTCTGATGAATTTGAAGTAGTCGTACTAATCGCATCAGTAACTGAAGGATTTAATCGGACGAGCATTCATGGAGTTAGGGTTGAATTATTGGAGGCACAGGCAAATTCAATCGGTCTACCATTAAAGAAAATTTGGATTCCAGAAAATTGTTCTAATCAAAAATATCAAGAAATTATGACGAAGGTTAATTTAGAGCTAAAGGAACAAGGGATTGAATATATTGCATTTGGAGATTTGTTTCTTGAAGACGTACGAAAGTATCGAGAAGAAATGCTTAAACCATTAGGTATTAATCCAATTTTTCCTTTATGGGGTGAAGGTACGACAAATGTGATTGAACGCTTTATTTCATTAGGCTATAAAACGATTATTACATGTGTTGATTTAACTAGATTAACAGAAGAATTTTCTGGTAAAGAAATAGATTATGATTTAATTAACAAATTTCCAAAAGAGGTTGATCCTTGCGGTGAGAATGGAGAATACCATTCCTTTGTATTTGATGGTCCTATTTTTTCTAATCCTATTCAGTTTGGCATTGGAGAAAAGAAGCTAACTGCTGATGTTTATACAGGAGAAACTAGATTTTGTTATACAGATTTAGTTCTAGTATGAAGTTTCGTTTTAAGTAATTGAATGGAAAAATTTATAAAAAATAGACTGTTGAATTGAAACAGTCTATTTTTTATTTTTGAAAGGTTTAAATAGGTTGATAAACTTAAGTATATTTGTCTTTACTATTTTTTCAAATTAGGTCCCCAAGGTGGCTCTGCTCCTGCATCCATTGTAATATTTTGTTTCGTTAATCCGATTTGCTTTGCATAATCATCTAACATTTCAAATACGGTTAACCGATGATATGAACCATTAGTAAATTGTGGTTCATTTCTCCTGTTTGGATCCACAATCAACAGTGATACCGAATCTTTAGCCATATGATCATTGAATTCATTGATTGGTACACTAAAGTCAATCTGTTCATTATATCCGTTAGCTACAGCGATAACAGTAACCTCTCCCATTTGCTTCTTCGAAAAACGAGGATCCTTCTTCACTGTTACATTTATTTTTGCAATTCCTTTTAAATCAGTTAATTCAGTACCTAAAACTTTACCTAATGAATTGATTACAATAATCCTTGCGCCTTTAATCGGTTGACTAGGTTCTCCAAATGAGTCAGCTGTGGAGCCAACTTGGACTGTAAGTGTTGCAGAAACTTTATCCAATTTTTCTGCTAGCGTTAACCCTGAAAAACTTAAAAAAATGAAAGTGCTCAAAATAATCGTTATACATATTTTTTTCATCTATTCACACCTTGTGTTAATTTTTTTTTAGTTTAAGTTGAATTAATCAAAACTATACTTTTTAAAAAATATTCTAAGTCATAAAATTATGAAAATGGTAATTGTTCTCTATGTTAGGATAATTTTATGACAAAAAATATTAAATCTAGCAGAGGTTGAAAAATAGGAAATGGTAAAGGTAAGAAATCCAATAAAACCCAATGATATGAAGAGTTATTAATGACTGAAGACAGTACAAGGAAATGTTAAAAAAATGTCGAATTTTCATAGTAGGTAAAAAATGTGATAAAGGGAGTGGTGCCAAATGATAACAAAATTATATTTAGTAAGACATGCTCATTCAATTTATACTCCTGATGAGATGGGCCGACCATTATCTAAAAGAGGTTTTACTGATGCAAATATTGTTACTAAACTACTATTAAATGAAAAGATTGACTACGGTATTTCAAGTCCATATAAACGTGCAATTCAAACAGTTGAAGAGATAGCCATTTCATTAAATTTAGACATTATAATAGAAGAAAATTTTAAAGAGCGACTCCTATCACTAGAGCCTGCCCTGGATTTTGAAAAAGTAATAAGAGAAGTTTGGATGGACTTTAAGCGTTCGTTGAATGGTGGAGAGTCAAATTATACGGCTCAAAAAAGAGGATTAGAAGCAATAAACAATCTATTGAAAAATTATTATGGTAAAAACATTATTATTAGTACACATGGAAATTTGATGGTGCTAATTATGAATTATTTTGATCAAAAATATGATTTTAATTTTTGGAATGAACTTGCTATGCCGGATATTTATAAATTAACCTTTGAAGGTGAATCTTTAGTTGAAGTGAAAAGAATATGGAATTAATGTCCTTACACTTCTAGTAGTTTGATTAGAAATATTGAAAGTAAAAAGGAGAGTTAGAGTTTTATACTGATATTCTACTAAAAAATGCATTATTAGAATACGGTGAAAGAAGTAGATGATTCTTTATTTTTCAGGAAATTAACGAATCGTATAATTAGAGATGATATAATATTTCTAAGTTTGTTCTATTGTTAAGTGGATAGGACTTTATGAAAAACAGTTTTAGAAAAACACAAGTGAGGATCACGCATGTTAGAATTCAATGGAAAACACAATAATGGAAAAATACTACTTGATTATGTTGATACAAATGTCATCACACGATTAAAAACAATCTTGGATACCGAATGCTTTGCAAATTCAAACATTGTTGTCATGCCAGACTGCCATATAGCTAGTGGAGGTGTCATGGTAGGTTTTACGATGACGTTGAATGATTTTATTATCCCTTCAATCGTCGGTGTAGATATTGGATGTGGAGTAAGTGCATACCATCTAGGGCGTATGAAATCTATAAAGAGTGAAAAACTTGATAAGTTCATCAGAAAACAGATCCCGATTGGTTCAAATATCCATGAGGAACCTGTGATTGAACCGGTAGAGATTGCTGAAGCGATTGAGAGACTTAATCTGAACTATATGTATGTAATGAACAGTATTGCAACGTTAGGTTCTGGAAATCACTTCATAGAAATAGATAAAGATGAGAATAATCATTTTTGGCTTGTCATCCATACAGGTTCAAGAAATTTTGGATTTGAAATAGCAAAACATCATATGAATGTCGCTAAAGAAAATATGAAACAATTATTCGGAGAAAGTTATAAAGGATTCGAATATTTATCAAAACAGGAAGACAAAGATGCATATTTAAAAGATCTATCAATTGCTCAACATTTCGCTTCGTTAAATAGAGAAACGATTGCTAAAATCATCATTGAAAAATATTTTAAACTCGATTTTGATTCAATTAAAAAAATTGAATCAGTACATAATTATATTGACCTTCAAAACAATATTCTAAGAAAAGGTGCAATTTCAGCTCGTGAAGGTGAAGAAATAATTATCCCATTTAATATGGCGTATGGTTGTGTTGTAGGGAAAGGTAAAAGTTCAAGTGACTACAATTATTCAGCACCACACGGGGCAGGCCGAATTATGAGCCGAACAGACGCAGTCCATAAAGTCGACTTAGATGTTTATCAAAAAGCAATGAAGGGTGTATATACTACATCAGTCAACAAACATACAGTCGATGAGTCACCAATGGTATACAAAAAGCCTAAATTAATATTAGAAAATATTACGGAACAGATTGAGATCGATTTCTTTATGAAACCGGTATATAATCTTAAGGCTGACAAATAACCTCTCTATTTTGAGAGGTTTTTTAGTCATAAAGGAGAGTGGACTAAATTTGGTGAAAATTTGTTTGATAATTGGTGCAATTTTTATACTTATTTCTGGAATACTCATAGGTGCGTTTCAAGCTCCAGACCAACAAAGAGTTGTGAAAGATGATTTTTTTAAGTTAGGGCACTTAAATAAGGATCAGTTCTCTATATGGTCAGGCGTTATTGGCATTTTTTTTATTTGTATTGGAGGACTAGTATACTATATTAAATAATTTTTTATGACATAATTCAAATAGTTTACTAGCTTTGAACGTAATCGACATTTTTGTCGATTTTTTTTATTGTGATTATTTCAAAGTAGGTCAATATGATTATTAGTAGGGGCATAAATTAAATGAAGTAGAAATTATATTTGTTGTGGCTATTATTAGGAGGTGCAAAATTGAAGATCGTTTTTTTTAGAAATCTCAATAAAATTGAAACATATGCTGCAAATAGAAAACAAATAAGGTTAAATCTTCCTAGTAAAGAAGAGGCCAGTGTTATATTTGGCCTAACAAGAAAGTTTGAATTTGATAATCGTTGTGCAAGACCACCACAAATTAGCGGTACCGTTGTTGCTTCAGTTACTTGTAATAGAGACAAGGATATTCGAATTTATTTCTATCCAATCTCGCAAACTATTTATCCAGAGAAGGCAAAATCCCAATTTCATAATGATGTATTACCTAAACTTAAGAAATGGATTGATCATCAAGTGTCAAAACCCGAGACTGCAGTTTTAGGGATTGAAGAATTTATAATTGAATGGAATGGAAAAAGTCATCAATTCCACCAAATTAAATTTTTATAAAACAGTTTTTAAAGACGGTTAAGTTAAAATACCGTCTTTTTTTTTTTTTGTTATAAATAATTCTTTAAAACACTTAAATAACATAATTAAATTAAGTTTTTTAAGTTTTATTATAGAAATACTTAGATTAATTATATATAATTGCTTTAGAATTATATTTAGGAAATAGAGAAAGGGGCTCTAAACGATGTATCAAGAACAAAGATTAACTTTGATAATAAAGTATTTGGCTTCAAATAGTGAGATTACTTTAGAAGAAATATGTACAATGCTTAGCGTTTCCAAGGATACAGCAAGGAGAGATCTCGTCAAACTTGAAGAACGCGGGGAAATTATCCGAATTAAAGGTGGAGCAACACTTCCAACCAGTAATCGAAATTTAACCGATTATAAAGAACGAAATGTAACGGAAGGTAAAGAAAAAATTGCGCAAAGAGCAGCATTACTTATACGGGAAACTAGTGACTTATTGATGGATACATCTTCAACTTGTGCACTCATGTCGAAATTTATGTCGAATAAACAAGTCAATGTGATTACAAATTCAATTGATATAGTTGATTTATTAGGTGAGTATGAAGACATTGAAACCTTTATGCTACCAGGAAAATTTAATCGAAAAAATAGAAATTTAGTTGGACCTAGGACAATTGAAACACTTAATGATTACAAAGTTGACCAGCTATTTCTTGGTGCTTGTGGAATTAGCGCAGACGGAATAACTTCACCTGATGAAGAGGAAGCGTTTTTAAAGAAAAAAATGATCGGTTGTGCAAAACAAGTAGTTCTATTGGCAGATCATACAAAGTTCGAAAAAGTTTTTCTGCACAAGGTATGTGATATGAAGGGGATAGATATCATTATTACAGACAAAGATCCAGATGAAGAATTTAAAAGAAAAATAATCGAATTCGATATTCATTTAATTAGTTTAGAAGAAGAGGAAAGTGAGAGGGATTCTGATGAAAAAAATTAAGGTTGGTTTAGTTGGATATGGTTTTTCAGGAGCTACGTTCCATGCACCATTTATTAGTGTTCTAGATGAATTTGAATTAACTAAAGTTGTTAGTTCAAAAAAGGAAGATGTCCAAAGAGATTTAGGAGATGTTCATGTAGTAAGTAGTTTAGATGATGTATTAAAAGATAAATTGATTGAATTAGTTGTCATTACTACGCCAAGTGGAATGCATTATGAAATGGCAAAACAAAGCTTAGAATCTGGTAAACATGTCATATTAGAAAAACCGATGGTAGTGGAAACATGGGAGGCAGAAGAGCTAATTAAGATAGCTGAAGAAAAGAATTTACTACTTAGCGTTTACCATAACAGAAGATGGGATAACGACTTTTTAACAGTTAAAAAATTAATAAATGAAGGTGTATTAGGAGAAATCAATACATATCAAGTTCACTTTGACAGATATAGACCAGAAGTAAGAAATCGATGGAGAGAAAAGCAAGGTCCTGGTTCTGGCATGTTATATGATTTAGGTTCACATTTAATTGATCAAGCTATAAGCCTTTTTGGACAACCTCAATTCATCTTTGCGGATGTATTTGCACAAAGAGAAAATGCAGAAACAGATGATTATTTCCATATTATCCTAGGTTATGACAAACTACGTGTTATATTGCACTCTGGTTCCATCATTCCAAGTAACGGACCACGCTTTCAAGTTCATGGAAACAAAGGTAGCTTTATAAAGTATGGAATAGATGGACAAGAAGCTGCACTAAAAGAAGGTAAAAAGCCTACTGAGCAAAAATGGGGAACGGATGAACCACAATTCTATGGAAAGCTCTATACTGTTTACGGCGAAAAAGAAATGGAAGAAACGATTGAAACAATACCAGGTTCGTATACAACATATTACAAGAAAATTGCAGAAAGTATTTTAAATGGTTCCAATGCTCCTGTTACAGGTATAGAAGGCTTATCTGTTATTAAAATCATTGAAGCAGCACTTAAAAGTAGCAAAGAAAAGAAAGTAATCTATCTTTAATTGGGGGTTGTATGGAAGAGATAACTATTCAACAAAAACTGGAAGAGGTAAAAAAACAAGAAGAAAATTTAATCTTTAAAAGTTTTTCGAATAAAAATGCTTTAGAAATTGGTTTGTTACTGATTGAAGCAGCTAAAGAGTTTGATAAACCAGTTGCTATAAATATTATGAAAAATGGTCAAAGCGTTTTTCATTATGCAATGGATCATACATCACCAGATCAAGATTTATGGATCAAGCGAAAAGCTAATATTGTTCTCCGTCATCATTGCAGCTCTTATTATATGAGACTTTACAATGAGATGAAAAATAGATCCTATAATGAATTTTACTCGTCCAGTCCGTCTGAGTTTGCTGCACATGGTGGGGCATTTCCTATTAAAATTGAAGGGTCGGGTGTAATTGGCGTCATTACGGTTTCGGGCTTAGCTCAAGAGGATGATCATAATTTAATAGTTGAGGCATTAGCCAAATTCTTAAATAAAATGATTTAATATTTATAAATCATAGATTATTTTTTTAATATTTTTTCAAAGGAGCGAATTATCGGCTCCTTTTTTTACATGTTTCGCGACCAAATATCTTAATCATTAATAGATGGAATCTTGCAGTTCTTTGAAATAAAGGGATTCAATGCCACCACATCGAATATTAAGTTGCTTACTCACCAACAAGTCTTTACGAAAATCATTTAACAAATTTTATTTATGAAGAAAAAAATATAGAAGGTGGGAAAACAGTGAACATTAGAGAAATCAATTTAGAGGATGCAGAAAATTTTGCAAAACTACTTTCAGAAGTTGAAAACCAGGCAGATTTCATGCTTTATGGAGCAGGAGAAAGGAGTATAACAACTGAAAAACAGCTTAAACAGTTAAAAGTTATTGCAAAATCCCCAAACTCGACAATATTTGTTGCGGAAGAAACTTCTGGCAAGTTAGTCGGTTATGCGTTTGCAATTGGAAGTACCGCAAATAGGAAAAAACATTCTGTCTATCTTGTCATTGGAATTTTAGAGGAATATACAGGTAAGGGAATTGGGACAAAATTATTTCAATCATTAGAGGAATGGGCAATTAATCATAGTATATTCAGATTAGAATTAACTGTTGTAAAACAAAATGAAGCAGGAGTATGTTTATATAAAAAGATGGGTTATCAAATCGAAGGAACAAAAATAAATTCCTTGATAATAGATGGTAAAAGGTTTGATGAATATTTTATGGCTAAAATATTATAATGACTAATCGATTGGCCTTAAAAGTTTTGGAAATTATTGGTGAAATTCTGGATGGACTTTTATTTATTTTCTTTTGAAAAATCAGTAAAATCTATTACTAATTTTAAGTTAGAGTGAAGTTGAAAAATTATAAGAAACAGGGAAATTTTTTTCAAAAAATTACCATTTTCATTTTCCTTTCATAATTGTATGGGATGATAAATCGTATTTAAATTACATATGAAAGGGAATGATAGATTAATGTCAAATGCGAAAAAAGTTTTAAAGTCGTCAGTTAGTAAAATACCACAATTGACACTGTTATTTTGGATCATGAAGATTGCTGCAACAACACTAGGAGAAACGGGTAGTGATTTAGTGACTGTACCTGGAACAGAAGATAATTATTTAACCCCTTTTCTGTTTTTCGTAGGTGTATTCGCTGTCTTTTTAACGATTCAATTGTTTGTTAAGAGATATGTACCATCTGTCTATTGGACTGTTATTCTATCTACTAGTCTTGCAGGTACAGCGTTTTCAGATTATATGGATCGCTCATTAGGGTTAGGTTATATGAAAGGCTCACTAATTCTAATCAGTTTACTTGCTATCATTTTTATTTTTTGGTATTTTACAGAGCCAACGTTAAACGTGAAAAATATTGCGACGAAAAGAGTAGAGGTTTTATATTGGGTTGCTATTCTTGTTTCTAATACATTAGGGACTGCAGCGGGTGATTTTTTATCGCATAAAGCTGATGGGGTAAGTAAGTTAGCAGGTGGTGGTAATTACCTAGAACAAGGATTAGGACTAACTATAGCACAAGGGGCTATGCTTACAGGTGGCTTAATTTTATTAATTCTTTTAGCATATAAGTTTACAAATTTAAATAGAGTATTTTTATTTTGGGTAGCGTTCGTGTTGACACGACCGTTCGGAGCAACATTCGGAGATTTCCTAATTAAACCTCAAGAAAAAGGCGGATTAGGGTTAGAGAACGGAACACAAATCGCATCTGCAATTTTATTAGGTGTTCTTATAGTCTGTATCATCATCGAGTTTGTAACAAATAAATCAACATTAAACAAATCGCAAATGAATGAATCTGATATTCAAGTAAGTTAAGTCATTTAAGGTTTATATAATAAGAGAGTGGGAGGAAGTAAGATTACTAACTCCTCACTCTCTTTCTTATTATTTTAGAAGAAAAAAAGCTGCCAAAGCAGCTTTCAGTGTGTAGACAAAGAACTAAAAACTTGATTTTCAGACTGATTGCAAGCGCTTGTCTTTCGAGGCGCGAAGCTTGGTGAGGAGCGGAGTTACCCTAGACGGTAATGAGCACCGCCCAGGCAGGCGAAGTAACGAAGAAAGCGAGCGTTTGGCGAGCAGTCTTAAAGCTGCCAAAGCAGCTTAAATTAACCTATAAACTTTAATTAATCCCTTTTAAATCTAGCCATTCAGAATAAGTCAAAATGTTTAGTTCGTCTTTTTTACTTACTACATAATTAACAATCGTTTTAAACTTTTCTGGATCAAAATTCATTTGAGCCTTATCAGCACTTTTTTCAAATCGATGGTTAGTAAATACAATTGATTGTTTCGTGTTAATTGCTAAGTCAATTTGATCTTTAACCCATGAAATGTCTGTACTAGGAAGTAAATTAATCGTACGAACTTCATATTTTTTGATATTGTTTGTTTGTATTCCATCCTTAATGGTACGAGCACTTCGATAATGTTCTTCCTGCAATGTTTTCAAAGTATCTTGATTAAAGGACCCATATGGATAAACAGCGATATTACTTGCTCTTGTAAAACAGTGTTGATCAAGCCATTGACGTGCATCGTTTAATTCACTTTTTTGTTCTTGTTTTTTTAAACTTGCTAAATGTCGATGTGTATTAGTATGATTCATTAAATCCCAACCAGAACGATATAAAGTATTTAATTGACTTAATGACATGTATCCTTCAGTACCTATTTTCGAAGGAATGACAGCAATACTTCCTTTTACATCATTATCCTTTAGGATTTTAAAACCTTTCGTAAATTGCGTTTCCCATCCATCATCCATTGTAAAAATAATGTTAGCTTTATTTTGGTTTTTTTGAATTTCTTGTGGTGTTTGATCTTTACTTTGTAAAGTTTTACAATTAGTAGTTTGCACCAAATTATTTTGTGGTTTAGACTCTGACAAATAAGATGCACTACTTTTCATAAACGGATATGCTATCAAAAATGATGAAATTAGAACAGCATATACGATAACAAGTTTTTTATCCAACGTTCTTCATTCCTTTATCCTTTTCTAACTCATAAATTCTTCCGGATCGTGAAACTTTGTTCCAATCATTACGGTTTATAAAATAGGAAAAAGTTCCAAATAGCACAAAAAATAATGTTACAAAACGATAGACAAATAAGTCTAAAATAATTGTAACCGTCAATCTTATCTTTTCTTTGCCGTTAAATTTAACGCCATAATAATTAGCCAAATACATAGCAAATAGACTATAAATAAAATTTAATGATACAACTCCAAGCAGATAGAATAATAATAGATTTTGAGCATGTCCTATATTTGTAAACAACATATAACCAAAATTAAAAAGTGTAAAATAGATAGCAACTGTACCTAAAATAAAAGAATCGATTAGCATAAAGAAAGAAACAGTGCGAAATAAAAAGGTCTTTATAAGCATCGGAAAATAATAAATGACACAATCAATAAATGCCTTTTGCCAACGAATCCTTTGTTTAAATAAATCCTTCCAGGTTTCTGGACACTCTGTATAACATACAGCATTGGGGACAAAAACCATTCGCTTACCAGGATTTTTTAAAATGTATTGTTGAAATTTTAATGTAATGTCGATATCTTCTCCTAAAGTCTTTCTATATCCACCAACTTTAAATAATATTTCTCTATTAAAAACCCCGAATGCCCCAGAAATAACGGAAAGTGCATCGAATTTCGCAAGAGAAACTCTATTAATATAGAATCCTTTGATGAATTCAAAAATTTGAAATCGAATGACATGATTAACTGATAAAGTACGCTTGATATTTTCTTGATTAAATTGGACACCTTGAAGGGGGTGCACCATTCCGCCTGCTGCTAATACATCTGGATCTTGGAAAACTTCATTCAAAACATGCAATGCGTCGTTTGCAAGAATACTATCTGCATCTAAAGTTACGACTAATTCATTTTTTGAATATTCGATTCCAGCGTTTAAAGCGTCATGTTTTCCACCATTTACTTTGTCAATTACGTAGACATTAGGGTAAATAGTCGATTTATAAAAGTTATTGATTTTATTACTCTTTAACTGATTTGATATTTTTCGCTCTTCTGGTGAAAGACGAAGAAGTTTATGCAAAATTTTCATGGTTTCATCTTGAGAGCCATCGTTAATATAAATAACTTCTTTTGCTGAGTAATCTAATCTATTAATACCTTTTATAGCTGTTTCAATAATGCTTTCTTCGTTAAAACATGGTATGAGTATGCTAATGCTTTTATTAGATCGTACAATGTTTTGTTTTCGTTTCTTACGATTATAAAAAATTGGAAGTGCATTGATCATATGTAATATTGGGAAGAAGGTACATAAGAAAAGGGTGAGTATTGTAACAAATTGCATAATTAAATCTCCTTAAAACTTGTATTGTTATGAAAGATAATAATCAATCAGACATAACAAAATTAGATTTCTACTTCGATTATTTTAACGAGATTTTGGTTTATTTAATATGTTATTTTTTGAACAATTTATTTCAAAATGAATACTAAAAATACAAATATTAAAATGTTTTATATATGGTAGGAAATTTCACATACCGTATTATGTTTATAATTAAATTAAGATACTTGAATTGATAGAAAAGAAGGGGGTTAATGCTTAAAATTGCACTAATCTCTTAATGGAGATTATTATTTTGAAGGTGACATCGTTTTTAAAATGTATTTCCTTGTAGTGTATAACAAAAAACATCAATCATTTAGAAAAAAATTGGATATATGGATCAATGGATTAAAGAGAAATAAAACCAATACGCGAAATGAATAAAGATAATAAACAAAACAGCCGAAAACTTAAATTCGATTCAGCTGTTTTGTTATACGTTATTTTTAAATGAATATAAGTATTATCTAACAAATAATCCTACAATTGTTCCTGTTAAAACTGAACCTAGCGTAGCAACTAATAATACTTTTAATCCAAATTTTGCAAAAAGCTCTGATTGTTTTTTGTCAATTGCAGCAATTGCACCATATATAATACCAATTGATGAAAAGTTAGCAAATGATACTAAGAATGATGACACGATTGCAACAGTTTTTGTTGATAAATTAGGAATGATTTTTTGGAAATCAAGCATTGCGACAAACTCATTTGCAGCGACTTTGGTACCCATAATTGATCCGGAACGTACTAATTCATCTGTTGGGATACCCATGATAAAAGCAACAGGTGCAAAAACATATCCTAAAATTTCAGTAAATGTCATTCCGATAATCGAATTGAATACGAAATTAATCATTGCAAGTAAACCAATGTAGGTTATTAACATTGCACCTACAATTAAGGCAACTTTACCACCATCAAGTGCACCGTTACCGATGGCTTCAAATAATGATTTTTCTTTAATCATTTCTTTGACATTAATATCTTCATCTTGTTCTGATGTAACAGGACATGCCATTGAAGAAAGAATTAAACCAGAGAACACGTTGATCGGTAGTGCAACTAGTACATATTCAGGTGGAATCATTTGCATATATGCACCTAAGATCGAACAAGATACCGCAACTAACGAAGATGTAACGACAACAAATAATCGGTTAGGTGTTAGTTTATGTAATTCAGTTTTAACAGAAAGAATTGCTGTTGTATCACCGAATACCATACTATTTACAGCAACGAATGACTCAATCTTTGGTAATCCTGTAACTTTTGCAACTGCACCACCGATATACTTAATTGCTAGCGGTAGTATTCTTGTGTAAGTCAAAATTGATAATAATGAAGATACGAATATGATCATCATTAAAACATTAATCCAGAAATAACCCTTTGTCGATAAATCACCGAATACAAACGAAATACCTTCATTACCAAAAGATAAAACTTTATTAAAGAAGGAGACGATCTTTTGTAAAACTGTTCTTCCAATTGAGGTTTTTAGCATAAACCAAGCTAAAATCAATTGAACCACTAACATGATGGCAACAGCTTTATAGTTAATGTGCTTTTTATCATTAGACATTAGCCAACAAATAATAAGTACCAAGATAATGCCAATGATTGCGAAAATATATGACATTTATTTTCCTCCAAACTACAAAATCGTAGAATAATTTCTAATTTGCAATCTTATTGTTTCCAATCAATATAAAAATATCATTAAATAAAGTAAGGTTTATTTATATAAATAGCTGAACTAATTTCATGCCACCCCACACACCTATAATCCCACATATTGCTGAAAATACAGGTGGTGCCGGAATTGGTAATTTAATGAGAGTAAATACAACTCCAACAATTAAACCTGCGATTAAGCTCATAATTATTTCATGCATATTTACAAACTCCTTTTTGTTCAACACTTTTTTGTTTTACGATTGAAACATAATTTACTGATGCTAGCTAATCTTCTCTGTTAATAGGGTATTATCCCCAAAATTCATAGCTAATACAAATTACTCCACTAAAGTAAACTTTTTTTCAAATCAAATGGTTGGTAGGTAAAAAGAATGTTATTAAAGAATATAATTGTAAAGACAATTTTAATCTTGAACACTTAGAATGTTTTCAAGTTGAAAGGGGCTTATGAATGAAACAATCGCTGTTGAAAGAAATTCATGATTTTACTTTATTTGGTGAACATGCAGATCATTTTGAATACTTAGCAAGTGGAAAAGATGGTGATGTTTACGCTAGAGACAATTATGTAATAAAAGTATTTAAGGAAGATGGAAAAAGTCGAGATGACGGAATGAAACTTCACCTACTCGAGCGTAGTATATACTATCCAAAAGTTCATACATTTACGAATGATTTTATGGTAAGTGATCGAATCTTTGGGGAAACTTTTTATCAATTAGATGGAAACAGTAAAAATTTACGTAAACAATATGAAACGGAAATTAATCAAGCGATCTTTGATGCTCAAAATGCAGGTTTAAGTGCATTCGACTTACATAATCATAATTTAATGTTGTCAAATGATGGCGAAGTTCGAATTGTAGACGTCGGACGATTTTCTCTTGAAGAAGAAAGACTCCAGCTAGGCTTTTTTAAATCTTTATTTGGAAGCTCCCACAGACGTCACAAAAAACATAAAAGACGTCATGAACATTCATCTTCAAGGCATCATTACAGACACTCTTCATCCTCTAGACGCCACCATCGTAGACATTCAAGTTCATATAGCTCATACTCTTCCTAAATAAAAATCCACCTTTTCTACTAAGGTGGATTTTTTGTCAATTGCATAAGTTAATACTGAATGGAAAAACTAACCAATAATATTAATTGTATTATTGGAGGGCAAAATGTATAAATCAATCGTATCGTTTATGCTTTTAATAGTTCTTTGTTTTTCCTTTGATCATTTTATGGTGGCAGAGGCTAGTGTATTTACAAAAGAAATGCTAAAAAAAGAAATCGAGAATTACGGAGAAAAAGCAACTAACAAAATCCCGGTATCCTATAGTAAAGAAGATGCGCTAAAAAATGGAGATATATTAATAATAGGAAGAACTACTAATCATAATGAACGGATTCAAAAATTTATTAATAATGTAAAAAATAAGAAGCCTGACTTTATTCGATTTGTTGAATTTACTTCAAAAGGTGATCCAGTTATTACAGAATATCAATATAATGGAAAATTAATTTACTATCGATTTGATAGCTCAAGGGATCGAACAGACAAATATCGAAAAGGTACATTTGCGATGAGTAAATTTGTTACAGGACCAAAAGTATTAGAAGACTATTGCCAAAAATTAGTCGTAAATTCAAATACATCATATTTAACAAATTGTTATCATTTTGATAAGGTTGAGTTTTAGTTTTTAAAAACGTCGGTTAAAAAATCGGCGTTTTTTGTATTTAAGTTACTTAAGAGTAAATGAAATTTCACTTACCGTAATTTATATAAAACAATTATAGAACTTTAAATTAAAAATTATAAACTTAATGAACAACAATTCAAATTAAATAATTTCACGTACCGAAATATATTTCTAAAATTATTTCTTTTAACGATAAGATGGACAAAAAGTTCCAAACTAAACTATAATTTCTACATATAACGAATAAAACTTCTACTAAAATCTGGAAATAAAAAAAGAATCACCAAAGGAGTAAATAAAATGACAGAAAATATAGTTCACAATGAGAAAACTGAGTTAATAAAATACATACCTCCAAAAGGAGAATTTACAAAATTTTTGTCTGATGAAGATTATTTAGAAAAAGGACGATCTTGGGGTTTATTTAACAAAAATCCAAAATATGATTTTTTATTCAAAGGTCAAGACTTTCAAGTAAATGTTAAGCTTGTTGGCTATGAAACTTACGGGGTTACGGATGAGTATCATACAATTATAATTGAATTTGAAGATGGCAAATTAACATGTATTCACCCTGCTTATTTAAAAGAAATGCAATCTCCAAGCTTTAAGAAAGTATACACAGTTAGTGAAAGTGATACGAAGAACAGTGAAGAGAAGAAAACAGAATCAGAAACCGTAACAAAATCGAAAGAAAGTACTTCTAAAACTACTACAAAGAAAAAAGTAGAAAAGAAAGAGGAAGTTTCAATTACATTACCAACTGATAAATCACATTTTAACGGAACCGTTAAAGAATTTAGTACAAAATATAATCATTTCAATGATAGCGAAGAAGAAATCGTAATTTGGGAAAACGTAGCTGTCAAAGAAGATCAGGATTTAATAATCGGAAATGCTTGGTGTTCATTGAGTAAAACATTAAAAGTAGCTGAATTAGAGGTAGGTAAATCCTATCAATTTGACGGAAAAGTAGTTGATAAGAAACTAAACAAAGAAGTTAAATACAAATTAAATAACCCTTCAAAAGTTGCTGAGATTTAAAATTAAAAGCGAAAATAGAAGTTTCAAATTAACTTATATTTATAATATGCGAATTCAAAAAAAGCTAACTAATGCAGTTAGCTTTTTTTTAGAGTCTTGAAAATAGAAAACCGTCTATAGGGAAAACAAAATTTAGTGGAATATGTTAAAATTCATTTTTTTATAATTATTAACGATTTTAAATGTTAAAGTGTTTCAATAATTTCAGGGATAAATAGATGTTAATGTTAGTTAATAAGTTGATTTTCAATCTCTATTGTCTAGAAATTGATTAATATTCTTTTTTGTTACACTAAGTAAAAGATATTAAATTAGATTTTTAACGTAAACTTTTTTGGATAAATTAGTTGATTGGAATGGAGGGATGCTCGACTCCTATGGGGTAAGCGGGAAGGCTGAGACCCCGCAGGCCGCAGGCTTGCCGAGGAGGCTAAAGAATCTCGCCCCATGGAAAGCGAGCATCCTGTAATGGAAATCAACATCGGTACACTCCTTTTACGAAAATTTGATAATTAATTGACAAGATTGTCAACAGCGGGATAAAGAGAAAACTAGTTCAGTTAAGCTTTTTTATTTCCGAAAATCCTTCTATTATTATCAATTCTAATTAAATGGTTACATGTTTTTGTTCTTTTAGACAAATAATTTAATAAAACACATACCTATATATTTAGAGTATAATCCTGAAAATTAGTAACTTAAGTCTTGTATTACTTACTTTTTACTAATCATAAAAAGAAGTTTAGTATCTTAATACACTTATTTAAGGGGGCGTATTTGTTGAAAAGAAGAAAAATTGTTATAACGTTTCTTACTTTTAGTTTAGCAGGTTCTTTATTTTCAAATACAGCACTTGCAAAAGATGAGAAAGCTAATACTTATGAAAAGATTGATCTAGTTGGACTTGGAGATTCCATTACATTTGGTTTCAATTTAGGTACTACTAATAGTATACCTTCAGATTATGCGTTTCCTTTTCTAATTGGTGAAAACGCAAAGCTTGTAGTTCGTGATTTAGGCGTTCCAGGTTGGACAACAGCTAATCTTTTGCAAGCAATAAAATATGATACTAATTTCAGACAATCAATAAAACATGCGGACTATATTACTTTGGATATAGGAAATAATGATTTGTTACATACATTGAAAAAAAGTAATCATTTAGAACAACTTCCAGGGAAAATTGCTTCAATGATGCCGAAACTAACAGGAAATTTAAATAAAATAATAAAGGAAATTCGTGAACTTAGTGACGCTCCGATTGTTTTATATAATTTCTATAATCCATTTCAAGTAAGTAATCAACCGATGCATAAACTATCAAATCAATTATTATCATTTATCATTAATCCTAAAATTGCTAGCATTGCAAGTAAATACAAAAATGTAAAAATAGCTGATGCTTTTTCTGCGTTTGATGAAAAACAAGCAACTTATGTTAGACAGGGGGATATACATCCAACGATTGATGGACAAACTGTACTAGCTAATATCGGAAGGAACGCACTCGGTATAAAAAAATAAAAATTTTGTAATTTGTTTTTATTTTCCAATTTAACTTATTTATTATTTTCGATTAACCATAGAATTTGGTTAATCTTTTTTTATGTCTTATGTTAATTAATTTTGAATGGAGACATAACACATTCATCCTAGAACTATATATTAATATTTACTAAAAATGCCGTTTGGATTTTTAATCATTGATTTTAGATTTAGGGGTGATCTAATGGAAAGTATCCATGAGATACTAAACGAGATAACATCATCTAAAGAGGGTGATGTATTAGCTACAATTATTCATGTAGAAGGATCGGCCTATCGGAGAGAAGGAACTTCTATGCTATTTAAGGGAAATGGGAAAGAGGTTGGCTTACTAAGCGCCGGTTGCCTTGAAGCAGATTTGTTATATCGAGTTGAAGAAACAAGAGTAAGAAAAACACCTCAAACTGTTATTTATGACATGAGTGCAGAGGATGATTTAACATGGGGCAATGGAGCAGGGTGTAACGGAATTATTACTATTCTTTTAGAGCCAATTGATGATCGTATGTTTAATTTACTAACTAAATTAAAAACATACCTTTTAAATGGTACAAGTGTATCGATGATGAAAATTTTATCTGATGATCGTAATGAAGTTGAAACTCTATTCTTTGTGGACGAAAAGACCTACTTTGGAAAATGTAATGAACAAAAATTTGATCAGATTAAAAGTGCTCTTAATGAATTACATTATACGAATCAAAAAAGTGGGCTACTAACGATTGAACCGCTTGAAACTAATTCGTATTTACATACTTTTCATCCAAAGCCTCGATTATTCGTGTTTGGAGCAGGTAAGGATGCGATTCCTTTAGTAAAACTTGCATCATTAGCAGGATTCTTTGTAACTATATCCGATTGGCGTGCGGATCTATGTTCTTACGAATTCTTTCCAGACGCAGAACAAATCCTTGTGGGCTTTCCGAGCGAAATCATACCAAGACTTCAATTGACTGCTTCTGATTCTGCAATAATCATTACCCATCAATTCCAAAAAGACAAGGAAATATTAAATCATATATTAAATATTAATCTTAAGTATTTAGGAGTTCTTGGTGGAAAAAAACGAATCCAACGACTTTTAGATGGCAAAAAAGTAGATACAGTAATAAATAGTCCAGCTGGCCTACAAATTGGGGCTGAGGGCCCAGAAGAGATTGCAATCAGTATTGTTGGTGAATTAATTCAGAGACAAAGAATAAAGAAGATATCTAAGCATGAAGAATAGTGGAATCATTGCAATTTTACTTGCTGCAGGAAGTAGTAAAAGGATGGGCCAGAATAAAATTTCACTTCCATTAGGTAATTCTACAATTGGAAGTTTCGGTTTACGTAAATTTATCAATTCTAATATTGATCATATTTTTGTCGTAACGAAAGAAGACGATTCACTAAATTGGATTAGCAAAGACCTGTTTCAAAAACCTAATAAAGATTCATGGACACATGTTCCATGCACAAGGGCAAATAAGGGACAATCATATTCTTTAAAATGTGGTTTAACTCAAGCCGTAAAAACAAATCCTTTAGGGATCATGATTCTCCTCGGAGACCAACCTTTTTTATCGATTCAAACGATTAATAAATTACATCAAATCTATTTAAAGCATGTTAATGAGAATTCAACAATTCCTTTTTTAGCCGCAAGCTTTCAAGGTGTTCCCAGACCTCCAATCATACTATCGCCAAATATGATAACTAACTTATTCATGTTGAATGGAGATGAAGGAGCAAGAGCAATTATTCGTAATCATACTAATTTAGAAGGTTTATTAGTTGAAGTTGAGAATAAGTGGGATTTTTTCGATATCGATACAAAAGAGGCGTATGATGTAGCGAAAGGATATGAACAGAAAGGGAATTAGAAAAGGAGTTACAACTTTAGTTTCAAAATATTTCTATAGATAACAGATGAAAGACTTACTTATAAACGATAATACTATCCCTTTTATATTTTCCCTATAGTAAAAGGGGAAATATGAGGGGATTTTTTTATTTAGAAATATTTTTTAAATTTCTTTATGGCTGTACTTTGAAAATAATAAGCAATCTCGTGATTAATAATAATACTGTTCCTATTTAGTTTGTTCGGCACCCCTTATTTATTGATTAGCAGGAACTTAAAAAGTTACAATTAATACATAAATAAAAGTTGATTAAGACTAACAAAGTCTAACATATTTCATAATTTAAATAGAAGAACTTCTATTTGGCTAACAGACAAAAGGAGTGTGCAACATGGAACGGAAAAAAATAAATAAGCTGATAATTTGGATGTTAATTTTGTCACCGGTTTTATTCTTCCTAATACCGATATTAGTCGGTTTAATTTTAACGCATCCATTTAGACGAAAAACAGAAGAAACCCCTGCCGATTACAATTTGCAATTTGAAGAGGTTGAATTTAAGAGTAATCTTGATCAAGTTGTACTAAGAGGTTGGTGGATACCAGCAAAAAATTCAACTTCTAAAACAGTCATAACTGCACACGGGTACACAGATGAACGAAGTCAAAAAAAGATTAATGGTCTTCGAATTGTGCAATCAATTCATGATCAAGGGTATAATGTATTGATGTTTGATTTCCGTAATAGTGGAAAATCAGGTGGACGCACAACAGGAATTGGATATTATGAACAACATGATTTATCGTCGGCAGTAGAATATGTGATTAACCAAAGAAATCAACAAGAAATTATTTTGCTTGGATGGAGTATGGGTGGGGCGACATGTTTACTAGTTGGTAGTCTTCATCCGCAAATCAAAGGAGTTATTGCGGATAGTCCATTTCATGATTTACAAACTTATTTGGAAGATAATTTAAGTGTTTGGTCAAAATTACCTAAAAAACCGTTTACTTCAATCATTTTACGTTCGATGAAACATTTACTAAAGATTGACCCGAAAGTAGTGTCTCCAGTCATATCAGTTCAAAAAGGAAATTCTACAAATTATTTATTAATTCATGGAAAGAATGATTTGAAAGTACCGTTCAGTAGTAGTGAGATGATTTATGAACAAATCCCTAATGAAAACGAAAAAACATTATGGCTAACAGACCATGGTCATATTACAACATTTATTGAAGAACCAGAACCTTATACGAAGAAAGTAATTGATTTTATTGAAAAGACGTTTTCGTCTAATGTAAATTAAATAACTAATTGTAGTTTGTGAAACAGATGAACCTTAAAGAGCGGTTTATCTGTTTTTTTATTTGGAGAAAGATATTCTTCAGTACATGAAAGTAGAGCGTGTAGAAAATACTATTATTTATAAATTGGTTTTTGCCCCAAAAAGCTCTATTTTACTAAAAAGGCAGGCGAACTAAGATGGCAAATGAATATCGTTCGCGAGAGGAACGTAAACGGCTGGAAAAGCCTTCTAAAATTTCCAATAAGTCTGAAGGCTTATGGAAAAAAATTACTGTAACATTATTATCAATCGTTATTGTTTTCATACTGATTGGTGTAGGAATATTTTCATATTTAGTTAGCGGAGCACCCGCACTAGATGAATCAAAACTTAAAGTACCTCTATCTTCGACTATTGTTGATAAGGATGGTAAGGTTGTAGCAGAGTTAGGTAGAGAACAACGTACAAAAGTGTCATACAATGAAATTCCTAAGGTTGTAGAAGACGCATTTATTGCTACCGAAGATGTGCGGTTTTATAAACATAAAGGCGTAGACATTCGCAGGGTATTCGGTGCAGTTTTAGCGAATATAACTGGAGGTTTCGGATCACAAGGTGGAAGTACAATCACGCAACAAGTCGTAAAAAATTCATTTTTATCTTCTCAAAAAACAATTAAGCGTAAAGTTCAAGAAATGTACTTAGCATTTAAATTAGAACAAAGATACTCTAAACATCAAATATTAGAAATGTATTTAAATAAAGTTTACTTTTCAAATGGCCTTAAAGGGCGAGGAGTATACGGTGTAGCCAAAGCTTGTGAAACTTATTTTAGTAAAGATTTATCAAAAATTACATTACCAGAAGCAGCAACTTTAGCAGGTATGGTGAAGGCTCCAAATAGCTATAATCCTGCAAAGCACCCTATTCAGTCACAAAATCGTAGAAATACAGTTTTAAGTCAAATGAAAAAATATGGTTATATTACAGAGGAACAATATACAACTGCAAAAGCAATACCAATGAAATCATTAGTAAAGGTGCATGAATCTGGTGGTACAAAATACAATTCATTTATCGATGTAGTTGTAAATGAAGTGGAAAAAAACAGTGATGCAAATGTTTATACGGATGGACTAACGATTGAAACAACCTTAGATCCTAATGCTCAGGATAAAGCAGATGAAATATTAAGTAGAGGAAAAAGCTTCTATCCTAGTGATGAATTTCAAACAGGATTTGTATTATTAGATACGAAAACGGGCGAAATTCGAGCAGTAGGTGCTGGTAGAAATACAAGTACAGGTGGTTTAAACTTTGCAACTGATATTAAAAGACAGCCGGGCTCTTCAATTAAACCTATACTTGATTATGGTCCAGCTATTCAATATTTAAAATGGTCAACCTATCATCAAATTCTTGACGAGCCTTATACATATTCTAATGGTACACCTATTAGAAACTGGGATCGAAAATATAAAGGTGATATATCAATTCGATTAGCATTAGTTGATTCTCGAAATATCCCTGCGTTAAAGACTTTCCAGGCTGTAGGAAGTGATCGTTCTAGAGATTTTGGGAATAGTTTAGGGTTTAATTTTTCGAAAAATACCTATTATGAATCTTATGCTATAGGAGGATTCACAGGTGTATCAGCAATGGAAATGGCAGGGGCATATGCCGCTTTTGGAAATGGTGGAATATATAATAAGCCTCACTCCGTTAAAAAAATTATTTATCCTGATAATACTGAAAAAGTATTTGCAACTGAGCCTAAACAAGTAATGAGTGATTATACTGCATATATGGTAACAGATATGCTTCGCGATGTAGTAAAAACTCCACTTGGTACTGGTAAGAGAGCAAATGTACCAGGTCTTGATATGGCCGGTAAAACCGGTACGACAAACTACTCTGATGAAGTAAAACAAAAATACGGATTTCCAGATAACGCAACTCGAGATAGTTGGTTTATTGGTTATTCTTCCGATGTTACAATGGCTGTTTGGACAGGGTATGAAAAAAATAAAAAGAATAATTTTCTTGGTAAAGGTTCAACGAATATTGCCAAATTTATTGCAAGAGATATGTTAGCGGCGAATGGAGATCGAAACGCTATATTTAGAAAACCTTCATCAGTTGAAGAAATTCGAAACGAATTATACATTCGAGGGGAAAAAGTAGATGATATTCCTAAAGATATAGTGATCGAGTCCGCAAAAAATGTTAAGGCAAATTATGACCCTGTTACAAGCAATATTTCATTAAATTGGACATATCCAGCAAATCTGCTTCAAAAAACCTCTTTTGAAGTAAGTTATACTGTAAATGGTGCAGCGGGACAAACTCAAAAAATTCAGGGTACAGCTACAAGTATTAATGGAATTGTCCCAGGAGATATTGTAAAAATAACGATCATTGCTATGAGTGCTGAAGGTAAGAGTGGACCTGTTACAGTTACGGTTGATCTATCTTCAACTGAACAACCAACTACTCCACCTGCAAATGAAGGTGGACAAGGAACTGGAAATGGACAGGGAACTGGGACTGGAAATGAGCAAGGGAATGGAAGCGGGACAGGAGGAGGTACGAAGCCAGGCGATCAAACGCCGGGTACAGGAAACGAGAATGGTGATAATATTGTAAATCCAATCGTCCCTAATCCAAATAATCCACATTAAATCCAAATTTAAAACGCATTGAGAAAATATCAATGCGTTTTTTTCAAGGGAATAATGTGAAAGGAGTTTTTTAATGGAAGATCAATTAAGAATAAATATTTTTTTTAAAGAGTCGGATAATCCATTTGCAAGTTACTATAGCGATGACTATTTACACTTAAGCTCTGATTTAGAAGATTTTCTTGATTGAAAAGATGTAATGATCAGCCTTAAGATGTCGATTTTTCGATTGAATTAGTATCGTTATGCTGGAGTTAAGAATGGTTTAGTTAGAGTTAACTATAAAATATAAAAGAACCTTAAAAATAATAAAACCGCAATTTGAAAATAGCCGAATTTTCGATATTAATTGATCTACAATCTGATTAATATAAAACAGTTAGATTACTCTAAGTAAGGGCTATTTGATAATTAATTGATAAGATTGTTTTTCAATAGCTTGAAAGGCTGCTTAGCAGTCTTTTTTTTGTTTGTTCAAAAAAAATCATATGTTAAAAATTTTAAGCCAAGTCATTCTTTCTGTAATTTATTAAACTAAAAAATCAGAATGATAAATATAAATGAGTAATAGAGCATAAATAGAGTATAGCGGAGGAGTGAAGGATGATAAAGGGATTAAAATTAGTGGGGCTAATCGCTTTCATTACGATTTTGAATGTGATTGTATTCTCTCCAGGCTTAATCGGAATCCAATTAATTAATGAGAGTGCATTTCAAACTGCATTTGGGGTATCGTTCATAATAGCGAATTTGTTAGTACTTCTATTTAGTATGTTTCAACTATATTTTAAGCCTGTTAAAGATAAGCCAATTAAGCAGCTAAAAACAAATGAAGATTTCGTTCATGCTTTAAGTCGCTATAAAAATAGTAAAGTACTAAAAGAAGATATTATTACTTCAATTGAGCAAGTCGAACGAATGAAAAAGAAAAAAGGAGTATTTTATAACTTATTAACAGATCGATTTTCTCCAACAGAAATTACATACAACAAGTTTGCATCTGTTGTGGACGAGGTTGAGACATTATTTTATTTAAGAATAAGAAACATCATAAACAAGATTAGTACTTTTGATGAACTTGAATATAAAAAAATAAAAGGGAAAGACGGATTACGATATTCAAAGTCATTAATTCAAGAGAAAACAAATCTTTTTAATGAATATATCAAATTCGTCAAAAGGGCAATTGAAATGAATGAAGAGATTCTTGTCAATATTGATAAATTAATTTTAGAAATTTCAAGACTAGATGAAATAGGAATCGATGATATTGAAAAAATGGAATGTATGAAAGAAATCGATTCGTTGATTCAACAAACAAAATATTATAGGCAATGAATGAAAGGATGATAAAAATGAGGAAGTTTCTTTTTGCATCTATTGCAGTGATCGTCGTAGTTTTTCTTCTTGTCTATGTTGGAATCAATATGACTTCAGAAGATAAAGTTGTGAAAATTACTGATAAAAATAAAGATCAGCAATTAGCTAAAATGATTTCGAAAATTAATCTATCGAAAACTAAACCAATTAAAGGTCAAATTGACTTAAGTACAGCTGATGTCGCAAGTGAACTCCCTGATATATCTAAATTTCCTGTATCCGTAGACAATACAACTGATAATTTTGTTGAAATTTTTTCATCTACTGAAAAATCAAGTGATGGGAAAAATGGTTGGTTAAACGAAGTCGCAAATAGGTTTAATGATGCAAAATTCAATCTAAATGGCAAGCAAGTATCAGTTAAAATTAGAAATATTGCATCTGGTACTGCTACAGACTTTATTAAATCTGGCAAATATGTTCCTGATGCTTTTACACCATCAAATGAACTTTGGGGTCAAATGATTACAGCAAGTGGTGTTAAAACAGAAACTGTCTCCTCGCGTTTAGTTGGAAATGTTCCTGGTATTGTCATTTCAAAGTCAAAATATAATGAGTTAATGAAAAAGTATAGTAAAGTCGAACCGAAAACAGTCATCGAGGCAATGACAAAAAACGAACTATCTATGGGGTATACCGACCCTTTTACTAGTTCAACGGGATTAAATTTTTTAGTTACGACTTTAAATTCCTTTGATTCAAAAGATGTTCTTAGTGATACTGCTGTGAGAGGGTTTGAAAGCTTTCAAGCCAATGTGCCATTCACTGCTTCTACGACCCTACAAATGAGTGATGCAGCAGAATCAGGCGTTCTAGATGCATTTGTTTTAGAATATCAAACATTTGTCAATTCACCTGATTTAAAAAATAGTTACGAATTTATACCATTTGGAGTGCGTCACGACAGTCCACTCTATGCTTTAGGGAATTTATCAAAAGAGAAAATGGATATTTTGAAAAAATTTGCTGAATTTACTGGTCAAAATAACCTTCAATCACTTGCGAAACAAGATGGGTTTAATGGGTTGAACAATTATAAATCAGAGCTTAAAACGATCGATGGGGAAACTTTAAGTGCTGCACAGAAACTTTGGAAAGGAAAGAAAAATACTTCAAATCCAATTGCTGCGGTTTTTGTAGCAGATGTTTCAGGTAGTATGGATGGTAAACCATTAAATGAGCTAAAAGAATCACTACTTAAAGGTCAAAAATATTTAGGAAGAGATAATAGTATTGGCTTAATTTCATACTCTGCTGATGTTACGATCAATCTTCCAATTGCAAAATATGATGCAAATCAACAGTCAAAATTTGTTGGTGCAGTATCTAGCCTCGATGCAAGTGGAGATACAGCAACAAATGATGGAATTCTTGTTGCAATTAATATGCTGAAAAATGAAATGAAAAAAAATCCAAATGTAAGACCGCTCATTTTTGTCCTAACCGATGGTGAGACCAATCATGGGAATTCATTGAAGAATGTAAAAGGAATCATAAAAGCATATAAAATTCCAATTTATACGATTGGTTATAACGCGAATATTAAAGCGCTTGAAAGTATTTCGAATATTAACGAAGCTGCAAATATTAATGCTGATTCAGATGACGTAATCTATAAAATTCGTAATCTCTTTAATGTTCAACTTTAATTAGTAGGAGGATTTAAGAATGTCATTTTCTATGCAAGTTGTAAATGAAGAGGAAATCAAGGCAGTAATAGAAGAGCAAGTAAAGCCTGTACCAGAGGAATTAATGAAATTAAAAGCAACCGCGGATGCAAATGTAGCGATGATTATGGAATTAGACACTGTTTCAAAGGAAACATACGAAAAACGAAAGGAAATTCTTCAATCAATCGAATCATTTGGATTACAGACGATGAAATCTTCTTCGAATAAAAATTCTCTTCTGAAGGTTTCACTTGGTCAACTTGCTAAAAGTGGAGACGAAGGTGGGCAAGTTGCAAAAGGATTATCAGAGCTCCAAGTTCAATTAAAGGATTTAGATCCAAGTGTAATTAATTTTGCAAAATCGGGTTTTTTAGGTAAGTTGTTTAATCCTATTCGTTCATATTTTCAAAGATTTGAAAAAGCGGATGTCGCAATCGCAGATATCGTAAAGTCACTTGATAAGGGGAAAAAAATTCTTGAAAATGATAATACGACATTAGAGCATGAACAACTATCACTTCGTATGCTTTCAAAAACGCTAGAAAAGGAAATCCAACTTGGAACATTAATGGATGAGTCAATTGAAAACCAGATTGAAAAAGCAAAAATCGAAGGGGAAGATCAAGAAAAAATTAAATTCATCTCAGAGGAAGTTCTTTATCCATTACGACAACGAGTCATGGACCTACAGCAAATGTTAGTTGTCAATCACCAAGGAGATATGTCATATGAGGTTGTCATTCGGAATAATCGAGAATTAATTCGTGGTGTCGAACGGGCAAAAACGGTAACGATTTCTGCACTGAATACAGCTGTAACGGTAGCAAGTGCTCTATATAATCAAAAAATCGTTTTACAAAAAATCAATGCTTTAAATCAAACGACAAATACGATTATTGAAGGTACTTCTAGGTTATTAAAGGAGCAAGGCGTTGCAATCCAAAAGCAAGCCATGGAGTCAGCGGTTTCTGTTGAAACACTGAAAACCTCATTCACAAACGTCATATCAGCGTTTGAATCGATTAGTACATTTAAACAAGAAGCTTTGCCAAAAATGCGTCAAACAATCCTACAATTTCAAGAATTAGCTGAAGTCGGTTCACAACAAATTCAAAGACTTGAAAAAGGGGATCGAATTGGATTATAGAAGATACTGGAAAAAGATATGTAGTAATTGGCATATCTTTTTTCAATTAGCCTTTCTCTACCATTCATACTACATGTAATTAGTTCTATTTATGTACAACGATTAATAGGATTCTATAGTGGTAAAAAGGAGGGGGAAAGTGTGAAGCATTATAGAGTTATTGGGAAAAGTGTTCCTAAAAAAGAAAGCTGGGATAAGGTATCCGGGAGAGTTAAGTATATAGATGATGTTCAAGAGGTTGGTACATTACATGCCAAACTCGTAACGAGTACCCACGCTCATGCAATTTTAGGTGATATCGATACAAAGGAAGCCTGGAAGGTCAAAGGAGTACGGATGATCATTACTGGAAAGGACTATCCGCTGCTTCTAGGTACAACGATAAAAGATCGACCATTGCTTGCATTTGAAAAAGTACGTTACTATGGAGAGCCAATTGCCATGGTCATAGCAGATACAGAAGCTATTGCGATTAAAGCATCTACTCTAATCTGTGTTCAATACAAACCCCTTCCTGTCGTTAATTCACCCGAAGCTGCATATGAAAAGGATGCTCCCCTCGTACATGAAAATGTTGAACAATATTTAATTGATGAGTCATCTGGATTAACAGGTACGTCTGGTGGGATTCAGCCTATACCAGGTACAAATATAGCAAACATACAAGGAATCCGAAAAGGGAATATTGATCGAGGTTTTGCTAACTGTGACGTTATTGTAGAAGAAGTATTTTCTTTTAATCAATCTGATCATACAGCAATCGAGACAAGATGCGCGGATGTAGAAATTAAAAAGACCGGAGATGTTATTATTCACTCTGCTTCACAAGAACCTTTTGAAATGAAAGAATTAATTAGTAAAACATTCAATATTGAAGAAGGGAAAGTACTTGTTAATATCCCGCTAGTCGGTGGTTCGTTTGGTGCTAAAACGAGTGTGCAATTAGAACCGCTAGCATATGTAGCCTCTAAGGCGGTTGGTGGAAGAAGAGTTAGGCTTCGTAATAGTCGTGAGGAAGATATTGTTACATCTCCAGTTCATATCGGATTACATGCAACAGTTAAAATGGGATGTACAAATGACGGCAAATTACAAGCTCTAAAACTCTTTTTTTTATTTGACGAGAATCTTTAACACTTACATGTTGACGATTCGATTCACTTTCATGACTATTTCTCTCATCATTCCGACCAAATAAAAAATCATCAAACTTATTATATGCCATGTTATCACTCCTAAATTCAAACTTTTGTATGTATACCTAATATATACAAATTTAGGATTAATGAATGGGCACGTTAGGAGTACATCTTACTTTGAATTAATTTGGGTAAACAATTAATTTAATCGTTTACTTTTTATTCGAAGCCTTTGGGATCTTTAGACAGCTATTTAAGATGATAGATACCTTCTAATGAACTTCTTTTTATTAACGTGTAAAAATATGAATCACGCTATTATTTCGCTCTCATTCGTTTAAGATCTTCTTTCGGTGGAAAACCAAATAACCGGGAGTATTCTCTACTGAACTGAGAAGGGCTCTCATATCCTACTCGGAATGCTACCTCAGCTGCATCTGAAGATTCTGACAGTAATAGCAGTCGCGCTTCTTGCAACCTTAAGTGCTTCTGAAATTGTAGAGGACTCATTGCGGTTACGTCTTTAAAATGTCGATGTAGCGAAGAAACACTCATATTTGCTAATTCTGCAAGCTCTTCAATACGTATAGACTTGTAAAAATTCGCTTTAATTTGTTCAATAACTGCCCTTATTCGATTAGTAGTGCTACCTTCGATGGCAATTTGTTGCAATATATTTCCATTCTGTCCACGCAATACTCTGTAGAGAATTTCTTTTGTAAATATAGGTGCAAGAAATGGAATATCTTCAGGTGATTCCATTAAACGGGCCAATCTAATCACTGCATCTAAAATCGATCCCTCTAACTCATTGACAAAAATCGCTCGTTTTGCATTTTCCTTTGAGTTAGTGGAAATTTTAGTATCAGTTAAAATTTCTAAGATTTGACTTGGATTAAATTCAAGTTTTATAGCGAGATATGGAGTGTTTGGTGAAGCATCGATAACTTGGCCTGTAACCGGTAAATCAACTGAAGCTACTAAATAATTTCCAGGGCCATATTTAAAACGTTCATTTCCTAGTAATAATTCCTTTACACCAGAAACAACAATACATAGAGATGGTTTGTAGACTCGGTATTTAGGTTCAGTAATATTTGACTCTCGAATGAAAAATAACGAGTTAATTGAGGTCTCGTTAATACCTTCATGACTAGTATTAAGATCAATAATTTGGATTAGTTCGCTTAAATAAGAAACGTTAAATTCAGACATATAGTCCTCCTTACTTATTTTATATTAATAGAAACATATACATTTTTCATAGGATCTATAAAAGTGAGAGGATTAGGCAATTATTTAGGAGGAATGAGTTAACGAACTCTGCTTATTATAATGCATAATAAAGTATATCAAACATATCTTCAAAACTATAATGTTATCATTTCACCTCTTACGAATTAAATTTTAAAACCCATAAAGGGAGAGATTGTTATGAAACTAATTGCATTAGACTTGGATGGTACTACTCTCAACAGTAATAAAATAATAAGTGAAGAAACGTTAAACTCGATTAAAAAAGCTCAGGCAGCAGGGCATATCGTGATGATTTTATCCGGGCGTTCACCAAGCTCAGTAAATGATGAACTTTCAAAGTATGGCTTAAATTGTCCAGTCGGAGGGCATAACGGAACTGCATTATATGTGAATGGTAAATTAATTGAACTACATTCAATAGGGAGACCTCAAGTACAAAAAATTGCCTTAGAAATTGAGGAAGAAGTCTTACCTTACAATATTTCTACGAATAAGGGAATATTTGCCCCAAGTAATTGGGATAAACGATTTGAACATGTTATTTCATCAGGGCTTGTTCCTAAAGAATACTTCGCAAACAGACATTTCAAAATGTTTACTACACCTCCAAGTGTACATGGGCATTCATTTTTTCACAAAGCTCAAGAAATAATAGATAATGAAGAATTTACAATCCAAAAGTTTCTTATATTAACCCTTGATCCAAAACAAATGGAGCGACTTGAAAAAAAATTAAGATTCATAGATGAGATTTTTGTGACGAGTGCCTCACCTTTTAATCTTGAGGTTACACATATAAATGGAAATAAAGGGTATGGTTTAAAAGCAATGGCATCATATTTTAATATTCCATTAGAAAATACAGTAGCTATTGGGGATGAAAAAAATGATCTACCGATGTTAAATATAGCCGGATTATCAATAGCCATGGGGAATGCTGAAGAAGAAGTAAAGCGGTCATGTGATGTTGTTACATTAAGTAATGATGAAAATGGTGTTGCTTATGCATTCGAAAAATATATTTTCAAAGAGTCTAATGTACTATAATAGTAAAGAAATCTAAATACATCTAAAAATGTAATGTTTTCCTTGGATAAATGTGTGAGTAACTAACATTATCCAAGGTTGTTTTTATTTGTCTATTTAAACCAATCGATTAAAATATAGAAAGGTAAGGGGGAATAAAATTTGGTTAGACGGATAAAAGATCTATTTGCCATTAAGGGGTATAGTCTATTTGTCATTTGTTTGTTATTTGTAGGGATCGGACTTTCAATCACAACTCCTTATTTATCACTTTATTCTACAAAATATTTAGGGATGAGCTCTGGAGCATTCGGTATCTTCATGGCAGTGATTTCATTAAGTGGTGTTTTAGTTAATACATTTATTGCTGAACGTTCAGATCGAGGGATTGACAGAAAATGGATTATACTGATTGCGATGATTTCTTCAGCAATCGGTTATGCATCGTACTTAATATTTCATAACTACTATTTATTATTAGTTTTTGTTGCTTTATTTAATGGATTAGGTGCAGCAGCCATGCCACAGATTTTTGCATCCGCACAGGAATCGGCAAATGCAAGCTTATCTAAAGATAAAACATTAGCACTATCAACTTTACGCTCGCTAGTTTCTTTAGGATTTTTAATCGGACCATTAATAGGTACTCTAATTTTAAGAGCAAAAGGTTATCATGGACTATTTTGGGGAACATCTAGCATTTATGTAATGATTACTCTTCTAGTATTCTTCTTTTTAGATAAGAGAAAGCCAGTTCAAAACAATATAAAAAAGAAAAAAAAGACAAAAGTTACAGCTGCTAAACGTAAACAACTTAGACTACCATTAATAGCTTTTATCTTATTATTTGCAGTTAGTTCGATAAATTGGATCAACACACCTCTTTTTATCGTCAATGAGTTACATGGTACGAATACAGATGTTGGATTAGTCGTAAGTTTATGTGCAGGTTTAGAAATTCCAATCATGCTTGTGTTAGGAGTACTTTCTAAAAAAATCTCGAATCATTCATTGATGATTTACGGCTGCTTTATTGGTTTACTCTATTACTTAACCTTAAGCATATCAACTCATACATGGGAGTTAATCGTTGCACAGTTACTACAGGCAACTTATATTGCGATCGTAATGGGGAATGGTATAAGCTATTTTAACGATCTACTACCAAATTCACCCGGATTTTCTGCATCAATTTATGCGAATTGCTCGACAATCGGAAGTTTAGTAGGAAATTTAGGCGGAGGTCTATTTGCACAATTAGCAGGGTATCGTAATGTTTATTTACTTTGTATATTGTTTGTAATTTGTTCACTCTTTATTTTATGGAAATCAAAAAACAATGTGGAAATGGAAATATCGACAGGCCATAGTCAGTCTGTGTAGTTGATGAGTTACACAAAGATTTATGAAACTGCAAATAAGATTACGTTATCTGCAAATAAAGTAGGTAAAGTGCAATTAAAAATGACAAAACAGCAAAAAAAGTTGCTGTTTCTACAATTATAAAAGTCAAATCTGCTTACCTTTTACTTAAAACGAAAATTGCTAAACAATAGACAAAAACGGGCTAATCATTACTGGGGGTGGTGACAACCACTGATACTCCCCCAATTAAGGAGCTAAATACTTTCCTACAAAATAGATGATATATGAAAAAAGTGATCGCTAAATTTCAATTGGGCGATCACTTTTTTTATTAAAATTTACATCTGATTAAAACTGCCCATATTTCTTCATTTTGTTATAAAGTGTCACCCTGGAAACACCAAGCATTTTTGCAGCAGCTGATTTATTTCCATATGTTACTTTTAGGGCATGTATAATTAGTGACTTTTCATCCCCTTCGTGTAATTCTGCTTCTCCGAGAATAGGCGATTGAGAATTTGTGTGTCTTTTAAAAAATTCATTTGGCAATTGTTCAGATTTGATTATATTATCATCTGTAAATATCATTACTCGCTCAATTATATTTCTTAGCTGCCTGATATTGCCGTTCCAAGGAAAATGCATGAATGTTACCATCACTTCCGGAGAAATGACTGGAACCGGCTTCCGGTATTTGATGGAAAACTCTTTTAAAAATAATTGGACAAGTTCGGGAAGATCTTCCTTTCTGTCTCTGAGGGGCGGGATAGGGATCATAACTACATTTAACCGATAATATAAATCTTCACGAAATAAACCTTCTTCCACCATTTTCTCCAAATCCCGGTTAGTTGCTGAAAGAATTCGCACATCTATTGGAATAGGTTGGTTTCCGCCAACTCGATAGTATTGTTTCTCCTGCAAGACACGCAGCAATTTTACTTGAAGCTCTAATGGCATTTCCCCAATTTCATCGAGAAATAATGTTCCACCCTTTGCTGTCCCTATTTTTCCTAGCTTCCCTTCTTTTATTGCCCCTGTAAATGCACCTTTTTCATAACCAAATAATTCACTTTCAAAAAGCGCCGAGGGAATGGCCCCGCAGTTAAGATCAATAAATGGCCCTTTTGAACGGGGACTTGCTTTGTGAATAGCCTGTGCAAACAACTCTTTACCAACACCGCTCTCACCAGTAATCACGACGGTTGCATCTGTATGAGCGACTTTCTTGGACAAAGAGATGGAAGTTTTTATCGCTTGGCTTCTTCCCTTTATTTTGTGGAAGGGATCGATAATATCCTTGTTCCCAATCTGATTTTCCAAATCTTGAATATACGCAGTAGTATTTGTAAGTTCATTATTTAGTTTTACAATTTCTGTAATATCACTTTCAACGGAAATCCCGCCTACCACCTTATCCCTGATGAATATTGGTAAGGTGTTAATTAATACATGGACATCTTCCTGCGGCTGGTTATAATGCCGAATAACCCCTTTTCCTTCCTTCATTGTGGACATTAAAACTACTGAATCCTCTTTAAAGCGATTTGTAATTTTAGAGCCGATCATTTCTTCAGCAGAAGTTTTGTACAAATCTTCTGCCTTAGGATTCCATGCAACAACTTTTCCATCGCTGTCTACTATTGTAATGGCATTATCTACGGCACGCAGAAGCGTCTGATAAACACCTGAAAGCTTTTGCCACTCTTGAAAAATAGTATTTATTAATGTAGTAAAGGGGACTCTGCGCATTTGCCTTCCAGCTTCATCAACAAGAACAATATCTTGATCTAGAACTATTTCTTCAACCTCTGAGAGCAAGGTGTCAACAGAGAATTGTTTTATTTTTTCTGTAGGAATCTCCTCATCTAAAGGAAGGGAAATGGACAGAAGTGAAACTTTATCTTTTAACATAACCAATCACCTTATCGCTATTTAGTGGTTTACAAAAGTGTTTATATTTTACACTTCGTTTACACTTTTGTAAATGTATAGTTTACACAATTTTTGAAAAATCAAGTATAAAGTAGTCTTTTAAGTTGGCACAAAAATTGCATTTAAATAAAGCAACAAAGAATTTGAGGGGGTAAAAACATAACCATTGGCGGGGAAAAATCATAACGGATCACAAAATCACATCATTTAACCCTGCTAATAAAAATGAAATGGTTGGGGTTGTTTCAAAAGCAAGCAAAGATTTGTAGCAGAAAAATATGGGAGGAATCAATATGATATTGAAAGATTTTTTTATGGCCTTATCACAAAACCAATTTCTTAACAGTGCCGCTAAAAAGTATGGTTTAAAAATGGGGGCGCAAAGTGTTGTAGCTGGTACAAATATTGAAGAAGTAATTAAAAGCATTAAAGAGCTAAATAAACATGGGATCTCATGTACGGTCGATAACTTAGGGGAATTTGTCTTTAAAAAGGAAGAAGCAATCCAGGCTAGAGAACAAATTCTGAAAGTCATCGAAGCCATTCATAAGAATAAAGTAGATGCACATATCTCGTTAAAACCGACTCAATTGGGCTTGGACATTGAGTACTCTTTTTGTTTGAGTAATTTAAAGGAAATTGTTCACCAGGCACATCAATATGGGATTTTTGTTAATATTGATATGGAAGATTATGGACACTTAAAACCTTCATTTGATCTTTTAGATGAGCTTTCTTTGGAATATGATAATGTAGGAACCGTTATCCAGGCATACTTCTATCAATCACAAGAAAATCTCGAAAAGTATAAGGATTTTCGCCTTCGTATTGTAAAAGGTGCATATAAAGAGCCTGAGGAATATGCGTACCAAGACAAGAAAGAAATTGATAAAAACTTTATTAAGTTGATAGAATGGCACTTGTTAAATGGAAAATTCACTTCTATTGCAACACATGACCACAAAATCATCCAACATGTTAAAGATTTTGTAAAAAGAAATAATATTCCGAACGATAAATTTGAAATCCAAATGCTGTACGGCTTCAGAAAAGACCTTCAATTGAAACTAGCAAGTGAAGGCTGCAATTTCTGCACTTATGTGCCATTTGGAAAGGACTGGTACGGTTACTTTATGCGTCGGCTTGCGGAAAGACCACAAAACTTAAACCTTGTAGCAAAACAGGTCTTTAATAAAAAAAACAACACCATGATTGGCTTAGCGGTCGGTGCCTTTACTTTAGGAAGATTATCTAAAGTAAACAAGAAAAAACAGAAATAATAAAAAAATAAGGCGTTCATAATTTAAAGCGAAGTTAATTTACATTAGAATAGGTACTTCTCAATGTTCAAACCAAGCTTTTCTTATCGAGCTAACACTAGCATTATTTCAATAAGATCGTAAAAGGACTGTCAAAATTTAGACAGTCCTTTTTCAAATATTAAATTTTGAGATTACTTTTTTACTTTCATATTTTGTCTGAACAAATGGATTTGAAAATAAACATTTGAATAGTCTACTTTTACTAAATTCCACCCATCTTAGGATAAATTTCATGGAAATTACTATCAGTTAGCCAAAAGTGCCGTCCTATTTTCATAGTCTGACGATCAAAAAAGGATATTTCTGATATTAAATTGAATACTTAATTGGGACTTTAAGCTTAAAAATTATTTAAATGAAAAGGATGATCTAATTTGACTTTAAATTTAACATTTATGAATAATCAAGATTTTCAAAGGTTCCTAGAAATAGCAACTGTGAATTTTGCGAATGATAAAGTGAAAAATGGAAGTTGGAAAGAAGTAACAGCTTTAGAACAATCTAAGGCAGCATTTCAATCTTTATTGCCAGAAGGTGAAAATACTGAAAATAACTATTTGAAAAACATCGTTTTAAATGAAGAAACGATTGGTTATATCTGGTATTCTATTAATAAAAAACAAGAGCCAATTTATGCTTATTTATATGAAATTCTCATTTATCCAGAATATAGAGGACAGGGATTCGGTAAAGAAACGATGGGTATGTGTATAAAAGAAATTAAAGAATTAGGGGTAGATGACGTTTGGCTTCACGTTTTTGGTCATAATCAAGGTGCATTGAATCTATATCAACAACTTGGATTTGAGATAACCGATTATAACTTAAAGGTCAGTTCTTCACGTTTTAAATAAAATCAAATGAATAAATTAATAGTTTGAAAGGAGCTGATTGTCATTCAGCTCCTTTTTTCAAACACAGTAGTTGTATTGTATTTAGTTAAATCTGTTTGTCGAGATATTGAGCTAGAACCTTCAAACCAGAATCTAAATCCTCTAAAGATTGAGTAGAAGAAAGTGCAATACGTAAATACTTTTCAGATGAAGATTGTCCACTTAGAAAACGATCTGAATGAAACACACGTACACCTAGTTTTTTCAAATCTGCTTCTAAGTTTACCCCATTACTATGACTATGAATAGGAAGCCAACGGTAAAAACTAAGTGGATGACCAATCTTATTTACAGGGAAATAGGATGAATAAATATCGTTTACATTTTCAGCTAACTGTTTCTTTTGTTGAACTATTTCATGCGCTTTACCTGATAAGATTAGCTCAGTAATTACTTCTACATCAAGTGATGATGTTTTTACGTTAAGATTAAAAATAGCCTTCAAAATTTTTTCGCGTAGTGCATCCCCAAAAACCATGTAAGCAACTCTCAATCCAGAACAGATGGACTTGGATGTACCACAAATATATACGCTTTGTTCTGGAAGTAGGTTATACATCGGTTGTTTGTAATCAGAAATTACTCCCGCAGTTATAAATGCATGTATATCATCTTCGATTAAAATTAAACGATGCTTCCTAATTACAGAAGCTAGTTCAAGTTTTCGAAAGTCAGAAATCATAATAGTAGTAGGGTTACTACAAGAGGGCATTAGAAAGATGCCATGTATATTTAATTGGCTACATTGCTTTTCAAGTTCATCTGGCAACATTCCAAATTGGTCGGAATGAATAGGAACTAATTGAATATGAAGCGTTTTTGCTAACTCTATAAAATTCGAAAAAGTGTAAAAGTCGGTTGCAATACGATTACCTGGTTCAAATAAACTTGCTAAAGCAATGACCAAAGCGTTTTGAGTACCAGATACAATCGCTAAATTATCTTGAGCAGCTTTAATACCGAAAGCTTCCATCCAGTTTAGTGCAGCTGCCTTGTGATGTGGTATTCCGGTAGGATCATTATAATTTAATAATTGATCTAAATAGCTTTTACTGACTATTTTCTGGATTGCTTCAGTTACAATATTATTCGTTTGTTCAAAAGAAGCTACAAAGCCAAGATCAATACTATTTGGTGTTTTATCTGTTGAAATTGTGATTGAATGGGCTGCATTTGGAGTAACAAAAGTTCCACTTCCTGTAATTGCATAGATTAAACCTTTTATTTCACATATTTTGTAAGCTCGAGTGATTGTCGTAAAATTTAAGTCAAGAAAATCAGCTAATTCGCGTTGAGGTGGTAACTTTGTACCAGGTGCTAGAAAGCCATTAATAATATCTTGTTCTAGTTGTAGTGCAATGGAATTATAAAAAGGACGTTTTAAAGACGATTTATTAGGTTTCCAAGACATTGGGTAATTTTCAAATGAATTTACTGGCATATACTTCACCTCTATTGTTTAATTCCATACAATTATATCATTTTTGTATGGAAATCAAAAAATACAATTCTATACATAATTGAGTAGAAACTTTGTAACCATTCTTAAAACTGTACTTGATTTAGTTTTTAGAAAATTGTAATCCATACAATTATTTCGTTTTTTGTATGGATTCTGTATGTTAAATTATAATAAATTTAACGATACAGGATGTGAAGCTATGAAAAAGGGGAACAAACTTTGGATGGCATTTCGATTTGCCTTTCCACACACGATACCCATTTTTGCAGGATTTTTATTTTTAGGGATAGCATATGGGATTTTTATGAACTCTTTAGGATTCAGTGCCATTTATCCGATTTTGATGGGGCTAACAATCTTTGCTGGATCGATGGAATTTATTGCAGCAAACTTATTACTGATGGGTTTTAATCCAATTAACGCACTATTACTAACCTTAATGGTGAACGCGCGACACTTGTTTTATGGCATCTCAATGTTAGATAAATATAAAGGCACTGGAAAGAAAAAAATCTATTTAATTTTCGGACTATGTGATGAGACTTTTTCGATAAATTATACCGCTGATATACCAGATAGCGTGGATAAGAGTTTGTACATGTTTTTTGTTACATTCCTTAATCATTTGTATTGGGTAATCGGTGCAGCAATAGGAGGAATTTTTGGATCACTTGTAAAATTCAATACTAAGGGACTTGAATTCGTCATGACTGCCCTTTTTGTTGTTATATTCATTGAGCAGTGGAAAAAAGAGACAAAACACATTAGTGCAATAACAGGGGTTGGTCTTTCAACCATTTGTCTTATTATTTTTGGTGGAAATAACTTCATTATTCCTGCGATGCTCTCAATTCTTATAACACTTAGTGTACTTAGAAAACCATCTAAACCATCTAAGAAAGTCGAGGTATCACTATGACGATGAATATAACCCAGCAAATTATCACAGTCTCAATGGTTGTTTTAGGTACAATGCTGACAAGATTTCTTCCATTTATCATTTTTCCACCGGGGAAAGTTACACCGAAGTATGTACAGTATTTAGGTAAAGTCCTACCGTCTGCAGTAATTGGACTATTGGTCATCTATTGTTTTAAAAATGTAAATTTACTTACTGGAACTCACGGTATTCCAGAGCTTATTTCTGTATTTGTAGTTGCGATTCTCCATTTATGGAAAAGAATGATGCTTCTTTCGATCGCAGGAGGTACGATTATATATATGATTCTTGTGCAATTAGTTTTTTAATGAAATAGGAGTGAAATGATGAAAGATTATAGATGGAGTAATGAACAAATTAGAAACCAAGTAAATGTTCTTGATGGAGTAATTAATCCACATATCATTTTAAAAAATGCAACGTATTTAAATTCATATTTGAACCAATGGCTCCATGCAAATATTTGGATTTATCAGGATCGGATTGTTTATGTAGGAGAAGCACTTCCAGAAAACTTGAATGAAATTGAAGTAGTAGATTGTGAAGGGCAGTACATAGTGCCAGGTTATATTGAACCTCATGCTCATCCTTATCAACTCTATAATCCTCTTACATTAGCAAAACATGCTGGTCAATTAGGTACAACAACATTAATAAACGATAATCTAAAATTCTTCTTAGAATTGCCTAGTCATGTTGCTTTTGAATTATTGAATGATTTTAAAAATATACCATCAAGCATGTATTGGTGGTGTCGTTTCGACGCACAAACTGAATTTCCGAATAATGATAAGTTATTCAATACAAAAGATGTTATGTCTTGGCTTGAAAATGATTTAGTTTTACAAGGTGGAGAACTAACTGCGTGGCCGAAGCTACTGAATGGTGATAACCAAATGCTTACCTGGATACAGGAGACAAAGAAATTAAATAAGAAAGTGGAAGGGCATTTTCCTGGTGCTTCAGAACGCACTTTAGCTAAATTAATGTTATTAGGTGCTGATTGTGATCATGAAGCAATGACGGGAAAAGAAGTGCTTTCACGTTTAATGCAGGGCTATATGGTTTCATTAAGACATTCGTCAATACGCCCTGATTTAGAAGTGCTTTTAAAGGAAATTAAAGAGCTTGGCATTCAAAAGTTTGATCGCTTTTTCTTTACGACTGACGGTTCTCATCCTTATTTTTATGAAAAAGGAATGACTGATGAATTAATAAAAATAGCAATCCGTCACGAAATACCGTTAATTGAAGCATATAATATGGCAAGTTATAATGTAGCTTGCTATTATAATATGGTACATTTACATGGTTCAATTGCTACTGGAAGAATTGCAAATATTAATTTACTAGAAAGTAAAGAAAACCCAACACCTAAAAGTGTTTTAGCAAAAGGGAAATGGATCAAGAAAGACGGGAACATTATCAATCAATATTTGCCGATCGATTGGGAGAAATATCAATTTTCTAGACTAGATTTAAAGTGGACTTTAGAAAAAAAGGATCTGAGTGTTTCAAGCTCATATGGTATAAACTTGATAAATAATGTTATTACAAAACCATATGAAAGTATGATTGATGTAGAAAGTGATGAATTATCATACGAACATGATGAATGTTTTCTTTTAATGGTTGGAAGAGATGGTTTTTGGAGATTAAACACAGTAGTGAAAGGATTTGCTCAACATATGGGTGGATTTGCAAGTTCCTATTCTGGTACTGGAGACATTTTAATTTTAGGTAAAAGAAAATCCGATATGTTGAAAGCTTTTGAAAGAATGAAAGAAATAGGTGGTGGCATGGTACTGGTTGAAGAGAACAAAGTTGTTCACGAAATTTCTTTAGCTTTAAAAGGTAGCATGTCTGAATTAGACATGGACAGTCTGATAAAAGTTGAGAAAAAGATGATCGAATTGTTAAAAGAAAAAGGATATAAATACGACGATCCTGCTTTTACGCTATTATTCTTTTCTGCAACCCATTTACCATTTATACGATTAACTCCAAGTGGATTATATGATGTGAAAAATAAAGAAATTCTAGTTTCACCAACAAAAAGGGAAACTGCATATTAAACGAAATAAGATTGGAATAATTTTTAAAATCTTAACAAAAAACATAAAATATAAAGCTGTATCTAAGGCATGAATCCAAAAATTAATCTGATTCATGCTTTTTTATTTGCTTTATTTAAACTAACAATAATGAAAAGAAACAAAGAAGCGCATACTAATCAAGATAATTTTAGAGTAAAAGATGGTAGGATGATTTATTAAAAATAGTTTTGGTTTTTAGAGAAGGGATGAAATATAAGTGGATCGGTTAAATGGAAGAAACGAAAAAAATAACAAAAAAACAGGTTATTTTTATTTTATCTATTATCAATAAAAAAAGTCTCGATTGTAAAATATGTGCTTAAGAGAAGAACCTAAGATTAAGTTAGTGCTCAAAAAGAAGATGATTTCTGTTTCTACAGGTTCATCTTTTTTATTTTAGATTGCTTATATATAATTCTTTTGAACTCATGTTCAGCTAAAATTTAATTATTTGAAGTAAACTTATGCTAAACTTTAAATATTTTATTTTTTAAATCTCTTTACTTTTTAATAAACTTCTTGATACAATAGCTTTCCGTCTGAAAATTCGGCTATTTATTCATATAAAGGGGGTAGAAAAATGTCTACACAACAATTTAAAGAAGAACTTCAGTATTTAAACACAATTTTATCTGAAATGGAACGGCAGCTAACAAAACTTGAAGGGATTCCCGTTTATACTGGAAGTGATGTAACCGAACAAGTACTTGAAGGAATTCGAGATACAAATCGAAGAAATCTTCGCTTAGCTAAAAACGAACCATATTTTGGGAGAATGGATTTTAAAGAGGAACAGAAAGATTCGGTACCAGTTTACATAGGAAAAGTAGGAATATCAGAACAAACTACAGAAAATCCATTGATAATTGATTGGCGTGCTCCAATTGCAAGTATGTTTTATTCGTTTACAGGAGGAGACGATCCTGCTTATTACGAATCTCCGGAAGGGATTATCGAAGGTATAATCTATTTAAAACGAAATATAGTAATCCGCAAAAAAAATCTCCAACGCGTTGTAGATACATATGTAAAAGGCGATCAAGATGTATCAACTACTGATGATTTTCTTCTATATCGATTAAGTGAAAACAAAGATAATCGCTTAAAGGATATTGTATCTACTATTCAATCTGAACAAAATGATATTATTCGTTCATCCAAAAATACACCTTTAGTCATTCAAGGAGTAGCAGGAAGCGGAAAAACAACTGTTGCTCTTCATCGACTTGCATTTCTTATTTACCAATACCGTGAAACATTAAAGGCCGATAAAATGATTATTTTTGCACCTAATAATATGTTTCTTGATTATATTTCAAACGTACTTCCAGAATTAGGTGTAGGTGGTATTCAACAAACAACATTTTCGGATTGGGCATTAAATACCCTTGACCATGAAGTAAAACTAAAGGATTCGTCAGAAAACCTAAACAAATGGTTCGCAACTGGTGCTAACCGACTTGAAATCAATCATAATAGTCCAGGTAAATGGAAAGGCTCAACTCAATTTATGTCTTATATTGATCGCTGCTTGGATAGTTATGAAGCCTCAGCTGTTCCTGAAAATGATTTCAAACCATGGAAAAACAGAATGATTGATAAAGAAACTCTTAAACATTGGTTTAGTATTGAATATAAACATTATCCACTTGCTAAACGGAGAGAACGCATAGTAGCAAGGCTTAAGAAATGGATAGATAATGAGCTAAAGGTTATAGAAGAAACGAACAGAAGAAAAGAGAAAAAGAAAAAAGCAACGCAATATTTAAATTCTTATATGAAACAATGGCCAAAGCATACTGCACTTTCTTTCTATAAATCCCTATTCACTACAACAAAGGATGCTTTGATTGAAGAAGAAATACCGGCAGAGATTATTAAATCTACATCTTTTAATTGTAAAAAGAAAGAGATGGATCAAGAGGATTTGGCTCCGCTAGTCTATATTCACAATCGTCTTTTTGGAATTGAGTCAAAGCAAAAGTTCCATCATGTAATAGTAGACGAAGCCCAGGATTTTTCACCTTTTCAAATTGCATTATTAAAGCAGATGACAATTGGAAATTCATTCACTATTCTTGGCGATTTATCCCAAGCCATTCACGAGTATCAAGGGATTAATACTTGGGATGAATTTTTAGAGGTATTTAATGAAAAAGAAGTAACTTATTACGAGTTAAATAGAAGCTATCGTTCTACAATGGAAATCATCCATTTTGCGAATGAGATTATTAAAAAAGCAAATATACCAGTTAGCCTAGCAAATCCTGTATTTCGAAGTGGAGAACAAGTTAAAATACTAGAAGTAGATCAAACAAATCGAATTCAAGTAATAATTAATTCTATCCAGCAATTAAAAAAAGATAAAATGGATACAATTTCAATTATTGGCCGTACCGAGGATGAGTGTGCAATTTTACATAGCGAATTATCCGCAGCTGGAGAAGAAGTATCTTTTATCCATTCGAAGCAGAGAAAATATGAAGGTGGGATTTCAGTAGTACCGGTATATCTTTCTAAAGGGCTTGAGTTTGATGCTGTAATACTATTTGATGTAGATGACTTGCACTATGAAGATACGAAACAAGACGCAAAGTTACTATATGTTGGATGTACCCGAGCACTTCACAATTTAATTGTACTTTATTCTGGAAACAAGTCTCCACTCATTGAAAAAACACCACTACAGATTGTATAAAAAAGTAGCATCGATTTAACAAATCGATGCTTTTTTATATTGTTTCGAAAGAACTATTTTTTTATTTTTCTAAAACTCTAGACTCATTTCAGATTTGTATACTTTAAATAGGCACATAATTCTTCTGTTATTGTCAAAAAAACTCCTAAAATATGGTAAATCTTGCTCATTTCAACAAGATTAATAGTCTATTAAGATTGAAGTATTAAAGAAAAGTAGGTGACCAACATCGAAACAAAACAAGAAGTCGTATTGTGCTTAAAAAATCTAAAAAAGGACTATAGTGCAAAATCGGTTTTAAAAGGAATTGATTTAACTGTTCATCGTGGTCAAATTATTGGTTATATTGGACCAAATGGTGCAGGTAAAAGCACGACTATAAAAATTTTATTGGGACTAGAAGGAAATTTCTCTGGGAATGTTGAGATTTTTGGGGAAGAAATTTCAGATCAGAATGTTGAATACAAGAAAAAAATTGGGTATGTTCCAGAAATTGCTGAACTATACGATAATCTTACAGCTAGAGAGTATTTAACATTCGTTGGCGAATTATACGGGATGGATTTTGATGAAGCTGATGAGAAGGCTAAGAAGTTAATGAAGGTATTTGGTTTGGAGGAAGTTTACTTATCGCGAATTGCTTCTTTTTCAAAGGGGATGAGGCAAAAAGTCCTAATCATTTCAAGTTTAATACATAATCCTGATCTATTGTTTTTGGATGAGCCACTAAGTGGTCTTGATGCAAATAGTGTAATGGTATTTAAAGAAATTCTAGATATTTTAGCTGCTAATGGAAAAACGATTTTTTATTCATCACATATTATGGATGTTGTAGAGAAAATAAGTAATCGAATTATTTTGATCAATGATGGTAAAATCGTTGCAGATGGTAGTTTTAAAGAATTAAAGGAGCAAAATGAAGAAGGATCATTGGAACAGATTTTCAACCAGCTTACAGGGTTTAATGAACATCAAGCTTTAGCTGAGGAATTCGTATCCATTGTTAAAGGGGGATAATTATGAAGGATTTCCCTATGTTAAAAATCTTAGACTTTTTTCGACCACTATTTGAATTATTTGGTGTTGAATATCCGATCATGCGTAAAATTTTAGCAGTAAAATTAACAATGGATAGTCGTAGGACACCGACCATTTTTAATCAAAACAACAAGAAAACAAAGAAAGACGAAGAAAATGGAATCACAAAATCATTAGGAATGTATGCTTTACTTAGTCTGATGCTCATTCCATTAGTGCTCTTAGGAAAAAGTTATGTATATGAAATGAGCGCTTTTTTTGGCATTATTATGTTCCTCATCATGACATCAATGATCTCGGATTTTTCAAATGTCTTACTTGATGTGAAGGACAAGGGGATTCTACATACAAAACCAATTGGAAAAAAGACGATTACTGCTGCAAAAATGGTACATATATCAATTTATCTTTTATTAATAACTACATCAATTACAGCTTTGCCAGTAATAGTTGGGACTGTTAGACATGGATTTTTATTCTTAATATTGGCGATTGTAGAGCTACTACTCGTCAATTTATTTATTGTAGTTTTAACATCAATTATCTATTATTTCATTTTAAGATTTTTTGATGGTGAAAAGTTAAAAGATATTATTAATTACGTTCAAATCGGACTATCAATTTCGATCGCTGTAGGTTATCAACTTGTTGGTAGAGCGTTTAGCTTTGTAAATTTAGATATGACATTTTCGCCTACTTGGTACCATTTTCTTATTCCCCCAATATGGTTCGGGGCACCATTTGAGTTAATTTTAAATCGTAACACAAGTACATATCTTATTGGATTTTCTATTTTAGCAGTGATAATCCCTATTATTGCGATCATGATATATAGTTTATTGATCCCATCCTTTGAGAAAAATCTTCAAAAATTATCAAATAATAGTGGCATTAACAGAAAAAAAGACAGTAAGTGGAAGAATTGGCTGTCTAGAGTATTTTGCAGTAATAATGAAGAAAAGGTATTTTTTAGATTCGCAGATAATATGATGCGAAACGAGAGGGAATTCCGTTTAAAGGTTTATCCATCATTGGGATTATCATTCGTTCTCCCATTCGTTTTTCTATTCAATCAATTACAAATTTCATCCTATCATCATATTGTTTCAAGTAAGAGTTATTTAACGATCTATTCGTCTTGTTTAATGATTCCGAATGCAATCGCAATGCTAAAATATTCCGGGAAATATAAAGGAGCATGGATCTATAAAACAGCGCCAGTAACAAACCTCGCACCATTATATAGTGCAACTTTAAAAGTATTTATCGCAAATCTTTATTTTCCGATCTATTTTATTTTAAGTATCATTTTTATCGGAATCTATGGCATTAAAATAATTCCTGATCTATTAGTTGTCTTTGTAAGTTCAATTTTATATACAGTAATTTGCTCAAATTATCTTAAAGGATCACTTCCATTTTCAGAGTCGTTTGAGGATGCCGGGCAAAGTTCTGGTATCAAAATAATGATTGCCTTATTATTAGGAGGAATATTAGCACTAATTCACTGGGGGTTAACTTTTATTCCATTTGGTGTAATGATTTACTTAGTCTTGCTAATTATTGTAACTTTCTTTTCATGGAAGCACGCTTATAAAACGATTTGGAATTTTTGAACCGAATTATAGATTAATATTTATTACTAAAAAAGTAGAGGGCACAATGCTTTCTACTTTTTATTTTTTATAACTTGGATAAGATAAATAGGTGGGTTGAGCAATTAAATAGAACTTTTTAATTGATTGGGATAATATGGGATTGTAGCTTAAATAAAAAGTTTGTGAGAGGACGTTGACTATGTCTAATTTATTCAAACCATTCAAATACAAAGGATTAGAATTAAAAAATCGTGTTGTAATGCCACCAATGTGTCAATATTCGGTCCATTTAAAAGATGGGATTCCAACAGATTGGCATTTCGTTCACTATACTAGTCGTGCAATCGGAGGTACGGGATTAATCATTATTGAAATGACAAATGTTGAAGATCGTGGCCGCATTTCAGATTATTGCTTAGGAATTTGGAGTGATGAACATATACCGGCATTTAAGCGTATTATCGATGAATGTCATAAATATGGTGCAAAAGTTGCGATTCAAATTGCCCATGCAGGACGTAAAGCTGAAGATGCTCCAATCCCAGTGTCCTCTTCACCAAACGCTTTTAACGAGAAATCAAAAACTCCACATGAGCTAACAACTTTAGAAGTTAAAGAAATGGTTGAAAAGTTCAAAAAAGGTGTAGAGCGCGCTGTTCTTGCTGGTGTAGATACGATTGAGCTTCATGGTGCACATGGCTATCTTATTCACCAATTCGCATCTGCTTATACGAATCAAAGAACAGATGAGTATGGACAGGATAAATTTTTATTTGGAAAAGAAGTCATTAAAGCAGCTAAAAGTGTAATGCCAGCTGACATGCCACTTATTATGCGAATTTCTGCGTTAGAATACGTGGATGGAGGCTATGGACTAGATTATTCTGTCGAAATGGCTAAAGCATTCCGTGATGCTGGTGTGGATATCTTCCACATTTCATCCGGTGGTGAAGGTCCAATCGGTTCAGGAGGCAGACCTGGATCTCATCCTGGATATCAAGTCAAATTGGCTGAACAAATAAAGAAAGAAGTAGAAATCCCTGTCATTGCAGTTGGGAAAATAGATGATGCAAATCTTGCAGAAGCTGTACTTGGCAATCAAGAAGCGGATTTAATCGCTGTTGGCCGTGGTATGTTAAGCAATCCTTATTGGGCGAATGAAGCTTCTATTCTTCTTGATGGGAAACCTTTGACTCCAAAACCTTATGAGAGAGCATATTAAAATAAATTACTAGAAAAGTACGCTGAGTAATCAGAGTACTTTTTTAATGAGGCTATAAAAAACTTGGATCGTTTCTACTAAAACTTATTTTGAATTTTCTTCATCAAAAAATGGTTTGTTAGCAAAATAATACATCACTGCCATCATAAATTCTCCACCAATAAGATTTCCAATTGTTACAGGAATTAGATTTCGAATCATACCTGATATAGAAATAGTGGTAGGATGATCAATAACTAGTGCAATTGCAAAGGAGCACATATTGGCAATACTATGCTCGTAACCGGACATAAAGAAACAAAATACAAATAACATCATCGCAGTAATTTTTGTTAGATTTTCAGTTTCACCAAAAGACATTGGTATGAAAAAGGCAAGGCATACAAGCCAATTACATAAAATACCCCTTGCGAATAAATGAAAAATAGAATTGTCTATTTTATGTTCGACAACTGATAATAGAAATGCACTGGAATCAGGAGCATCAAAAAGTCCAGTAGTATAAATGATAAAAGCAAAAAGACATGCCCCTAATACATTTCCTACATAACTATATACCAAGAGCTCAAAAACTTTAGGCCATTTCATTTTGTCTCTCAATGCAGCATAAGTGTAATAAAATGTATTTCCAGTAAAGAGATCTCCACCACCATACCAAATTAACACAATAGCTGCTCCAAATGTTAATGCGGCAATTGGGTAAGCAACAGGAGAATTAACTAAGAAAAATCCGTTCCCTGTTTTGAAAGCTACCATAACACCGAATCCAATAAACATACTCGCAAGCATACTTCTTAATACGTAGCGGAGATGGCTTTGTTCAAATATTTTTTGTTTCTTTAAGGCTAACTTTTCTACTTCTAACAGCGGTTTTACTTCCATCGAATCACCCCTTTTTAATTTGTCCATAAATGTTTAAGAAATAGCATTTTTGTAAATTTTTATGGTAAAATTTAATTATTAACAATTTTCCGTATAATTAAATCTTGCCTTTTTAAAAAGAGTTGATGGATAACGAATAGTAGATATTGAAAAGTTTAGTGGAGGGGTTATTTTGAAAGAAGTCATAGTACGCCCATATACGTTTGAGGATGCAGAGGCTAAGTTACAATTACATGTAGAAAATAAAGAACATTTTGAAAAATGGTCTCCTACCTTAAGGAAAGAAGATTTTTACACAGTTGATGGACAAATGAATAGTATTAAAGAGTTTATGGAAAAAAGTGCAGAAGATAGTAGATATGATTATGCAATCTTTGTTAAAGAAGACAATAATGTAACTTTAATAGGAGAAGTACAGTTCATTTTTGTTACACGGGGACCTAAACAAAGTTGTATGGTTGGTTACCATATTGGGGAAAAATTTAATGGCCAAGGATATATGACGAAAGCTTTGAAACTTGCTTTGAAAATTGCATTTGAAGATTTGAAGTTCCACCGAGTGACTTCGGAAGTTAATCCAGAAAACTTAGGTTCATTACGAGTCCTAGAAAAGGTTGGATTTGTGAAGGAAGGATATTATCGAAAAAACTTAAAAATTAGAGATCAGTGGTATGATCATGTTTGTTTGGCAATCTTAGAAGAAGAATTTGCCGAGAAGGTTGTACAAAGTTAATTTGGTAGAATAAATAGTTTGTTTAATATAAGATAGACAGTTTACTGTTTATCTTTTTTAATGGAAAATAATCTTACTATCTAAATTAAAAGTGCAATTTTACATTAATTGAAAATAATTTAGATGCATTTTGACATAATTTTTTATTTGTCATAAAATTTTCACAATAAAAATAAAGGAAAATTGGCATATTTTAGCTAATTAATAAGAAAGGGAGTTTATTCTCTCTTTTCTATTTAATAATCGATGCAACATTTCGATTAAAGTGTTAGAGGCTCAAAGTAAAAACTATGGTGAATAAAAAGGAGTGGTAGGGATGAATTTCTACATTATATCGGAAGAGCAAGAAAACCAAAACATTCATTATTACTGTATCGCTGCAGGTAGCCATCGCTACGACTTTGCTGTTATCTTTTCAGAAAAATTTCTAGGGAAAGCAATGGTTGTCTCTATTCAAAGTGGAAGAATGGTATTACTTTGTAGAGAAGACATTGACCATCCAGAACACTGGGACCAAAAGCTTGGAATTGCATCTGAAGACATCAAAGAAATTGAATCGTTTTTTCATTCTATTTTGGATCAAAAATTATTTAGTGATCAATATTAAAAAGCGGGAGTCTCCATATTTTAGGAGACTCTTTTTAATTTGTATTGATCATTTAATTTTTTAGAAATACATATTCGGTTAAATCTATGAAAAGAGATTAGCTATTTGCCTACCTCTCTTTTTATTTTAGAACAAAGAATTAATAATACATTTCGACAAATAATTTTAGTTGCTTCACAAAATAACAATTAATTAATAAATTTCCCTAAATATAAGAAAAAATCAACATAAAAATTTATGGTTTTCAATAAAACGTATTGAAATTTCCTCAAATTAACCAGTGATTATCTTTAAATATTGTTTATATGACATTTTTTTAAAGTGAAATGCCCAATTTAAGAATCTTTCAATTAGGCTTTAATTCCCCAATTTACATTAAATTATGGTGTATGTAAAATTTATATTAACTTTATTTACTTGGATGAATTACTAATCTTATTTCATTATTATCAAAAATGTAGAAAGTTCTGTGGGGTGAAATTAAGTGAGTTCTTATTTTTAACCCAGTATTTTTGTTTAAACAATTATGGCAAAAATATGAATAAGGAAGATTTTACTATTTATCTTAAAAAATAATTAATTGTATATTAATTTTGTTTTAAATACCTTACAATTAATAAGAGTTTGTTACAATTATATCTCTTAGTCTATTGAAAGTGAGTAAAAACGCTAGTTTCGACAATTAGGTTTGTAGGTAAATAGACTTTGAAAATGACCTGAAATTTATATTATCAAATCCAAAAGTTCTATTTTTGAGTAATCTAAAAGGTATTATTGAGTGTTTACTAGAAAATAATTCCAAGAGAAAGGAGGGGGCGTTACAGTTTTGATTTGGAACTGATGTAACTACATATAAAGTTTATCCATTTGTTTTTAATTATTAAAAAATTCTAATCTTTTATTTGAATGAATGGATTAATGTTTAGTTGTTACATATGTATGTCTAATTAATGATCTTTGAATCTATTAAAAAAGGGGCTCAACAATGAAGAAAAAAAATTATCTAGCTTTACCTGTATCAACAATCCTGTTATTTTCCAGTATTTATTCTGGAACAGTTCAAGCTGCTTCAGTAACAGGAGCTAATAGTACAGTAGCTAATCAGGCAAACTCTGGTAAAAACCTTAGAAAAAGCCAAATGAAGGAAGTACCAAAAGCAAGTGGTAAAGTACTCCCTAAAAAGGCAGAATCTAAAATTGAAACAAAATTAAGAGATAAATTAAAAAATAAACTATCAGTAACGAAACATAATGAACAAACAGGTGAATTAATCGTTAAATATAAAAAGAAAGTGACTACAGGTGAAATCACTACACTTCAGAAAAAGTATTCTTTAAAGTCTTCTAAGAAATTAAAGAGTTTAAACGCTGAGTTAGTAAAAATCCCATCAGGTGAAAGCACTAGTGAGTACATAACTAAACTAAAAAAGGATCCAAATGTTGAATCTGTTCAACCGAACTATAAATATTACGCTTCTGACTTCAATAATGCTAATGACTATTATGATCAATTATGGGGACTTAATAATATCGGACAAACCATCAATGACAGTGTAGGAAAAGAGAATATTGATGTAGACGCACCTGAAAGCTGGACCAATTTTAGTTCAAAGCTAGCGAAACCTGAAGCGCAAGTAGTAGTGGGTGTAATCGATACGGGCGTGGATATTAACCATCCAGATTTAAAAGGAAAAATTTGGACAAACACAAAGGAAATTCCTGGTAATGGCATTGATGATGATCATAACGGTTATGTTGATGATGTAAATGGCTGGGATTTTTATAACCATGATAACACTGTTTACGATGCACTTGATGGAGATGAACATGGTACTCATGTATCCGGAACAATTGCTGCAGCTTTAGAAGGTCCAAATTTAAAGGATAATAAAGGTGTAGTTGGTGTTGCTCCTAACGTAAAAATTTTACCATTAAAGTTCATCGGTCCTGATGGAGGAACATCCGCCGATGCGATCGAAGCAATCGAATACGCTAAAAGTATGGGCGTAAAAATCACAAATAACAGCTGGGGTGGCGGAGAATACGATCCATTACTTGAAGAAGCAATCGCAAATTCAAATAGCTTATTTGTAGCTGCTGCGGGTAATGACGGAATGGATAATGATGAAGAAGGCTCTTATCCTGCTAGTTTTGAAAGTGCTAATATATTATCCGTTGCTGCAGTTGATAACAAAGGTAACTTAGCACCATTCTCTAATTATGGTGCGGAATCTGTTGATGTTGCTGCACCTGGGGTAGACATTATGAGTTCAGTCCCTAAATACCCAATTGATGAAATTACAAAAGCATTAAAAATTGATCAAGCTGGAGCATCAGCTCAAATTGCTGGAGACAATTACAAAGCGATTTTTGATGGCATTGGTTATGAAAAGATATCTGAAAAACAAAGACAGGATGCTTTTGATAAAGCATTAAGTTATTTAGATTTAACGGATACGAATAAGAAAATTTTACTAGTTCAAGATGATGAAAATGATCTTGCAGACTTGTTAAAAGGTTTTATTCCTGAAATTGCTAAAATCTTTAAAAACTATTTACCGACATATCAAAAACTGTTGTCTAAGTATTCTTCGGTAAATACGGTTACAATCAGTTCTGATTCGTCATTAGCTATGAACAGTACTGATTTATCCCAATACGATGCTGTCGTTTGGTTTACAGGAAACGGTATTGGATTTAACTCTGAAGATGGTACTGCTTTAACTAAATCAGATACAGAATTGTTAAAGAATTATCTTACAGGTGGCGGTAAATTATTATTATCAGGTGTTAACGCTTTAATAGGCCAAGAAAAATCATCATTTGTAAAAGATTCTTTACATTTAAATGTTTATTCAGATATGGGTCCAAGTTTAAATGCTGAAGGTTTATCTGGTGGAATCTATGAAAATACTAAATTTGATGTAAACCGATATGATTTACCATACTACATCGCTGATTATGTAACATCGAATGATCCAAAAACAGTCATTAATTCTAAATATGTTTCTGACTATACACAAGCATACGATTATTATAGTGGAACATCTATGGCAACTCCACATACTACTGGTGCTGCTGCTATTTTATTAGGTTTACATCCGAACATGTCACCAGAGATGCTTAAGCTATATGCAAGTGCAAAAGGAACGAAATTAGATTCACTAAAAGGTCTTGTAGGCACTGGGAATATTGTTAAATCATCAAATTTAGATAACTTTGATGACAATGATACACCAGGTATTCCATTAGATAAAAGTGTATTAAATGGAAGTCTAGATTCTACAAATGACAAAAACGATGTTTATGCAATATCATTAAAAGAAGGCCAAGGTATTACATTCTCATTAAATGGGCAAGCAGGTAGCGATTTTGACTTGTATGTGTATAATGAATCCGCACCTAGTGTAAATAATAAAAATGGTATGGTTGCGTACTCAGAAAACGTAAATTCATCAAAAGAAAAGATAAACTTTATCGCTCCTAGAACTGGTATCTATTTTGTAAATGTCTACGACTACAATGGTTCAGGAAACTATAAACTTTATTCTGGTAATTTCGGTGGATCGTATGAAGATGATTCCGACTCAGTGACTTTAAATGGAGATTGGATGCCAGCATTTAATCCAGAATTCTCTCAAGAAATGGCAGGAGTACTTAATTCTAGAGGAGAAGTTAATTTCTCATTTGTTGGTTCTAGCATTGAATGGCAAGGATTTAAAGATCCAACACAAGGAATTGCCGATGTTTATATAGACGGCAATAAGATTGCATCTCAATCTCTTTATAATAGTACGTTGAAATCAAAACAAAGTTTATTAAAATATGATTTTACAACTTATGGCAATCACTCTATTAGAATTGTTTGGACTGGAAAAAATGATCCAGCGGCAAGAAAATCTGCTACAGGAATCAATTTGGATAAATTTATTGTTAAAGATAATCCTATTTCATTAAAAACATCATTTGATACAGCAAAGAAATATCCAGTTATTTCATGGACTGCTCCAAAATGGGCTGAATCATATAATATTTATCGCAAAGAGTCGTCACAAACTGATTATGTACAAATAAATAAATCACCAATTACTACAACGACATTTACAGATACAACTGCAATGTCGCCTGGAAAAACATACAACTATGTTGTGGTAATTAATACACTGGATAAAACTGAGACACCTTATTCAGCATCAATTAATTACGTAAACGATGATGATATTAAAGGAAGAGTCTATATTACAGGAACTGCAAAAGGAAGTCTTAATACTGACGCAAATGACTTTACAGATGTTTGGGCTAAAAACTTAGAAGCAGGCAAAACATATGAAATTGCGTTAACTGGTCCTACTAATGCAAACTTTGATCTTTCTTTATACAACATTGGTACATCAACTATTTATGGTACGAAAGAATTGAAAAAGTCTGCTAGTACCACGTCTACTGAAAAAATTGTCTTTAAACCAACAAAAACTGGAATGTACTATATCGTTCCTTCTGCTGTAAAAGGCTCTGGGCAATATAGTTTAAATATTTCAGTTCAAACAACGAAATCAGTAGAGAACAATGATTCTAATGTTAAATACGCTGGAACTTGGAATAAGGTAAATTATACGAGCGCTTCTGGTGGCACGATTAATCAAACAAAAGGATCTACTGGATCGCTTCAATACAATTTTAGTGGTACGGGTATTACTGTATATGCTTTAAAAGATAAGAATATGGGTAGAGCAGATATTTATATTGATGGTAAAAAAATAAAGCAAATTGATCTTTACTCTTCAAGCCGTAAATATAAAGTAAATGTATTCGATATACAAAATCTAGCAAATAAAGCTCACACTATTAAAGTTGTTGCTACTGGTACAAAATCTAGTGCTGCAACAAACAAGTTAATAAACGTTGATTCGTTTAAATTAACTCAGTTTTCTTTAGTTAAATAATAAGCTTAAGCATTTGCAAAACAAAAAATCCTGATTGCTCTTTTGAGTAAATCGGGATTTTTTTCGAATTTAGACTAGTTTAAAAAATTACTCTTATTAAAGGAAAATAAAAGGTGTCATATTTTGTGGGATTTTTTGAATAATATAGACGTTTTATCCTTGTATTTGGTAAAATTACGCAAAAATAGGTTTGGGATTTTGTTAACCATCATTTTTATATTGATATAATTTGTGAATGAAATGTGGAGTATCTAGTATTTATGGAGAGATTAACAATTGTTAATTTAAATTTATAAAAGTTTCATAATATGTTCTAAATACAGCCACTCATTGTGTTTATATAGAATACATGAGATGAGTAATTTGAAAGTTGATTCGATCGGTGGAACTGAACAAACTCTTAATAATATGAATAAAACATTGATATTTGCAAAAAGAGTAAGATTAAGACCAACTAAAGAACAAGAAACACAATTATGGAAATCAGTGGGAACTGCCAGATGGGCTTATAACTGGGCATTGTCCAAACAGAAAGAAAGTTATAAAAACAGTGGGAAGTTTATTTCTGATGGCCCGTTAAGAAAAGAATTGACTGGTTTAAAACAAACAGATGAATTTTCATGGCTTTATGAAGTATCGAATAATATTACAAAACAAGCGATAAAAGTTCTTTGTCATGCGTATGAAAAGTTCTTTAAAGGGTTAGCTAATCAACCACGATTCAAAAGTAAAAGAAAATCAAAACCATCCTTTTATAACGATAATGTGAAGTTGAAAGTAAAAGGAAAGAAAGTGTTGATTGAAAAGGTCGGTTGGGTTGTAGTTTCCGAATGTATACCAGATAAAAAATACTATAATCCTAGGATTAGAAATGATGGAAAATACTGGTATCTTTCTGTAGGGATTGAAGAATCTAAACCACTTGTTGAACTGACAACTGTCTCACTTGGAATTGATGTAGGAATTAAAGAGTTAGCGGTTTGTTCAGATGGCACTAGGAAGAAAAATATTAACAAAACAAGTAATGTGAAAAGGGGAGAGAAACGCATACGTAGGTTGCAACGTCAAACTTCTCGTAAATATGAAATGAATAAGGAGGGAAACCGTTTCGTCAAAACAAGCAACATTATAAAAATCGAAAAGAAAATACAACACCTTTATAGAAGGTTGACGAATATCAGACGAAATCATCTTCATCAATCCACGAGCGAAATCGTGAAAACCAAACCTTATCGCATCGTAATGGAAGTTATAAATATCAAAGGAATGATGAAGAATAAGCACCTTTCAAAAGCAATCGAGAAACAGTGTTTATATAAATTCAAACGCCAGATTCAATATAAATGTGAAAAATATGGCATTGAATTTGTTGAGGCTGATCAATGGTACGCATCTTCTAAAACGTGTTCAAGTTGTGGAAATAAGAAAAATGATTTAAAACTATCAGACCGACTATACAAATGTGAATGCGGTCATGAAATCGATCGAGATTTAAACACAGCAATCAACTTGTCACGATATAAATTAGTAAACTGATACCTAGACGTCATTACTGATATGTAGGATTCGTTGTATCCGAATTTACGCCCTTGGAGTGTTAGACCAAACGAAAGTAGCCTAACTAGGCAAAATCGGACACGTAGAAAAGGGAAATAAACGAAATCTATAAAAATAATAGTTTTTTATTGATTTTTATAAGTTTTTGGCAACGGGACTTGCTGATTTTAATGGTAAAACTGAAAGAGGAATTGTTGTTCTTCGTCGCAAAGCAGAATACGGAACTCCAGATCAAATGAAAGCATATTAAAGCAAAAGGGTGACTAAATTAGTTACCCTTTTTTTGTTTTAATAATACTTTTTTTTAATACCTTCACTAAAAGGTACTTGAGTATGATAAAAACAAGAAGAGTTACTCATAAGGGCTTCATGAGTAACTAAAAAAGCAAAAATAAGAAAATTAGGCACTCATAGGAGTCCCACCAAAAACCTACTTTACATAACAATGACCACGTTAAACACTAATTGCCCCCATGTTTACAACATTCCAAAAACATAATTGCCACAAGCTTTTGCACATTAAAATGTTACTCATTATTCATCAGTTTTCTTAACTTAGATTCTGTTCTTGTATTTTCAACTGGAGTGTAAACACTACATCTTAAATCAATGTTTCCTTGAACTTGTAAGGATGTTAAGTTAAAGAGCATTTTTCCTGCTTTTGCGTGTCGAAACTCAATTAATACATCTGGGGCCGAACTTACTTCGCTCTCATTCCAGAGTTCATGAAATTCTGGGAAATTTTGTTCCATTTCATTAAGAAAGGAAGTGTACCATTGGTCGCCCACATATTGTCCGTAATAAGTACGAAAAATAGCTAAGAAACCTTTCACAAAATGCTCCCAATTTACTGCTAAACTTTTAAATTCTTTTCTAGAGAAGAGCAAATGAATAAGATTTCGTTCCTCTTTTGGAATTTGTTCGAAATCTAAAAATACGTGAGCTGCTGCTGGATTCCATCCAACGATATGGCACCTTCGATCTGAAATAATGATCGGACAGTTCCGAAGTTCATTTAATATTTTAGTCAAGGCTGGACTAATGACTGTTTCTTCTTCATTTGAAAAAGAGCGTTTTTCAGCTTCTGGTAATGCAAGTGCATATAAATAATTTCGCTCATCTTTATTTAATTGTAATGCATCTGAAATGGCATCTAATACGGAATTAGAAACTGTTATATCTCTTCCTTGTTCTAGCCACGTATACCATGTTGTACTTACTCCTGCTAACTGAGCAACCTCTTCTCTACGAAGGCCGGGCGTTCTTCTACGGGTTCCAACTGGTAATCCAACCATTTGCGGATTTATTTTAGACCGCTGCGTTTTTAGAAATTCTGACAGTGCTTGAAGTCGGGTTTCTCGATTCATCTTATAACTCCCTTCTGAAGGTAGTATAAATTATACTAGGATAAACTACAACTTGTAATAGGATAAATACACGGTAAAATTAAGAAAAAACGATTGGAGAACTTATGATGAAAAGAATTGTTATTACAGGTATGGGTGTGATCTCCCCACTAGGAAATGATGTAGATACGGTTTGGAATAACTTAATTAACGGAAAATCAGGTATCACCGCTATTGATACGATTGATGTATCAAATATAAAAACGAAAGTAGCAGGAATTGTTCGTGACTTTGATGCCGAAGAAAGATGGGGAAGAAAAGAAGCAAGAAAATTAGATCGTTTTTGTCAATTTGCTTTAGCAGCTGCTGAACAAGCTTTGGAAAGTTCACATTTACAATTAGAAAATATCGATCTTGAACGTTTAGGCGTTTATGTTGGATCAGGAATTGGTGGAATTAATACCTTTATTGAAAATGTAAATTTATTAAACGAAAGAGGACCAGGTAGAGTTAGTCCAAGTTTAGTACCGATGATGATATCAAATGCGGCAGCAGCTCAAATAAGTATAAGATTAGGTGCACTTGGTCCATCTTTATCACCAGTAACCGCATGCTCTATCGGAAATTCTGCTATTGGAGAAGCATTCAATACAATTCGTAACGGAGAAGCGGATATTATTTTTGCGGGTGGTACAGAGGCGGCGATAACTCAATTATCTTTAGCAAGTTTTGGGAACGCAAAGGCATTGTCCATTAATACTGAACCTACCTCATCAAGTAGACCTTTTGATGCAAAAAGAGATGGTTTTGTAATGAGTGAAGGTGCGGGGATTTTAGTGTTAGAATCATTGGAACACGCAGTAAAAAGAAATGCGCCCATCTTATGTGAGATAATTGGCTATGGAGCAAGTTCAGATGCATATCATATGGTTGCAACTCACCCAGAAGGACGAGGAGCGTTTTTAGCTATGAGAAATGCTTTAAATAGAGCTGAAATTGCATTACAAGATGTGGATGTCATTAGCGCACATGCAACAAGTACCCCATTAGGCGATCAATCTGAAACACTGGCAATAAAAAAACTGTTTGGCGAACACGCTTATAAAATTCCAGTTACAGCAAATAAATCAATGCTTGGTCATATGCTTGGAGCAGCAGGAGGAGTAGAGGCGATTGCTTTAGTGAAAAGTCTTCAAGAAGGTATTATTCCGCCAACAATCAACTTAACTCAGCCGGATCCTGATTGTGATTTAGACTATGTATCGGAAGGGGCAAGGAAAAAAGAATTAAACATTGGTATTTCAAACTCATTTGGCTTTGGTGGTCATAATTCTGCCATTATATTGAAAAAGTACGTTTAAGATAGATCCTAATTGTTATATATTAACACTAAAAGCCTCTTTTTATAGGAGGCTTTTAGTGTGTAGACAAAGTACTATTTGATATACAGACTGATTGCAAGCGCTTGTCAACATTCGGAAAGCCTCTTATTTGTAAGAAGCTTTTAGAGACTAAAATACCCTACTTAATTCATATGATTTTGCTCATTAAGATTCTTCACTTCACTGTTTTTAAATAAATTCAAAAACAGATAGATTAAATAAAAGAAGAATACAACAAAAAGCCCAACTAAAAGTAGGGTTAATAAATAAATTGTGTTGTAATGAAGTCCAAAAGTTGTTGTTTCTTTACCGAGTTTGTAAAAATAGTCTAATGGTGTTCCTTTTTCAGGAGCCATTGTGTAAAAGTAATTAGATGTAAAGGGCTTCATCCATTTCATAAACAAATTATTTACAAATATTGATAAAATGTACAATAAAATAATGAGCGACATTGTTTTTCGCAAAATTTTTAAATTAATGACAACCATATTATTGAAATAAGCCCACAATACTATTCCTACGATTAGCATATGTCCCCAAAGATACGCCATTCCTTGCCATGTTAGGAGAGATTGATAGTTTGAGAGACCGTTAGCAAATATAATACTTACTAAAGCAGCAGGGAGGTTGAAGCAAAACGCAATTGAAAATAGCAATTCACTTTCAAATAAAAAAGCAAAAAATAAAATAAAATTAGCAAAATGACAAATTTGTAAAGGGATTTCTTCAGGTGAGAGTTGATTTACATTGTGATAAATTTCAATATTACGCCCAACTAAAAGAGCAATCCCAATAAGCGAGAAACCCATACCAATCAATCGTAACGTCTGATTGTTAAAGCGCCTAAATAGAAAATAAAACAAAATGACAAATAGAAAAGGACTCGCCATAAATAAAAAATGGAATGGACTCCATATTTGAAAGGTCATTGAACGATACTTTCCTTCATGTAGTAAAATTCACTTGTTTTCAACGCGATTTACCCCCATTACTTTTTATTGTAATTTGTTTTGAGCAAAAAACGTATCAAGCGATCAAACTAAAGATATCAAGTAATCAACACTTATTATTGATTTATTCAAAATTTTTTTAGAAAGAACCTGTAATGTATACTCTAAACTTGTACATAAAAAGAAATATTATTTGGGGTAGGGGATTTTTTCGTAACAAATCAATATCCGAAATAAGTATTGATTTTAGCACTGTAAAGAAAAATAATCATTAGTAGTTTTAAACATAAACTAAAAGGGTGTTTTTATGCTAATTATTATTAATAAGCATAAAAACACCCATCCTATAAAACCCATGATTCTTATCTTAACATTTATGTTTCAGAACTATATTCTAGTATTTTTAACAAAGTATTTAATCGATTGGAAAATGTATTTTTCCCTATCATTTTTGTCCGTAATTCTCTTACTAATTCTTCCCTATGAGAAAACTCGTTTATATATTTTTGAATCAATTGAATACAATGATGATCATCTGCATACCTAGTTAATCTTTCATTTTCTTCATCAACAAAACTATCAATTTCTTCATTGATTAACTGAAATCCACCACTTAAAACAATATCAAAAAATCGATTGTTTACACTACGATTAATTACGTTTTTACTATTTTTATTAAAAATAAAAGTAGATTGCCTATGAGGATTTAATATGATTTTTGCTTTATTATACAAAAGGTTTACTTCATTAGGTGGTATCCAATTACTGTTCATTTGTATATTTTTCTTTTTTTGATTTGGAATTTTCAAATATTTATTCCAGCTTTTTCCTATGAGCAAGATTGAATAATTTGTAGAATCTATGATTGATTGGATTAATTTAATTCTGTTTGGATATGGATAACCGATTAATAACAAATCGATTTCTTTTTCGAGATTCAGAGGTTTAAAAATACGATCATTACTAGCTAAGGGAAAATAATGAATATTTTTATATCCAAGTTTTCTATAGAATTCGCACGATGATTGATCTATTGAAAGTATATAATCTGTATAAGGCAATACTTCCAAACTAACATCAGTATAGAAAGGATCCTCTGTAAACCATACAACAAGTGGAATATTGGTTTCTTTTATAACTTTTAGTATATGATTTGGCGATTTATTTCCAATCATAATTAGGACAAATATAGGGCTACTGGTTTGTAACATATTTTTAAACATCTGTTGGTTTATACTATTCGGAATGTCTATAATTTCAAATTGTTCTAAGTTTATTTCTTTAATCCATAAATCAAAATGGGAATAGATTCCTATATAGCCAGAATTAATATAAAAGATGTTCATATGTTACTGAAATCTAATCGATTCAATTTTAGATGCGATTAAGGTTACAACTACCTCATCACTTGGTGATAAAGAACTGAATTCTTTTAAGATAATAATTCCTGTCTGGTTATTAAACGTAACGAATTGTGCTGGTCCAATTGTGTCACCTGAATCGGTAGTGATCACGATAACTTGTCCTGCAATCAAATTTTCAATTAAGTGTTGGTAACTACTCAATTTTTTCCCCACCCCTTTATAATAATTTTTCAATTCAAAACTATTATATGAATAGAATTTAAAATGTTACGGTTTAATGAATTAAGATCATAAATTGATAGATTTAACCAGAATATTAAACAGAATTAATAGGCAAATAAGTGATTCGCTTACCACAAAGTGAGATGGATCACTCTTTTTTTATCTCATTTCATTAAATTTTACTAATATAGTATTTATTTCCTATTACTTTTATAGTAAACAACGCATAGAGTATAGAGTATTTTTTAAAAAGGTGGGGATTTTTTGACGAAAGTTTCAATTATAATGACTAGTTATAACAAGCCAGAGTATATTGCAAAATCTATACAATCTATTTTAAATCAGTCATTTTCTGATTTTGAATTAATATTGATGGATGATAATTCCAATGAAGCTACTTTAAAAGAAATAAGACCTTTCCTAAATGATCATCGAATACGTTTCTATCAAAGCGAGGTAAAATCGTTAAAAGAAAGAGTTGAGAAAATTAGATATGCTGTGTTAATAAATCAAGCTTTAAATATAGCACAGGGGGAATATATCTCGTATGCAACTGATGATAATTGCTATCGAAAAAATAGATTAGAGAAAATGGTTCGTTATTTAGATGAGAATCCTAATGTGATGGTTACTTATTCAGCATCTTTAGTTAATTTTTTAAATGAAAATAAGGAAATCATTAATACAAAATTAAGAGCAACACATGGGATTGTGCCGATCGCGTCCTGTCAAATTGATCATTGTTCAATTATGCATCGGAAATCAATATTACCTATCATTTATAAAAAATTTGGTTCTTATTGGGATGTAGATCCGATATTTTATCGCATTGGGGATGCACGATTTTTTTGGAGATTGAATCATTTTTGGGATTTCTATCCAATAGCAGAAATTTTAGATGATAACTTTATTACAGAAAAATCGATTCACTTTCAATTGGCACAACAAGAAAAAAGTGAGTTCATAAAAATGCTACCTCCACAAAGAACATGTAAAGAATTGAGAGAAGATATAAGATTTAAGAAAAAAAATCAAAAGAATAAGGAGGGATAGCATGAGTATATATCTCTCAAATTATTGGTTACTATATAGCGAATTTATTAATCTATTTAAAGAATTAAAATATAGAGATGTACCAGTCGCTATTATGACAAACTTTTATCAACAAATAGACGAAGATCTTAAAAAGGATATGGAGAAAGAAAATTTCCATTTGCAGTTAAAACAGGCTACCCTCACTGAATCAAACCAAATTCAACCATTTTTAAATGATTTTCTTATTTCGCTCAAAAATTCTAATAAAAATCTTGGAAACGGTAAAGTGCTTATAAACTTAGATTATATAAGGATAACTGGAAAAAAAATGAATGAATTATTTAATAAAGACAACACCATTATTTTATCTCGTTCAAAAAGTGATCGTTTCTCAGAGATACCAAATTTATTCATCGGAAATTTTAAAACTGATACAAGTCAGATTTCCAAAAAATTAGTCGATCGTGCTTGTGAAATATTTCATTATTTCAAGGAGCATCCTGCATTTGGCAATTCATTTTTTATCAATACATTCATCAAAAGGATTCCACTAATTGTTGATGCAATCGAAACTGTTTTTAATCTATATGAACAAATTCCAATCTGCTCGGTTTTAGTAGGAACATCAGAGGATATGATTAGTCGTGCTCTTGGAATAGTTGGGTTAATAAAAGGGATTCCAAGCATTTGTCTGCAACACGGAATTCTTATGGGGGAAGAGGCTTTCATTCCAGTGTTTACTAGTCATGTCGCAGTTTATGGTGAATATGAAAAAAGATGGTATATAAAGCGTGGTCTTGAGGCTGAAAGAATTGCCACGATCGGTCATCCTAGATATGATGACATTTTTGTCTATCCAAAGGCAAATCATAATGAATTTTTAAATAAGTATCATTTAGATGAAAAAAAAGTGACAATTTTAATAGCTACAGGGCCAAATACAAATGAATACAAATTTAAAAAAATGGTGGAATTACTAGTTTCTAATAAAAGTTTCCAATTACTAATTAAGCCTCACCCGTGGGAATTAGCAAAGAACCGGGTTAAGTTGTATTTGGATTTAAAAAGAGAGTATAAATCAGTCCATGTGATAACAGATCGAACAGTCGAAACGCATGAGTTAATTTCGAATGCCGATATAGTACTAGCATCATTGTCAACTGTAGCGTTAGAAAGTTGCTTATTCAATAAACCTACTTTTGTCTATTATTTTATAATGAGTAATCGTCACTATGATTACTTTGATCGACTAGGTAAATACGCTCAAAATAACCCAACAGAATTAGTAAATACTTTGTTAGCTTTCTTGCAATCTTCAGAAGAAAAACAAAAATATAATGAAGTAATAAAGAATTTTCTAATAGATTCCTATCATGTAACAAATTCAGGAAAAGAACTATCTAATCTAGTATTTAAAATAGCACGGGGTGAAAAGTAGATATGTTTTTTAAGAATAAAAAAATTTTAGTTATTGGTGGGACAGGTACAATTGGTAAAAACATCGTAAAACATCTTTTACGTGAAGAACCCGATGTAATACGAATTTTGAGTAGAGATGAATATAAGCAATTTAATTTGAAAAATGAATTTAATAATGACTCAAGACTGAGGTTTTTAATAGGTGATATACGAAATTATGAGCGTGTATTAAGTGCAATGGAAGATATTGACTATGTTTTTCACACAGCTGCAATGAAGCATGTTGAATTTTGTGAATACAATCCTTTTGAGGCAGTTCTTACTAATGTAATTGGAACATACAATGTGATTTCCGCGGCGAAAAATCAAAATGTTAAAAAGGTTGTTTTTACTAGTACAGATAAAGCGATATCACCGACAAATAATTATGGAGCAACTAAACTTACTGCGGAAAAGCTTATCTCTTCAGCGGAATATTCAAAAGGATCGAAAAGTACAATCTTTTCAAGTGTCCGATTTGGAAATGTAATTGGATCGAGAGGTTCAGTTATTCCTTTATTCATTAAGCAAGTAAAGGAGAAAAATTTCGTAAATGTAACTGATCTATCGATGACAAGATTTATGATGACATTAGAACAAGCAACTAAATTAACAATAGAATCACTCAAAATTGCACAAGGTGGCGAAACGTTTATATTAAAAATGCCGGTTATAAACTTAAAAGATTTAGCAGAAATCATCATTGAAGAAACAACTTGCAAATTTGGAATAGATCGAAAGAATATAAAAATAAATGAGATCGGTTTAAAGCCTGGAGAAAAAAAGTATGAAGAATTAATGACTTATGAGGAATCTTTAGTCGCATTTGAATTGCCGGATTTATATATTATCCCTTCTTTTTTTTCTTCAACAAAGGTCTATGAAGGAGCAAACAAAACAAAACCAGGAACTTATAGTTCTGAAGGTCAAATCCATCTAAATAAAGAACAGGTTAGAGAAATCATTTTACAGGAAAATCTTATTTAAGGAGGAAGTTAATGAATGTTTTAGTTACCGGAGGAAGCGGGTTTATTGGTAGGTGGGTAGTTGGACGATTACTAAAAGATGGTCAAAAAGTGTGGATCGTAGACAATTTATCTAATTCATCCATTGAAAATGTAAATGAATTTATAGGTGATGAAAATCTTAAAGGTTTAAGAATCATTGATTTAAAAGATCGATTCTCAATACAAGAACTTTTTAAAACGATTAAATTTGATCTTTGCTATCATTTAGCAGCTAGTATTAATGTACAAGATAGCATTGATGATCCGGAAACAACTTTTATAAATGATACGCTTGCAACTTTTTATTTGTTGGAAGAATGCAGGAAATACCAAGTAAAAATGGTCTTTATGAGTACATGTATGGTTTATGAAAAAGCATACAGCGATGAGGGAATCAGTGAGAAATCGCCAACAAAACCAGCTTCACCTTATGCCGGATCCAAAATTGCAGCTGAAAATATGGTACTATCATATTATTTTTCGTATGGCTTACCAGTGGTTGTGTTAAGACCTTTTAACACATATGGACCTTTTCAACGAACAGGTGGTGAAGGGGGCGTAGTTTCCATCTTTATTCATAACAAATTAAAAGGATTACCTATTAATATTTATGGTGACGGAACGCAAACTAGAGACTTACTTTACGTTGAAGATTGTGCTGACTTTGTAGTAGAAGCTGGATATAATGACCTGTTAAATGGCGAGATCATTAATGCTGGAAGCGGAAAAGACCTCTCAATAAATGACTTGGCTGAAAAGATTGCTAAAAATCAAGTTCCTATTCATCATATCACTCATATCCATCCTCAAAGCGAAATTCCAAAACTATTATGTAATTTTCATAAGGCAGAAAATGTATTGCGTTGGAGTCCTAAAGTGTCGATTGAAGAAGGGATTTTAAAAACTGAAAATTGGATTAAAAATAATTTAGACAATGAGAGTGATTCACCGGATGGATAAAGAAAAGTTAACAATTCATGGTGGACAACCTATTCGGGATCATTACTTGCCTTATGGACGACAAATAATAAATGATGACGACATTAATTCTGTCATTAGGATATTACGTAGTGACTTTATTACCACTGGACCTACTATTGAACAGTTTGAAAAAGAAATAGCAGAATATACAGGTGCAAAATTTGCTGTTGCCTTTTCAAGTGGGACTGCTGCGTTACATGGTGCATGTTTTGCTGCAGGGATAGGTAAAGGAGATGAGGTGATAACGACTCCAATGACATTTGCTGCAACCTCAAATTGTGTTTTATATCAAGGTGGAAAACCTGTATTTGTTGATATTGATCCAAAAACTTATAATCTAAATCCTTCGCTAATCAAAGAGAGAATTACAAAAAAAACGAAAGCGATTATCCCTGTACATTTTACGGGTCAACCTGCTGATCTTGAATGTATTAGTAAAATTGCCAAAGAAAACAATTTAATTTTAATAGAAGATGCAGCACATGCACTAGGAGCTAAATATAAAAATAAGAAAATAGGTTCGATAGGTGATATGACAATGTTTAGCTTCCATCCAGTCAAACATATTACAACAGGAGAAGGCGGTATGGTAACAACAAACAATGAAGACTTTTATCAAAAGTTATTGCAATTTAGATCTCACGGAATTGTTCGAGCTAAAGAAATGTTAATTGAAAACCATGGTCCGTGGTATTATGAAATGCAATCATTAGGCTTTAACTATAGACTGACAGATATTCAAGCTGCGATTGGCATTTCTCAATTGAAAAAGTTGGATTCATTTATTGCTAGACGTAAACAAATTGCCGATTTTTATAACAAAGAATTCGAATCAATGAATGAAATTTCTTTGCCATACCAAGAAGTTCAAGGAGATTCTAGCTGGCATCTTTATATAATAAAACTCCGAAGTTCTAAATTAACTGGAAATCGTAAAGAAATCTATGAGGCATTACAAAAAGAAAATATCGGAGTAAACGTTCATTATATTCCAGTCTATTATCAACCTTATTACCAGAATTTAGGCTATAAACTTGGAACTTGTACGATTGCCGAAAAATGTTATGAAGATTTCATTACACTGCCATTACATGCAGGAATGAGTGAACAAGACACTATCGATGTCGTAAATGCAGTTAAAAAAGTGATAAATTATTTTTCGAGAAAAAATTAATTATAAATTAGAACGGGAGAGTGAAAATGAACGTAGTAGCAATCATTCAAGCACGAATGGGATCTACAAGATTACCTGGAAAAGTTCTTCTAAAAGTTTTGAATAAACCATTATTAGCCTATCAAGTAGAACGAGTTAAAAGGTCAAAACTTATTAATGAAATCGTGATAGCTACCACTACAGAAGAATTAGATCAAGAGATAGTAGATTTTTGCGAATTAATGTCTTTGTCATATTATAGAGGTTCTGAAGACGATGTTTTATCTAGATATTACGAAGCTGCTTCCATTTATAAAGCGGATATTGTTGTTCGCATTACTTCTGATTGTCCCTTAATTGACCCCAATATCATTGATCTAGTTATCAATGAATTTATAACTAATATGAAAAAAATTGATTATGCCTCAAATACAGTTCAGAGAAGTTTCCCAATAGGAATGGACATCGAAGTCATGTCATTTTCTTTAATCGAGTCAATTAATCGAATAAACCTTGTTCAGTCCTTCAGGGAACATGTAACCCCTTATGTGTACAAATCAGGAATTTTTATCATTAAACAAGTACTTCAAGAAATGGATAAAAGTCATATAAGACTTACAGTTGATACACCTGAGGATTTTATTTTAATTAGTAAGGTAATTGAAGAACTTTATCCAAAAAACCCTTCTTTTTCATTACAGGATTTATACGAATTATTTGATAAGAAGCCTGAATTATTATTAATTAATCATCATATTAAACAAAAGAAAATAGAGTGATTTAATGAAAAGTAAAAAGATTTTTATTCGAGTTGACGCTTCATATGAAATTAGTACGGGTCACGTAATGCGTTGCTTAACTCTCGCAAATCTATTTACTAAAGCTGGAATCGAAAGTATGTTTATTTGTCGAGATTTACCTGGGAATTTAAATCATTTAATAGTAGATAGAGGTTATAAATTATGTGTATTGCCTTGCCCAGTTACTAAACAGCAGTCCAAACAATTCCAAAACCCATATGAAGCTTGGTTGGAAGTAGATTGGGAGATAGATTTACTTCAAACAGTCAATATTATCAAGACGGATCCTTCGTCATCCTGTTTAATCATTGACCATTATTCAATTGATTCTAAATGGGAAAATCTATTTCATCGACTTACAGGAAAGAAAATAATCGTAATTGATGACTTAGCAAACCGAAGTCATTTCTGTCAAATTATTCTGGATCAAAACATTTCAAATAATAATAGTCGCTATGATGATTTAGTTCCCAAAAGCTGTGTGAAATTCTTAGGCTTACCATATGTTATCCTTCGTAAAGAATTTATGAATGAAAAAATAAATTTAAGAAAAAGAAACGGTAGTATAAGAAGGATTCTTGTGTTTTTTGGAGGAAGTGATCCTACTAACGAAACGTTTAAAACAATACAGGTATTAAAAAATCCAATGTATTCAGAAATTCACATTGATATTGTTGTGGGAGATAGTAATAAAAATAAAGAAACGATTAGGTATTTATGTAATGAAGCACCGAATTTTTATTATCATTGTCAAATAAATAACATGGCAGAATTAATGGTTCTTGCTGATCTATCAATTGGAGCAGGTGGAACTTCTACTTGGGAAAGATGTTATTTAGGTCTGCCTACTTTAACAATTGTAACAGCAGATAATCAAATTGAGATTACCGATTTAGTAAACGATCAAGGCGCAATCTGCCATTTAGGAGAAAGTTCTAAAGTAACCTCAGAAAAAATTGCACAAGAACTGAATTTGTTCATACAGAACCCATTAAAAGTAACAAAAATGTCTCAAAAGGCTTTAGATTTAATGGATGAAAATATGTTAGATAGTTTTATAGAAAGAGTAGTTGATTCGATAAATGATACAAATTGAAGAGTTTAAATTAATCGATTTAGAAGATGAAAATTTGAATATCGTATTAACTTGGAGAAATAGTGATCGAGTTAAGTCTGTTATGAATTCTGATGAAATAATTACAATCGAACAGCATAAACGTTGGTTTGAATTATATAAAAATGATTCAACAAAAATTGTAAAGCTTTGTTTATATAAAAATAAGCCTATAGGATTTATTCAATTTACAAATATAAATAAAAAACATGGAACGTGTGAATGGGGCTTTTATATTGGTGAAAAGACAGTACCCCGTGGTTCAGGGACAGTTATGGGAATTTTAACACTGGATTACCTCTTTAATGTGTTGAAAATGAGAAAATTAAATGCTTATGTACTTGAGTTTAATTTAATAAGTCTAAATTATCATAAGAAATTTGGATTTTTTGAAGAAGGTAGACTTAAAAAACAAATTTTAAAAAACAATCAGTATTCCGATCTAATATTATTCGGACTATTTAAGGAAAGTTGGATTAATCATTGTGAAGATTTAAAGAAGGAGGTCACACGTATTAGTGAATGAAATCGAAATAGGAAATAAAAAAATTGGCGAAAATCATCCACCTTTTATTATTGCAGAAATGTCAGGCAATCATAATCAATCACTTGACCGAGCGTTAAAGATTGTAGATGCTGCCGCAAAAGCAGGTGCACATGCGTTTAAAATTCAAACTTATTTGCCTGATACGATGACATTAAATATTCGTAAAAATGAATTCTTGGTAAATCCAGCAAATCAGCTTTGGAACGGAAAATCATTATACGAATTATATGAAGAAGCATATACACCTTGGGAGTGGCATGAACCAATTTTTGATCGATGTAAAGAATTAGGTATGATTCCATTTAGCACACCTTTTGATGAAAGTTCCCTTGAATTTTTAGAGAAACTTAATGTGCCTTGTTATAAAATAGCATCATTTGAAAATAATGATCTTCCTCTCTTAAAAAAGGTCGCTTCTAAAGGAAAGCCTATGATTATATCTACTGGAATGGCTACAATTTCAGAAATTAGTGAAATGGTAGAGACGATTAAAAGTGCAGGTTGTAAACAGTTTATTTTACTAAAATGCACTAGTAGTTATCCTGCATCACCAGAAAATTCAAACCTACGAACGATCCCATTTTTAAAAGACTTATTTCAATGTCAAATAGGGTTGTCGGATCATACGTTAGGAAGTGGTGTAGCGGTGGCTAGTATTGCACTTGGAAGCACAGTAATTGAGAAGCATTTTACGTTAAATCGCTCCGATGGTGGGGTAGATTCAACTTTTTCGATGGAACCAGATGAATTTGCAAATCTAGTTATTGAAACCGAATCTGCTTGGAAATCTTTAGGGACAATATTTATTGGTCCTACAGAGGAAGAAAAAAAATCAATTCAATTTAGAAGATCAATTTATATTTCCGAAAATATAAAAGCCGGTCAAATATTAACGAAAGATAATATAAAAATAATTCGTCCAGGGTATGGACTTGCGCCGAAATATATTGATTTAATCTTAGGAAAAAAAATTAATCGAAATTTAGAAAAAGGAACTGCACTACAATGGGACATGCTTCTGGAAGGAGTGGATCAATAATTAATCTATTAAAAAGAATTAAAAACTATTTTATTTACTTGAGAGATACTAATCTAACCAAAAAAATAATATTTCAATATAATATATTAATGAATAAAGGAAGGAGATGGTTTAATTTGGGATCAAACGACGACATTTGTAGAACTAGAAGTATTTGTGAGTTTTTATCTACTCTACCACCACATTATTCAATTAGTGAAATAGTTATTGATGGAGTAACAGAAAGTGTAAACTATTTTATTACGTTAGATTCATCAACAAATCTAGCATATTTTTCAAGTGTAAGTGGAGGATTAGTAATAGCCGATTGTAGAAGAATCTCACAAGTAGTAGTTCCAGGAGCATAGAATAGTGCAAAAAAACCTTGTTTTAAAAAGCAAGGTTTTTTTATTGAATAAGAAATCATGATCAAAAAAACGATTATAAGGTAAATGAGTTGAAAATTAATTTTAAGTACATAGATATAATTTCTTTAATCTTAATACAATATTCGTTATTGACATCTTAGTTAATACATATTATTATTATCTCGAGTTCAAGATATTTTAATTAAAAGTAATTCGGAGGTGGAAATAATGGGAAATGAATGCTAACCCTTATTTTACTATTAAAGCACTAATATAAAGAAGATTATGATGAATGCATGCAATAAAATAGTTTTTGAAATTCTATGTAAAAATAATTCAATTCAAAATTTTTTTTAAGGAATTATCTCGGATTAAAGATAAAAAACAATTAGGAGGATTTAAAGATGTTAAATATTGGTTTATTAATTATTCGTTTAGTTATCGGTTTACTATTTGTGGGGCATGGTGCTCAAAAATTATTTGGCTGGTTCGGTGGTCATGGATTGAAAGGAACAGGTGGATGGTTTGAATCAATCGGTATGAAACCAGGTGTAACTGTTGCACTTTTCGCAGGGTTAGCAGAACTGATCGGGGGAATTTTCTTTACACTAGGTCTATTAACACCACTTGCAGGAATTATGATTGCAGTAACTATGCTGATGGCAATTATTAAAGTTCATGGACCTAATGGTTTATGGGCAACAGCTAATGGATATGAATACAACTTAACATTGATGTCAGTTGCTATTGGTATAGCTTTAATTGGACCTGGTAAATATGCGTTAGATGCAATTTTATTTTAAATGACCACTTTAGAAATTGATTTTACAAATAAATTCTAATTAGCTTAATTGTGCGTTAAATAATGAATCTGTTCATAAAAAAAAGAAATAATAGAAAATGTAGTCAAATAAAAGTAAGCTAATCGAATCTTGTTCGATTAGCTTACTTTTATTTTAAATATTGATGACTTTAGTTCGAATGATACATAAACAAACTTAACAATACTGATTCTAATGTCAAAATGATTACTTTGATTCCATCTATTTACATATGATTTATTAAAATAAAATCTAGGAGGCAAAAAATTGGATTATCGAATTGAAAAAGATTCAATTGGTGAAATAAAAGTACCCCTAAATAAGCTTTGGGGAGCTCAAACGCAGCGAAGTTTTGAGAACTTTAAAATCGGTACTGAAAAAATGCCTATTCAATTAATTTATGCTTTGGCATTAATTAAAAAGAGTGCTGCAATTACTAATAAAAAACTAGGAAAATTGGATAGTGAAAAAGCAGATGCAATCATTGGTGCCGTAGATGAAATATTAGAAGGTAATCTTGACAATCACTTTCCACTTGTTGTTTGGCAAACAGGAAGTGGTACACAAACAAATATGAATGTTAATGAAGTAATCGCTCACCGTGGGAATGAGTTCTTAGCAGAAAAAGGAAACGATAAAAGAATTCATCCAAATGATGATGTCAATATGTCTCAAAGTTCGAATGATACATTTCCAACAGCAATGCATATTTCAAGTGCTCTTGCAGTAAATAAGCAATTACTTCCTGCATTAATAAATTTAAAAATGACATTAAATGAAAAGATGAATAAATTTAAACAAATTATAAAAATTGGCCGAACACATCTGCAAGATGCAACACCAATTACACTAGGTCAAGAAATAAGTGGTTGGTATCGTATGCTTGAAAAAAATGAAAAAATGATATTAGATAGTATGAAGTTTATTGCTGAATTAGCGATTGGTGGGACAGCTGTTGGTACTGGAATCAATGCAGATCCGAATTTTGGAACGATGATGGCTGAAGAAATTAGTTCGTTAACTGGACTACATTTTATTTCTGCAGAAAATAAATTCCAAGCATTAACAAGTCATGATGAGATTGTTTATACTCATGGTGCTTTAAAAGCATTGGCTGCAGATTTAATGAAAATAGCGAATGATGTCCGTTGGATGGCAAGCGGTCCAAGAAGTGGTATAGGTGAAATAACCATTCCATCAAACGAACCAGGAAGTTCAATTATGCCCGGGAAAGTAAATCCAACCCAATCAGAAGCACTGACAATGGTTGTCACTCAAATCATGGGAAATGATATGACAATAGGCTTTGCTGCTAGTCAAGGAAATTTTGAATTGAATGTGTTCAAACCAGTTATTATTTATAACTTTCTGCAGTCTGTTAGATTACTTTCAGATGCAATCAGTTCATTCGACGATCATTGTGCAAAAGGCATAGAAGCAAATATAGAAGTGATTGAACAAAATCTAAATCGATCACTTATGCTCGTCACCGCATTAAATCCTCATATTGGTTATGAAAAAGCAGCAACAATAGCGAAGTTAGCATTTAACGAAAATTTGACACTCAAAGAAGCTGCATTAAAAACGGGTTATTTATCGGAAGAAGAATTCGATCGAATGATAAGACCTGAAAATATGATTTAGTTTGATTTTCAAATCCTAAATAGAATCAAAAAAATCCTGATAGCCATTTTAGAGCCATCAGGATTTTTTATCATTTCTCACATACCATCAATTAAATTTCTATTAGCTTTTCAATATTTTTTCACCGATTTTAGGAAAAGAGTTGAGTAAGTCAGTTTTAAATTCGATTTTAGAGGATCTATATTAAAAAAATTATCATAAATTCACATTAAGTTCACATCAATAGATTATAATCACTTTAACCTTAAATATTATTTAAACAGAAAGAAGGCGGATTAATTGAAGCCCATTAAAACAATTTCAGCAGAAGAGATGCAAAAGTTTGAGGATAAACTAAAAAAACACAACTGGATTTTAATGTTAATAACAGTAATCACTATTCCATTTATCGTAAGCTATATGTAAAAAAGAAATTTACCTGTTTTCTTTTTTTACATATCCCCCCAAAAGTATACATCTAAAAAAGCCAAGAATTTTTTCGTGGCTTTTTTAGAATGTTCAAACGTATAGTAATTAAGCTATATGGATAGTATAATTCATATTTTGATGTTGTAAAAAAGTTTCTACTGGACCAGAAGAATAATCCTATCAAAAAATTTATCGTTCATTCTTGATCAGTAGGAGAAGCAATCTGATCTTTATAGGTATCGATATAAATATTTCCATTTGCTGCCAACACTGCATACACTACTTCTTTCGTTTGAAGATTACGTTTTTTTAGCTCTTCTTGTAATTTTAATTCTGATAGATTATTTTCTCTTAAATTTTTTGAGATAATTTCCCCATCCATAATCAACTCAATAGGTAAATTACTTTCCTGTTTTGTCGGTATATTTAAATCTTGTTTTGTTACGTTTCGGTATTGTGGTTTTTGTAAAAAAGATACTTTACCATTTGTTTCAACTACTACATAAAGAACTTCATCTATGTTGAAAATTCCTTTTTCTCTTAATTGTTGATTTAAATAGTCTAGAGAATAGCGCATTTTCCTCATATTAGCCTCTAAAATTTTTCCATCTTCAATTATTACAGTTGGATTACCTGCAAGTAAATTTCTACCTATTCTACTTTTCAAGGAAATAAAACTAACGAGTAAAATGACTAAAACCAAAATTAAAAAAGCTAATACTGCATGGTGGATTTTTATATTTAAATTAAAAGCTAAATTTGCAATAATGCTCCCAATTGAAATAGCTCCAATAAAATCAAAGGTATTCATCTCAGCAATGATTTGTTTTCCTAATAGTTTAGCACCGATGAACAATATTAAAAATGCTAGCATTGTTCTTGTAATAATTTCAAAATGTTCAGGCATGGGCAGTACTCCTTTTACCATTAACCTTAATTTATTTTAAATTATTATTATCAATAAAGTATTTATATAATCTCCTTTTTAAAGAGATTTAAATTGATAGACAAGTTTAATAATGTAGAAATTAGTTTTTGCAACATAGAAGAACTTTTATTCCAATTTCTGCATTTTAATGAAAAAAACACATAATTTTCATTGATTTTTTACTTTTAAGGTGTAATTTTTAATAGAACCAAGTTATACATGGCTAGCTATTTTGAATAACAATAAAAAATAATCTAAATTAATCTTAAAGTGTTCAACTTCTATAAATCAAACAATCTGAAAAGAAATGTATTCAAAAAAATTCTAGAAATTTTAGATTAATTAGCTTATAAATTAAAAGAATTTTAAGAATTACTCATTATAATACAAGATGAAAATAAAAACTGGAGGTATGTAAATGGGCAAAATGAATAAAAAATGGGTCACGATCTGTTCAACTGCAATAGGAGCGATATATGCTACTGGCTACTTTACAACTGAGATTCAAGATTTGCATGTAGCATAAGCCAAAAACAGAACAGGTCAATGTACCGTTAAATAAAAATAATATTGTAAAAAAAAGTTTATATAAAAATGGAACTTTTTATGGGATGGGTTCTAATCGTCGTGGATCGATTCAAATCGCCTTAAAGATAAATGAAGATAAAATTATAGATGTAGAGATAAGTAATTATGGTATGCATTATTCTGAGAATGATATTGTAAATTTACCAAATGAAGTAGTAAATGTTCAAAGTTCACAAGTTCGGAATGTGTCAGGAGCGACATATAGTACACAGGCCTTTAAAGATGCTATTCAAGATGCTCTATTAAAGGCAAGGAACATATAATGAAGAAAATCATAAGAAAAACGAAATTATTTATGGATACAGTTGTTGATATAAAAGTAGTCACATCAAAATCGTTAGAGGAAACGGAAGCTTCAATTAATCGTGCATTTGATTTTTTTCGAGAGGTTGAAAGGACATGTAGTCGATTTAGTTTGGATAGTGAATTAATGAAGTTGTGTAATCAAATTAATAAACCAGTAGCTGTTAGTTCATTATTATTTGAACCATTAAAATTCGCGTTAGAGGTGGCTAAATGGACAAATGGACTATTTGATCCAACGGTCGGTCAAATAATGGAAAATGTTGGGTTTAACCAACACTATTTAACAGAAGAGCTCATACAAAATAATACATCTGAAACAGTTACTTTTTCGGATATTTCCTTAAATGAAGAAGATAAAACAATACTTTTAAAAAAGCCATTAGTGATTGACTTAGGTGCTGTTGCCAAAGGATTTGCCATTGATCTTGCTGTAAATGTATTGAGACAATTTGATGGATTCATTGTTAATGCTGGTGGGGATCTTTATGCAGGAGGTTTAGATGACTTAGGGGATAAATGGAAAATAGGAATTCAACACCCACAAAATAAGGAAAAAATCATTCACACAATAGAAATTTCTAACATGGCGGTTTGTACTTCTGGAAGTTATGAGCGTAAAAGTGGTTTAAACCCAGGAATTCATCATATTATTAATCCTAAAAATAAAAAATCACCAACTGAGTTGATAAGTTGCAGCATCATCGCACCATTTGCAATGATGGCTGACGCATTTTCAACTACATGTTTTTTAATGGGTAGAAAAAAGGGACTAACTCTATTAGAAGAAGTTGGATTAGAGGGTATTTTAATTTCATCCGATTTACAAATTTATCATAAAGGAGTGGATAATAATGACAATTAAACAATGGGTGAAGTCACCAAAAGGATATGTGATCCTGTCCTTAATGATTTTACTCTTAATTGCTACAATTGATTATCAAACCAGTAGAGGAGTAATTAACTGTTTAATTGCCGTTTTTGTGGCAACAATCACGGATATATTATGTTTGTTAATTTTAAAAAGGAAAAATATTAGGCCATACGGAGCAGTTATTACTGGAATGATTGTCGCGATGATTTTAAGTATAACCACTGCATGGTATGTGATTGTTTTCACTACAATCATTTCAATTTTATCAAAATATTTAATTGTTTTTAAAAGGTAACAACTAGTTAATCCAGCAGTTTTTGGTCTATTAATGTCTATTATCCTTTTTCACACTGAACAAAGCTGGTGGGGAGCATTTGGAGATCTTCAAGGTTGGACAAATATATTTTTATTAATCGCTGGGTATATCGTTGTAAGTCGTGTAAATAAATTTCCTATGGTTTTTTCATTTTTAGGAACCTATTTCATTCTCTTAATATTGACTAATCTGTTTCATATTGGAGATGCATCGGATGCTTTTCGTAGTCCATTTATAAATGCATCGCTTTTCTTTGCATTTATTATGCTCACTGATCCTCCTACATCACCAGCCAAAGACAAACAACAAGTTATTTTCGGTTTTATATGTGCACTAGTAGGAGTAACTATTTATACTTTATTTGGAGGATTAACCTATTTATTTACAGGCTTGATCGTAGGCAATTTATTTAATTTATTGAAACCGAAACCCTCAATTCAAAAAGTCAAACAAAGGAATCAATCCTATCATAATGTATGATTTTAGTAACAAATGATAAGTGTTAGTTTTTCCCATTATAAACAAAGAAAAATTTCAATTAAATTGTTTTTTCTAAAATCTATAGTTTTAAGACTGTTCCATCTTTACACAATAATAAAATTCGATCTCAAAGCAAAAAGGCTCAGATTTTTTCTGAGCCTTTTTTATGACTGCTGATTTTGGATTTACTCACATTCATTGAACTTGTTAGAAAATAACACTAAATCGCAAATGTTTCTGTTGATTTAAGAAGATAACGCTCTATAAATTCAGCTAATCCATCATTTTCATGATGTCCAGTTACAAAATCAGATACTGCTTTAACTTCTTCACGAGCGTTCCCCATTGCCACACCTGTGCCAACATGACGAAGCATTTCAATATCATTTGGTCCGTCTCCTATAGCTACTACTTCATTTGGATTAATTCGATATGCACGAAGTAGTTTTTTAATAGCAGACCATTTTGAAACATTTGGAGCAACCATTTCAAAACCGTCATTCCAATTTATGACGTCAGCTTCCTCTTTAAACAAAGCAGATATATTTTGTTCATCTGTTCGAACACTATATTTAAGCACATCATTATAATTAGCCAGTCTTAAGTCACCAATGTATCGTGGTGGTATTTGCCCAACTTTTGTCCAATAATCAATTTCTTCATTTGTTTCTTTACAGTAAAGTCCATTTGATGTATGGATAATAACATTACAAGGGTCTTCAGCAGTTAGATGATGGAGTAGTTCTTCGTTCACTTTGACTGTCTCCATTTGAATCATTCTTCCTGTCTCACCATCATGAATGGCAGCACCGTTCAAACAAATCATCGGAGTTTGTAATCCAATTTCTTTATGGTAGGGAGCGGTCACTTCAAAGTGTCGACCAGTTGCTAGAAAAACCATGACTCCTTGATTCATGAGCTTATTAATGGCTTCCATATTTCGGTGAGAAATGTTGTTTGAGACTGTTAAGAGTGTACCATCCATATCGATAAATAATGCACGAATATTCATTTATTCTGCCCCCTCATTTGAAGTTAAATCCATCATATCATCTGAATATTAAAACCTAGTAAACTCAGTGTATAGATTTATTGAAGATTAATGAGTAGAAGGAGATAGAAAAGAATAACCGCAAATGTGATCACAGCATTGCATGGATGTAGTAGAGAATTAATTTAAATATAAATTGAATACTTTTATTGTATATAAATTAGAAAGTACGAAAAAATAAAGTAGGAAATGAAATGGAAATTCTAGGCAGACTATATTTAATACTTAGAAATTAGTAAACAAACTCGATTGGGTGATCTAAATGCGTTTAAAATCAAGTGAACGAAATTTAAATAATCAAGAGTCCGAGAAAGAAAAAAAGTCAATAACGTCCATATTTCAACAGGCTGCTAAATCGAGTGATTTCTACCAATTTTCATTATCTGAAGAGCAGGATCTAACCATTAGCTACTTTAAAAGTATGGTAGATGCTGATAAAATAAATAACCTTTTACTCCCGTCATTACAAGAGCATATTAAGAAAATTAGTACCATTAATGATGTGAAGAAGTCGATTCCTTTTGAGGATGTCCAATTTACAAATGAACCACTAGATATCGAAAAAAGATTATTAAAAGGATATGTTATTCTTGAATTCAAGTATTTCAAGCGCTTTTTGACGATAAGCGTAGAAAATACAAATCTTGGTTATCGCGAGAATAATGATACAGAAAATGAATTTAGTGTTATTGGTCCAAAAGTTGGCTTTGTTGAAAATATAAGTACTAATCTTCATTTACTTCGAAAACAACTAGCTGTACCTGAGTTAGTTTTTGAGGAAATCAAAATAGGTTCAATGTCTAAAACAGAAGTAGTTATTGCATATTTGGATGGAATTACGAATCCAGAATATGTACAAACTGTTCGTCAACGATTGGAAGACATCGACTTTGACGTTATTTTTGATAATTCTCAAATCGATCAAATTATTTCAGATAACTCAAATTCGCCTTTTCCAATTTTTTTATCTACTGAACGGACTGATCGGGTTGTATATGCAATGGTTAATGGGCAAGTTGCTATTCTTTCGAACGGATCGCCATACATTATTACTGGACCAACTACTATATTGGATTTTTTCATTTCTCCTGAAGATTATTATCTAAATTGGGTGCTTGGATCGTTTTTTCGAATCATTCGCATTATAAGTGTAATTTTCTCTTTGTTTGCTACACCAATTTATGTAGCCATATTAACCTATCACTATGAAGTTTTACCGGATGATTTATTGCAACCCCTCATTAGTTCAAGAGCTCACGTTCCATTTCCCCCGATATGGGAAGCCATTTTTTTGGAAACTACGATTGAACTGCTGAGAGAGGCAGGAGCCCGCTTACCTACAAAAATTGGACAAACACTAGGTATTGTAGGTGGTATTGTAATAGGACAGGCATCTGTCCAAGCAGCACTAACAAGCAATATTTTACTGATCATTGTATCACTGTCTGCACTTGCTTCTTTCACAACACCTATATTTAAAATGTCAAATGCAATTCGACTTTTGCGGTTTCCTCTTATTTTACTTGCAGCCTTTATGGGCGGTTTTGGAATAATAATAGGATTTGTTCTTCTGCTAGGGCACTTATTAAAGCTTAAATCCTTAGGAAATCCATATATGGTTCCTTTGTATCCTTTTAGAATAAAAAGCTTTAGCGATAGTTTTATTCGGTCATCCTATCAGTTTACATCGACTCGAAGTAGATTTTTAAGACCTCTTTCACTAAAAAGATATAGTCCTAATCAAGATAAGGATGATCGTAATAATGAATAGAATAAACCCAAAAAATTTATACTTTTTTTGTACTTTTTTCCTACTATCTTTATTGATATCAGGTTGCTCTTTTCCAAGGCAAAAAATTATTGATGAAGTACAAATTCTATCAGTATACGGTTTTGATAAGGTTGATGATCATTTTGTTGGAACGGCACTTTATTCTGATTTTACCGATGTAGGAAATAAGGGGAGCTCCATCCTACAGGGAAGTGGTAAGAAATCCCTATTAATTAAACAAGCTTTAAATGAACAATCCCCAAAACCGATAGAAATTGGAAAGTTGAACCTTCTTATTTTTGGAAAAGAACTAGCTGAAAATGGGGTGTCATATTTTGTTAAGGCGGTTTGTAGGGATCCATTGCTTGGAAGCAATGCGCTATTGGCTGTTTCAGAAGAACCAGCAGGAGAATTATTAAAGAAAAACAAAGAGAAAGACAGCAACTATATCTATAAAATGGTTGAACAAAATTTTAAGAACCAATTTGTACCGCTTCCAACATTTCATAGTTTTTTATTTGATTACTATGGAGAAGGTAGAGATGCATCAGTACCCTATATTAAGATAAATCAAAACGAGAATATTGAAGTGAACGGACTAGCTGTATTTAAGAAGGACAAACTTGCTCTCATCTTAAATCCAAAAGAAAGCTTACTGTATAAAATATTAAGAGGAAGAGTAATTAGAGGACAAACAGAATTTAATATTCAGAAGGGAAATAAAATTGATTCTGCAATATTAACGATTTTAAATGGGGATGAAAAGAGATTAATTAAAACCAATAAGAAAAAAACAAAAATGAAATTTGATATTACTCTAAATGGGATGGTAAAAGATTATCCAGAATGGCTAGATTTAATGAAAAGAAAAAATAATCTATTTTTAAACAATCAATTGGAAAAACAAATGAAAGAAGATTTTGAAAATCTATTATTAACCTTTCAAAAACATCAAGTCGATCCTTTAGGTATAGGTGATTTAGCACGAGCACATTCGAAAAAATGGAACGAAAAGGAATTTTATGAAAATGTGTATCCAACTATTAAATTTGATGTGAATGTAAAAGTAGTATTATCTCAATCTGGGATTGGCGAATAAAAAGTGGAGGAGATCGTCTATGAGTAAACAATTAAAAGAAAGTCTGACAGTATCTCCCTTTTTCTTATTATTTCTTATTCATAGTACTCAAACAGGTGTTGGCTTGCTGAATTTTCAAAGTAATATAGTAAAAGGAGCCGGACAAGATGCATGGGTTTCGGTTTTACTAGTTGGTATCTCTATACATATCATTATTTGGTTAATGTATTATTTGTTAAAGAAATCAAATAATGGAGATATTATGTCGTTACACCAACAATTATTTGGGAAATGGATAGGAAATATATTAAATACTTTTTTTTATATTTACATGCTTTTAGTCATTACAACAATCATGCGGTCCTATATAGCAGTTCTTATTACTTGGGTTTTTCCATATTTTCCAATTTGGCTCTTATCATTTATTATGCTTTTTGTTATCACATATTTTGTCATTGGAGGATTTAGAGTCATTACAGGAATATGTTTTTGGGGAGTAATAATTCCTTCTCTCTTATTGTTAACATCTTACTTTCCATTGAAATATGCTTATTGGACGAATTTATTACCTGTTTTTAATCATAGTATAAGTGACTATTTTGTTTCAGCAAAGTATTGTATTCTGATGTACTCTGGACCTGAATTTTTGCTTATTTACTTTCCGTTTATTAAAAATAATCAAAAATCTCAAAAATGGGCACATATATCACAAGCGTATACAATCATTTTATACTTATTTATTACATTCGTTTCATTCGCTTACTTTAGTCATGGACAACTTAAACATATAACTTGGCCAACCCTTATGATGTCAAAAATTATTCGCTATCCTTTTATCGAAAGATTTGAATATGTATATATATTTTTATGGCTCTTAGTAATACTCCCTCCTTGTTGTATGGCATTGTGGGGAGCGTTCCGAATTTTAAAAGAATCGTTTCAATTTAAAACTAGAAAGTCTTTATGGTTCTCAATAATTATTGTTCATATTATGGTGATCAGTCTCAAAAGTAAATTGGATGTGGAAAAAATAGGGACTTTTATGACCTATGCTACTTCTAGCTTTCTTTATTTTTATATACCAATTTTGTTTATTATTTATTTGGTCTTTCAAGCTTTTAAAAAAGCCGATCGTTTAGGGAGAAATTAGTTTGATACATAAAGTAAATAGTCATTTTTGAGCCAATATTCACTTGGGGACTTCAAATAAGTAAAAAGCTAACAAATTAGTTAGCTTTTTTAGTTTACAATCCAACGAGTAATTAAGTAGTTGGAAAAATACATGAAATAACAAACTATCAACCTGTTCCTGAATCGGAGCAGGTTTTTTCTTTTTCTTAAATTGTAATTTTAAATGTTAGTGTTTTGTTATCAATGTGATATTGAGTAAGAAAGCATGAAGTATTATCTTTACATAGTACATAATTTTTTAAAAGCCGATTTTGATTTAATTTGATCAATGCGAAAAAGGGTGAATTGTAATGTTTTTTTTATTATTAGTTGTTGGAACTATATTAGGGTACATTCTGTTAATTTTTCCCGTATATGTATGTGCAATAATTCTTTTAATGGTTTCATTGTGTTCTTTTATTGCAATTTATATTGAATTAACAATTATAGAGAAAAAAGTAAGAGCTAATTTATTATAAGCTATATAATTTATCGATAAATAAGTAAATGTTTTAGTTGATTAATATAACAAATACAATTTTTTACTAAAAAAGAGTGTAGAATTTAAAAAATCTACACTCTTTTTCATTAGCTTTTATTTCTTTACACTATTAAATATCATCTTGATCAAATAGATAACCATATCGAGGGACAGAAACAATCTTTTGACCGTATTTACCTAATTTCTTACGTAATCTATAGATAAGGGTATTAATTTCTTCCCGTCCTACATCAGGCTGCTCAATATCTTTCGTCATTCGTTCCGGCCAAACATTTATTTTAATTTCGTTATAGCTAACTGCGCTATTGGCTCTTTGATATAACAGCAAAAATAATTCTGTATCTTTACTAGTTAGATGGATTCTTACGCCATCAATTAAAATTTCTCTCTTAACTACATTCACAGTTAAACCATTGATATCGTTTATGTATTTATCTAACACTAAAGGCATATCAAGTGTGTCACCAAGGTTCTGCTCTGATAGATTATGAAAAATAAGTACAGCGGCACCACTTGCAAGACTTATACAATCGCCATCACGAAGAAAATATGGTTCATTTTTTTCTATTAAAATATGATTTACTTGTGTTCCATGTTTACTCATGAGATCAACGATCGTGTAATTTTCTTCATTATCGAAACAAATTAATGCATGTTTTCTTGAAATATATTGACTTGTAAAAGGAATATCTGGGAAATCATCACCCCACGTACGCCCTAGCAATGTTTCATTTAAGGAAATAGGAATTCTTTTCTGATTTGTGGCTGTTTCTCCTTGTTTTATAGAAAGATACACGTTTTGAATACTCATGTAGTTACTCCTTTGAAAACTAATCTAGTTAAACCAAAAAAGAGTATATCATATGCCACTAATTTGTAAAGATAATTGATTGTTTATTATTTCTTATTATTTTTATATGCAAATTGAAAAGAGCTAATCGTCAGTTATTCGATTAGCTCTTATTTCTGTAAATTGAGGCATACTTACAATTATTTCAACTTAGGATTTTTATTTAGCATCTCAATATTTTCATTTCTTTCTCCGCCATCAGAAAGATCTTCTGAAAATTCATGGTCTGCTTTCTTGCCTAACAAAAGCTCAGATGTTCGGATTGTGCTAGATGGCAAATTATTATTCGCAGCGGCTTGTTCATTCCATTTACCCATTAATATCACCTCTTAAGATTAGTATTGGAATTTGTTAGTGTATTTATTTAGAATCGAGTAAAGAAATGAGTATGCTAGAGGAGACAATGTTATGGACAAACATTTTTTTCAATCTCTTTAAGCAACAAAATCAACGGAATTTAGTTTAACGAATACGTTTCGATATAGCGCAATTGATCAATGTAAAAGAGGCCTTATTATAAGGCCTCTACTTTTATTCTGTGCTTTTATTTATAAATCTTATTAACTTAAATCCTGTTATTAATGAGAGTAAATAACCTAAAAAAGATAGTATAGTTACTAAAACATTTTGATAAGTATTAATTCGTATTAAAACAATTAAGGAAATAATGATAATGAAAATTAATATAACATACCATTTTAATTTATCATTAGACCTATAAGATAACCCAGCCTTTGTAATCTTACTAGCGTATTTTGGTAATGATGCATATATGCCGATCAAAAAAAGTCCTAAAAAGGGGTACAAAACAGTGTAATAAGTATTATCAAAGGTTGTGTATTGAAACTTGAATACGAAGTCTAACAATAAAAATAATCCTAAGATATAAAGAAGTGAGAAACTTAAATAGCTCAATGTTTTCATAAAGTTACTCCTTTTTGAAATATATTGACTAATTTAACTAGGGTTACAGAAAGTATTAAAATTGTGATTCATTATCCATATTATACCATATGGGAAATGAATTATGAAAAAAGTAAAGAAGGTAAACGCGGGTCATAATTAGGTTCGTTTTACCGGTTGAAGGATTCCGAATCGATTTTGCTAAATATGAAGGTGTAGAATGCTAATCCGTCAGACATTACAAAGTTTGCCATCGCCCAGGATTGAAGCAAAAATTTGATTTGTGATTTTTTCTGTTTATACATCAAAGTACATACATTCGTTAGAATACTTTACCAGTTGTCTCATATCGTTTAATAGAGGGAAACGTGATGAATGAATAGTGTTATATGGAAGAGAGGATGCCAGATGATGAAACGATTTGCAACTTATTATCCATATGAACAAAAATTAGTGATTGAGGGTCTACACAAACTCATTCAAAAGGAACCGAAAAATGGACAATCGTTTGTTGATTCAACATTCATGTTCTCTCATTTGGCTAAAGAGATAGGAAAGAAAGTGGTACTTGTCGGGTTCGGAGTAGGTGTAGTAGGTTTACTGATTCCAACAAGTAAACTTTTCCTAAACCCAGTCTGCATGATCATAGAGAATGCTTATTACTATGCGATCGATTGGTTACATTATGATGTTGGGCAACATATTCATAACTTATCATCAATGAAGATCAGTTCGGGTCACTATATTGCTTCGATTGATGCACATCAAACACAAAGTAGTCCGCTTGCAAAAGACGGTCATTTTATCCTTGAGAAAATCGATGGAAAAATGAAGCATCATTTCGAAGGAGTTAAAGATTTTCTGGAACGAAATAAATGAAGAAAAAACTCCTTGCCTTGTTGAGGAGTTTTTATATTGGTCATTGAGTGGATGGATTTTGACAAGTTTTCGAAAAATAATACATATCCGTTGGAGAAAATGATTCGTTCAAAGATTAATAGGTGTCACTGATTCAAATGTGTTTACTCTTATTTAAATATTTAATAACATGGTTTATAAGCAGTAGGTAGAAATCTATTTATATGACGGAAATGAGGATTTTTTACAAGCTTAATCTCCTTAAGAAAACTTATTGAAAGGAGTACGATAATGGATTTATATTTTGATCACCTTGTTTGGTTCTTCAAAAAACCAGAGAAAGCAATGTTACCCTTAGAGCAAAGAGGAATTCATGTTGTGAAGGGAGGACGTCATGAATCTTGGGGAACATATAATACCCTAACTTATTTTGGCTTAAGTTATATTGAATTTTTAGGAATTGAAGATTTATCAATAGCTGAAAAACATGATGAAAATCGATTAATTACGCAAATCGTAGAACAGCTAGCAAAAGAAAGTCGGGAAGGTCCTGCGAATATAGCGATTCGAACCAATCAAATTGAAGAACTAGCAATTAAATTTAAAGAAAAAGGACTTACAGTGTATGGACCGCTTTCTGGGGAGAGAGTTCGTGCTGATGGTCAAATAATAAGATGGTCATTGTTATTCCCCGAATACCCGGAAAAAAATGTTAAATTACCATTTTTTATTGAATGGCAAAAATCAGATGAAGAAAGGTATTCGGAATTTGAGGACCTAGGACTTATAAATTCACACACATTAGGAAAACCAAAATTGGAAAGTGTAGGTTTAGTCGTAAATAATTTGGAAAAGACATTGGAAATTTGGGAGAATTTGTTTGGACTTAAACAGGGTGACGAGTATATTGATTCCGAAATCAATGCACGTAGTAGAATATTAAAATTGAACGGAACTGATTTATTGTTTTGTACACCAATTGGAGATGGTCCAGCTGCTAAGGTATTAAAAGAAAAAGGGGAGACACCTTTTTTAGTGAACGTTTCTGATACGAATCAAAGACATTTTTTTGAAATGTTGGATGGTTATTGGAAGTTCAAATAATATATTTAATGGTGATTGGGTTACATATTTATTTTAGAAAAAAGTGTCAAAGTCTTGGTGTGATGCCAGTTTGACGCTTTTTTTATATGTTTCTAAACAGTTCTCACTGACCCAGGTAATTTATTTAAAAAGAGACATTTGCAATTTTATTCAGCATAGTGTTGAAAAGGGGTTGTAAAAAACTTGTAAAAAAAGTGTAGTCTAATTTGCATTAAATTGTTACATTTCTAAGTTAACATATATAAGTATATGTCAAACTTAGGGAGATAACGATGAAACGAATTATTAATAAACTACTATTAGTAGCTGCAAGTTTATCATTTACTATATTTCCAAAAGGTGTACTTGCAGAGACTTTACCAAATACAAAGATTAAGAGTATTCAAGATAAACGAGTAAAAGTTCAAGAAGAAGCACAAAAAGCGAAAAATGAGATGGGTCAATTAAAAGATCAGCAAAAATTGTTATTAGACTCTTTAGATACAATTAGCTCATCAATTGAGAATGCAAAAATAAAGATGAGCCAAAAAGAAGCAGAATTAATTAATGGAAAAAAAGAATTAAAAGAATTACAAGCTGAAATAGAAGAATTTCAAAAACGTTTAGATCAGCGTCAAATAATCATTAATAATCGTCTAATTACAATACAAAAATCCGGTGGAAATAACTCATACTTAGACGTTATTTTTGATGCAAAAAATATTAGTGATTTACTTCAACGAATAAATGCAATTGGTAAATTTATGAATGCTGATCAAGACATTGTTAAGGAACAACAGAACGATCTTGAAAAAGTTGAATTAAAAAAGAAAGACTTTATGTTAACCCAAAATAAGTTAGAAAATGATAAAAAAGATCTTCAAAATATAGAACGTTCACTTGTAAATCAAGAAACTCAAATGAAGGCTATACTTAGCAAACTTAAGGATGATGTAAATGAAAAAGAAAAGGATATTTTGAGTCTAGAAGAACAAGAAAACCTACTAAAAGAACAGGAAAAAGCAATAAAAGCTGCTTCAAGTAATTCAGGTAGTAATTTTACAAGACCAGCGGAAGGGTATGTATCTTCTGGTTTCGGATATAGATCATTTGATCATGAAACCCATTATGGCGTAGATATTGCTAAAAATGGAAGCACACCGATTGTCTCAGTAGCAAATGGCGTTGTAATACGAGCTTACCATTCATCTAGTTATGGAAATGTTGTCTTTATTACACATAATATTAAAGGAAAAGTATTTACATCAGTTTATGCTCACATGCAAAAGTATCAAGTCTCAACAGGGCAAACTGTTTCAAAAGGACAAAAAATCGGAACAATGGGCAATACGGGTCATTCTTTTGGACAGCATCTTCACTTTGAATTACATGATGGACAATGGAATGAAGCAAAATCAAACGCAGTAAATCCAGCGAAGTATATTAAGTTTTAAGCTTTTATAATACTAATACTATTCGATTATTCAACACTTTGAAAACAGCCTACTATAAGATAGGCTGTTTTTTTGAGTCTATTTTTTCAATCTCTTCAAAAGATATGATTGTTTATCGTGTCAATTTTGTCATTGTGATAATTTGACCTTGATGAAGCATTTCATGACTAATAGAGAAATGAACCATTTCGCCGATTGTTTTAAAGTTAGCAATTTGGAATGGTGCAGCTGCCTCGTTTGTTTCATTTGCCACTTCAACTACACGCGCCATTTGACTTTCTAGTTGTTCTTTTATTTCTTGTAATGATGGTATTTCGCCTGTCCAGTTTGAAGGACTCGTACCATTTCCAAAGAGCTCCTTATAGCGAGCCGAAAGTTGCATTTTTTCAGGGCTGCCCAAGTGCATACCCAATTCAGTGACCGTATATATATGTCCGAGTTGCCAACGAAGCGTGTTATTCAAACCATCTAACTTTACATCCGCCATTTCCTCTGTAATTGCATCAAATTTCTTCAGTGTGCCCATGCGAACAAATTGAAATTGCTTGATTAAACCTTGTGATTGCATAAGATTATCCCCCTTATTTCCATCCGATAATTATACTTACGATGCAATGAAAGAGTCAAATAGACATGAAATAATTCCCTATTTGATCGATAATTAACCGTTACAAAAATCGTAGTGGAAATGTATAGTAATTTCCTATAAAAACATAGAAGTAACTCTATTGAAAATTATATAGACCAAAAAAACTATTCTTCACTAATAAAAGGAGCAATTATTTTTTTTCATTAGAAGATAACACGATATTCGTTGATGGCGTACCATATTGCATTGATTCATCAATAAATTGTTCTAAACTTTCTACAGAATGCGTTGCTAATTTGACAATATAGCTAATTTCACCTGCTACTCTGTAACACTCAAGTACATCTGGATGATTATTGCAAAAGTTAGCTAATGCTTTACAATCTGTTGATTTAAACAATATAAATGCAGAAATTGGACGGTTTATTTTTTTTAGAGATACATGTGCATGGTATCCTTCAATAATTTGTTGGTCCTCTAACTTCCGTACTCGCTCAATCACTGACGGAGAAGATAAGTGAACGGCTTCTGCTAAATCCTTCATTGAAATTTTTGCATTTAATTGTAATAATCCCACGATTTTTTTATCAATTTGGTCCATAAATTATCCAACTTTTTTTATAAAATAGAATAACCTAAATTCTTTATATAATAAAGTGAAACAATTGAATATCCTTATTGAACTTATTTATCCGAGGTCGTAACAGTTGGTCTTCGGAATAAATTAACCTGTACTTTCAATTTTACTGTCATACCTGAAAAAACAGTTGATGATATTCAATTAGATGAGTATGATGCACTAGCTATTCCAGGAGGATTTGAAGAAGCTGGTTTTTATCGAGATGCATTCAGTAGAGAATTCTCAAATGTTATTCAACATTTTTATGAAAAGCAGAAGCCTATTGGCAGTATTTGTGTTGCATCATTAGCGCTTGGTAAAAGTGGAATTCTTACAGATAAAAAAGCCACCACATATAGTCATCCAACGAGTAAACGAAAAGAGCAGTTAAAAAATTTCGGTGCAATACTACAAAATGATTTAATTGTTCAAGATGGAAATATTATTACATCTTCAAATCCAGGTACAGCTTTTGATGTTGCATTTTTATTACTTGAAAAACTAACATCTAAAGAGAACGCTGAACATGTAAGGGATCTTATGGGATTTTAGACATTATATTCAACAAAGGGCTAGTATAGGAGAATTTTTATGATTGTAACACTTTTAACATATATTTTGTTAGGTTTATCTTTAGCGATACCTGCAGGTGCGACGCAAAAGTGTTTACTCGAGAAAAGTGCGACACAAATATGTTATTTGAAGCACTGCTCTTTTTTTATAATTACAACACAGATATGTTACTTCAAAAAATATTGCTACTCTAGAAAAATCCTTTAAGTTAATCAAATTTTGATATGCTAAAATATTATTAGTTATTAAACCTTAGATTTTTACTTTAAAAAACCTGTTCCCAATGGGAGCAGGTTTTTTAATTTTTATTTATTTTCATGCTCTAGCTTTGATTTCAATTCCACTTATCTATTGATAACTGAAATGAATCATTTCGATAACTAGAATGTCATTTACCCAAAAAATATATCACCATATAATAAACTTAACATTTTAAATAGTCTTAATTTTTCACCTCCAGCTATTCGCTAATGTAATTTATCTTATGGTGAAGTGTTGGAATACTTATTAAATTATGACTAGTCTTATACGACCTAAATGAGGATTCAATGAATAGAAGGAGGATATTATCAATCTGAATTTACAGATTGTTCAATATAAAAAATTATGGAGGTTAACAAATGAGAACAAAGATGACAAAACGGATTACTTCATTAACACTCGTACTAACTTTATTTCTGTCTCTATTTAGTAGTTTAGCTTTTGCCTCAACAAAAGAGTCAGTAAAGGTAAGAAAGAACCCAAAATCGAAGGAAATCGTAAAACTCATTCCAAGTGAATCAACAGTCTCGCTCTCACTGAATCAAGGTCACCACGATTTAAAGGTTGAAGCAGAGTATAAGGATGGTAGTAAAGCAGATGTTACAGCGGAAGGAAAATGGACATCAGTAGATGAAAAAGTTGTAACTGTTGAAACTGGAAGACTAACAGCAGTAAATGTTGGAACTACAAATGTACAATTCAGTCTTGGTAATGCAGTTTTAAACGTTGAAGTAAATGTTAAGAAAAGTGCACAAGTTTTAAGTCAATTGTCAAATGCTTCAGAAAGTAAAAAAATTGTATCGCTTGTTTTAGAAGCGCAGCAAATTACTTACATAGATGAAGGGCAAGAGCGTCCGATCGCTTTGAAAGCGCTTTATAACGATGGGTCGATGGAAGATGTAACGAAATTAGCTAAATGGGAATCACAAGATCCTTCAATTGCATCGGTTGAAAAAGGTGTATTAAAAGGGTTATCAAATGGGAATGTTGCAATGAAAGTAACTTACGCAAATTTTCCAGAAATAAACTTTTTTGCTTCGATAAGAGGTGTTCCTCATGGTGATGAGTTGTACCTTTCGGCTGACATGTTTAGGCTAGAAACCTCTGATAAGCCGGTTCAAGTAAATGCCAATATAAAAAACACCTGGGGGAATGGAGCATATACATGGAAAGATGTTACTACTTCAGGAAGTTGGACAACGACAAATCGTAATGTTGCTACTGTTAGTAAGGATGGTCAGATTACTCCAGTTGGAATAGGCCAAACATATATCTATTTTAAATATGAAAAGTTAGTTGGTGCTGTACAAGTTAATGTTGTTAAGCCTACAAAGCTTGTAACTGATGAACCTAAAGTTGAATTATTGCCAGGTTCAAATTGGCCTGTTAATTTAACCGAAGTATTCACTAACGGAATATCAGAAGGTGGTATTAATTTAAGTGAAAAAGTAAATCCATATGATGTCAAATGGACCGTCGATGATAACAGCATTGCAACGGTTACTGATTCAGGATATATCATTGGACGTAAGACAGGTAAAATCATTGTGACAGCTTCCTATCGATCAGATGTACTTCCTCCAGTTAAAATTGAGGTTACTGTCACTAATAAGCTGACTACCCCAAGTGTGATTGGTATAACAGCTTCACCATCAAATCTCTCCTTAGGTACAAGTGCAGATGATTTTGAAGCGCCGGTTGCAATAACCGCAATTTACAGTGATGGGAGCACGAAGGATGTCTCAGCTTCCTGTGAAGTGTATTCTAACAATATCAAAGTAGCTACAGTTGACAGAAATTTTGGTGGTCCACCAATGGCGGTAGGTCAATTGAGTGGCACAACCGTTTTGCATGCTATCTATGAAAATGGTCGATACGCTGTAGATATCCCGGTGGCAGTCAAGGATAAAGACGGTCAGAAGCAGGCTCCAATCCCTGAATCAATTTCTATTACATCAGATATGAAAAATATGGTAGTAAATCAACAGCAGCAATTAGAGGTAAAAACGACCTATTCAGACAGATCAAATTCGACTTCATATGCAGTATATAAATCATCTAATCCTGATGTTGTTAAAGTAAATAAAGATGGCCTTCTTACTGCTGTAGGCACTGGTACAGCAATCATTACCGTAGATAGCTCTGGGTACTCAAAGCAGGTTTCAATTGTCGTTTCAAATGAACCTTCTAACGATTTCGTAAATAAAATTGTTGAACTGATTCCTAGTGAAAATGATATCTCCTTTAATTTATCTGAGCACACGCATTCGTTCACTGTAAAAGCAAAATATAAGGATGGTTCAACATCTGACGTTACATCAAACACAAGATTCACATCATTAGACCCAGACAAAGTTACAGTTAAGAATGGTGTTCTTACAGCAGTAGCGGCAGGAACAACACAGGTACTTATTGATTACGGCACAAGCACAAAAATCTTGAATGTTTCAATCCTTTCTGGAAATGATGCATCAATTAAAGATTTAAAAATTGAGTCCTTACTTGTTTCCTCATTGAATGTTGTTGTTCAAAAAGATAAGCTTTATCCAGTACATGTCTTTGCTCAATACAATGATGGAACTCAAAGTGAGATATCGAACTCAATCCAGTGGACAACAGAGGATCCTTCAGTTGTAAGTGTTAAAGACGGGAAATTTATTGGAATGAAAACTGGAAAAACGACAGTTAGTGCAACAATTGCAGGTTTCTCTTCTATTAAAATTCCAGTAAAAGTACAAGATCAAGCTGGACCAGTAAATTTAGTAGGAATTGTTAGCACAGGGATGGTATTACAGCCTGATTCAGGATCTATAATAGATGCGGTAACTGGTACGCACAATGGAATGATATTACACCCTAAAGCAGGAACAATTGATGCGAACGCGTTTGCTGAATATACAGATCATAATATCGTTCAGGTTGATACAGAAGGGAAATGGGAATCTTCCGACGAAAGTGTAGCAACTGTTGATCAGAACGGGGTCATTAAATGGGTCGGCCCTGGTGAAGCATACATCTGGTTCATTTATGATAATATGAGAGATGCTATTTGGATAAGAAACACTAAGCCTGTAGAATTATATTGGGCTGAGAACGATAAATGGACAAATAGCAATATAATGTTAGAACCTAATAAGTCCACTGACATCTCAATTAATGGATTCTTTGGTCATCCTCGCAGAGATGGAAATTGTGATTGTTATAATCTTAATAGCAAAGCAAAATTGACGGTGGCTGACGAATCGGTTGCAACAATTTCTGCTGATGGTCATATCATCGCTCACTCTGTTGGAAAAACGACAATAACTGGTACTGTTTTTGGAATGTCAAAGACAATTGATGTTGAAGTTGTAGCAAAGTATCCTACATTTACTAGGGGGATAAGTTCCGCACCTGGTTATATCGTAAATTCAGCAGGTTTAAAAAATGAGATGATCATTAATGCTATGTCAAGCGATGGGACGTTAAATGATGTTACAGCTGATGTCAAATATACTAGTTCTAATCCGGAAGTAGCGGAAGTGACCGCTGATCATAAAATCTTAACGAAGTCTGAAGGAGCCGCAGTAATAATTGCGGAATATGACGGATTTAAAATTATTATTCCTGTTATCGTTAAACCATAAAAAATAATTTGTATAATTAATGTTTAGATAAACTATACCTTTAAGATAAAAAATAGTCTGGTTTTTATGTTCACCCCACCCCCGTAAGTTAGCAATAATTACGGGGTATTTTTATGGGGAATATTGCTAATTCCTACTATTATATATTACTTTTATATTATCTAATTTCTTAATCATTATCATATAAAATACTAAATTGTTTTTATCAAAATAATTATAAGGGCATGTTATCTTATTATAAACCTGTATCCAAATCGGGGCAGTTTTTTTCTAATGCAGCTTTTACCACTGTTATTGGTGTGTAATAGCTGTTTTTTTAATGAATAAGCTGTTCATTCAATGGAAAATATAAACATGTTTATACAATAATTTACTAGTAGAGAAGGAGGTCTTGCTCGAAAAATGAATAATGAAAAAATTTTCATAAGTGCAGCATTAATCCTCGTACTACTTTCCAGTTTATTTATGAACCATTTTATAATGATTTCAGCATTACTTGACATAGCCGGAAGAGATGCTTGGTTATCAGTAGTTATAGCTCTCCCATTTCTTTTAGTCTGGCTTTGTATTTTATATTACATCATGAGAAAAACGAAACAAAAATCTGTCACCCTACTGATAAAACAGAACTATGGAAATTTAGCCTTTTCTATAATAGTCATTCCATTATTAGCTTTTTTATTGATAAATACATACATTACTTTAAAGTCCATTTCATATTGGATCACAGTAATCTATTTACCGAAAACACCTACAATTGTAATTGAAGTATGTTTATTAATGATCTGCACTTATTGTGCTTATGCAGGATTATCATCCATTGCTGTCATATCAGTATTTTTTATTCCTTTTATTCTAATATTTGATTTTTTTCTTAATGGAGCGAATATCCAATTTATGCATATAAATTGGATGAAACCGATTTTACAGAATGGTTGGAATCCAATTTTTAAAGGTAGCTTTTTTATTGCTGGAGGATATATCGAACTTTTGTTTTTATTATTAATTCAGCATCGAATTAACAAGGAAATAAGATTTTGGCAAATATTCTTTTTAGGAATTTTGATGTTAATATCTTCAATTTTCCCATTGTTTTATTCAATTTCATTATTTGGTCCTCAATTATCAGAAAAAATGCGCTACCCCGTTTATGAGCAATGGCGCCTTCTAGGAATTGGTCATTTTATTCAACACGTAGACTTTTTCTCTGTTTTTCAATTTATGTCATGTTCCTTTATAAGAATATCCTTAACTATATACATATTTGTAGATATTTTAAATATTAGATCAAAAAGCAGGTTAAAAAAAATGTTTTGGGCTTTAAGTTTTGTGTTATTAGTAGCCGTATGTATACCAGTAACGGATTTAAAACTCCATTCATTTATGAAACATAATTATGTACCTATATTTGTACCTTTTATCTTTTTAATATCAATTTTAATAGTACTCTTTGTCTTGAAAATTAAGGTGAATCTAAAAGGGGATGAGTCCCATATCTAAAGTAAATGAACAAAAAATAAGAAAACTTTTCAAAAATTGTGCAGATGTGCAAATAAAAGTACATCACTTAAATAATAATCCGAGAAATAAACGTGTGCTTTTTGTCTATTCTAGCGGAATGATTGATACCATACATATGAACCAGTTTGTATTACCTAATCTGCAAAATAATACTTTACAACTAATACCGTTAAATAGTAGTGAAAAGGATACTGAACAACAAATCACTCTAAAAGTTTTTTCTGGTGAATTAATTTTAATATTTGAAAATACAAATGAAATTTTTTCTGTCAATATATCAAATATTCCACAACGTCAAACTGAGGAATCAACTTACGAAGTTTCAATTAAAGGTGCTCGTGATGGTTTTACAGAATCTCTAGAAACAAATGTGGCATTACTTCGAAAAAGAATACCTAGTAACACTTTATGTAATGAATTATATAAGATTGGTACACGAAGTCAAACTAGCGTTTCTTTACTTTATCTATCAGATGTAATAAATGAGAATATTATCGCTGAAGCAAGAAAGAGACTTAAGTCAGTTGAAGTAGAAATACTAAATGGAGTTTCTCCTCTTGAAGAATTACTATCAGACTCGCCATATACAATTATTCCATCTTTAACATATAGTACAAGACCAGATATGATCATCGAATCACTCCAAAGAGGACGATTTTGTATCTTAATAGATGGTGCTCCAGCTGCATTGATTGCTCCAATTAATGTAAATTTATTACTAAAATCTGCTGAAGATATGTACATGCCTTATTACTTTGTTACACTTCAAAGGATACTAAGATATATGGGATTGTTACTTTCAGTATTACTACCTGGTTTTTACATTGCAATGACTACATATCATTTAGACCAGATTCCTTTTCCAGCACTTGCAACAATTGCATTAAATTGTATTGGTATACCATTTTCTCCAGGGATGGAGTTAATTTTATTGGTCATTCTTTTTGAATTACTTCGTGAGGCAGGTTTGCGCTTGCCAAAATCAACAGGTCAAACTGTTACAGTGGTAGGAGGGTTAATAGTAGGAGATACAATGATTCGATCAGGACTTGCTTCTCCGAATGTAGTTGTCGTTGTTGCAATTACACTGATGGCTCAATTCTTAATTGTAAACCAGTCTTTTGGAAGTGCCGTTATTTTAATGAGAGGTTTATGTATTATTATGGGGTGTATATTAGGGTTGCCGGGTTTAATGCTTGCTCTTTTTTTAATATTAATCTATCTCTCAACTTTAAAATCTTTCGGAGTATCAATCATGTCGGCATTTAAAAATCCAATTGATAGTGACTACCTTAAAGATATTTTTCAATTGCCCAAACCATTTATGAGAAAAACACCAAAATTTTTATATACGAAACATGGACGAAAACAAGGAGAAGAGTCAAATTGAAGCTGAAGTTTATTTTATTAATTGTTCCTATCATATTTTTAACCGGATGTTGGGACCAAAAACAAATAAATCAAGTAACATTTGTCTCAGCACTTGGAGTAGATTATGTAAATAATGAATATGTTTTATATGTACAAGTATTAGATTTCACAACAATTGGTAAATCTGAGCAAGGAAGTAGTGGAGCAGAAGGCCCTAACATTTGGGTTGGTAAAGGAAAAGGTACAACATTTTCACTGGCCTGGAACGACTTATATAATAGCATCCAACAAGGGACAATCTTTGGTCAAATTAGTTCGGTTGTGTTTAAGGAATCTGCTTTGGGTAAAGAACAAATAGACGAATCATTAGATACATTTGAGAGGTTTATAGATGCAAGACTTACACCTTGGCTTTATACAACAAAAGAACCAATTGATAAAATTTTTGCAGTACAACCAATGTTACCAAATTCACCAATTATGAGCTTATTACATTTACCTGATGTAAATTATGAAGAACATTCAATCATTTCACCGATGAAAATGGTGGAATTCGCTGGACTTTATAATGAACCTAGTTCATCAATTATCGTTCCAACACTTGGGGTAAATGAAGAATTGTGGAAAAAAGATGACGAAAAAATGCCGATGATGAATGTAAATGGAGCTTTTGTGTTTCAGAATTCCAAAAAAACACAATGGATTTCAAAAGACGATTTAATTGGTTTACGTTGGATTGATCAGAATACTGTGATGACGCCTCTCTCTTTAAATGAAAAAGACGAAAAACTAAAAGCACTGCTTCCAATTGAGAAGCCAAATATAAAGATTCAGTCTAAAGTTAACAAATCAGGTGTTCCAAAATTTAATTTGAGTATTAAAGCACATGCATCTGTATCTCAGTTAAATGCCAAAATCAGCAATAAAGCACTACAAAATAAAGCAGAAAATGAAATTAAAAAGGAAATCCGTAAGACGTATTTGAAAGGATTAAGTAAAGATTTAGATGTATTTCATTTAGAAGAAGAACTGTTTAGAAATAACTATGAATCCTGGAAATCAATTAAAAAAAATAATAAATTTCAATTAACGTCCGATTCTCTTGGGACTATTAAAGTAAAGATTACAGTCACTAATCGAGAAGAAAAAGAATAATGAATTTTCTATTTGTTGAATTATCTATGAATACAATCCCTTCACATAACTATCGTAAACTAAAATATAGTTGAGTGAGGGGATTAGTTAAAAATAAACTAAAGTAAAAAAAGTGTAAATATTATTTCACTTCGTTAGTAATACTATTACTTTCTATTTTAAATTGGTAAATGTCATTGACTATATAGTTAATCAGTATTAATCTTATCTTTGCAATCAAGATATTGTATTTTCGAAGTTCACATATAAGAACGAACGGTAAAAAATAATTGTTTACTGTTCGTTCTTAATATGTTATAAATGTGTAAAAGAGGTGGTGAGGAAGTATTAATTGTACTTAAAAATAGACTTTAAATAATTATTTAAGAATAAATGTTCTCAAAAAATATTTAGTACAATCTTAATTTAAAAAGGGTATTTTTTTTCGTTTTTTTACTGTCAGAATGTTTTTAAAAATTAGTGATTTTAACCGGTTTAAGAAAAACCTCATAAATACTTAATATTAAACTTAGATTAAATCAGTATATTTGATACAAATTGTTTATAGTTTTAACATATCTATTATTTTTTCGAAGACATATTGATATTTAAATAAAAAGAATTTTGAGGTGAAACTTTGAAAAACAATATTAAAAAATTATCGGCGATTGCTATTAGTAGTTTCATATTATTATCTGGTTGTATTGAAGTAAAAGCTAAAAAAAATGATAATACAGTTATCCAAAATCATGATAATAAAATATCTAAAATTAAGAACAACGTAGCCACTGAAAATAATAATAATACAATATCTAAAGTTAATAACAATGTGACCATTGATAATAATAATACAGTATCTAATATGAAAAACACTGTAAATGTTTCAAAATCTGACCCTATACTTGATGAACTAAATAAACTAACTCTTAAAGAAAAAATCGGACAAATGATTATCGCTGGTTTTGACGGAACAACTTCAAGTAATGCAGATACCCTTTTAAAAAATTATAAATTAGGCGGCGTAATACTATTTGGAACTAATATAAAAAGTCCAAGTCAGTTAGTTAATTTAACAAATGGAATAAAAACTTACAATAAAAATAACAAGGTTCCTTTGTTTATCTCTGTCGATCAAGAAGGCGGGAGGGTAAATCGAATGCCTTCAACGGTTTTAAACACACCTTCTGCAAGAACGATTGGAAATAAAAACAATATGCAATACGCTTATAATATAGGTAATATGATTTCAAAAGAGCTATCATCCTTTGGATTCAATACTGATTTTTCACCAGTATTCGATATACAAAGTAATCCTAAAAATACAGTAATCGGAGATCGTTCTTTTGGAACAAATTCAAGTATCGTTTCAAACATTGGTATTGGAATGATGGATGGAATTCATAAAGGAAACACAATTCCTGTTATTAAACATTTCCCTGGGCATGGGGATACTTCAGTAGATTCTCATTTAGAACTTCCTATAGTGAATAAAGACCTATCAAGTTTAAAAAAATTTGAGTTAGTTCCATTCAATAATGCAATCAAAAATCATGCAGATATGGTGATGGTAGCTCATATATTAGTAAAGAAAGTTGATGCTAAGTATCCAGCTTCTATGTCAAAAGCGGTGATAACTGATTTGTTACGAAAACAATATGGTTTTAATGGGGTAGTCATAACTGATGATATGTCAATGGGCGCTATAGCTAAACACTATAACTTAAGTAATGCAGCAGTAACTTCTATTAATGCCGGAAGTAATATTATATTGATAGGACATGGAAATGGAAATGTTAAAATCATTTACAATTGCATCTATACAGCAGTTGAAAATCATAAAATATCAGAAGACACAATCAATAAAAGTGTCTATAAAATTCTATCTTTAAAACAAAAATATAAACTTAACAATAATAAAGTTCAAACTGTAAATGTTACAAATTTAAATAAACAAATTAAGAAAGCTGTTACTTATAACAATGAAACTAGTAATAAGCAGTACTTACTTTTAAAAAATATTTCGACGAAGGCTAATGAAGGAAAAATAATCAATGCAGAATTTAATGTAATGAATTCCAATATCGACCAGGCAAGAGAAAAATGGGGAAAAGAAGACAGTAGTGTATATGTGGCGGCTGCTAAAGGAATATACAACACATATACAAAGAGAAATGTGGTTGTTGGTTATCAAAAAGGCCATTTAATATTTGAATTACGCTCTTTTGATCCTCAATTAAAATCTTTATCTATTAATAATATAAAAAATTATTTTGGTCCACCGAGTTCAGAAGTTACTACCTCAAATAAGGAAAAAATACTTACTTATTCAATTGGATCAAAAAAGCTTAAATTTGTTTTTCCATTAAAAAAACAAATTGTATTGGATCATTATTCGATTTATAATCCAAATAATGTAATTAATAATATGAGTAATTAATTCTGGATTTATCAAATAAAACTAACAGTTTTTAAACCTGTTCCTGTATCGAAACAGGTTTTTTTGTTTTGCTGAAATAGTTTTGTTGCCAAACTTTTTTATTGATAACAAAAATGAATCGTTATGATAACTAGAATGTCATTTACCATAAAAATATATCACTATATAATTATCTTAACATTTTAAATAGTCTAAATTCCCTTATTTTTATAGGTTTAATTCCGCTATCCTAAAATGAAATTTATGTTAAAGGTGATGCAATCGATGAAAAAAAGAACTAGGTCGTTTAATGTAGGAACTTCAACTTGTATTTTTGCTTCAGCTTTTTTAGTCTTAAATTCCCAATTTACTATTGATCCTAATATCGGTAGGGCGCAAGAGACTAATCCAGAGGATGCGATGACACACGTTATAGTTGAAATGGAAGATATGCCTGCGATTCAAATTATGCAGAAATCAGATCAGATAGGATCTTTATCCAGGACAACAGAAAGAAAGTTAAAAGATCAAATTGAAAATTTAAAACAGTCACATGGGAAAGTGTTAGACGAATTAAAGGAAAAAATGATTCCATTCAAAGAGTCTAAAGAATTCACTTACACATTTAATGGTGTTTCATTACAAGTACCAAAAAGTAAAGTGAACGACCTACGTTTACTTCCAGGTGTAAAAGCGGTTTATCAGGATCAGCAATATCATTCTGACTTAACCAATAGTGTCCCATTGATTGGTGCTCCTGATGTTTGGTCTAAGCATGACCAGAATAATCAAGAAGTTACTGGAAAAGGTGTCACAGTCGCTGTGATTGACACAGGTGTAGACTATGATCATCCTGACCTTGGTGGAGCGTTTGGTCCAGGGCATAAAGTAGTTGGTGGATATGATTTTGTTAACAATGATAATGATCCTATGGATGACTATGGACATGGTACCCATGTCGCAGGCATCATTGCTGCGCATGGAAAATTGACAGGTGTGGCACCTGACGCCTCGATCACAGCCTATAAGGTTTTAGATAATAACGGATCAGGAACGACATCTAATATTATTGCAGGAATTGAAGCGGCTATTTCACCGGACAATCCATTTCCGGCTGATGTCATTAATATGAGCTTAAGTGGACCTGGTGATGGAAATGATCCAATCTCACAAGCTGCTCAAAATGCTGTTGATGCCGGTGTGGTTGTCGTCGCTGCAGCAGGGAATGCAGGACCTGGATATGGTACGATTGGTGCACCAGCAATGGCTGAAGGTGTACTTGCTGTTGGAGCAAGTGTAAGTGGTATCAAGGTACCTGACGCGAAGATTGTTGCACCAATTGAAGAGAATTTATCCGTAACTCGCCTTGGGTTTACAGCTAATCCTCCCGAAACAGCAATTACCAGCGATTTGATAGATGTTGGAAATGGTGGAGCCGAAAATTATAACGGGTTAGATGTAAAAGGAAAGACTGTCCTAATTCAATTACCTCTGGGTTCAGATGGACGTATAGAGGCGATTACTGCACAAGATAAAGGGGCAGCCGCTGCGATCTTTTTTCAGCCGGTGCAAGTTGGACCTGTTTTTAAAATAGGGGATACACTTCCAAGTCAATATACATCCAACTCCTATGAAGATTTACAAACACAACATCAATTCATGACAGGTTCAACTGAAGACGGCCAGTTAGAATCGTTAGTTTCTATGAAAATTGATGGAACAAAAGCTGGGGAATTAAAGACTTATTTGGCAAAAGGACCTGTTAAGATTACGATTTCAGGCAAAGACATAACGGATCAAATAGCAAATTTTAGTTCGCGCGGTAATTCTGAATTACGAGCTAAACCTGATTTAGTAGCTCCAGGCGTCGAAATTAATTCAACCTACATTAAGACAGATAGTAATGATTCAGGTTATACAAGATTAAGCGGGACAAGCATGGCTGCTCCTCATGTGGCGGGTGCAGCTGCACTTCTGAAACAACTTAAACCGTCATGGAATGCTAGTGAAATTTCCACCGCATTAAAAGAGACTGCTAAGCCACTAGCATCATATGATGTGCTTACACAAGGGACAGGAAGACTGGATGTAAAGGCGGCAGCGGAAACCAATGTAATAGCCTCTCCTAATGTATTAAATTTAGGATTAGCTGATTTAAAAGACTCGGAGATTAATAGAAACGCATCATTAACTCTAAATAATCCAGGAGATGTACCCGTTGATATGGATTTCTCCATTAAAGAGGATATAAAATCCGGAGCGAATGTAACTGTGAATCCTTCACATATTCATATTAATCCAGGTCAACAGGTGAATGTTGGGTTGAATATTAATTTGAAACGTCCGGATCAAGATACGAATATCTCAGGTTGGGTAGAAGGTAATATACAATCTGCAAAAGGATCGCAGCATATACGCGTGCCATACAAGTTAATTGCAAGACATTTCAAAATTACTGCATCTCCTGATCCAGTTGGATCAACTGTAGAAAACACAACAGCCTATATCTACAGCCCAGTTAATCTAACACAAGCTCCTAAAGTCACAGTACATACTCCAAGTGGGAAATCAGTTGAAGTGACAGCTGTATTAGATCATGAACGTTGGTGGAAAGCGAATGTTCCAACAAATGAAGTAGGAATATATCGAATTGATGCAAGTACGATCGTCAAAAATTCTGCAAATGATGATTCAACAATAATAGGTTCTAGCTTTTTGGAAAAATTACCAAAAGAAAATGAAAACGCTTCAACCTGGGATTCTATTGGGCCTTACTCTAATGCAGGACTGATGAATATTGATTTGAAAAATGCTAAGAACATGACAGTTTTACCTTCATCTACTTTATCTTTATTCCATACTGAGGATAAGGCAGAAACTTGGCATGAGTATCGAAATTTCCCTGTAGCTGGAGGAGTAGCAACTAATCTAGTGGTTGATCCAACAGATGAAAAAAATATATATGTGGCAATTAATTCAAAATACAATGATCTAACTTATACTGGGAAAATAGTAGCCAGCAAAGACGGAGGGAAATCATGGAATACATTATCTTTTCCGGATATAGAAATATCTGATTTACAAATTGATAATAGTGGGCAAAAGTTGATTGCTATTTCAAGGAATGAAGTTTATATCAGCACTGACAGAGGATTAAATTGGGTGCAGTTACCAGGATGGTGGGGATTTCTTACTAAAGCAAAACTTCTAAATAACGACTTATATATTTCAGCAGGTTACCAAGGTCTTTACGTATTTAAGGATGTATTCTCTGGTTCATCTACATCTGAACTATTGTATCAACCACCATTTCCATATAGAAGTACAAAGGAGATTGTAGGGGATAATAATCTCTTAGTTACTAGTACTTTCGGTGGTGGATTGTATGCTTCATATAATAAAGGTAAGGATTGGAAAGAACTTACACACTCTAATCTACCATTTAATAATGTATCTCGCTTAGAAATTATTGAAGGGGATATTTATGTAGGAACAGCCTATGATGGAATTTTGGTTAGTCACGATAAAGGAGACACTTGGGAAACATGGAAAAAACCTCTCCCTGGGTATAATTCATTTGAAATCGATTTTGCGTTAGGTGGTAAGTCTTCTAAAGGTAACCGACCTGTTTATGTATCTTCCGACCAGGCAGGAATATATGGAACTCTGGATAAAGGTGAATCATATAAAAGAATAGGGATACCTGCTGCAACGGTTTACGACTTAGCTATTTCGCAAAACTCTAAAGGATATCAGTTAATTGCTGCAACTGACTCAAACACATATATGACAGCATTACCTCTTCAAAATAAGATTGATTCAGAATGGGGTGCTGCTGAAGGTGAAGGTAGATTTGGAGAGCAAGTGTTTAAAATTGCTACTTCTCCAACAGAATCGAATGTAGTTTACAAAATACGCTATAGTGCGATTGGAACTATGAATGTATATCAAAGTAAAGATGGCGGAGAAAAATGGGATCAAAAATTTGTAGATAGTGGACTCCCAACTGCTATGCTGATTAACCCGGCCGACTCCAAGCAAATCGTTATTTCTTATACAATTCCAGGAACTAATGAATTAGGAATCTATATTAGTAAAGACGCTGGAGAGACTTGGAAAAAGATTAAGCAGGAACACAAATTTACAGCTTTAACATCCGCTGATCCTCATGATCCAAACAGGATTTGGGCAGGTGGAAACGATGGTCTATTCTTGTCTAAAGATATGGGTCAGACATTCGAAAAAATTCAAAACGTTCCTGTAAGCAGTATTGCAATTGATTCACACAATCCTAGCCATCTATTACTCGGAGGAAACCATCTATATATTAGTAGTGACGGTGGTAAAACTTTAGAAATGGCAAAAGGTGCGGGTACTGCTGAACTCAACATGTATGTAAATGATATTATCGTTTCACCTACTCACAATAATATTGTTTATGCAGCCTCAGGTTCTTTTTATGAATCAGGACTACTTAAAGGAGGTCGAGGTGTGTTAAAAAGTGTGGATGGAGGAAAAACTTGGACAAATCTTTCCAAGGATCTCGAAAATAGAAATGCTATAACACTTCAACTTTCTCCAGACGAGGAATATTTGTTTGTCGGTACACAAGGTGGCAGTGTTCAGCGATTGAAATTACCTAAACATCAACAGTAAGAAACTTCATTAAAAAAACATTCCTTACTTCATGAAGTGGGGAATGTTTTTTTTGTATAAGCTGTCAGGATTTTATTAAGGAATCTTCAGTATCTCCTACATAAAGACTTTTTTCATTCAAATGTGAAAGCAACAAGTCTATGAAATTTCTAGCTGCAGCGCCAATATACTTTTCTTTGTGATGTACAATAGCAACTTCCTTACTAATTATAGGATTTACTATTTTAATAACTTTAAGTGATTCAGTATTCGCCGAAGCGAGAAGAGTATTGGGAAGTATAGTAGCTCCAATACCAGCTTTCACTATACTTAAAATAGAATGAGCATCATTTAATTCTATGATTGGCTGAATGTCAAATCCTTTAGACGTAGCGACTTCATTAATAAATCTTCGGCAATTGTAGTTATTTGGACATAAAACAAGAGGAATGTCTTTGATTTCTTCAAATTCAACAATATCCCTTTTTGCCCAATAATGGTCAAAAGAAACTGCTAAATATAATTCTTCATTATATAAAGGGATACTTTTTAACTGTTCATTCTCTAAAGGCAAGAGTGTCAAAGCTAAATCAATTTCATTTTGAATAACTTTTTCTTCAATATTATCTAACTTAATGATCTTCATTTGTAAATAAGGATGCATTTTGTGAAGCTCTAAGAATACTAGAGAAGCCAACTGACTTAACTCCCCAGACATTACTCCAACAATCAGTTTTCCTCTTTTTACTTTTTGAAGCTCTCCAATTTGTTCATAGATAAAATTTATATTGGAAAATATTTTATCGGATTCTTCTTTTAGAATTTTTCCCGCTTCAGTAATGGCTATTTTTTTTCCTAAACGATCAAATAAACGAACTCCTAATTTATCTTCAAGAGCTCTCATTTGACGGCTTAAAGCAGGTTGTGATATTCCTAATTTTTCTGCTGCTCTTGTAAAATGTAATTCATCACAAATAGCCAAAAAGTATTCTATTTCCCTTAATTCCATTAATTTTACTCCTCATTAGTTTTTGAATGTATTAGGTTTTAATAAATGCTTTTAAAATAATTGAAAGAAATATTAAATGAAAAGACAATAAAACCAAGATACTAACTTGATAACCCATCATATAACGGTATGAATTCGTAGATGGTTTACACAATTTCATTATAAAAATGATGTAAAAATTTAAACCATCCATTTTAGGACTTTTTACCTCATCCACTAATTTTCGGCGATTTTGTTTTTTAGGACATAAGCCAAGTGGAATGCAATTCAACAATGCCACTTTTAATTTCTTTTCTCTCTTCTGAAGCAAATTTTTTACCTAATCTTCAAATAAAGGAACTTCTAATTATATAAGTTAGTTATTTAATAGTTTTTTTGAGAATGTTCGTTCTGAAATAGGAATCATTTCTAACTCCTCTTCAAAAAAGATAGCGATTGTCTCTATTTTTCTATACGTTATAATCTAATTTATCTTCATGTATATTATATAACATATTGAGAATGAACGGTAAATAACTACTTTTTACCATTTATTCTCGGATTTTCATTGCAACCTGATTAAATAAAGAATTAACTGATATTGCTGAATAGACCATATAGAGGAATAAAAGATTTTGCTTCTTAAAAGAGGATTCTAATTTAGATAATTAATTATTAAAGATTATATTCTTTTGAAATTTATCCAAAACATTAAGTAAAATTTTCAAAATAAGCTAATGATAAAAATGGAAATTAAAATTTATTCTAAACTCTATAATTCATAAGGAGGTATACATGCATAAAAGATTTTTAATCATACTATTTACTTTCTTACTTTTATTCTTATTTCCATCCATAAAAACTTTTGCAATCGTAATATATGAAGTTAAACCCGGAGATAGTTTAAATAAAGTTTCCTCACAATACAAACTAAATGAAAAAAACTTTGCTCAATTAAATGGACTTGAAAAAAATGATAAACTGGTTATCGGCCAAGCAATGATCATTCCAGGGTCAACATATTATGTTAAAGGAAATGAATCGTTATGGGATATTGCTTATAGACATTCGATTAGTGTTCAGTTATTGAAATCCAAAAATAAGTTAACAAATGACAGTATAAGTCCTGGACAAAAATTGTTTATTCCGACAACTTCTAAAAAGAAAATATGGACAGGTACTTATTTTATACCTAAAAATAAAAAAACGGATAATTGGATGCTGGACCATTATAAAAAAACGTTAACAAGTATATTTATTTTTGAATATCATTCAACTAAACAAGGAAATTTGATAAAAGTTAAAGAAAATGGTGCGATTAAACAAGCTTGGAAAAAAGGTGTAACACCTTATGCGACTTTTACTAATATTAGCGATAAAGGATTTGATCCAAATTTATTACATAATCTTATAAGTAATAAAACATTACGTAATAAACTAATTTCAAATATCTATACATTATTAGATCGAAATGATCTTAAAGGAATCAATTTAGATTTAGAGATGGTTAAACCAACTGACCGAGTATACCTTAATCAATTTATTAAAGAATTATCAGTTAAGCTACATCGTTCTAAAATGGAACTTCTAATAGCGATGCCCCCAAAAGAAGCAGATAATATTCCTAGTTATTATGATGCTTATGATTACAAAACATTTGGAAAATATGTTGATAAGATGTTTATAATGGCATATAACTGGCATTGGTCGAGTAGTCCATCCGGTCCTATAGCTCCCATACAAAATGTGAGAAAATCTCTACAATACGCTACAAGTGTTGTTCCAAAATCAAAAATATTACTTGGAATTCCTCAATATGCATACGATTGGCCCATAACAGGTGACTTCCGAACAGGGAGTGCTATTTCCACACAAAACGCGATAAATATATATAAGAAATATGAAAGCCAAGTCTACTATGATCAAGATGCATCTGCACCAGCATTTCGTTATATAGATAATAAAGGAACACAACATGAAGTATGGTTTGAAAATCCACGAAGTTTACTTGCAAAATTTCAGCTAGCAAAAAATTTTAATTTGGCTGGATTAGGGTGCTGGCATATAGGGATAACAATGCCACAAACAGAAAAAATATTATTAGATGAATTTTGGATTAAATAAATCTTTTATAAAATGATGATAAATATTTTAATGAAGAACTTTTTAATGAAAGTTCTTTTTTTATATTCAATTTTTATTTACATAAGAATAAGTGCAAATTGACTGAATAAGAATTAGATGTTATATTTACCTCGAATTCAAGATAATTAATTCGGATTAAAATGCTAATAAATAATTATTATTAATAAAAAGAATTCATTAATTGTTTTTTAGCAAAATAAGTTTGTTGATAAAAATAGGTGAAATCACATGATGTGCATGCAAATATCTTAAATAAATACTTAGACAAAAGTCAGTGTTGGATACAAGTCATGCTTGAATACATGGTCTAAAATCTTATATCATCAATTAAAAAATATCATTGAATTCGAAAAAAAAGTAAAATATTCATGGTTAAATTTCGTAAAATAAAATTGTTAATTTAACCATACTATACAAATGATTAACTTAGTTTTAAATTTAAGGAGTGAACAATATGATAGAAGTTACAGTAAACCTAAAATATAAAGGAAAAAATTATCAAACAAATGTACTTGCAATAAAAGGCACACCACGAAAACAAATATTACTCTTAGCACTAGATCAAATTAAAAAACAATGGTAGTATCTTCGAAAAAAAGTATTAGTTAGTACAATTTAAACATGTAAGACTACAATTTGTGGTCTAATTTTTTGTTTAGGAGAAAACAAAAATCAACTATTACTACGCTGGTTTGCTTTTAAAAAGTTTAATTAGTGAAATCTCTTAATGGCAACTTATAATCGGTGCGACTTGTTCGTCCCATTGACCCATTAATATCTCAACTTTATAATAATAATGGAATTGTCCATTAATTTTATTATTAACCTCAAAATTGAATCGTATTGAATCTCTGTAAAGATGCTATATTTTGATAAAAATGTAAACATTTTACTAAAAAACAATAAATAATTAATAATAAAATTTAAATATGGTTTTATTCAATATACAAAGATTATTTTTAAATATGCTATAATCTTTCAAAAGGAGGTACGAACGTGGCCAGACATAAAGAATATGACGAAAAAGAAGTTTTACTAAAAGCAATGGAGCTATTTAGGCATCAAGGTTACGAAAAAACCTCATTGCAAGATCTAGTTTCTCATATGGGGATTCATAGAAGAAGTTTATATGATACATTTGGTGATAAACATTCATTGTTTATCAAAGCATTAGAGCTTTATAATAACAATGTAATGAAAAATATGAATTTGCAGGCTAAGAAATCATTATCTGTAAAAGATGCTATTAGAGGTATATTAGAAATAGTAATTACTAAAGATGATAAAAAATCAGTAGGTTGTTTAACAGTGAATAGTGCGGTTGAGTTGTGTTTACATGATCAAGTTGTAGCTGAAATTGTTGAAGAAAATTTTTCTAAAACTGAAGAAATTATTTTTGACTTACTTGTTCTTGGACAAAATTCAGGTGAAATAGCTAAACATCATGATTTAGAAAAATTAGCTCAGTTTATTCATAATTCTTTTGTGGGATTAAGAGTATTAACAAAAACTACTAACGATAAAAATAAGTTGAAAAATATAATAGATATGACATTATCTATATTAGATTAATTCTCTAATTTTAGCGTATAAAAAGAGTTAACGAATAACAGTTAATAACTTTTTAATTATTCAGTTTGCAATGAAAATTTTAGAACGAATGGTAAAAAATGATTGTTTATCGTTCGTTCTCAATATGTTATATTAATCTACATGAGAAGAATACTTGAAAAGAAATAAATTATAACGTTTAGAAAAATATAGTTATCGCTTTTTTTGTAGAGTAGTTAGAATCCAACCAACTATAATTTTTTTTGTTTATTTGAGAATGTTCGTTCTTTAATAAATAAAAGAAATTATTATTTACTAATTATCTAGAAAAAAATAGAAAATGAGGAGATCTCGAAAATGGAAATTTCGAAACAAATTGCATTAATTACAGGAGCAAATAGGGGCCTAGGTCGTCACCTTGCACAGGAACTACTAGGTAGAGGAGCAAAGGTTTATGCCGCGGCTAGAAATCCTGAATTAATTAATCTTCCTGGAGTCATTCCAATACAGATCGATATTACTGATGAAAAATCAATCGCTGCAGCAGCTGAGATTGCTAATGATGTTACATTACTAATCAATAATGCTGGATCGAATACTGAGGGTACATTACTAGATGGTTCAATGGATAAAATTCGATTAGAGATGGACACTCATTTTTTCGGCACTCTTTCGATGATAAGAGCATTTGCTCCGAAAATGGAGAAGAATGGAGGAGGAACAATTCTTAATATTCTATCCGTTCTATCTTGGTTGAGCTTGGACGGAGGAGGAGCTTATCAAGCAGCGAAATCTGCAGAATGGAGTATGACGAATACGTTCCGCTTGGTCTTAGCTCCTAAAAATATACATGTTTCTGGGTTGCATGTAGCGTATATGGATACAGACATGACAGCGAACATAATGGCACCAAAGGCTAATCCTACTAATATTGCAAAGATAGCCATAGACGGTATAGAAGCTGATAAATATGAAATTTTAGCAGATGATTTAAGCCACATGGTACAGCAAAATTTATCTGGTGGTGTAAAAGCGATATACCCACAATTATTTAAACAATAAATAAGTATTGGTAAGACTTTGAATAAGAGAGTAAAAAGCAAAAAGATTGTTTGAATCATATTTCTTTTGAACTTCAAAGGGACGTTTAGTGGTAGGTTGTAATGAAGCAGATATGAAATCAGACTAATACTGAAAATTACTGGGCTTAGACCACCAATCTAACAATGATTGGAGTAAAGCCTTGGATAGGAGTTAACACCATGAAAGACAAAATCGTAATGCCGTTATGGACCTTTGGATTGTTCATCGTCGTTATGAATACAACAATGTTTAACGTCTCTGTTCCAAGCATAATTAAAGATATCGGGGTTTCAACGTCTCTTGGATCTTGGATTGTTTCAAGTTACTCAATAGGATATGCATTATCAACACTGATTTATAGCAGGCTATCAGATGTATTGACCATTCGAAAGATGCTGTCAGTAGGTCTTATACTAATGGGGATTTCTTCCATTTTCGGCATATTCGCAACGAATTTTCAAGCTTTGCTTATTGTTCGGATTGCGCAGTCCGCCGGAGCCGGCGTAATGCCAGGACTTGGACTTGTTTTAGTTAGCAGGTATATTCCTTTTGAAAAGCGAGGTAGAGCAATTTCAATGATTTCGGCTGGATCTGCAATGGCATTTGGACTGGGACCAATTGTCGGAGGGTTGATAAGCGAGTACATCGGATGGAACGAGTTATTTACTGTTTCTAGTATTGTATTTTTTCTTCTCCCGATTTTGATACGCCAAATCCCAAAAGAGGAGCCAAAGCCTTTCCAGTTTGACTTGACTGGTGCAAGCCTGACAGTGGTTAATGCGGTGGCTCTTCTGACTGCCGTTACGCAGTGTTCAACTACTTGGTTGTTAACCGGATTGATATCCATCGCCGCTCATACCTGGCACCTCAAACGCAAGAAAGAATCATTCATCAATCCGGAACTTTTTACAAAGCCAACGTACCGAAAACTACTTTTAGTTGGTTTCAGCATTCTGGTTCTGAATCTTGGTAATTTGTTTTTAATGCCTCTGGTACTTGCTAACTTATTTGGAAAAACTCCGTTGGCAATCGGACTTACAATCGCACCAGGAGCCGTTTTATCAGCTTTACTCATGCTCTTCGTCGGACGCTGGATTGACAAGTTCGGAAGCGTGCGGTTTTTATTTCTAGGTCATGTCATTTTAGCACTTGTTTTGATAGTCTTTTGGTCGGACCTTAGTCAATCACCGACTATTATCTTGTTTGGGTACTTATTTTTCTCGCCAGCGCTTTCTATTACGTTAGCATCGTTAAACTACGAAACAACGCGTATTTTGCCTACTAAGTTGATCGGTTCTGGCATGGGATTCATGCAGTTGATGCAGTTTTTTGGAGGTGCTTTTTCAGTTGCGGTTTCCGGTATATTACTCGCGTTTCAAAAAAAGAATCCGCTGGTCAGTAATTATGAAAATGTATATGGCGTTTTAATTGTGGTATGCATTATCTCGTTATTCACGCTTCTATTATACGTTATACCTGTCCGTCAGTCGGAGTCTTTAAGAAGTAGCCATCTGAAAAAGCAAGGGTAGAAAAACAATTCTTTCGCTTTACTTTAAAGATAAAGTTGTATAATTAAAATTTCAGTATTTATAGAAATATAGAATCTTATTTCGGTATTTATGAAAATGTACAAATTAATAATATTTAGGAGGAAATATTGCATGTCGAATACAGCTAAGATTTATATTTTAGCATTGATCAGTTTTTTAGTAGGAACTTCTCAATACATTATTTCAGGTATTTTGGATAAAATGGCAGATGCTCTAGGTGTGTCAATTGGTGCAGCCGGTCAATGTTCTCAATATATTATAAATATATTAGTAGGAAGTATTAATCAATAAAATTACTGTGCTGTATAGCCCCCATCAACAAGAAGGGTTGTACCATTTATAAAACTAGCATCATCACTTGCTAAAAATAAGACAGCCTTTGCTATTTCTTCTGGTTTTCCAAGTCTGCCTTGCGGATGAAGAGAAGCTAGATATTCTTTTTTTTGCGGATCAATATTATTAAGTAAAGGTGTGTCGATATACCCAGGACAGATCGCGTTTATACGAATACCTTCTTTTGCATAAGCAGTACATAAGGTTTGAGTTAGTAGTTTTACACCACCTTTTGAAGAGGAATAAGCTGTAACGCTTGGCAATGTCACAAAACTATGGATCGAACCTGCATTAACAATGACACCACCTGTACCTTGTTTAATAAACTGTTCAATAGCATACTTATCAGATAGAAATACTCCTGACAAGTTAATATCAATGATTCGTTTCCAGTTTTCAAATGACAGTTCAAGTGCGGATGCATCATTGGCAACTCCCGCATTAGCATACATAATATCCAGTTTCCCGAATTGATTCACAGCTTCAGTTATCATCTGTTTAATATCTTCTTCTTTTGATACATCAGTTTTAACAAATAACGTATCATTTCCTTTGGAATTTAATTCGGTTGATATGTCATTACCTCGCTCTGAAAAGTCAGCTATAATCACTTTAGCGCCTTCCTCAACAAAGAGACGAACAGTTGCTTCTCCAATTCCACTAGCTCCACCCGTTACAATTGCTACTTTGTTTTCAAGTCTCATTACAAATACTACCCCTTTACTTATAAAGTCATAATTATTTAATACGAACAATAAAATTCTTGTTATTAGTTTGCAATCTGATTCAAAAATATTAATTTCCTTGACGGTGCCGTTTACTACTCACATTTTGAGAAACAATCACTTATGTTTTCCTGAACCGTCCTAATACTTCAAGGGTTTGTGAGATGTTTACAAAAGCATTCGGATCAATCATTTTAATGGCATGTTTTGTTTCATTCAATTCGAATCTAGTAATGACAGTTGTAAGGACTTTTTTTGGTTTATGTGAGTAGGCACCTTCAGCATTATGTACTGTAATCCCTCTTAGATGTAAATGGATAAGGGCGTCTATTAATTCGTCTCCCTTCTCAGTGACAATTCTTAAGGTTAATTTGTTTTGGGTTGTATATACCATATCGACTGCACGACCAGCTACATAGATAGTGATCATGGTATATAAAGTGATAGTCCATCCAAATATAAATCCTGAAGTACAAACTACCAATAGATTCATACATGCACTCAAAAATCCTACCTGCATATTCTTTTTTTGAGAAAGAATTAGACTAACTATATCTGTCCCCCCTGTTGAACCACCATGCTTGATGATCATACCGACAGAAATTCCATAAAGTGCGCCTCCTATAATAGAAGAAAGTAAGATATCATTGCTTATTGCATGGATTGGTATTATTTTTAAACTAAAAGATAAAACAGCAACTGAATAGATCGTAAATAGGATAAATCTTTTTCCAAGATTTTTAATCCCCAATAGGAATAAAGGAATATTAATAATGAAAACAATCCAACCCGTATTTACATGTAAAAAATGATGAATCATAAATGCAATTCCGGTAACTCCACCGGATGCCAATTTATGAGGGATAAGAAAAGTGTTATAGGCAAATCCAAAAAGTATGGAGCATAAACCGATTAAGATGACTTGATATATTAATCGAATCAAAATAAACACCTCTAAAAGTTTCTATTAAAGTTAGTATGGATTATTTACGTTTAATTATAAAAATAGATATTAGCATAATTAGTCTAAAAAGAAATAATTGAGTTAAGCAGCTTAAACTGAAGAAGTGTGGAAATTGGATTTTTTTAAAAGATTTAGAGGGGATTTATAACTAAAAGATGCAAGTATTCCAGTGTTAATACAACTAATCTTACCTATTAAACATATAAAAAATGAAAAAGGTTAGAAATAATTGACCAAGTATTCCAATTTAAAGATATACAAAATGCTCATAAACGTATGGAAGCAAATAAGAACTTAGGTAAAATCATTTTACGTGTAAACCAATGGGAGACAAATATACCTAAATACCAAGAAGTGATATGGACCAGATTTCTGGTCCATATTTTTGTTTTGCATACATGGTATTTGATGAATGTAGAGAAGAATAAAATCGATGGACACTTTCAAGTACAGAAAGTTCCTATAATTTAAGGATGATGATAGTTAAATGAAGTTAGCAGCATGCTCAATATGGGGGTTGACTCTTTTTGCTTCCTTTCACAACTAGAATAGTGAGTTTTTTCTTTACAATTCTGATTAGTATGTTACTTCGTTAATAGGGAAATCTAACTAATATTTATAGGATTGCAAAATTGATGCTTGTTAAGAAAGAAGTAAGGATGAAGTTATTAAACCGAATGTAGTAAAAAGTAAAAAATAAGAGACATTAGTCACTGGAGGCAATTTGTAAATTAAGAGTTGGATTAAGAATAGTGATTAAACTATAAATAGAAGGGTATCGAAATAAATGACTAATACAATGATTAAAGAAAAAAATGATCTAAAAGAAAAAATTGAAGAACAGTCTAATTTTAAAACATCTATTGTTTATGATACACAGAATTTATCTCTTTGGTATGGTCAAGATAAAGCGTTAAAAGATATCAATTTAAGTATTTATGAAAATGAAGTGACAGCAATAATCGGACCTAGTGGTTGTGGTAAATCCACCTATTTAAAAACGTTAAATAGAATGGTTGAATTAGTACCAACCGTTAGAACTGAGGGTAGTATTTTATATCGTGATCAAAATATTTTTGATAAAAATTATCCCGTTGAAGAATTACGAACCCATGTTGGTATGGTATTTCAAAAACCAAACGTCTTTCCTAAATCGATTTGGGAAAATGTAGCTTATGGACCAAAAATTCAAGGTATTAAAGATAAAAAAGAGTTAAATCAAATAGTTGAAAAAAGTTTAAAGGGTGCTGCGATTTGGGAGGAAGTAAAGGATCGTATACATGAAAATGCTTTTGGTCTTTCAGGAGGTCAGCAACAACGATTATGTATAGCACGATGTTTAGCAATTGAACCAGATGTTATTTTAATGGATGAGCCCACATCTGCATTAGATCCTATTTCTACATTAAAAGTGGAAGAGCTTATACATAATCTGAAAAAAGAATTCAGTATTATTATCGTTACTCACAATATGCAACAAGCTGCTCGTGTATCTGATCGAACTGCGTTTTTCTTAAGTGGTGAAGTAGTTGAATACTCTGATACGAATAAATTATTTTCTACACCAAAAGATAAACGTACAGAGGATTATATCACTGGACGATTCGGTTAATAGAAGGATTAGGAGGTGATTATTTATGAGACATAAATTTGAAGAAGATTTAAAAACCTTGCAAGAATTAATCATCGAATTAGCTGAGAAAACAAAAAAGGCTGTAATTAAAAGTATGGATGCTTTTCGAGCTGAAGATATTGAAAAAGCTTTAGAAGTAATTGATGAAGATGATCGTATTAATAAACTAGAAGAAGAGATAAATGAATTAATCGTTGTAATCATTACTAGACAACAACCCGTAGCTGTAGACTTAAGAAGGAATTTAACAGCTATAAAAATTTCACATGACCTTGAACGAGTTGCCGATTATGCTGTAAATATTGCGAAATCGACGATTAGGATACGTGATCGACAAGAAAATTTACCATTAGAAAATATTGAAAAAATGCATGAACTAGGAATTGATATGTTATCAAGAGCAGTGGATGCTTATCGCTCAGAGGATTTACATGCGGCTAAAGAAATTGCTGAAATCGATGATCAAGTAGATGATTTATATGGAGAAACAGTTAAATTTTTAATGAATAGTATCGCCGATTCACCTGATCACGTTACAAATTTAATGCAAATGGCATTTATTTGCAGATATCTAGAAAGAATTGCAGACTATGCAACAAATATTGCTGAAAATATTTATTATCTTGTAAAAGGTAAACATTATTTTTTAAATCAATAACGGTGAAACTATAAAAATTTTGAAAAATAAAAGAATCTAGAGTGAATGGATCTACAATGAATAGCAGTTTTTATTTGACACAAACTATTTTTTGTAAATATAAAGTGCAACACTTTGAAAGTTAACTAATTCTTTTTGGAGGTATGTTATGAAACGTAATATTAAACTGATATTTTCATTTTTATTAGTAGCAGTTATTTTAGTAGGATGTAACACTCAAAAAAATACGAATAAAAAGAATCAAACTGGTGGCGGAAAATTAAGTGGTACAATTACAGCGGCTGGTTCAACTGCATTGCAACCTTTAGCTGAGGAAGCTGCTACAGAATTCATGAGTAATAATCCAAGTGTTTCGATCACTATACAAGGTGGAGGAAGTGGAACCGGGGTGAACCAAGTAACATCAGGAGCAGTTCAAATTGGGAATTCAGATGTACCTGCTGCTGAAAAACTTAGTGATCCGGCTCTTGCAAAGGATTTAGTTGAAACAAAAGTTGCAGGTATCGGTTATTCGATTATTGTTAATAAAGATGTTACTGTTTCTTCATTAACGTTAAAACAAATTCAAGATATCTTTTCAGGGGCAGTTACTAATTGGAAAGATGTTGGGGGCAAAGACGAGAAAATAAATGTGATCAATCGTCCAGCTGCTTCTGGAACAAGAGCAGCTTTTGAAAAAAAAGTTATGAGTGGTGTGAAAATAAACGATTCAGTGGGTACAGTTCAAGATTCAAATGGAGCTGTAGAGCAAGCAATTAATAGTACTCCTGGGACTATTTCGTATTTAGCAAATTCATATCTAGTTGGAGATAAGAAGAATGCTTTAACAATTGTTAAAATTGATGGAAATGATTCTTCAATTGATAATATAACAAATGGAAAATATCCATTTTACTCATACGAGTATATGATTACAAAAGGTGATTTAAAAGACCCTGTAAAAAGTTATATAGATTTTGTTAAAGGTGATGATTTTTCAGCGAAAGTTGAAGAAATGGGTTATATACCAATGTCTAAAATGGGTAATTTAAAATAATGATCTAACTTTAAAGGGTGTTCTATTTCAAATTAAGTTTGATTAGGCACCCTTTATTAGCACTTATATTATTATTAGGAGTTATTTATGAAAATAAGAAAAAAAAATTATTTTGCAAATGAATACTTAGGAAGAACATTAGTAACCTTTTGCGGTATTTTAATGGTACTTACCACGATTTTGATTATTATTTTTATTGTAGGTAAAGGAATCCAATCATTTACTCAGAGTAATATTTCATTATTTGAAATGCTATTTTCTCCTAATTGGAGCCCAAATGACGCACAAAATCCTAGGTTTGGAGCATTAAAATTTATTACTGGTTCAATCGTAGTATCAATTGGGGCAGTTATTATTGCAGCACCAATTGCAATCGCATTAGCTATTTTTATGAATTATATTTCCCCAATTTTTGGAGATAAAATATTAAAACCTGTTTTAGAAATACTAGTAGGAATTCCTTCAGTTGTCTACGGATTTCTGGGTGTAACAATTCTAGTTCCGATTATTCGGAATCATATTGGTGGAGTTGGTTTTAGTTTAATGGCAGGAATAATAGTATTGAGTATTATGATTCTTCCAACAATTGCAAGTATAGCATCAGATGCTATTAGAGCAGTTCCAAAAGATTATTTAGAGGCTTCTTATGGATTAGGTTCTACCCGGTGGCAAGCAATTACTAAGGCTATTGTTCCTGCTGCTACCACTAATGTATTGACTGGTGTAGTACTAGGTTTAGCTAGAGCTTTTGGCGAAGCTTTAGCAGTTCAGATGGTTATTGGTAATACACTTCAATTCCCTAAAAGCATCTTTGATCCAACTGTCACATTAACTGGTATATTAACAATGGATATGGCTAATACGATGAATGGAACCCCATGGAATAATGCATTATGGTCATTGGCAATGATTTTACTACTAATATCATTTTTCTTTATTTTAATTATTCGATTAATAGGTAAAAGATAGGGGGGACAAGTATAATGAATGCTAGAAGTATTGATAAATTATGGACGTTCATTCTCTATATCATTTCATCGTTAATTGTTTTACTACTTATTTATCTACTATGGGAAATCATTTCAAATGGATGGGGATTTTGGGACCCTAACTTTTTATTTGGAAGACCAAGTAATACGCAAGCCGGGGGTGGTATTGGTCCTCAATTATTTAATTCATTTTATATTTTAGTATTAACATTGGCTATTTCTATACCTTTAGGATTAGGATCAGGTATTTATTTGGCAGAATATGCAAAGCCAGGGAAATTTCTAAGTTTTGTAAGACTTTGTATTGAAACTTTAGCTTCTTTACCATCAATTGTAGTTGGATTATTCGGATTACTTGTATTTGTTACAATGACTGGTTGGGGCTATTCTTTAATTGGAGGTTCTCTTGCAATTACAATATTAAATCTACCAAGTCTTACCCGTGTATCAGAAACAGCACTACTAGATGTTCCGAAAAATATTAAAGAAGGTAGTTTTGGGTTAGGGGCTACAAAATGGCAAACAATCGTTAAAATTAGTATTCCAACAGCAATTCCACAACTCATTACTGGAATTATTCTATCCGCAGGCAGAATATTTGGAGAAGCAGCAGCGCTAATCTATACAGCAGGATTAACAACTCCAATATTAAATTCGGTCGCTCCAATTAATAGTCAAATGAATCCATTTAATATTTTTCGTCCTGCAGAAACATTAGCAGTTCATATTTGGAAACTGAATTCTGAAGGTATTGTTCCAGACGCTCCCGAAATTGCTGCAAAGTCAGCTGCAGTATTAATCGTTATGGTTCTATTATTTAATCTATTAGCTCGATTAATTGCTAATTTTATCCATAGAAGATATACAGGTAGTAAAAGAAAAGTGAAAGTAAAAGAAATTATGTGATTTTGGTCCAATTGTAATGATCCTCACCACACCTTCTCTTGGATCATCAATTATTGAAATAGTTTATGGAAATTTAAATATTTACATGAAATAGCTGTCCATCATTTTGAGAAGGAGAGCTATTTTTTTGAATTCAATTATATAAAAAGGATTTGAATTTCATTTGAGATCTATAAAAAAGTTAACAATATATAAGAGAAAAGCTAGAAATGATGAAAGATTTTTAACTATTAAAACGGAGGTGTCGGCATGATTGAACATGTTGTAATCATCAAGTTTGATAAAATGACCACAAAGGAACAAAAGGATAATGTGATTCAACAACTGCGAAGTTTAGCAAATTCCATACCAGGCATTATTGATTTACGTTGTAATCACAATTTTTCCGAGCGGAATCAAGGATTTGATATCGGCTTAACCGTTCGATTTGAAAGCATGGAAGCACTAAAAACCTATGGTCCTCATCCAGAACACCAAAAGGCAGTTTCGTACATGATTGAAGTTGGAATGACCGACAGTATTATTGTCGATTTTGAAATTTAGTTGTATATGCTTCAATAGTAGCTGAAATTTATGGACATTGATTTAGTCGAAGCCATTTATATAGAAGGCACCGCACAATATAAAGACCTAGCACAAGCCATCAATGACCGTGCTCTACAGCAAGCTGTTGAACTAGCAAAAAAATTCTAGATAGTAGGGAATAATCAAAATAATAAAATCCTTTCAAAAATAATTTATAAAATTCTTATTTAACTAAAACGCATGTATTAGTTGAACAAGAACTTGAGTCTCTAAATGAGGCTCATTTTTTATTCAACATAATGGCAGTTTAGTGCAATGAACATATTGAGAACGAATGGTAAATTATAATTGTTTACCGTTCGTTCTCAATATGTTATAAATATATACGTGAGGAAGAAATAATTGCTTTTATTTGTAACCATAAAAAATAATTAGAGAACATCATTTTTTATTAATATAGAAGGAGGGAACTCATTGTAGAACGAACATTCTCAAAAGAAAAAAACAGCAGAATTGAACTCGATAACATTTAGCACAACTAAATTTATGATTTTTTGAGAACAAACAGTAAAAAATTTGAAAGGAATGTAAACATGAAAAGAATGTTGTTAATTATATTATTGATGTCATGTGGTGCAACTTTTGTTACTCCAATGTTTTCATTGTATAGTGATTATTATCATTTAAGTAGTTTGCAAATTACAATTTTATTTGCTATTTATGCTGTTTTTTTATTACCAACTTTACTAATTGTAGGAGCAAAAGGAAACGTATGGGGATTAAAAAAAGTAATCCGTATTAGTATCCTATTTTCCATTGCTTCTACAGTGTTATTGCTAAGTAATACTGGAGTGTGGATGTTATATGCTGGAAGAATATTAGAAGGAATTGCATACGGTGCCTTTACAGGTACTGCAGTTGCATTCTTAATGAGACATACTTCTCCAAAAGATACAAGTACGGCACTTAAACTATCAGGAGTTACAGTTCTCGTTGGTTTTGGACTTGGACCATTAATTGCTGCTTTCATGTTGCAATATATCCCGGTTCAACCGTTAAAATTACCATTTTACATTCTGATTGTTTTCTTGATCATATCAATCATAATCCTTGAATCGTTGTCAAAAGATATCGTTTCAGCTGAGCAAAAGCGTGCTAAAAACAAGATATCACTTGGTGTTCCCAAAACGATACGTTCACATTTTTGGGCAATGTCAGCACTTCCTATTTTTACAGTTTTCACGTTACAAGGAATTGCGTTTGCTCTTATTCCTACTTTTGTCAAAAATATAATTCATACGTCTAATCACTTTATTTCAGGTTTAATATTTTTCGTACTTTTAAGTGGATCAGCAACTGCTCAGTTCATACCTAGACCGAATCATCCAATTACTCGTATTAGATTAGGGATATTGTTTCTACTTATTGGTACATGGCTTATTGTCATCTCAGGACAAACATCTAGTTTACCATTGCTCTGGACAGGTGTATTCACACAAGCACTAGGTGGGGGATGGACTTTTCAGAATGCGTTATTTTTTGCAGGTAAACTGCCAGAACCGGAGTCTAGACCTCGTGTAATTTCAGCTTTTTATTTTGTTGCTTATATTGGATTTATCGTTCCAGTTATAGGAGTTGGAGTACTGACAAAATTTTTCAATTTAACTTTAGCACTTGTATTTCTTAATTTGTTTGCAACGATAATTGTTGCCTATATATTGTCGTATTCAGTTAAATTTAAACGTGAGTGTTGGGAGAAGCCAGCAAAATCTATGAAAGCTTAACGTTTACGAGAAGTACGACTGCCGGTCTTCAGGAATATAAAGAATGGGAAGCACAGACATCTGAAGGCTTATATCTCAAGGGTATCACTGTGCTTACACGCAACGAAAATAAAGCAATCACTCATATTGCAATACATCACCGCCCTCTGGCAGGCGCATTGAAGTTTTCCGCATTGTTAAGAGATCGTCTTTTCGGGGAGATTGAATCATCTTACTTTTATTCCGAGATAGTAGAATAAGGGCAATACGGGTTACGGCTGACGACAAACAAGAGCGAATGAAGCATTGCAGAAAAATTTGAAAAAGTCTCAATAGACTCCTACTCGGTACACAAGAATTATTGCGAATCTAGGCTACCTGTGGTCTTACCTTAGTCGATTAGACAGTCTTTGAATAAGGATACCGTTTATTTGAAACCGTATTACCCGCCACGGTTGAATCGTTTAAAGCAGGCAAACAGCTCCCTGCATTTCAATTTAAAAGAAATTAAAGTTCGAAATGTAATTTATTATTCAAAGGAGAAGAATGTGGAGCAGTCCACACTTCCTTTAGATCATAAAAGGAGTAAACGTGTAATGAATAAACAATCGGGTTTTACGAAAAATGATGTGGAAATAAATGCGGAAGGAACCATGCTTAGAGGATGGATTTATTTGCCTCAACGCGATGATATTACTCCGATCCCGGCCATTGTGATGGCACATGGATATGCGGGACTGAAGGAGATGTTTTGGGAGCCTTACGCTGAGAAGTTCGCTACCAACGGATTTTCTGTATTGTTGTTCGACCATCGGAATTTTGGAGATAGCGATGGAACTCCAAGGCATGAAATCGATCCTTGGCAGCAAGTGGAGGACTATCGTCATGTCGTAACATACGCTAGCTCGCTACCGGAAGTCGACAGCAATGCAATTGGAGTATGGGGGACAAGCTACAGCGGCGGACATGTTTTGGTAGTGGGTGCGACCGATAAACGAGTAAAATGCGTTGTATCTCAGGTTCCGACAATCAGCGGCTCTAAAATTGCCCTACGAAGAGTGAACGGAGAGGCGCTCACAGAGTTGTTGACTTCGTTTGCAGAAGATAGACTTAACAGGCAACGCGGTGAAGATCCCGTTTATTATTCGGTCGTTTCAGGTGGACAATTTGAAAATAGCGTATATAAATCGAAGGATGCAATTGAATTCTATACGAAAGGCTCAGAGAAATTTATTAACAAAGTTACGCTTCGTTCGATTGAGTTATCTAGAGGTTATGAGCCGGGAGCTTTTATTGCCAATATAAGTCCTAGCCCATTGTTAATGTTGGTTGCAAAAAACGATTTTATAACTCCTACCGATCTGTCACTTGCTGCTTACGAGCATGCTCTAGAGCCCAAAAAATTGGTGCTGATCCCGGGAGGACATTTTGACCCATACAAGAAGTATTTCGAACAGTCGAGCAGCGAAGCCGTGGAATGGTTCAAGACTCATTTGCTCGATTGGCAGTAATTTTCAATGAAACTTTTTTTCCGATACATCGCGCTAATTCGCTCCAACAGTTATAATCGGGAAAACAGATTTATATGTCAATACAATTGGTATAGGAACAAACGCAGTAGGCGGTCACAATCTTTTTCCTAATCTTGATGAAGAAACTGGTAGGGAATTAGTTCGCGCAGGGCTAATAAACGGGATAAATTTATTAGATACAGCTTTTATGTATGGTCCAAAACGTTCTGAGGAGATCATAGGCGAAGTCGTAAAAGAAAATGGTAATCGCTCAGAAATTGTAATTGCTACGAAAGCAGCCCATAAATTTGTTGGTTCTGAAGTTGTAATTGATAATTCGCCTGCTTTTTTAAAACAATCTGTCGAAGAGAGCTTAAAACGTCTCCAAACGGATTACATTGATTTATTTTATATTCATTTCCCTGATCAGGATACTCCAAAGGATGAAGCCGTCGGAGCCCTAAAACAATTGAAGGATGAGGGGAAAATCAGAGCAATCGGTGTTTCCAATTTTTCGTTTGAGCAATTGAAAGAAGCCAATAAAGATGGTTATGTGGATGTCTTCCAAGGGGAGTATAATCTGCTAAGCCGAGGGGCCGAGAAAGAATTGTTCCCCTATGTTGCTGCAAATAGCATTTCCTTTATACCGTACTTCCCACTTGCTTCAGGATTATTAACAGGCAAATATAATAAAAATACCGATTTAAGTGAAAAAATGAGAAAACGCCCGCAATTCCGAGAGGGTGTTTATGAAGAAAACCTGAAAAAAATCGAAAAAGTTCGTAAAATTGCTGATGAAAAAGGAACTGAAGTTGCCCATGTCGTTCTTGCCTGGTATTTAACCCGTGAAGCCATTGACGTCATCATTCCTGGAGCAAAACGGGCAGAACAAGTCTTGCAAAATCTGAAAACACTTGAAGTCAATTTAACGAATGAAGAAATTCAAGAAATTGATCAGATTTTTTCCTAAGACTTTGTTTAGAGCTATCTTTTGATTGAACATTTTCCTTACTTTAAGGAGGGCATATAAGTGGATTTTCAAATAACTGAAACTGCAAAGGAAGTATTACGCAATAAAATAGGACAAAATCAAATGATTCAATTGTCATTTGATCGTGGAAGCTGTGACATAGTTAATAATATTTACGAAATGAAAGTTGTTAACAAAAGATCAAATGACGCATATGAAAAAATTTTAACAGTAGATAATATTGAATTTTTAGTTAATAACGACTTTGAAGACGTGTATGATAATCAATTAGTAATAGATTATTCAAACGAATCATTTATCTTTAAAAATAAAAACCAAATATTTAATAATAAAATAGGAATTAGATATGTTTAGTCTTAAGTGTTTTTGAAAGGAAAACCATCGTAGTTTTCCTTTCTTGGATATTTCATTTCATTCTTATAATAAACTAGTATATTAAACTAGTATTATGCAAGAAACAAGCATAATATCATCCCTTTATATATCAAATAAAATAAGTAAAGTAAGCCCATTAATATAGGGTATTATAGATAAATTTCAAAATTTCATTAGTTCGGGAGATGATTATATGTCAAAAGTATAGTTAGTCACTGGTAGTGCTAACGGTTTGGGGAGAAACATCACGGAGGCTGTGCTTGCTAAAGGTGATCGTATTGTTGCAACAGCCCGGAAGCCCGAACAGCTAGCTGATCTAGTTAAACGATATGGTGATCAAATTCGTGTTGCATCTTTTGATGTGACAGACGAAAATGAGGCAAAGTCTGCAGTTAATATAGCACTAGACGCATTCGGGCAACTTGATGTTCTGGTAAATAACGCTGGATACGGTGATGTGCGACCATTTGAAGAAACAAGCACCGAGGAATTCAAGAAGCTAGTAGATACCTGCTTTTATGGAGTGGTTTATCTAACTAGGGCTGCTCTGCCAATAATGAGAAAGCAACGAAACGGTCATATCATTCAAATTTCTTCAGTCGGCGGTCGTTTTGCCGCTGCAGGAGGTACTGCTTATCACTCTGCAAAATGGGCAGTCGGTGGCTTTACCGAAGCTTTGGCGCAAGAGACTGCACCATTTGGAGTCAAGGTTTGTGCTGTAGAACCAGGATCCATGCGAACCAATTGGGGAAAACGGGCTACAGAAAATCGGCCGAAATTCTTACCAGACTATGAGTCAACGGTAGGAGAAAAACTGCGTTCGCTTGAAGATCATTGGGGGGGCCAAGAAAATGGCGACCCTGAAAAGGTGGCGCAGGTCATTTTGCAACTTGCCTATACCGATGACATACCGCCGCATCTACTCCTTGGCAGCGATGCAGTGTATATAAACAACCAAGCCGAAAAGAAGCGTGCAGCCGACGCTGAACGCTGGCACGAGATAAGTGTATCGACAGATGTTGGACCTTCCTTGTCAGTTATGGGGAAAGAAATCTGAAGTTGAGAGTAACTATGTGACAAGCCCTCTTGTTGGCTTGTCACAAATTTATAATCTTCATTTTTCGAAAATTCCCACGAATTAGCAATGGGCTAATTCAATTCCTTTTAAATGCACTAAATGACAGTTCAAAGTAAAAAATGAGTGGCTATTCATTCACTTTAATGATAAATTTAAAATCAGAATATTTAAAGTTTAAAAAACTTTTTCGCATTATATTTCTTTACTATTTAATACTAAGGAGATGAAAGGTGATGTTCTTAAAGAAAAATTCAATCGTAGGAGAGAGAAATGGCGTCTCTTACTTGAATGGAGAAGTTAAATATCAAAGTGTTTCATTAAATGTTTACAGTTATTTATTGGATGGAGTTTTAATTGATACAGGATCGCAGTCCTTACATAGATATTTCGAATCTTTTATTGACGAAGCAGATTTTGATCAAGTAATGTTAACTCATTCTCATGAAGATCATTCAGGTTGTGCTGCTTATATTGAAAAAACTAAGAATCTACCAATTTATTTAAGCGAAAAAACAATTGATTATTGCGCAAGACATGCAGATTATCCTTTATATAGGCAACTCTTTTGGGGAAAGAGAAAGCCGTTTCACGCTAAGGCTATACCTGAAACGTTTACATCAAGAAATGCGACATGGAAAGTAATCGATACACCTGGTCATGCTTTTGATCATAAAGCATTATTAAATCAGGAGACTGGTCAATTATTTACTGGAGATTTATTTGTAAGTGAACGGACAAAAGTCGTCTTGGCAGAAGAATGTATCCCTTCAATTATTAACTCAATAGAGCGAGTATTAACTTTTGATTTTCAAGATGTATTTTGCAGCCACGCAGGGTTTATAGAAGATGGTCGTGCAGCGCTTGAACGAAAACAAGACTATTTATTAGCTATTAAACATAATGTATTAACTTTACATAAAGAAGGGAATTCAGCTGAAATAATCCGTAATAAGCTATTTCCAAAAAAATACCCAATTATAAAATTTTCAAATGGAGAATGGGATTCACTACACATTGTTACATCGATAATAAATGAAAATAATGTAGGTAAACCTAATCTATAAAATGAATACTTAAAGAGGCTATGTGTTTTAATCATAGCCTTTTATCAATAAGAGATATTATGTTCTTAGATTTTTTTATTTTGAAACTGGATAGACGTTTAAATATTCTTCTAAGGTTAAGTTTCTCTTTTTTATTTGTTTTGCTGTTGTTACGCCAACATACCGAATATGCCAAGGTTCGTATTTGTAACCTGTGATCTGCTCTTTACCTTTTGGATATCGAATAATAAAACCATAGTTAGAGCTATTTTTATCAAGCCATTTGGCTTCTTTTGTATTAGCAAAACAGCTTGTAGCCGCACATTTTCCAGTGCTACTACTTACATCAATTGCTAATCCTGATTGGTGTTCACTTGAACCGGGTAATGCACTATACTTTCTTGCATTAACATAGCCATCTTCTTTTACATATCGATTAAAAAGAACTTTCTGAGTCGCATAAGAGCGATATCCTGAAACACCACTTAAATAGATATGATCTTTTTGAGCTCCAGCAAATAATTTCTTTAATGCTATCGCTGCTTCTTTTCTCATTTTTCGCTTTTCAAGCTTTTCTTTAAAAATGAATGAAACATTTGGATAAACTAGATCCTTTGGAACATAATTTTTAGGTAAAAAATATTTTTTGTTTACTAAAACTGTCATTACATCAGGGTGTGAAACAGTTCTAATTGCATTACTTTGCTTCGTTTTATTCATTACATTTTCGGGTATATCTAATGTTGCATTTTTCTTGATATTAGCGTTTTCTATATTTATTTGGTGATTCTCTTTTTTTGCACTAGAATCATTATGGTAATTGTTTTTGGAAAAACAACTATTTAAAGATAATAGTAAGCTAATCATAATTGAAAGAACTAAATATTTCATTAAAGAAAGTACCCCCAGATATGGCTTTGTTTACTAGTCAGCGGATAAATAATACAAATCTTGCTCATTTTTAAATCTCCCTTATATTTTGTCTAAAAAGCTCGAACTATATAAGAGAATGATAAGAAATGGATGTTTCGAATTTAGGCACGACTTGTTTCAAAGATGTAAATTCAAAGTAGTAAATAATACCATTTGATATAAAGGGCATTTGATGGGCATCCATTTCAGTTTAGATGCTTCTATGGTTAAAGCTTCAATTAACTCGTAGGAATATCATTGGGGAAATTTCCAGGAAGATTCAAACTAAATAGAAGGAGACTTAAAAATGAAAGCAATTGTAGTAAACCAACCCGGAGGTGCAGAACAATTACAATTTCAGGATTTTCCTATACCAAAGCCACAAAAAGGGGAACTATTAGTTAAAGTGAAAGCATCTGCAATAAATAGATCAGATATTATTGCAAGGGAAGGTATATCTAATTATTTAGCCACTCCTATTCTAGGTATTTAAGTATCTGGAGAAGTTGTGGAAACAGCATCTGGGACAAATATTGAAGTAGGAATGCGTGTAATGGGGCTTGTTAATGGTGGTGGATATGCTGAATACGTTGTAATGCCAACAAATCGAGCAATGAAGATTCCAGATAATCTTTCATTTGAAGAAGCAGCAGCCATTCCAGAGGTATTTTTGACAGCCTATCAAACTCTATTTTGGTTAGGAGAATTAACTGATAAAGATACTGTATTAATCCATGCAGGGGGAAGTGGCGTTGGTACTGCAGCAATACAATTAGCAAAACAAATGACGAAAGCAAAAATCATTTCCACAGCTGGTTCACAAGATAAGCTAGATTTCTGCCGTTCTTTAGGATCAGATATTTGTATCAATTATAAGGAACAATCATTTGAAGTAGAAGTATTAAAAGCTACAAATAACCAAGGAGTAGATGTGATTCTTGATTTTATTGGAGCATCCTATTGGGAGAAAAATCTAAAGAGTTTAAAAACCGATGGGCGATGGATCTTAATAGGCATTCTAGGTGGAACAGAAGTTAACAAAGTGAATTTAATGGAACTTCTTCAAAAGAGAATTCAATTAAAAGCTACGCTATTAACTCCTCGAAGCGATGAGTATAAAAAAGAGTTAACAAAGGAATTTGTTCAAAAAGCAATACCGTTATTTAATCAAAACAAAATTAAAGCAGTTGTTGATCAAGTTTTCAATTTTGAAGATATACAAAATGCTCATAAACGTATGGAAGCAAATAAGAACTTAGGTAAAATTATTTTAAGTGTAAACAATAGTTAACTAATTTTTAAATAAAATTCTAATATTACCTTTGTATTCATTCAATACACTTAGTTGAGTACAATATATATATTTCCTTTAAAAATGTCATCTACTATTATAAAATACAATCGAGTTTACATTTATCATGTAGGTATTAAACCCAATCTTCGCTCGAAAAATATATGAAGAAAATTTAAGGAGATATCAAAAGTTGAACATAAAATATTTAGATTTACTTGCTCAAAAATATGATAGTGAAGAAAAGGTGGTAACTGAGATTATAAATCTTGAAGCCACCCTAAATCTGCCAAAGGGGACAGAGCATTTTGTCAGTGATTTACACGGGGAGTATCAAGCTTTTCAACATGTGTTAAGAAATGGATCGGGTAGAGTAAAAGAGAAAATAAGAGACCTATTTCAAGATGAACTATCTGATACAGAACTTAATGAATTTGCGACGTTAGTTTATTATCCTGAAGAAAAATTAAAGTTAATACGAGATAAGTGTGTAAATAAACAAGAATTACATCAATGGTACACAGAAATCATTGACCGTATGATAAAGTTAATTTCTTATTCGTCATCTAAATATACACGTTCAAAATTACATAAAGCATTGCCTCAAGAGTTTGTTTATATAATAGAAGAGTTACTTTACAAAACCGATGAATTCATAGATAAGAAAGCATATTATTCAAAAATCGTCCAGCAAATTATTTCTCTTGGTCAGGCAGATAAGCTTATTACAGGCCTGGCTTATTCTACTCAGCGGTTGGTAGTTGACCATCTTCATGTCGTGGGTGATATTTATGATCGCGGACCTGAACCTGACAAAATTATGGATACGCTAATTAATTATCATTCTGTTGATATTCAATGGGGAAATCATGATGTCCTATGGATAGGTGCCTTTGCTGGGTCAAAGGTTTGCCTAGCTAATATTATTCGTATCTGTGCCAGGTACGACAACTTAAGTATTATTGAAGATGTGTATGGAATAAATCTTATACCACTTCTTAATCTTGCAGATAAGTACTATAAGGACAATCTAGCGTTTAGACCCAAGAGCAATTCGGATAAAAAAAAGTCTGATCACGAACTTTTGCAAATCACTAAAATCCATCAAGCGATTGCAATTATTCAGTTCAAGCTTGAAATGCCAATCATAAAGAGACGCCCAGATTTTAATATGTCAGAAAGGCTTTTGCTTGAAAAAATTGATTATGACAAAAATGAAATAACAATTAATGGGAAAACTTACCCATTAGAAAACCCTTGCTTTGCAACTATTAATCCAGATAATCCTAGTGAATTAATAGAGGAAGAAGAGCAAGTCTTGGACAGACTATTGTTTTATGTTCAGAATTCGGAAAAGTTGGCCAGACATATGAAATTTCTCATGAAGAAAGGCAGTCTTTATTTGAAATATAATGGGAACTTATTAATACATGGATGCATCCCAATTGATGAAAATGGAAATATGGAAAAAATGGTGATTGAAAATCATACTTATGCAGGTCGCGATCTACTTGATATTTTTGAACATTATTTACGACATGCTTTTGCACATCCTGAAGAGACAGATGATCTTGCAACAGATATGGTCTGGTATTTATGGACAGGAGAATATTCATCATTATTTGGAAAAAGAGCAATGACGACCTTTGAAAGGTATTTTATTAAAGACAAAGAAACACATAAAGAAATTAAGAATCCATATTATCATTTACGTGAAAAAGAGGAAATCTGCTGCAAAATTTTAGCAGAAATGGATCTTAATCCTAACATAGGCCATATAATAAACGGCCATACACCTGTTAAAGAAATAAAAGGAGAGAATCCAATTAAAGCAAACGGAAAGTTGATTGTCATTGATGGAGGATTTTCTAAAGCTTATCAATTAACAACTGGTATTGCTGGATACACTTTATTATATAATTCTTGTGGTATACAACTCGTCGCCCATGAAAAATTTAATTCAAAAAAAGATGTTCTACTAAAAGGGTCAGATGTTTTATCAGTAAAGAGATTGGTGGAACAAGAACTCGAGAGAAAAAAGGTTCTAGAAACCAATGAGGGAGAGCGGTTATTACAGGAAATATCAGTTTTAAAAAGTTTATTGGAAAATCGCTATACTAATCCTCAGTGGTGAAGAGTATATGTTATCAAAAGGATCCAACTTCAATTATTCCAGTTGGATTTAGGGAGTTTGTTGAAGATTGTGATTGTGAATTAATTGTTTCACATACTTAAGTGCAATTGAATAGTGGAAAAGAATCAGGACAATTGCTCTGATTCTTTTTTTATTTTAATGGTTAGCATTTTAGGAGCTGATCTAATTCTAGTAGAGTCACTTCGGTGCGATTCATTGGACTTTTGTCACCACCTCAATAAAAAGTTCGTAACGCTTACAAACTATCCGAAAAAAATTACGATTTAATTCTTCAGTATTTGTAGACAACTGTAGTTAATTCTTACAGCAAAAAATACAAAAGTATTACCAGTCGGAAATAGAATTTTGAATGTTCGGAAACTTATTTTGTCAGGTCTTATTATTTAAATTACGGATATATTTCTAATATGAAGGTGAACAATTTTTTTCATGGGGAACTTTTGTTAAGTGGTGTAGTAGTAGATGAGCCAAGATCATTATACGGAAAATATGCTGATGAAAGTAGCCTGGTACTATAAAGAGAACTTAACTCAAAATGAGATAGCTGATTTACTAGAATTGTCAAGGGCCAAGGTTGTTAGAATGCTGGAGCGGGCCAGGTCTGAAGGAATTGTACAATTCCAAATTAAAGGGATTGGTAAAAATAGTTTAAGTATCGAAAAAGAATTCAAAGAAGCCTTTTATCTAAAAAACGCCTATATTATACCAAGCCCTCTAAATAAAGTGAATTTGAGCGTTTCTTTATCAAAGGCAGCGGCTCAGTATTTACAAAACAAATTGCAGCCGAATGATATGGTTGGCTTTGGGAAAGAGCCGTTTCCAAAACGATTGAATAATTGACAATTGAACCCATTAGTCATATTTCAGTTGTGACCTTAACTGGGGGAGTTCTACTATCTCCATAATCGTCGCCAAAAAGAGGGCGGTTTGGAAAAGTTCCAGGATATACATGTAATTCCTGCTCCATTTTTAGCTTCAATTGAAGAAATGACAGGAAAATTTTTATCTGAACCTTCAATAATGGAAGTTCTCGAGCTGGCTAAATTCAAAAATATATCATTGTTGGAATTGGCGGTATTTATCCAGATGCCAAAATTAATCAGGAAGAAAAATGACCATGAACGAACTGACATTTATAAAACATCAGAATGCAGTCAGCGATATTTCAGGTCAATTTTACGATCGAAATGGCAAAATTATTGATTTGCCACACCGTAAAAGGTTAATCGGAACGGACTTGTAGAGTCTAAGGGCCTTAAATGTTATAGCCGTGGCTGGTGGAGAGAAAAAAATTGATGCCATCTACGGAGCTTTAAAAGGTAAGTATGTTACGACGTAAATAACAAATGAATCTACAGCTATTTCAGTACTCAATATGGAGGTGAAATAAATTAATGGCGTACATTCTAGCAATTGATGCTGGTACTGGTAGTATTCGCGCTGTTTTGTTTGATCAATTAGGAAATCAAGTTGGGTTTTCACAAATAGAATGGAACCATTTATCAAATGAAAAGTATCCAGGATCTATGGATTTTGATTGGGAAACAAACTGGAGGTTAGTCGTTCAGTGTGTAAAGTCAGTTATTGAAGAAACAGGAGTTGAAGCAAAAAAAATAAAAGCGATAAGTGCTACGAGTATGAGGGAAGGAATTGTCCTTTATGATGAAACGGGTAAGGAGATTTGGGCTTGTGCAAATGTAGATGCTCGAGCTTCAGATGAGGTCAAAGCTTTAAAGGAACTAGATCCTGAATTAGAATACAAGATTTATAGGTTATCAGGTCAAATGTTTGCATTAGGGGCATTGCCTAGGCTTTTGTGGATAAAAAATCATTTACCGGGGATTTATGAAAAAGCTACTGACATGACTATGATTAATGATTGGATTCTTTATAAATTGTCAGGGAAACTACAAGTGGATCCTTCAAATGGATGTACTACAGGGATATTTGATATTGAGAAAAGGAAATGGGAAAATGATGTAGCAAAAATGTGCGGACTAAAAAATATTTTATTTCCACCGGTAAATGAAGCTGGTACCGTTATCGGTTACGTGACGGATGGAGTAGCAGCGTATACAGGTTTGAATTCAGGAACTCCGGTTATTTGTGGAGGCGGAGATGCTCAAATGGCTTCTGTTGGCGTCGGTGCGGTAAAAGCGGGGCAGACTGTTGTGTCAGGTGGATCATTTTGGCAGCAGGAAGTCAATGTGAGACAGCCTTTAGTTGACAAAAGTGGCCGTATCCGGGTTAACTGCCATGCCGTACCTGAATTATGGCAGCTAGAAACCATTGCTTTTTTCCCTGGGCTTGTAATGAAATGGTTTCGTGATGCATTTTGTGATTTGGAAAAAGCAGAGGCAATAGTGACCGGTAGAGACCCGTATGAAATTTTAGAGGAAAAGTCAAAAAATGTTCCAATCGGGGCAAATGGGATTATTCCTATATTTTCAGATACGATGAATTATAGCTCTTGGCGCCACGCATCTCCAGCTTTTATTAACCTCACTCTAGACCCACTAATGACTGGTAAAAAAGAAATGTTTAAATCTATTCAAGAAAATGCTGCACTTATTACACTAGGAAACTTAAAGATTATAGAAGAAGAAACTGGTTATTATCCTAGTGAAGTTATTTTCACAGGTGGTGCTTCGAAAGGAAAGCTTTGGAGTCAAACCCTTGCAGATGTCCTTGGAGTACCCGTGAAAGTACCTGTAGTTAAAGAAACAGCAGCACTGGGCACCGCATTATTTGCGGGGATTGGTATAGGAATTTATGAGAATATCCATCAAGCAGTTAACCAAGTTGTAAAGTGGGAGAGGACACATCTACCTAACAATGAAAACCATGACCAATACCTAGAAATCTATGAAAAATGGAGAAGTGTATATCGCGTACAGCTTCAACTTGCTGATCGTGGTTTAACGACTCATATGTGGAAGGCACCTGGTCTAGAATAATGTGAAAGGAGGTGAAGGAATGAAGAAAGTTCACGAAAATGAATTCGATTATCGGTTTGGCGACAACGGGCCGAAATATTTAACAAAAGGTCCCAACGTAGATCTTGGTGTGGTTGTATTGAAACCAGGTCAAGACTTCCAAAACCACTATCATACAGTTTGCGAAGAAATTTTCTATATCCTCGAAGGGCAGATTGATTTCTATATTAATGGTAATAAAGTTCCTACAATACCAGGTGATATGATTCAATGCCGACCAGGCGATGCTCATTACCTTATCAATCAAACTGACAAAACCTTTAAAGCCCTCTTCATTAAATCTCCGCATATTTTGGAAAGAGATGTTGTTAATATAAAGAATCCAGAAATCAAGTTAAGGAGTGAATAGATAGTGAGCTGGGGATTTCAAAATCGATTAAACAAAATATTACCAAATAAGAGGGCAGTAATGCTTGCGATAGATCATGGCTATTTCTTAGGGCCAATAAGAGGTTTAGAAAAGCCTGAGGAAACTGTCAGAGACTTACTTCCATACACGGATTCGCTATATTTAACAAGAGGTACACTTGCAGCATGTATTCCGAAAAATGCAGAAAAACCAATGGTACTTCGTGTTTCAGGCGGTCCTACAACGTTAGGGAAGGATCTAGCGAATGAAAGGATTGTTACTTCAATAAAAGAAGCAATTCGTCATAATGTTGTTGGTGTAGGGGTTTCGGTATTTATCGGTTCTGACTATGAAACTCAAACAGTAACGAATCTAGCTCAAGTTGTAACTGATGCTCATGATTACGGAATACCTGTACTTGGAATTACCGCAGTCGGAAAAGAGCTTGAAAAAAGGGATGCCAGGTTCTTAGCATTAGCTTCAAGAGTTCTAGCTGAAATGGGAACCGATATTGTTAAGACTTATTACTGTGACGACTTTGAACAGGTAACGAGTAAGTGCCCGGTTCCAATAGTTATTGCAGGTGGCCCAAAATTTGATACAATTCGTGAAGCACTAGAAATTACGTATAATGCTATGGAGCAAGGTGCAGCTGGTGTGGATATGGGAAGAAATATTTGGCAATCTCAGCATCCTCTTGCAATGATCCAAGCGATACATTCTATTGTTCATAAAGGATTCACAGTAAATGAAGCGGTAGATTTATATGAATCTTCATCAAAAATAAAAGCTTAATATGTGTAAAAAAAGGTAGCATTTTACAATACCACCCTAATGTTACGAACACTGTATCAGCCGAAGTGGTTAGTAAACAAGGCTTTAAAGTTACGATAAGTCCAAAAACAATAAATGTATCACAAAAATAATTATTCAATTAAGAAAAGTGTAGGGATGTAAAAATTTCTTGCACTTTTTTATTAGTTTTAATAGCTAGTTCGAATAATTCATTTGCATCTCGACTTCGCTAAAATTTAACTTAAGATTTTTTCCAACGCTTAATCCCTCCTTTACAAGCTATTCAGCTTATTAAACACAAAAGAATTTTCTCCTTTAAGTTAATACATTTTACTCCCATAAATTGTACCATTGATTGCATATAATACTAAAATTGAATTATCATTATTTTAAAAAAACATCAGCATGGAGAGGATGGGCAAATTATTACTTTATACGATCAAATGCTTGTATGCTTAGCACAGAATGAAGTTAACCAGTTAATTGTTGATATAGATAAAATATGTCCTTGAATCGATGATACATATAAGAGTATTTTGTTCGAACTAAAGAAGCAGACCCCAATGGATCTGCTTCGTTTTATGATGGATTTGTTGACCATAATCCAGCTGTTTTAATGAAAACTCTTGGATTAAATTTTAAACTAGCCACGACTAATTCTGCAAGGTCTTCTGGGTGCATAACGTTTTCTTCATTGCCTTTAACAAGATTTGTATCAATGGCTAAATCAGTAACGACCGTACTTGGTGTTAAAGCAGTAACACGGACATTATGTTTTCTTACTTCTAGCATAAGTGATTCTGTTAGTCCTAAAACAGCGAATTTAGAAGCACTGTAAGCACTTGTAACAGGAGCACCTTTTTGGCCAGCAGATGAAGAGATATTGATGATATCTCCTGATTTTCTTTCGATCATTCCTGGTATTACTGTTCTTGTTACATTATACACACCCATTAAATTGACTTGGATGATTTTTTCCCATTCTTCGGGTGTTAGATCAAGGAACCCACCAAATTTAGCAACACCAGCGTTGTTGATTAGGATATCAATTGGGCCTAAGTCTGATTTGATATGTTCAACAGCATGGGTAACGGATTCAAGATCGGTCACATCCGCTGTTGCTGCAGAAACCTTTACATCAAATTGTGCTAGTTCAGCAGCTACCTTTTCTAGATTAGACATTTTTAAGCCGATTAGGCCTAAATTAACGCCTTCTTTTGCTAAGGCGATAGCAGTAGCACGTCCAATGCCTCTTCCTGCGCCAGTAACTATTGCAGTTTTTCCATTTAAAGAAATCATTTTATCACTCCTAAAAATTATTACAAATTGAAGTAGTTATTGTAACAGAATGACCGGAAGCTTGCATGGAAACAGCTTGCGGTCTTTCCTAATTAGAACTCAAAAAATAATATATTTATTCTAAGTTGGCGTGTCTACCGTACATTTTATTGGTATCCAAACCTTTTTTCGCCATGAACCGAAGAATCACAGCGTCGTAAAATAGTAAAAGTGTTTGCTCAAATAATGAGCCCATTGGTTGAATCGTCTTAAAATCACTCTCCGACTGATCTTTAGGTGAGCCAGGCAACTTAATTGTGATATCCGCTAATTGTCCAATAGTGGACTCAGGGAAAATGGTTACAGCTGCAATCGTCCCACCGATACTTTTTGCCTTCTCGGCCATGGAAACTAAACCTTTCGTTTCTCCTGAACCTGATCCAATGATTAAGATGTCATCTTTTTCAAAGTTAGGGGTTACTGTTTCGCCAATCACATAGGAATCTATCCCCATGTGCATCATTCGCATGGCGAATGATTTAGCCATAAATCCAGATCTACCTGCGCCTGCAACAAAGATTTTTTTTGATTCAAGAATCCCATTAACTAATTTTTCCGCAACCGACTAGAAAAATGCCTTTGGACATTATTTAGAAATTTTAGAGGATAGACAAAGAGAGAGGGGATTGAATGCGTATGTCAACAGAGGTATTGGAAGATTTACTCAAGATGCAGCTAAAACCTCTTATATGAAAATTAGCTTCTATCTTATCCAATGTAAAGCAATAATTAGGAGATGAATGAATATGAATGCAATTATTGAAAGGTTAACTGGAATGGATGGACTATCTGATCAAATGGTTGCAATGGATTAATTAATTGCAGCTAAAAATGGAATTAGAAATTATGCGTTTGCAGTTACCGAAGAAATGTTTTTTGTTGGGTCAATTTTTTTTGTTGCATAGCGGAATTGAAATGCATTGATAATTTCTTGTTTTGTTGTTGTTGTTTTATTCATCAAAATCACCTTTAATATTTGATTTGTCTTCTACTTCTCATTTGTTTCCAATGATGTATCCAAAATGTAGCCCAATGAATCCACCGTGAAAGAGTCCACCTCTGTAAGAAAAATAAAATGAAATACGTTTGTTTTTTCGTACATTAAACAAGATATGACTGTTTCGTGAGTGGTTATAGGTGCAATTATCATTGCTATTATTAAATGGAGGAAAAGAAAGATAACTATAGATATCAAATTGAACTAATTGGTTCTTTAGTTGTGCTAACGCTTATTAGTGTGTTTTTCCAGAAGTGAACAATTAATTTATATCGTATTCCCATAAACCTAATTTTCCTTTAGCAGGTATAAAATCGATTAACATTTCTTTATTGGAAACTTCCCAAATATAATTCCCTACTCTAAAATCTCCTAAGAAGTAGTCATTTCCTGAAACAATACGTCCATCTTCCAATACTGCACTTTCTTGATTATCTTCTATTACTTTTAAACAATTAATAAGATTACAGACACCAATAATCTTGCCGGTTGGTAGATTGCTCCTATTCACCTCGTGCTTACTAAGCAAATACTGAATTGCTTTGTTATTACAAACATTACTATCTATTTTTTTACTTGTGTGAATCGCCAATGGACCACGATATTTAGTTTTCCATGTTCTTGTTTCGTATTGTGCTTCATTAAAAAGGAAAAGGCTGGCCCAAGGTTGAATCATTGAAAGTACCTTCATATATGTAATTACACTTCCTTCTTATTCATTTGTTTAGCTTTTTCCAATCTGTATGGCACACAGTCAACAGCAATAACTCGTTTAGCGCCCTGCATCCAGGCGAACTTTTGTGCCATTAGACCGATCGGACCGCACCCTAGGATGACAACCGTATCACCTTTTTTGACCCCGGCATGTAGGTCACTTCAGTAAGCTGACTGAAGTACATCTGATAGAAACAGCGCCGATTCGTCCGGTAGTTCGCATGATTCTGGAATAATGAAGGGAAGATTATTTCCATACGGCACTCGAAGCAATTCTGCTGCGCCCATATAGTCCCCATAACGGTCTGTAAAGCCAAAGTACCCTCCAGTGTCTATTTTATAGAGATTAGGATATGTATTAGCATTATCACATTGGCTTTCCAAGTAGCTTTGACAATACTGACATTGACCACAAGCAATATTGAACGGTAATACGACTCTATCACCTTTTATGACCTTTTTGTTACATCTTTACCAACTTCTTCAACAATTCCCACTGGCTCATGGCCAATTACGTAGTCTATTTGAGACGGCAATGAACCTTGATAAATATGAAGATCCGAACCACAAATCGCAGAAGATGTAATTCGTAGATAATATCATCGTCTTTTACTAGTGCAGGATCTGGTACATTTTTAACCTGCATATTTTTAATACCTAGGTACGTGACTGCTTTTATGTGTTACCTCCTGAATTTATGATACTTCCATAAAATATCCAAATGAAATAAACGTTATTCAATGCAATTTTTAAAAATTCTTTTTCTTTTCTTAATGCAAATATGTAAAAGAAAATACCTTTTTGTAGAATCAAGTCGCAGCAGTCAACTCAAAAAAGTTCTGATGAATCAATTACTAGAAAAAGACATTTAGGCTTACGCATAATACAGTACGAAGAGAGTAAACAAGATTTTACATTAAACTTAACCCAAGTGTTAGTTTTCTAAAAGTACAATAAACTAAAAAAGCAATAGTTTGTAGATTGAATCTCCTATATAACTAAATGATGCGTGTGCGGCCGAGCCTAGGTCGTATCATATAGCAGCGGGTGGAATTCCCGTCGAGAAAGAACTAGCCATTCACTCGTAGCGAGTCTTGGAGGATTAAAGGTAACTTTAATCTTTAAGCGTAGACAGTTAGGTTGCGGACCGAAAGCCAAATGGTTGAAGGGATTGAGCTTCGAAATGTTAGTAAAGCGAGAGGGCTGATGCCTTACGCATAGCAGAAAGCAACATTTTACCTTTCGTTAAGGCAAGAAGGGTAAAGCCTCTCCGGAGTCAGAGACCTTGGCACGTAACACATTGATATGATACGGCAACTCGGGAGACCCTACCGATCTTTTCAATTAATAGAAGAGTATGGTGTACAAGCGATAACAAGTAAGGAAACCAAATGCCGATGTAGGGAGTCGGATAGCAGTGTAGTACCTATGAAGTTGGGTAATGCCGATGGAGGAAAGACTGCAACCAAAGTATCACCCTTAATAGGGACACATTTTCTACACACAGAGGTAGAATAAATGGAAACAAAACTATTAGTAATCGACGTTATGCTTACATTTTATCCAATCCTAATATGGAAAAAAGTATTTTTGTTCATGCGGATATCAATATGCCGATACAGAAAATATTGTGGAAATGTTTCGTTATTTCCAGCAGAAAATAGAAGTAAAGGAAACTTTTAAGATCAAAATGAATCAATTAATAGAAAAAGAATTTATCAGCCAAATCATTTTTTCTGAAATCGGTAGTAATCAAGACTTAAATAGGCACCTTCAGCGGGTAAACCAATTAAAACAAACCGGAATGATAGAAGAGGGGATTGAGACGAAAATATTAATACCCTTAAACTCATTTCTATTTCAAATCTGGAACTTCAGTTAAAATTAAATCCATTTCATGAATCTAATGAAATTTATAAAGAGCAAAAAGCCATTTATAAAAGTATTGCTCGTAAGTTACGTAAAACTCAATTAAAACAGCACAGGCACTGTATTCGTGATCTTACATTGAAGGAAGTTTTAGTGATATTTGTCATCATGCGCATGCATATGTTTGCTGGAGAAAATTTATAGAGGGAGCAAATGGATATCACAATGTTCATAATGGACAAACAAGGAAAGATATATATTATACCACCCCAAGAGCGTATTATTCACAGCTGTTTAATGAAGACTTGCGTAAATTTGAGTCAGAATGCGAAAAAGCATTTAATATTATTAATGAAGAAAAAGGAGCGTCTAACCTAGATTTTCAACGATTATCAACAAGTATACGAAATTGGTTGTATGTGAGTTAATACTAAATAATTATTATCAATGGGTAGAAACTTTTAAGAATGCTAAAAACAATGAAATTACTTACTTTAACAATATTCCGTTTAATCCGATAAAGCTCCTACAGAACGTTTATGTAAATCTTAGCAAACTTCAAAACAAACAAATTTCATATATCAACTGCATAGGTAAATTTAATAAATCAAAATTGTGGTGTGATGTAGTTGGTGATTATTTATAGCAAGTAAACTACTTGCTTTTTGTGCGACGGGCAGTCGCATAGGGTGCTGACCTAGTCAGCGCCCTTCATTTGCTTATCTAGACAGAGACGACACCTCGGTGTAACGACTGAATGAAGGATAAATTAATGAATTCCAGATGGTGAAAATCCATTCTCGAGGAGACTAACCTAGCTCGAGAAGTCTAATCTAGGGCATTATCGCGAGGTATTGTCTGAAGGAGATGCGGTAAATCGAGAGACCCGTAGACGAAAAGATAGACCCTAATGCAAGAAGTGTGAAGCACGGCGGCGGAGTAAGTTGGCGACTTTTCGAAGAGTGAGGAAGCCCACTAAAATGGCATTTTCTTTAGAAGTCAGAACGAGGAAATGTGGCTTATAACGTGATGGTGCAGGGTATGTCTTGAAGGAAAATGCGATGACCCCGTGAGGTCTCCACCTTACCAAACAGGCAGGGTTCTAATCTATAAGGGTAATCCGAAGTGATGAAGAACGGGTGGAGAAGTCAGACGTTCTCATAGTACGGAAGTAGTTCGATGACCATAACATCGAATGAACGGAAGGGGAACGACCTATGGCTTCATGTCATGGACAAGATGGAATGTTAACAATCAAGTTACTGAGGTAAAACCGTTTGAATGAACATCAAGGAAAGGCATGGAATACGTAATGAATCAAGAGTGGAAATTTAAATTACACAGTGTTTATGGTCAATTATTATTCGACCGTAAATTAACTCAAAGTTTTGAACAAGTAAAAGCGAAT
>Ga0209147_100090_pt1 | contig 176176 bp, 170 predicted proteins | sample AraplaCol_mLB_r2_FD_184278 | JGI IMG/M metagenome (GOLD analysis project Ga0209147, IMG submission 184278) | Arabidopsis root microbial communities from North Carolina, USA - plate scrape CL_Col_mLB_r2 (SPAdes) (version 2) | ecosystem: Host-associated > Plants > Roots > Endosphere | place: USA...
CTTTACAACCCGAAGGCCTTCTTCACACACGCGGCATTGCTGGATCAGGCTTTCGCCCATTGTCCAAAATTCCCCACTGCTGCCTCCCGTAGGAGTCTGGGCCGTGTCTCAGTCCCAGTGTGGCTGATCGTCCTCTCAGACCAGCTACTGATCGTCGCCTTGGTGGGCCTTTACCCCACCAACTAGCTAATCAGACATCGGCCGCTCCTATAGCATGAGGCCTTGCGGTCCCCCACTTTCACCCTCAGGTCGTATGCGGTATTAGCTAATCTTTCGACTAGTTATCCCCCACTACAGGGCACGTTCCGATGTATTACTCACCCGTTCGCCACTCGCCGGCAGGAAAGCAAGCTTTCCCCCGCTGCCGTTCGACTTGCATGTGTAAGGCATGCCGCCAGCGTTCAATCTGAGCCAGGATCAAACTCTTCAGTTCAATCTGCTGTTTTCGCTCTTTACGAGCGGTCGCTCACTCTCAGAATCTGACTTGAACTTTCGTTCAAACCTTACTTCTGTGCGAGCACTTCATTACTTGTTAGCTAGCGGATCGAAATCCGCCGCACCCAGTATTAAGCGCCCACACTTATCGGCTGTTTGCTTGTTAAAGAACTTCGCGATCAACTTTGTTCACCGCGTCGCTGCGTTGTCTGCAGCAGAGAAACGAGATTATGCAGAGCTTTTTCGTCGCTGTCAACAACTCGTCGAAGAATTTTTATCATCAACTCGCCGCCAACTACTCCTGAATTTCCAGCCAATCGCCAACCACTCAATCGACCGCAAACCCGCTCCACCACTACTTCTCCACCGCCTCAACCACCCCGCCGTCGCTTTCGTTTCGGCGCTGTCGTTTGCAGCGAGGGGCGAACTATAGGCGGGTTCTTGGAGGTTGGCAACACCTTTGTCGTGACGGGTTGATGACGAGTTCGTGAAGAATCGCCGCCAGCCCCGTCTGTGCCTAGGATTGCGGCCGCTAAGCACGCGCAAAAAGGGGACAAGGATACCCGAGACTATCACTCGGGTATTCCCGAGATCACTCCGCTACCTCATGCTTATTGGTGCTTGAACGCGGGTGCGCGCTTCTCGACGAAGGCGCGCATGCCCTCTTTCTGGTCTTCCGTGGCGAATGTCGAGTGGAACAGGCGGCGCTCGAGATGTACGCCCTCGCTAAGCGAGGTCTCGTAGGCCGCATTGATCGACTCTTTGATCATCATGACCGTGGGCAGCGAGAAAGCGGCAATGGTTTCTGCGGCGTGGATGGCTTCGTCGAGCAGCTTGTCGGCGGGGATGACGCGCGAGACCAAGCCGGCGCGCTCGGCTTCTTCAGCGCCCATCATGCGGGCGGTCAAACAGAGGTCCATGGCCTTGGCCTTGGAGACTGCGCGCGGCAGGCGCTGCGTGCCGCCTGCGCCGGGCATGGTGCCGAGCTTGATTTCCGGCTGGCCGAACTTGGCGGTGTCGGCGGCGAGGATGATGTCGCACATCATGGCCAGCTCGCAGCCCCCGCCCAGCGCGTAGCCGGCCACCGCGGCAATCACCGGCTTGCGGATGCGGCGGATGGTTTCCCAGTTGCGTGTGATGTATTCGTTCTTATAAACGGTGGCGAAGTCGTAGTCGGCCATGGCGCCGATATCTGCGCCCGCGGCGAACGCCTTTTCGCTGCCGGTGATGACGATGGCGCCGATGTTGGCATCGGCATCGAAGGTGAGCAGCGCGGCGCCAAGCTCATCCATGAGCGCATCGTTGAGGGCATTGAGCGCCTTCGGACGATTGAGCGTAATAAGACCGACGCGGCCGCGCGTTTCGACCAGAATGTTTTCGTAGGACATGGAAGCTCCAGTTGGAATGGATGTAATATTAGCCGACCAACCGGTCGGTTAATCAATGAACCGATGACCGAGGAGGAGACAAGATGACTAGCCCGACCATTCTGCTTGACTGGCATGAACGCGTGGCAACCATCACGCTGAACCGGCCCGATCAGCTCAACAGCTTCACGGCCGGCATGCACCAGGAACTGCGCGACGCGCTGGACAAGGTGGCGCGCCAGCGGGCCCGCGCGCTGATCCTGACCGGTGCGGGGCGCGGCTTCTGCGCGGGGCAGGATCTCTCCGAACTCAATGTCACGCCCGGGCAGATGACCGACCTGGGCCAGCTCATCGACGAGCAATTCAACCCGCTGGTGCGCCGTCTGCGTGCCATGCCCCTGCCGGTGATTGCCGCCGTGAATGGCGTGGCCGCCGGCGCCGGCGCAAACCTCGCGCTGGCGTGCGACATCGTGATGGCCGCCGAGAATGCGTGCTTCCTCCAGGCCTTTGTAAAGATCGGGCTGCTGCCGGATTCGGGCGGAACGTGGTTCCTGCCGCAGCGCATTGGCGTGGCGCGGGCCATGGGGCTGGCGATGTTGGGGGAAAAGCTCGACGCCAAGACGGCGCTCGCCTGGGGCCTGATCTGGGGCGTTTATCACGACGCCAAGATCCTGATGACCGAAGTGAATTGCATGGCCGACCATCTGGCGAAGCAGCCGACCCGGGCGCTGGCCGCCATCAAGCGGGCGATGCATGCGGCGCCTACTCAGTCGCTCGACGCGCAGTTGGATCTGGAACGCGACCTCCAGCGCGAACTCGGCAACTCCCATGATTACGCCGAGGGCGTCGATGCGTTCCTCAACAAGCGCGTGGCGCATTTCACCGGCGAATAGAGGAATCTGCATGACCGAGACCGCCCTCCACGATGCGCAGGCCCTCGCCGAAGCCGCCTGCAAGAGCATGTTTGACGCCGATGCCTGCACTAGCTGGCTCGGTATGCGCGTGGAGGCGGTCGGGCCCGGCTATGCCCGCTTATCCATGACCGTGCGGCCGGAATTCCTGAATGGCCATCGCACGTGTCATGGCGGGCTGATCTTCACGCTGGCGGACTCGGCTTTCGCGTTTGCCTGCAACAGTCACAACCACAACACGGTGGCGGCGGGCTGCAGCGTGGAATTCCTGCGGCCGGCGCACGGCGGCGACGTGCTGGTCGCCGAAGCCATCGAGCAGGTTCTTTCGGGCCGTCACGGCATCTACGACGTGCGCGTGACAAATCAGGCCGGCGAGGTGGTCGCCATGTTTCGCGGCAAGTCCGCACAGATTCGCGGCCACGTCATTCCCGTTTCCGACAGCAGCGAGGTCTAGCCTCGCCATCGTTATAAAGATCCGAGATCGCGCCACCACAAGAGGACGCCGCATGACGGTGTCCCGAGGAGACCCGCATGCGCCCCCGCTCGACCGACCTGCCGCTCGATCCGATCGAGACCGCTAGCCGCGACGCCATCCAGGCGTTGCAGCTTGAACGCTTGAAACACAGCCTAGCGCATGCGTATGAGAACGTGCCAGCGTACCGGGCCAAATTCGACGCGGCGGGCGTGCATCCGTCGGACTTGCGATCGCTTGCCGATCTGGCGAGATTTCCATTCACGACCAAGGCTGATCTGCGCGACAACTATCCGTTCGGCATGTTTGCGGTGCCACAGGATCGGATTGCGCGCATCCATGCGTCGTCGGGCACGACGGGCAAACCCACGGTCGTCGGCTACACGCTGGCGGATATCGATACGTGGGCCGGGTTAGTGGCGCGCTCGATTCGGGCGGCGGGGGCACGGCGCGGCGACAAGGTCCACGTGAGCTACGGCTACGGGCTTTTCACCGGCGGCCTGGGCGCGCATTACGGCGTGGAGCGCGCTGGGCTGACGGCCATCCCGTTCGGCGGGGGGCAGACCGAGCGACAAGTGCAGCTGATCGCCGATTTCCAGCCGCAGATCATCATGGTCACGCCCAGCTACATGCTGGCGATTGCCGACGAGTTCGAACGCCAGGGGATGGACCCGGCCGCGTCGAGCCTGCAGATCGGCATCTTCGGCGCCGAGCCATGGACGCCCGAGATGCGCAGCGCCATCGAAGCACGCATGGGGCTTTCAGCGGTCGATATCTACGGCCTGTCAGAAGTGATGGGCCCAGGTGTGGCCAGCGAATGCGCCGAAACCAAGGATGGCCCGACCATCTGGGAAGACCACTTTTATCCAGAGATCATCGATCCGGACACGGGCGAAGTGCTGCCCGACGGCGAATTCGGCGAACTGGTCTTCACGTCGCTGACCAAGGAAGCGATGCCCGTGGTGCGCTATCGCACGCGCGATCTGACGCGTCTGTTGCCGGGCACGGCGCGTCCGGGCTTCCGGCGCATGGAAAAAATCACCGGCCGCTGCGACGACATGATGATCGTGCGCGGCGTAAACGTGTTCCCATCGCAGATCGAAGAATTGATCCTGAAGCACGCGGCACTCTCGCCGCACTACCAATGCGTGCTCGGCAAGGAAGGGCCGCTGGATACGCTGACGGTGCGGATCGAGGCGGCGCTGGGCGCGTCGGCTGACGCAGCCCGATCTGCCAGCAGCCAACTGGCGCACGACATCAAGTCGTTGATTGGTGTGACAGCCGCGATCGAGACGCTGGCCAGCGGCGGGATCGAGCGCTCAGTCGGCAAGGCGCGCCGCGTGGTGGACTTGCGACGCGGTTAGTCCCTCGTCTTAGCGGGCGGCAACGCCCACGCTGCCACCCTTCGGCACGAGCACCCAAAGGCGGCCCGCCTGCTTCATGCGCCCAGCCAGATCGCCCGCGGCATCGCCATGGCCGAAGTAATAATCAGCACGCACGGCGCCGCGAATGGCTGAGCCTACGTCCTGCGCAAAAACGAGTTTCTGGATGGGATCGGTCGACAGCGGCTTGGTTGTCGACAGAAACACTGGGGAGCCCAGCGGAATGTAAGTCGGGTCCACGGCAATCGAACGCTCGTCCGTGAGTGGCACGCCGAGCTTGCCGATCGGGCCACCCGTGTTGCCAGGCGTCTCTGCAAAGAAAACGTAGCGCGGGTTGATGTTGAGCATCTCCTCGACGCGGCCCGGATTGGCGCGCGCCCACGCCTTGATGCCCTGCATGGTTGCCTGCACCGGTGTGATTTCACCCATGTCGAGCAACCAGCGGGCGAACGAGCGGAACGGCTGATTATTGGTCCCGCCCACACCCAGGCGCATGATGCCGCCCTCTTCCAACTGAACCTGGCCCGAACCCTGGATCTGCAGGAACGCCGCTTCGACCGGGTCGTCCACCCAGACAATCTCTTGGCCCTGGAGCGCCGGACTGCGGATCAATTGCGCGCGGGCCGGCAGCGTCTTGCCGCGCCACGCTGCGGGCATGCGGTACAGCGGCGTCTGATAGGCCCCGTGGCGGGTGCGCGAGCCGCGCAGCAGCGGTTCGTAGTAACCGGTGATGAGGCCACTGTCGGTGCCGTCGTCCTTCACAACCCGATACGGCGTGAAGTTGTCTTCAAAGAAGACGCGCATGGCGATCGGATCGCTGGCATCGACCATCAAACCGGCGGTACACACGCGCGACCATTCGGCGCGGCGCTTCATCGCCTGGCAGTTCGATTGCAGGGCGGGCCAGGCGGAGGCAAGGTCATCGACAGTCCAGCCGGACACATCAGCCCACGTGGCAGGCGCCAGATGCCCGCCGAGCGTGCCGGTGGGCGCCTGCGGCGCTTCGACGCGCGGCGGCGGCCCGCTCGTGCAGGCTGCCAGCATTGCGGTGACCAGGGCTGCGGCCAGAGAACCGAACCGAGCAGCCCATCGGCGGTGCAGAGCGTTGCGAGCCCGAGTCGGTGCGTTCAAGGTTGCTGCTGTCATGCGTGTTCCATCCTGTCCGATGCGGCCGCGGGCTTGGCTACAATGCCTCGCACCCGAGCTTCCCGTCGTCGACCATGAGCGAATTCTTTGAAAACCATCCGATGATGCTGTTCGGCCTGGAGGCCGGCGTGGCGCTGTTCCTGCTGATCTTCATCGTGATCTGGACGATGTCGGGCGCCAAGAAGCACCCGCGCCCCCTGCGCGCGCCGCCCGAACACCCGTCGCGCCACAGCGACGCTGCCAAGCCTTCGGAATCGACCGCCGGCGCCTCGAAAGATTCGCAAGCAGCCAAATCCGACGCGCCCTGATTCCCGATCAGTGCAGCATGCGCGGCATCACCAGCGCAAATTCGGGGATGGGCGCCTCGAAGCGGTGACCGTCTTCGGCCACGCAGAAGTATTCGCCGCGCATCGTGCCCACGGGTGTCTTGATGGTCGCCCAGCTCGTGTATTCGAAGGATTCGCCCGGTGGCAGCAGCGGCTGGTGGCCAACCACGCCCAGGCCGTTCACTTCCTGCACCTGCTCGTCGGCGTCGGTAATCAGCCAGTGGCGGGAAATAAGCTGGCTCGGCACGTCACCGGTGTTGCGGATGGTGATGGTGTAGGCGAAGGCGTAGCTGCCCTGCTCCGGCTCGGATTGCTCCGGCAAATAGCGCGTCCGGACCTGGACGGTGAGTTCGTAGCTCGGCATGTCGATCCACAATCAGAATTGGCGCCCATTGTGCGGCATGGCTGTGGCAGCGGCAAGGCGCGGACAGACGGCCGATCCGGCTAAAATAGCGGCCTCCTTTGCGCATCTGCGCGCCTTATCCGTCTCCCAACATGTCCGCAGCCATCGATCCGTCCGGTTTCCGCATCGCCCCGTCCATCCTGTCCGCCGACTTCGCCCGCCTTGGCGAAGAAGTGCGCCGCGTGCTCGAATCGGGCGCCGACTGGATCCATTTCGACGTGATGGACAACCACTATGTGCCGAACCTGACGGTCGGGCCGCTGGTCTGCGAGGCGATCCGCCCGCACGCGCAAAAGGACGGCAAGCCGGTGCCGATCGACGTGCACCTGATGGTCAGCCCCGTCGACCGCATCATCCCGGACTTTGCCAAAGCCGGCGCTGACCTGATCACGTTTCACCCGGAAGCTTCGGAGCACATCGACCGCTCGCTGGCGCTGATCCGCGACAACGGCTGCAAGGCTGGCCTCGTCTTCAACCCGGCTACGCCGCTGCACTATCTGGATCATGTGATGGATCGCCTGGACATGGTGCTCATCATGTCGGTCAACCCGGGCTTTGGCGGCCAATCGTTCATTCCGGAAGCGCTGAACAAGCTGCGCGCCGTTCGCCAGAAGCTCGACGCATACCAGGACAAGACCGGCCGCAAGATCCTGCTTGAGATCGACGGCGGCGTGAAGGCGGACAACATCGCTGAGATTGCCAAAGCCGGCGCTGACACCTTCGTCGCGGGTTCGGCCGTGTTCGGCAAGCCGGATGCGGACGGCGGCTACCGCGGCACCGTGGGCGCGCTGCGCCAAGCGCTGGCACCCCTGGCATGACGACGGGCGCGCTACCCGGCGGCCCCGTCCGCGCTGTCATCATCGACCTGGACGGGACGATGGTCGACACGGCGGGCGACTTCCACGCCGCCATCAATGCGATGCTGGAAGCGCTTGGCGCCGCGCCGGACATGCCCGCCGAAGAAGTTGTCGGCTACGTCGGTAAAGGCTCTGAAAACCTCGTGCGGCGCGTGCTGGATGCGCGCTTGCCGCCGGCCCAGGCCAACAGCCGCTTTGCGGAGGGGCTGGAGGCGTACCAGCGCGCCTACATCGCCATCAACGGTCAACACGTGAACGTCTATGAGGGCGTGCGCGAGGGGCTGGCTGCATTGCGCGACATGGGCCTCGCTCTCGCTTGCGTGACGAACAAGCCACACGACTTCACGCAGCCGCTTCTAGCGCAGCTCGGTCTGAACACGTACTTCGACCTCGTCTACCCGGGTGACGCCTTCCAATATCGCAAGCCCGATCCGTACCCCATGCTGCGGGTGGCGGAGGCACTTGGCGTGACACCGGCTGAAATCGTGGCCATTGGCGACTCGGAAAACGACGCCCGCGCGGCCCGTGCTGCCGGCATGCGCGTGCTGGCGGTTCCGTATGGCTACAACCACGGCCAGCCTATACAGGGCGCAGGAGCCGATGCTATAGTCGACACACTTTTTGCGGCAGCTGAGCTGATCCGGCCCTTTGCAGAGCCACACAGCATCGTCTCTGCCGCTTCCAACTGACGATCCATGTTCCTGAATCGCAAACGCGTCGACGCTGGTGGTGACCGGGGGGCCTGGCCCTGGCGGCCCTGGCACGCCCTCGTCCGGGCGTAAGCGTTTGCACGGCTGCTGATCGTTCTTCCTCGGTTTTGGCACTCTGGCGCGTCACGAACGCGCCTCCCGAACCACCCTCGCATCTCCTGCCCCAAACGCTGACCGCCCGCCGGTCTTCCGCTGGCCCGCTATCGGCTGCGGACGACCCTTGCGGGATCGCACGGTCGCTTTTACGACGTTCGCGCGTTCCCATCCCTGATGTTCTGCTAACGTTCCGACGGCATCATTGACGCTCTTGCGTTTGCCGTGGAGCGAACGCATGCCGATGGGCGCGCAACCGCCCGCCTGGCGAATCGACCTGACCGCTCATGACCGAACTCGAATTCAAATCGCTGGCCGACCAGGGCTACAACCGTATTCCGCTGATTGCCGAGGCATTGGCCGACCTGGAGACGCCGCTGTCGCTGTATCTGAAGCTGGCGCAATCGCACGACCGCGGCACGCATACGTTCCTGCTGGAATCGGTGGTGGGCGGGGAGCGCTTCGGGCGTTACTCCTTCATTGGCCTGCACGCGCACACGCTGCTGCGCGTCAAGGGCAACCACACCGAGGTGGTGACCGACGGCAAGGTGGTGGAAACGCACGACGGCAATCCGCTGGACTTCATTGCCGCGTTCGAGCGCCGTCAGAAAGTGGCGCTGCGCCCGGGCCTGCCGCGGTTCTGCGGTGGCCTGGCTGGTTATTTCGGCTACGACGCCGTGCGCTTCATCGAGCCCCGCCTGGCTGAAACCGCTCCGCCCGACGATCTGCAACTGCCCGACATCCAGCTCATGCTGTGCGAAGAGCTGGCCGTGATCGACAACCTGTCGGGCAAGCTCTACCTCATCGTCTACGCCGATCCGTCCAAGCCCGAGGCCTATTCACGCGCCAAACAGCGCCTGCGCGCGCTGCGCACGAAGCTGCACCAGCCGGTGGATGTGCCGGTGACGTCGCCGTCGGTGCGCACCGACACCATCCGCGAGTTCGACAAGGCGGACTACATCACCGCCGTGCTCAAGGCCAAGGAATACATCGCCGCCGGCGACATGATGCAGGTGCAGATCGGTCAGCGCCTGGTCAAGCCGTTCCGCGACGCACCGCTTTCGCTGTACCGCGCGCTGCGCTCGCTGAACCCGTCGCCGTACATGTACTTCTACAACTTCGGCGACATGCAGATCGTCGGCGCGTCGCCCGAAATCCTGGTGCGCCAGGAAGAGCGTCGTGTGCCGGCTGCTGAAAACAACGGCAACGGCGCGGACGAGTCCGCCCGCATCGTCACCATCCGCCCGCTGGCAGGCACCCGTCCGCGCGGCAGCACGCCCGAGCGCGATGCCGAACTGGCCACCGAACTGCTCAACGACCCGAAGGAAATCGCCGAGCACGTCATGCTGATCGACCTGGCGCGCAACGACATCGGCCGCATTGCCGAAATCGGCTCCGTCAAGGTGACGGACCAGATGGTCATCGAGAAGTATTCGCACGTGCAGCACATCGTCAGTTCCGTCGAGGGCCGCCTGAAGCCCGGCATGACCAACATGGACGTGCTGCGCGCGACCTTCCCGGCCGGCACGCTCTCGGGTGCGCCCAAGGTGCGGGCGATGGAGATCATCGACGAGCTGGAGCCGGTCAAGCGTGGCATCTACGGCGGCGCCGTCGGTTACCTGTCGTTCTCGGGCGAGATGGACCTGGCCATCGCCATCCGCACCGGCATCATCAAAGACGGCAATCTCTACGTGCAGGCCGCCGCCGGCGTGGTGGCCGATTCGGACCCGGATGCCGAATGGAGGGAAACCGAACACAAGGCGCGCGCCGTGCTGCGTGCCGCCGAGCAAGTGCAAGACGGCCTCGACGCCGATTTCTGAGGTCAAGGAGAACACCATGCTGCTGATGCTCGATAACTACGACTCCTTTACCTACAACATCGTCCAGTACTTCGGCGAACTCGGCCAGGATGTGCACACGGTGCGCAACGACGAGATCACGATCGAAGAGATCGAAAAGCTGAACCCGGAGCGCATCTGCCTGTCTCCCGGCCCGTGCACGCCGACGGAAGCCGGCATCCTGGTTCCGGTGCTCAAGCACTTTGCGGGGCGCGTGCCCATCCTGGGCGTGTGCCTCGGGCACCAGGCGATTGCCGATGCGTTCGGCGGGCGCGTAATCCGCGCGCAGAAGGTGATGCACGGCAAGGTCAGCACCATCGAAAACACCGGCGTGGGCGTGTTCGCCAACCTGCCGCGGCATTTCAAGGTGACGCGCTATCACTCGCTGGCGATCGAGCGCGAAACGCTGCCGGACTGCCTGGAAATCACCGCCTGGACGGAAGACGGTGAAATCATGGGCGTGCGCCACAAGACGCTGCCCGTCGAAGGTGTGCAATTCCACCCGGAATCGATCCTATCGGAACATGGCCACGCGCTGCTTGCCAACTTCCTGAAGGAACGCGTCTGATGCGCGGCGCGTGCGCGGTGGCGCTGGCGATGACGGCAAGCCTGCCGGCGATGGCCGGTACGCTGGAAGCCTGCCGCGCCGCTCAGCCTGAGGCCGGCAACGTCGCCCAATGCGTGCAGACCGCACGCAAGGCGGCGCAAACGGAACTGGCGTCTGCAGAATCGACACGCCGCACCGCGCTCCGCGCCCGTATCGCTGCCAACAAAGGCACGGACCGCGGCGTCGCCATGGCATTCGACCGCACCGTGCGCGCACACCAACTCTACCGGCAGGCCGAATGCGACCTGTCCCGCCGCCTGGCCCGCAATGCGCCCGATGCCGAACTGGCAGAAGCCGCGTGTGAGGCCGATCTCTCGCGTGAGCGCATCGGCGCCTTGCGCGACGCCGCACAGCCGGTCACCCCGGCTGCGGCAACGGCAGCGCCCAACTGAATACGGAACGACCATGTCCATCACTCCGCAAGAAGCGCTCGTCCGCTGTATCGAACATCGGGAAATTTTCCACGACGAAATGCTGCACCTGATGCGGCTCATCATGCGCGGCGAGATGTCGCCCGTCATGGCAGCCGCCCTCACCATGGGGCTGCGCGTCAAAAAAGAGACCATCGGCGAAATCGCGGCCGCTGCCACCGTCATGCGCGAATTCGCCACCAAGGTCGATGTGCCCGCTGAGGTGTCCGATCACTTTGTCGACATCGTCGGCACGGGCGGCGACGGCGCCAACACGTTCAACATCTCCACCGCCTCGATGTTCGTGGCGGCAGCGGCCGGCGCGCGCATCGCCAAGCATGGCGGGCGCGGCGTCAGCTCCAAGTCGGGCAGCGCCGATGTGCTCGAAGCGCTGGGCGTCAACATCATGCTCACGCCCGAGCAGGTGGCCGAATCCATCGAGACGGCAGGCATCGGTTTCATGTTTGCGCCTAATCACCACCCCGCCATGAAGAACGTCGCCCCGATCCGCAAGGAACTGGGCGTGCGAACGATCTTCAACATCCTCGGGCCGCTGACCAACCCGGCCGGCGCGCCGAACATCCTGATGGGCGTGTTCCACCCGGACTTGGTCGGCATTCAGGTGCGTGTGATGCAGCGCCTGGGCGCCAAGCACGCCGTGGTCGTCTACGGCAAGGACGGCATGGACGAGGTCTCGCTGGGTGCCGCCACGCTCGTCGGGGAACTCAAAGACGGCGTGGTGACCGAATACGAAATCCACCCGGAGGACTTCGGCATGCAGATGGTCTCCAACCGCAGCCTGAAAGTGGCCGACGCGGAAGAGTCCAAAGCCATGCTGATCGACGCGCTGGAAAACAAGCCCGGCACCCCGCGCGAAATCGTGTCGCTCAACGCGGGCGCGGCGCTGTACGCAGCCAACATCGCCGGTTCAATCGGCGACGGCATGAAGCTGGCCCGCGAGGCGATCGCCTCCGGCGCAGCGCGTGCCAAGCTCGACGAACTCGTGCGCGTCACCAACCAGTTCAAAGCCTGATATGTCCGACATCCTGCAGAAAATCCTGGCCGTGAAGGCCGAAGAAGTGGCCGCCGCGCGCAAGCACCGCGACCTCGCCAGCGTGCGTGCCGAAGCTGAAGCCAACCGAAACGACAGCGCGCTCGGCCCCCGCGGCTTTGCCAAGGCGATGCGCGAAAAGATCGCCGCCGGCAACGCCGCCGTCATCGCCGAGGTGAAAAAGGCGTCGCCGTCCAAGGGCGTGCTGCGTCCGAACTTCAAGCCCGCCGACATCGCCCGCAGCTATGCGGAGCACGGCGCCGCGTGCCTGTCGGTCCTGACCGACGAGCAGTTCTTCCAGGGCCACGCCGACTACCTGCGCGAGGCGCGCGCCGCCTGCACGCTGCCGGTGCTGCGCAAGGATTTCATGGTCGATCTGTATCAGGTATACGAAGCGCGCTCGTGGGGCGCGGACTGCATCCTGCTGATCGTCGCTGCGCTGGATCAGGGCCTGATGGTCGAACTCGAAGCGTGCGCGCTCGAACTCGGCCTGGACGTGCTGGTGGAAGTGCACGACGGCCATGAGCTGGACCGCGCGCTGCGTCTGCAAACGCCGCTGGTGGGCGTGAACAACCGCAACCTGCGCACGTTTGAGACCTCGCTCGACACCACGCTCGACCTGCTCAAACACATGCCGGACGATCGTATCGTCGTGACGGAATCCGGCATTCTCACGCCGGACGACGTGCGCAAGATGCGCGCCGCTGCGGTCAACGCGTTCCTCGTCGGCGAAGCCTTCATGCGCGCGGAAGACCCGGGTGCCGAACTCGCCCGCCTGTTTGCCTGAGCGCCAGACAATGGCCCGCGAGATTGAGCTGAAGCTGGCCGTATCGGCCGGCGCGCACGACGCCCTGGTCGGATGGCTGGACGCCCATGCGCAGGCGGCCGGCTCGGTGGAATTGGCGAACGTTTATTACGACACGCCCGACCAGGCGCTGGCACGCAATCGCGCCGCGTTGCGCGTGCGCCGTCAGGGCAGTCAATGGCTGCAAACGCTGAAGACCGCAGCAGTGAGTACGTCCGGTTTGAGCGCCCGCCACGAATGGGAGGTGCCGCTGCAGAACGATGTGCTGTCGGTCGATGCCTTCGTCGCCCACAACGCCGCTGAAGCCGCCGATTATGTTCGGCCACACGCAGCTGCGCTTGCGCCGCTGTTCCGCACCAATTTCACGCGCCGCCTGTGGCATGTCGCAGCGGATGGCGGTGAGATCGAGATCGCGCTGGACGCCGGCGCCATCCTAATCCCCGGCACACAAGCGCGCGAGCCGATCGACGAACTGGAACTGGAGTGGAAGCCGGCCGCTGACAGCACGCTCAGCGAAGACGCAATTGCCGAGCGACTGCATGCCTGGACCGAGACGCTGCGCACCGCCGTGACCGGACTCACGCCGCTCGACATCAGCAAGGCGCAACGCGGCTACCAGTTGCGCGCGAAAGCCATCGGGGGCCAGACATGACGCGACGCGCCAATCCAGCGCAGGCCGCGCTCTTCGATGAACCCGCGGTGGACACCCCCGCTGGGAATTTCATCCCGCTGGCGAGGCAATTCGACGCACTGCCCGCCGACTGGAAGGCCGTGCTGACGCCTTGCATTGCGCAGACCAACTGGCCCGAGTTGTGCGCCTTCGTCGATGGCGAGCGCGCGGCGGGCAAGCCGATCTTTCCGACGGATGTCTTCCGTGCGCTGCACCTGACCTCGGTGGACGATGTGCGCGTCGTCATTCTCGGCCAGGACCCGTATCACGGCACGGGCACCGTCGATGGCCGCGAGATTCCGCAGGCGCACGGCTTGGCGTTCTCGGTGCCGGCCGGTGTGCGTGTGCCACCGAGCCTGCGCAACATCTACAAGGAAATCGAAGCGGAATTCGGCTGCAAGCTGCCAGGCTCGTCCGGCAACCTGGAGGGCTGGGCACAGCAAGGCGTGCTGCTGCTGAACACGGTGCTGACCGTCGAGCAAGGCCAAGCCGCGAGCCACGCCAAGCGCGGCTGGGAACGCATTACCGATTGCCTGCTGGAGCAACTGGCGCGCATCGGCCACAAGCGCGTGTTCATGCTGTGGGGCAGCCACGCGCAGGCCAAGCGCGCGCTGCTGTCGGATGGGCATCTGGTGCTGGAGGCGCCGCACCCGTCGCCGCTTTCGGCGCATCGGGGGTTTTTGGGATGCGGGCATTTCAAGACGGCCAACGATTGGCTGGCGGCACAGCACCAACCCACCATCGACTGGCTGAAACCGCAGGCCGCTTGAGCCGCGCGGGCCATGCGGCCCCATCGACGAGCCCCCGAGCGTCGGCTTTGAGTGTCTGGAAGCCGGGTTCGGCGCTCCAGGACTCAACGTTGAATCTCCGAGGCACGACTTCGACTCTCCGAGGCTCGGCTTCGACTCTCTGAGGCACGACCCTTTGGCTCTCCGAGGCCCATCGTCGGCCCTTCGAGACTCAACTCTGGCCCTCTGAGGCTGACCTTTGACGCTCGGATACTGGAAGTCGACTGTCTGTAGCTGGACGTCAGCTCTCTGAGCCCCGTCGTCGAAGGTCCAGGGCTCAGCGCAGTCGCGGTGGAAAATCGCCGCCCGTGCGAAGCCTTTCAGCCACCGGCCGCGCTAGTCCTTCGAAATACGCAGCGCGCGTCCGAGCGCACCACAGCGCAATGCAATCTTGGCCGTGTCGGCCCGCAGCGCCTGCAGGCGCCGCTCCAGCAAGTGCATCGCCGATAGCGAATCCGATTCTGCTGCCGCATCGACCATGCGGGAACGGGCGGATTTATCGGCGAAATCCGCAGCGCCCAACTCTTGCGTATCGCGCGGACGCACGCCCCAACCGCCTTCATGTACGGCTTGGTCGAAACGCTCCTTGGCGCGGGCGAGGCTTTCGAGCGCGGCTTCGGCGGTCTGCTCGACCAGCGCGCGGGTGTCAGCTTCGTCCAGCTCCTGCGCGCGCTGACGCATCAGGATGCGCACCGCCGCCACATGCGCGGCCACCAAGTAGTTCTGGACGATGAAGCGGTTGAGGTTGTCGACGGCGCGGTGGCGGCTCTTGGGCTCGTCCAGCATGCGCGCGAAGGCCGAGATCAGCCCCGTGAGCGATTCCATGAATTGCTTGCGCTGCACGCGATAGGCGAAATCATCCTTGAGCGTGCCGAGCAGCAGCTCGCGCGCGGCCTCAATAAAGCGCCGGTTGGTGCGCAGCACGTCGTCCACCAGCTTGGGCAGGTTGCGATATTCCCACGCGGGCAACACGTAGCTGAAGGCGGTGGCGATGGCCGCGCCGATCAGCGTGTCGACCAGCCGTTCACCAATGGCGCCCTTGCTGCCTGGCAGCAGCAGGTTGATCTGGATAAGCACCTGCACGCACGCCGCAATGGCCGTGTAGCGGTAGCGCACGGTGACGAACGCCGCGCTGGCCGCCGTCGACAGGTACAACACACCCATCAGGATCCACGTCGAATGGGTGAAGCGCAGAATCACCGCCGCGATCACGCAGCCGATGAGTGTGCCAAGCACACGATCGAAATTGCGCTGGCGCGTCATGCTGAACGTCGGCTTGAGGATCACGACAATGGTCAGCAAGACCCAGTAGCCGTGCGACGCATATGGCAGGTGGTCGGCGATCCACAACCCGGCAGCCACCGCCATCGAGATGCGCAACGCAAAGCGCAGCACCGGAGACCGCCAGGTCAGTTCTTCAAGCACCAGACGCAGTTCGTATTTCTGGCGTGTGAGGAACGGCGTCATGTCCGGGCGCAGCAGCACCTGCGACGGCTCGACCTGCGTGTCGGTGGCGGCATGCAACTGCGCCATCAGGCGGATCGCGCCGCGCACCGTGGCCACCGATTCTTCCAGCGCCGCAATGGCTTCGATCGGCACGCCATGGTGGTCGCGTTGGAGTTCGAGCAGCGCTGCCTCAATGGCGGCCATCTCCTTGTCGTACGACATCGGCGTAGGCGATGGCCGATCCCGGCCGACGGCATAGGCGACGCCTTCGATGTCCAGGCGCATGCGCTCGATCAACTCGCGCAGCAGACGCAACACCTCGGCATCGGCCAGCCATTGGCGCAGCACGGTGTAATCGGTGTTGGACGACAGCAGGTACTCGTAGATGTCGAGCATCCGCATGTGGATCTGCACGAGGCGCCCGTCGCTGGCGGTGCGGTTATCGCGGAACACGAAATCGCGCGCCACCTGCTGCTTGTCGGCCACCGAAATCTGCTGACGCACGAGCGCATTGAACTGCTCGTCGAAATCCTTGGATGCGTCGTAAAAGCCGGCTTTGCATTCCACGTACACGGCCAGTTCGTACAGGCATTCGGCCAGCACCTGTTCTTTGATGCGTCGCCGCTGGCCCCACGCCACTGCCATCGCAAAGGCCATGTAGCCGATGGCGCCGAGGAAGAACTGCAACGTGTGCTCTACGGCTTCGCGAAAGGCGAATTCCTCGGTAAAGGTGAGCGTCATGACGAACAGCGCCGCAAACTGCAGCGGCATCGTCTTGTTGCCGTACGCCACCATGAGCCCCGCCAGAAAGCTCACCACCACGATCACGGCCGGCAGGATCGCGTATGGCGTCACCACTGCCACGAGAAACGTGACGGCGGTCGTCAGGAGCACGCACGCCATCATCTCGTTGAACTTGTGCCGCAGCGGGCTGGGCAAATCCATGAGGCTGGTGCAAAGCGCACCGATCGACACCACCATCGCGCCCTGCAAGTCCATCACCAGCAGTGCGAGCAGCGTCAAGCCAATCACGCCCGTGGCAGTACGGATGCCGCGCGAGACGTAATGGCTATAGAGGAAGGTACGTGGATCGTGGACGTAATCCATCGGATCAGGCGGCGCGCGTCAGGCCGACTTGCCGCGCGCCACCTTGCGCGCAGCCGCCCGCTTGCCCAGCCACGCCGAGCGCAGCGGCGAGGGCTCCGTGGCCAGCGCCAGTGTGAACTGCGGCGTCGCATCCGCGGCAAGCGTCACGTTCAGCGTCATCAGTTCGTCGCGGCGGAACACGTGCACCGGCACGGTATCGCCGGCGCGATGGCGCGTGAGCGTCTTGTCGAGCTGGCCGGCCGGCACACGCAGGCCATCCACCGCAACGATCAGATCGTCGGCAGATAACCCGCCGCGCTGCGCGGGGCTGCCATCGAAGACCTGCTGCAGCTTGACGAAGCCATTCTCAGCGGCGGTCTTGACGCCCAGCGCGAGCGCCGCGTCGGCTGCCTTGCGCGTGGCGCTCACGCCCATCGCCTTGAAGAGCGCCGGCAGCGGCGGGTCGTCGCGGCCTTCGCTCAACTGGCGGACCAGCGTGCGCAGGCGCACACCGGTGGTCTCTTCCATCAGGGTGATCAACCCGGCTTCGGTCACGCCGCGCTGCGTGTGGCCGGCGGCGTAGAAATCGCGGCCGTACGTCACCCACAGGGCACGCATCACGTCGTCGAGCGAACGTTCGCCGTGGGTCTGCGTGCGGATCGTCAGGTCCAGTGCCAGCGCCACCAGAGAGCCCTTGGTGTAGTAGCTGACGATGGCATTGGGCGCGTTCTCGTCCTGGCGGTAATACTTCGTCCACGCATCGAACGAGCTTTCGGCCACGCTCTGCTTCAGTCGGCCGCTGCCGCGCAGCACACCATTCCACGTCTTGCCGAGCATCTCCAGATATTGCGCTTCGGAGATCAGGCCCGAGCGCACCAGCATCAGGTCGTCGTAGTAGCTGGTGAACCCTTCAAACAGCCACAGCAGCGGTGTGTGGACCTCGCGGTCGAGTGCGTACGGCACGAAGGTGGCCGGCTTGATGCGCTTGACGTTCCAGGTGTGGAAATACTCATGGCTGACGAGGCCAAGGAAGGTGCGATAGCCCTCGGTGGTCTCGTCGCGGCCGGTCACGGGCAAGTCATTGCGCGCGCACATCAATGCGGTGCTGGCGCGATGCTCGAGGCCGCCGTAGCCGTCGGTGGTGACCATCGTCATGAAGACGTAGCGGCGGTTGCTGTCGAGGAACGGCGCCGTGGCGGTGTGCGGCTCGAACAGGCGGATCTGCGCTTCGCAGATGCGCTTGAAGTCGCGGGCGATGCGTTCCAGATCGAGATTCGGCACCCGGCCGGTAAAGACGGCGTCGTGCTGTGCGCCGCAGGCTTCGAACGACACTAGCTCGAACGTGCCCATCTCGACCGGGTGGTCGATCAGTTCATCGTAATTGGCCGCTTCGTACCAGCCAAAGCCGTAGCGCTTGGCGCCAGCCTTGCCCTGAACGCGGCCGGTCGCTTCGCGCAGCGCGGTGGCCACGCGCCAGCCGCGGTAGGCATCTCCGGCGGGCGGCTGGATGTCGACGAGGCAACGCTGGTCATCCGCGCCTTCCACGCGCAGGAACACCGACGTGCCGTTGAAGAAACCGTGCGTGGCGTCCAGATGCGCGGCGCGCACCGACAAGTCCCACGCATAGACGTCGTAGGAAATCGTCAGCGGTCCGGTGCACGGTGCGGCCCACCACGTGTGCTTGTCGACCTTGGTCAGACGCACCGGCCTGTGGGCGGACGATGCCTCGATCCGCACGATGTTGCGTGCGAACTCTCGGATCATGTAGCTGCCCGGAATCCATGCCGGCAGCGAAAAACGCTGGCCCTGGCTGTCGGGCGCGTCAACCGTGACGGTGACGGTGAAAACGTGCGCCTCGGGCGCGGCGGGGGCGATGGTGTAGCGGATCGGCTTCATGGCGGACATTGTAGCGTTGCCGTCCCACGCTGCCGAAGGCAAATCGTCCGCAAACCCGCCTGCCAGCCTATCGGTTGACGTCGACCACGACGCGCCCGCGCATCTTGCCGGCCATGATGTCGTGTGCGGCGTCGATGGCCCCTGAGAGCGTCACTTCGCGCGTGATGGCGGCCAGGCGATCGGGCAGCAGATCGGCGGCCAGGCGCTGCCACGCGGTCTGGCGCAACGCACGCGGCGCCATCACGCTGTCGATCCCGTGCAGCGTCACGCCGCGCAGGATGAACGGCGCCACCGTGGCCGGAAAATCCATGCCCTGTGCCAGCCCGCACGCCGTGACCACGCCGCCATAGCGCACCTGTGCACAGGCATTGACGAGCGTATGCGAGCCCACCGAATCGACCACTGCCGCCCAGCGTTCTTTCTGCAGCGGCTTGCCCGGGGCGGCAAGCTCGGCACGGTCGATGACATCCTTCGCGCCCAGTGCCTGCAGAAAATCGGCCTCGTTCGTCTTGCCGGTGGACGCCACCACGCGGTAGCCCAGCTTGCCGAGCAGCGCGATGGCGATCGAGCCCACGCCGCCCGACGCGCCGGTCACCAGCACCTCGCCATCGCCGGGTTTCACGCCGGCGCGCTCCAGCGCCAGCACCGACAGCATCGCCGTGTAGCCTGCCGTGCCGATCGCCATGGCCTGCCGGGCGTCGAGCCCTGCCGGCAATGCCACCAGCCAATCGCCGGAAAGCCGCGCCTGCTGGGCAAGGCAACCCCAGTGCGTCTCGCCGACGCCCCAGCCGTTGAGCACGACCGCATCGCCCGTCCGCCAATCCGGGTGCGTAGATTCGAGCACAACGCCCGCACCGTCGATACCGGCCACCATCGGCCATTTGCGCACGACGGGGCCTTTGCCGGTGATGGCAAGGCCGTCCTTGTAATTGATGGTCGACCAGTCCACGCGGATCAGCACGTCGCCAGCGGTCACGTCGTTGGCAAGCGCTTCGGGCGTGGACAACGCCGCGTCGTCGAGGTCAACGATGTGGGCCAGCGACCCGCCATCCTGCTTTTCCAGCATCAGCGCGCGAAACGACATGCCAAGTCTCCGAGGGTGTGGTGAATGCGAGCGCCCAAAGAAAAAGCGCCGGATCGACCGGCGCTTCCTTCGTGCGAATTACGACTTCTTGAGCGCGGCGAACTTGCGCTCCAGCGTGGCCGCGTCGATCAGGCCGGGGGCCCGAGTGCCGTCCGGGAAGATGATGGCCGGCGTGCCAGTCACGTTCAGTTGCTGACCAAGCTTCAGGTTGGCTTCCAGCGGTGTGTCGCAGGTGCCGGCGCCGCCCGGGGCGGTCTTGGCGGTCATCCAGTCACGCCAGGCCTTGGCACGGTCGGCGGAGCACCAGATCTGCTTGGCTTTGGTGTTCGAGTCTTCCGACAGGATCGGGAACAGGAAGGTGTAGACGGTGACGTTGTCGACCTGCGTGAGCATCTGCTCTAGCTTGTGGCAGTACGGGCAGTTCGGATCGGAGAACACGGCGATCTTGCGTGCGCCGTTGCCCTTGACCCACTTCACGGCGCGGTCCAGCGGCAGGTCGGACCACTTCACGCGGTTCAGCTCGGCCAGGCGCTCTTGTGTGAGGTTGGTGGCGGTCTGCGTATCAAGCAGGTCGCCGTTGAGCACGTAGCGGCCAGTGGCATCGCTATAGACGACCTGGCTGCCGAGGTTGATTTCGTACAGGCCAGCCAGCGGCGACTTGGTGACGCTTTTGATCTCCACGTTCGGGCCCAGGGCCTTCTGTACCGTGGCCTTGACCTTGTCCAAAGCGGGCTCGGCGGCACCGGCGCTCAATACATAGCCCGCGCCAATGGCTGCCACTGCCACCGCAGAGGCGATGGCCGCCACCCGAATACGAAACGACATAACGACTCCTGGAACCCCGAAAAACCACAAACCCGCTGAGATTGCCTCAGCCGAGTGCGTGCTTGATCAACAAGCGTTTGATAAATGGCGTCATGCCCACCATGCGCATCCCCGCGTTACGTACTGTGCGGGGCAGCGCGCCCGGCAGGGCGAACAGTTTGTGCAGACCGTCCGTCGCGGCCGTGAGCGAAAGCAGATCTTCGCGGCGGGCACGTTCGTAACGGCGCAGCAACCTCAGATCGCCATGATCGCGCATGGTTTCACGTTCCGCCATCACCCTGCCAATTTCGGACACATCCCGAAGCCCGAGGTTCATGCCCTGCCCGGCCAGCGGATGAATCACATGCGCAGCATCGCCCACCAGCGCCACGCGCGGCGCGACCGCCCGGCTGGCGTGTTGCAGCACGAGCGGGAAGCCCTGCGCCGGCGTGATGTTCGAGAGGCGCCCAAAGCGGGCGGCGATGGCGCCACCCGCGGCGGCTTCCACGGCACGGCACAACGCCTCGGGCGACAGCGCGAGCAGCTCGCGGGCGTGGTCTTCGCTGGCGGACCACACCATCGACACGCGCCGATCGGGCAGCGGCAGCATCGCGAGGATCTCGCCGCGTACCGGGGCTGCATCATCCGGGGCGGCGGCCTGCTCGGCGGATGCACCGAGGAACCATTGCCACGCGGTGTCCTGATGCCAGCGCTCGGCCTGGAAGTTGGCGACCACGCCAAGCTGGCGATACGGCTTTGCTTCGGCCTGGATGCCGGCCTGCTGGCGCACCCAGGAATGCTTGCCGTCGGCGCCGATCACGCATTCCGCGCGGATCGTCTGGCCGTCGGCCAGCGTCAGCTTTACGGCTTCGGCTTCCATTTCGAAGCCGGCGGCGGCGTGCGGGAAGGTCTGCACCGTGTGGGCGAAGCGCAGCGCCGTTTCCAGTGCGCGCTCGACGAGCGACGATTCAGCAATCCACGCCAGTTGCGGCGTGCCGGCTGCGTAGGCGGAAAAATGCAGGTCCGGGTGGGCGTGCTCGCCGCGCGCAGCAGCGTCGTCGCCGAAGATCCGCATGTCGTGCACAGGCTGCACGCGCGTCATGTCGAGCGCCGGCCAGATGCGCAACTGCTCCAACAATGCTTGAGAGCTGGACGAGAACGCGTAGACACGCGCATCCCAGGCGTCTGGCCCGGCCGGTGCGGAGGTTGGAGCAGGTGGTGCGATATGCGCGATGCGCAAGCCGATCTGCGCTAGCCGCAGCGCGCAGGCGCTCCCGACGATGCCGCCGCCCACCACGGCCAGGTGGTAAGGCGCTGCCTCTTTGGGCGCAGCCTTGGAAGAGGAAAACGCGGGTGTATTCATGGTGCGCCGATTATAGCGGCGGGGGATCTTGCAGCCTTGTGGCCGCGCAAATGTGTCACGGCCGACACTTGGCGCCATGACATCCCGGCTCGGTGTTTACGCGCAGCACCGGCCCGGCGAGACGTTCGCATCACCCGGGCCTATTGCAGCGTACAGCGCATATTTGTCGCTTTGAGATGGCGTTTGCGCCGCATATGTGCCAAGCACGTCGCTCACCCACAAACCCGCGATGTGACGCCATTTCCACCTTGGATCGGGCCCTCAAGCCATCCGTCAGGATGGACGATAAAAGCTGGGTAATTCGACGTTTTGACACGCACGACCCGCCGATACAGTGCGGGTCCGATCCACGCATTCCTCATCGCCATGTGGACTTTCTCCGAACGCTCCGCCATATCGCTGATGCTGGCCGCGCTGCTGGCGCTGGCCGGCTGTGCGCAAATGCCTGCCCAGACGCCTGCCCCGGTGGCCCGCACCGCGCCCACGGGCGAAGTCATGACCTTCGCCATCCCGCCCGATGCACTGGGCGCGCATGACCCGCAACTGACCGCCGTGCTGACCAAGGCCGGCGCGTTGGCCGCTGCGCAAAAACGCCCGGCGACGATTCAGGTGGCCGCGCTGGCGCAGGATTTCCGCTACCTGAACCAGGCGCTGTGGAACGGCGTGCCCGCGCAGCGTGCCGGCTACGTCCGCCTGGAAAACCTGACCGTCAGCGCAAGCCAGCCTTACAGCGTGACGATCCGCACGCAGGATTAAGAGGACCGTCATGCGTATGCCCCATTTGCTTTTCGCGCTCACCGTCGGCCTGCTGACCGTACCGGCCGCATCGGCCTTTGCAGCGCCACCCGACGCACCGATGCCGGCGACGGCCGCGGCGCCCGACCGCGTCTATCCGCCCCTGCCCTCGCTGGCGATGCTGCCGCCCGGCGGCGGGGCCGAAACCGAGGCCGTGCCCGCCGTGCACACGCGCGGCGGCAAGCGCAAGGTCGTGACCCCCCAGTGGCGCAAGGCGACCGAGCCGGTGCCGCGCATGGTGGTGTCGGAGGCATCGCACACGTATCTGGCCGGTATCGAGCGTCAGCTTGAAGCGGCCCTGCAGAAGTAATCAGAAACCGCCGGAGCCGTCATGCACCTCGCCCGCCCTCTTCGCTTGACCGGCAGCCGCATTGGCGCGGCGCTTGTGCTGACCGCCTCCAGCTTTGCCGTGCACGCGGCTTCGGGCGATTGCTTCGAGCAGGCCGGCACCTATCAGGGCGTGAATCCGACTGTGCTGCGCGCGATCGTGTGGTTTGAATCGAAGGGCGATGCCGGCGCCATCCACCGCAACGCCGACGGCTCGGTCGACATCGGCCAGGCGCAGATCAACTCGATCCACTTCAGTACGCTGGCCCGCTACGGCGTGCCGCGCCGTGCACTGACCGACGCCTGCGTCAACGTGTTCGTGGCGGCCTGGCTGCTCAAGCAAAAGATGGTGCGCCACGGAAACACCTGGCGGGCCATCGGCGCGTACCACTCGGAAACGCCTGTCCACCGCGACGCCTATGCGCGCAGCATCCAGCGGGTATTGATGTCGTGGGGAGAATTGCGGGCCGACCGCTGAATCGGGTCCGGCCCGGGAACCGCTCTGCCGCTCAGTAGTACGAGACGGCGGCGTACGCCTGGCGTGCGCCAATGGCGCGGCGCTCGCCGCTGACCAGGCGCATCAATTCATCTTGGCGCGGGCAGACCAGCGCACGCACGCGGGCATCGTTGGCCAGAATACGCATCATCAGGTCGCGCTTGCGTTGCACTTCTTCGTGCGACAAGGCCGGGCGCAGACCGTGGCCCAGGCGCTCCATGTGGGCCGCGCATTCGCGCTCAAGCAGGCTCACTTCGTCCCAATCGCCGCGTTCGGCCGCATCCACCATGTCTTCGGACAGGCTCGCGATGGCCTCGTAGCAGGCGAACAAGCCGGCGCTGTCGGAAACCGTATGGATCGGGCGGGCGGCGGTGGCGACGGTCCAGGACATGCTGTGCTCCAGAATCAAACGTGTTGTTTGCGGGATACCAGTGCAATAGGCATGCCCGGGCGGCCCGCCGCCGTCTCCAGCGCGCTCGGAAACGACGCTCAAGCCTTTGCCGGCTTGGCCTAGCAGGATACGGAGGGCATCTGATGGCGGGCGTAGCAGACCCGAAAAACGGCCGCTTCAAGCGAAGTTGTTACGTTTCTGGAACGTAACGCGTAACGGGGCCCGTAACGCCGCCTCCCCCTCGCCCATGCAGCCGGGAAGTGCCTTGTTTGACCGAAGCGCCTTCTAGAATGAGGGCATCGCGCCGCGCCCGTGCGGTCTGTTGCTCGAGCCGGGCATCTCCGGGGGCGCCGATCGCCCATCGCATGAGACCTCACATGGACCAGACGAACGACGGGCACCCCGCCTTGCGCACGGTGCTGCTCACCAGCATCACCATGGTGGCGTTCGCGTCGAACTCGCTGCTGTGCCGGCTGGCGTTGCAGCACGCGGCCATCGACGCGGCGAGCTTTTCCAGCATCCGGCTGGTGTCGGGCGCCGTCGTGCTGGCCGTCCTTGCGCGGGCAAGCGCGGGGCGGGCGGCGCCAGCGCGTGTTGATTGGGCTGCCGCGACGATGTTGTTCCTCTACGTCGCGTTCTTCTCGTTTGCGTATCTGACGTTGAGCGCGGGCACCGGCGCGCTGATTCTGTTTGGCGCCGTGCAGCTCACCATGCTGGCAGCCGGCCTGCGTGCCGGCGAACGGTTCGATGCGCTTGGCTGGGCGGGTTTTGCGCTGGCGGCAGGTGGGCTCGTCTATCTCGTATCACCGGGCGTGACAGCGCCGACGCCGCTGGGTGCCGCGTTAATGACGGTGGCGGGCGTTGCCTGGGGCGTGTATTCGCTGCGCGGGCGCGGGCTCGACAATCCGCTGGCTGCCACTGCCAGCAATTTCTTGCGCGCCGCGCCCATGGCGCTTGCGCTGAGCCTGTTGCTGTATGGCCGCGCACGCGCCAGCCCGGCCGGCATCCTGCTCGCGCTCGCCTCCGGCGCGCTCACTTCAGGCATCGGCTATGTGCTCTGGTACGCCGCGCTCAAAGGGCTGTCGGCGATCCGTGCGGCAGCGGTACAACTGTCGGTGCCACCCATTGCCGCGTTCGGCGCGGTGCTGTTCCTGGCGGAGCCGCTGACCCCGCGCTTGGCGGCCGCCTCCGCCGCCATCCTCGGCGGCATCGCCCTAGTGCTGGCCAGCCGCACACAGCGCAAGCGCGTCGAAGCGGCATCGCAGGGCTAGACCCCATCCGGAGCGGTTACAATCACGCCTTTCCGTGAACGACGCGCACAGCCCGGATTCCACTGTGCTGCCGCCTCCCCCGCGTCACGCAACCCCTTGATTCAGAGCCTTTTTCACCATGAGCCTCCAATGCGGCATCGTCGGTCTGCCGAACGTCGGCAAGTCGACCCTGTTCAATGCCCTGACCAAAGCCGGCATCGCTGCCGAGAACTACCCGTTCTGCACGATCGAGCCCAACGTAGGCGTGGTGGAAGTGCCGGACGTCCGCCTGCAAGCGCTGGCCGACATCGTCAAGCCCGAGCGGGTGCTGCCGGCGGTGGTCGAGTTCGTCGACATTGCGGGCCTGGTGGCGGGCGCGTCCAAGGGTGAAGGCCTGGGCAACCAGTTCCTGGCCAACATCCGCGAGACAGATGCCATCACGCACGTGGTGCGCTGTTTCGAAGATGAAAACGTGATCCACGTCGCCGGCAAGGTCGACCCGATCGCCGACATCGAGGTCATCAACACCGAGCTGGCCCTCGCTGACCTGGCCACGGTTGAAAAGGCACTGCAGCGCTACACCAAGGCCGCCAAGTCGGGCAACGACAAGGAAGCCGCCAAGCTCGTCGCGGTGCTGGAAAAAGCACAGAAGGTGCTGGATGAAGCCAAACCCGTGCGTGGCCTGAACCTGACCGACGACGAGTGGGCAACCATCAAGCCGCTGTGCTTGATTACCGCCAAGCCGACCATGTACGTCGCCAACGTGCGCGAAGACGGCTTCGAGAACAACCCGCACCTGGACGCCGTGCGCAACTACGCTGCGCAGACGAATTCGCCGGTGGTTGCCGTGTGCGCCGCCATCGAAGCCGAAATCGCGGATCTGGACGACGCCGACAAGGCTGAATTCCTGGCCGACATCGGCATGGACGAACCCGGCCTGAACCGCGTGATCCGCGCGGCCTTCAAGCTGCTCGGCCTGCAAACTTACTTCACGGCCGGCGTGAAGGAAGTGCGCGCCTGGACGATCCACATCGGCGACACGGCCCCGCGTGCCGCCGCGGCCATCCACACCGACTTCGAACGTGGCTTCATCCGCGCGCAGACCATTTCGTACGACGATTTCATCCAGTTCAAGGGCGAACAAGGTGCCAAGGAAGCCGGCAAGATGCGCGCCGAAGGCAAGGAATACATCGTTAAGGACGGCGATGTGCTGCACTTCCTGTTCAACGTCTGAGCAGCACAAGCACAACGAAAAAGCCCCGCAGCAATTGCGGGGCTTTTTTCATGGGCGAAGCGAGCTTGCACGCCTGGGCAACGGGGCAGTCCGGCTACCCTTCCAGCCTTGTAACGTTGAAGCGACCCAGCATCACTTTTTTACCTGTGGGAAGGGCCGAGAACGCAGCTTCAGTGCTCCACTGGGCGCATCGCTATGCCGTTTTGGCGTGTCGGGCACGTCGCTTGCGTAGCGCACAGCGGATACGCTGAACCCCGGCAGGCCGCTTCCGCCCGGGGCAGCCCGCCGCACCCGCCCGGCATTCAGCCAAGGCTTCGGGGCGGCGCACTCGCCCAACGCCATGAGTTCGCAATCGCCTCCGCCCTTGTCCGTAGTTGATGACGTCGATGCCTCGCCCGGTATTGGCAGCCACGCTGCCATCCAGTCGCGCGGGGTGTTGCTATGCCTATCCGAACCCGATTTACGCATCCACCAGGTGAGCGAAAACCTGGAGGCTGCGCTGGGTACGCCAGTGGCCACCGCGCTGCAGGCGCCCGTGGACCGTGTGATCGGCACCGCCGGCCGCGAGGTGCTGGAGCGCGCCCTGGGCACACACAGCATCGACGGCCATCCGCTGTATATCGGCACGCTGCAGACGCCGCACGGCCACGCGCTCGACGCGGTGATGCATCGGCACAAGCGCACGCTGATCCTGGAGCTGGAACCCGCGGTGCATGCGGCCGACGGCGCGTTTGCATCGATGTATCCGCTGGTGCGGACGTTCGTTGCCAGCCTGCAAGCCGTCAGCACGGTCGATGCGCTGACGGACCTGGCAGCGCGCGAAGTCCGCCGCCTTACGCACTTCGGCCGCGTCACGATCTATCGCATTGACCGCGATGGCTCCTTGCAGGCACTCGCCGAAGCGCGCGATGAGGCCTATGACACGCTGGTCGGCACGCACCTGTCCGGCGCCGGCATGACGCCCGAACTCCGCAACCTGTATAGCCACAACCCCTTGCGTCTCGTGGCAGACGTCGACGATACGCCGGTGGGTCTGGTGCCGCCGCTGCATCCGTACACCGGGCGCGCGACTGATCTGACGTACGCGGCGCTGCGCGCGGCGTCCGAGGCGCAGCGCCAAACCATGCGCCGCATGGGCGCGAAGGCCTCGCTCACGCTGGCGCTTACAGTGCGAGGCGACCTCTGGGGCCTGATCGCCTGCCACCATGCGACGCCATGCTCTTTGTCGTTTGAAGTGCGCACGGCATGCGAACACCTCGCGCAAATTCTGTCGCTGCAGATCGAAGCGAAGGAAGACCGTGCCGAGATCGCCCACCGGCTGGAACTGAGACGCATCCTGGTGCGCCTGCTGGCCGCAATGGCGGATCGTGACCATTTTCAGGAAGGTCTGATCGAACATCCCGCCGATCTGCTGAGCTTTGCCTCGGCCAGCGGCGCCGCCATCGTGCGCCAGGGCGAGTGTGTGCGCATCGGTGCCGCGCCTGACGAAGACAGCATCCTGCGCCTGACCGAATGGCTGGCCGATGAGCACCCTGGCGATGTCTTCCACACCGACCATCTGGCCGCCGCCTATCCGGACGGCGCCGAACTGCTGCCCCAGGCCAGCGGCGTGCTTGCTGTGCAGGTTTCGCAACTGCATCGCCACTACGTGCTGTGGTTCCGTCCCGAAACCCCGCACACCGTACGGTGGGCGGGCGACATGCCGGACCCGGCCACCGCTCACGATACCGGGCAGATGCTCGCACGCACGCATTATTGGCACGAGCACATCGCACGCACATCGCGCCCGTGGCGTACGAGCGAAGTGGAAACCGCTGCGGAGTTCCGCTACGCCGTGCTCAACATCGTGCTGCGCCGCGCCGAAGAAGCCGCGGAGTTGACCAGCGAGTTGCGCCGCGCCAATCACGAGCTGGAAGCGTTCTCGTATTCCGTTTCGCATGACTTGCGCGCGCCGCTGCGCCACATTGCCGGCTATGCGGAATTGCTCGACGAGATGGAGGGTGAGCACGTCTCGGCGCGCGGGCGGCATTTTCTGCAAACGATCTCGGAGTCGTCGCGCTTTGCGGGCAAGCTCGTCGACGACCTGCTGACCTTCTCGCAGATGGGGCGCGGCGCGCTCCACCTGACCGATGTCGACCTCGCGCAACTCGTACGCGGCATCGTCCGCGACCTGACGATTGACCAAGGGCGTCGCCATATCGAATGGAACATCGCCGCGCTGCCGGTGGTGCGCGCCGACCCGACATTCCTGCAACTGGCGATGCGCAATCTGCTCTCCAACGCCGTCAAATACACGCGTGACCGTGATCCGGCGCGCATCCATATCGACGCCGAACAGACCGACGCCGAAACCATCGTGCGCGTTGCCGACAACGGCGTGGGATTCTCGATGGAATACGTGGCCAAGCTGTTCGGCGTGTTCCAGCGGCTGCATCGCATGGACGAATTCGAGGGGACCGGCATCGGCCTGGCCAATGTGCGGCGCATCATCGATCGCCATGGCGGCCGCACCTGGGCCGAGGGCGAGCTCAATCGCGGCGCAACGTTCTACTTCGCGCTGCCGCGCACGCCCGACCCGCAGGCGGCATCCAGGACGGGCCTGCACACACCCGCGACTCGCGATACCTGATCGTTCTTTCCACGTTCATTGTCACCATGCTTAAACCCATCCTGCTCGTCGAAGACAACCCAAACGACCTCGAGCTGACCCTGCTGGCGCTGGAGCGTAGCCAACTCGCCAACGATGTGGTCGTCACGCGCGATGGCGCCGAGGCACTGGATTACCTGCACGCACGCAACCTTTACGCGCAACGCGTGCCGGGCAACCCGGCTGTGGTGTTGCTCGACTTGAAGCTGCCGAAGGTCGACGGCCTGGAAGTGCTGGCCGAGATTCGCGCCACGCCCGTGCTCAAGAGCCTGCCGGTGGTCATGCTCACCTCGTCGAGAGAAGAAACCGACCTCTTGCGCAGCTACGAGCTGGGCGTCAACGCCTATGTGGTCAAACCGGTGGAATTCCGCGCGTTTGTCGATGCGATTGCCGATCTGGGCGTATTCTGGGCAGTGCTCAACGAACCGCCGCCTGGCTCCACCCGGGCACGCCGTACGTTGCTGCCGGCGAGCTAGCCGCCCCCTCCGGAGCAATCGCCCCCATGCCCAATCTGCAACTGCTGCTGGTCGAAGACAATCCGCTCGACGCAGAACTGACGCGCGCGCGACTGGAAACCGCCAACCTGCAGGCCGACACCACGCTGGTCGACAACGAGACCGACTTCGTCGCCCAGCTCAGCGCACGGACCTTCGATGCCATCCTGGCCGACTACATGCTGCCGCAATTCACGGGGGCGGAGGCGCTGGACATTGCGCGCCGCATGGCGCCGCAAACGCCATTTATCTTCGTATCGGGTGCGCTGGGCGAGGAACATGCGGTGGACATGCTCAAGCGCGGCGCCACCGATTACGTCATCAAGCAGCGCCTGCAGCGCCTGCCCGTGGTGCTGTTGCGCGCGCTGGCCGAAGCCGCCGAACGCCGCCAGCGCATCGCTGCCGAAGCGGCGCTGCGGGAAGCGGAAACGCACTTTCGCCTGCTGATCAACGCGCTCAAGGAGCACGCCGTGCTCTCGCTAGACCCGCAGGGCATCGTGCGCACCTGGAACGCGGCATCGCGCAGCATTCTCGGCTATGCGCGCGAGGACATCCTCGGCAAGTCGGCCGAGATTCTGTATCCGCAGGCTGCGCGCGAGGCCGGTGAATTCCAGCGCAAGCTCGAACGCGCGCGCCGCGAAGGCAGCCTCACCGACGACCGCTGGATGTTGCGCAAGGACGGCACGCCGTTTTACGCATCAAGCGTGGTCACCGCCATCCACAACGAGACCGGGCAACTGGTCGGCTTCTCCAAGATCATCCGCGACTCCACCGAAGAGCGCATCGCGGCCGACGCCCTGCGCCGTGCCAAGGAAGAAGCCGAGACCGCCAACCACGCCAAGGACCACTTCCTGGCCGTGCTCTCGCACGAACTGCGCACGCCGCTCACGCCCATCCTGACCGCCGTGCATCTGCTGGAACTGCGCCAGGATTTGCCGGCGTATGTAGTCGCACAGCTTGAAGTCGTGCGCCGCAATGCCGAGCTGGAAGCGCGCCTGATCGACGACCTGCTCGACATCACCGGCATTGCACGCGGCAAGCTGGCAGTCAGCTTCGCGCTGGTCGACCTGTATCCGTTGCTGGAGAGCACGCTGGAGATGTCGCGCAACGACATGCAGGCCAAGCGGCTGTCGCTCAAGACGCGCTTCGAAGCAGGCCGTAGCCGGCTGTACGCCGACGGCGCGCGCATCCAACAAGTGATCTGGAACCTCGTGCGCAACGCGGTCAAGTTTACGCCCGAAGGCGGCGCCATCGAGGTACGGGTCTGGAACCCGTCGCCCTCTGCCGTTGCCGTGTCCGTGAAGGACAACGGCATCGGCATCGAACCCGAAGCGCTGCCGCGCATCTTCTCGGCGTTCGAACAGGCCGATGCATCGATCACACAGCGTTTTGGCGGGCTCGGCCTGGGCCTGGCGATTGCCTATGCGCTGGTGCAGAAGCATGAAGGCTCGCTGATTGCCGAGAGCGCCGGCCGCCACGAGGGGGCCACGTTCACGCTCACACTGCCCTTGGCCACCGAGATGGTGCAGCCCGAGACACCGCCCTCCCCGCCCTTGCCTCGCGCCCAACCAACGCGCGGCCTGCACGTGCTGCTGGTGGAAGACAACGCCGATACTGCCGAAGCCATGTCGCAAATGCTGGAGATTCTCGGCCACAGCGTCGCCGTGGCCAATAGTGCCCGCACGGCCATGCAAGCCGCTGAGTCTGGCGTGTTCGATCTGCTGATCAGCGATATTGGTCTGCCGGACGGCAGCGGCCTGGACGTGGTGCGCGTGTTTGCGGAGCGGCAAGCCGCACCATCAATCGCGATTACGGGCTATGGCATGGAAGAAGACATCGCCCGCTGCCAGGAGGCGGGCTTTACCGATCACCTGACCAAACCGGTGGACTTCAAGCGGCTGGAAACGCTGATGGCCGGATATCTGGCCGCACGCGATGCGCGCGCCGCCGACGTGGGCGCGGGCTGAAACGCGCCAGAATGCCGCAGGACACTTGATCTAGCGGCGCAGCAGGCCCCAGGCGGCAGGCAGCAGCATGGCGCCCACCACGGCGCTCGTCCACGCCATGATTTGCCCATCGGCATACAGGTGGGCAAACTGGCCGCTGTAGTAACCGAACAACGCGCCGAGCCCGCCCGTCACGAGCGCAGCCAACCAGCCAAAGCGCTTGCCTGCAGGATGCAGCCAGCGCGCCGCCACGCCCACCGCCAGCCCGATCCACAGCGGCCCGATCCACCCCATGCCTGTTCTCCGTATTGCCCTTGAGCGATTCAACTGGACGCGTACCTTAGCGCAGGACGCCGCAGAAGGCCACGGCAGCAAAGCGCGCAGCACGTGACGAATAATCGACATTCAGTCACACATGCCACCAGATTTGACCTGCGTCCTGCTCATCTAGGGGGCGGGCGTTATAATCCAGAGTACTCAAAATTCGTGCCGTCCCCTTTTAACCGGCCGCCCCACATGCAGTTGCTGACGCTCGGAATCAACCACCACACTGCGCCGCTTTCCCTGCGCGAGAAGGTGGCGTTTCCGCTCGAGCAGCTCAAGCCCGCGCTGGGCACGCTGCGCCAGCACCTACCGCACCTCAGAAGCACGGCCGAAGCGGCCATCCTTTCCACTTGCAATCGCACTGAAATCTACTGCGCAACCGACGGCAACCTGCCCGAGCAGACCGCGCACGAGCATGCGATTCGCTGGCTGGCACAGCACCACAACATCGACGCCGGCGAACTCGCGCCCCATGTGTATTCGCTCGGCCAGTCGCTGGCGGTACGTCACGCGTTTCGCGTGGCCAGCGGGCTCGATTCGATGGTGCTGGGTGAAACGCAGATCCTCGGCCAGATGAAAGACGCCGTGCGCACCGCGACCGAGGCGGGCGCCCTGGGCACATACCTGAATCAGCTATTCCAGCGCACCTTTGCAGTGGCCAAGGAAGTGCGCGGCACGACGGAGATCGGCGCGCATTCCGTGTCGATGGCCGCTGCCGCCGTGCGCCTGGCGCAGCGCATCTTCGAATCGATCGCGGATCAGCGCGTATTGTTCATTGGCGCCGGCGAAATGATCGAGCTGTGCGCCACCCACTTCGCCGCGCAGACGCCACGTGAAGTGGTGATCGCCAACCGCACGCTGGAACGCGGCGAGAAACTCGCCGAATCGCTGTCGAACCAGGGCCTGAACGCTCGCGCCGTGCGCCTGGCCGAACTGCCGACCAAGCTCGCCGAGTTCGACATCGTGGTCTCCTGCACCGCCAGCACGCTGCCCATCATCGGCCTGGGTGCCGTGGAGCGCGCCATCAAGCAGCGCCGCCACCGCCCGATGTTCATGGTCGACCTGGCCGTGCCGCGCGACATCGAACCCGAAGTCGCGCGCCTGTCCGACGTATTCCTCTACACCGTGGATGACCTGGGCGCCATCGTGCGCGAGGGCAACGCGCTGCGGCAGGCTGCCGTGGCACAGGCCGAGGCCATTATCGAAACGCGCGTGCTGAACTTCATGCACTGGCTCGACGCGCGCAGCGTGGTGCCCGTCATCCGGGATCTGCACGCGCAGGCCGAAACGCTGCGCCAAGGTGAGCTGGAACGCGCCCAGCGCATGCTCGCGCGCGGCGATGACCCGGCGCAGGTGCTTGAAGCGCTGTCGCAGGCGCTGACCAAGAAATTCCTCCACGGCCCGACGCATGCGCTCAACCACGCGCAGGGCGAAGGCCGCGAACAGCTCATCGACCTGCTGCCGGCGTTGTTCCGCCAGTCCAGCCACTCCGAGCGCTAGCGGCCAGCGCATCGCACGCGCGCTGCCTGTGTTCACTCCGGCACGCAACTTCTGGCGCGGTATCATGCGCCGCCCTCGCTTCCAGCGTTTCCCTCCGCGACTGCCCGAATGAAGCCCAGCATGCTGTCCAAGCTCGACCAATTGGCCGAGCGCATCGTCGAAATCAACGCGCTGCTTGCGCGGGAAGACGCCACCGCCAACCTCGACCAATACCGCAAGCTCACGCGCGAACACGCCGAGCTGGAGCCCGTGGTCGCGCAATTTTCCGCATGGAAGCAGGCCGAGGAAGACATCGCCACCGCACAGGAACTGGCGGCCGATCCGGACATGAAGGCATTTGCCGAAGACGAACTTCGCGCCGCGCGTGAGCGGATGGAGTCTCTCGAAGGCGAGCTGCAGCGCCTGCTGCTGCCCAAAGACCCGAACGACCATCGCAACATTTTCGTGGAAATCCGCGCCGGGACGGGCGGTGATGAATCCGCGCTCTTTGCCGGCGACTTGCTGCGCATGTACACGCGCTACGCCGAACGGCAGCGCTGGCAAGTCGAGATCGTGAGCGAATCGCCGTCGGACCTTGGCGGCTACAAGGAAGTGATCGCGCGGCTGGTGGGCGAAGGTGCGTACTCGCGCCTGAAGTTCGAGTCTGGCGGCCACCGCGTGCAGCGCGTGCCGGCCACCGAGGCCCAGGGGCGCATCCACACGTCGGCCTGCACCGTGGCGGTCATGCCCGAGGCCGACGCGCTGGCCGACATCCAGATCAACCCGGCGGATTTGCGCATCGATACGTTCCGCGCGTCGGGCGCGGGCGGCCAGCACATCAACAAGACGGATTCGGCCGTGCGCATCACGCACCTGCCGACCGGCCTGGTGGTGGAATGCCAGGACGACCGCAGCCAGCACCGCAACAAGGACCGCGCCATGCAAGTCCTGGCCGCGCGTCTGAAGGATCGCCAGGAGCGTGAGGCGCAAGCCAAGGAAGCCAGCGCACGCAAGAGCCTGATCGGCTCGGGCGACCGCTCCGACCGCATCCGCACGTACAACTTCCCGCAAGGCCGCGTGACCGATCACCGCATCAACCTGACGCTGTACAAGATCGACGCGATCATGGACGGCGACATCGATGAACTCGTCGGTGCCTTGGCCGCTGAGCACCAAGCCGAGCAGCTTGCAGCGCTGGGTGAAGACGCCTGAGCGCCCAATCGTTAAAAAAGCGCACCGTCCGTAACATCCGCTTGCGTTTGATACAGCTTTGCGCGATGGCGCGCCGGCCCCGCGTTCCTATAATCGATCTCGATCACGCCGAGTGCATCGCCGGTCGCATCCGGCGCGCACTCACCAACAAGCGCGGCAACATCACGATTAGGAGAATCGCAATGCGTACCCAACTGCTGGCCATCACTGTCGCCACCTCCCTCGCACTCGGTCTGGCCGCCTGCGGCAAGAAAGACGACGCCACCGACCAGGCCGCCAAGAGCGCGATGGAACAATCGAAGGACGCCGCCAAACAGGCGATCGACAATGCCGGCACCGCCGTGAGCAAGGCCGCCGACGCCGCTAAGGTAGAACTCTCGCAAGCGGCCTCGGATGCGCAGGTCTCCGCTTCGGGCGCGCTGGCCCAGGCCAAGGATGCTGCCAAAACCGCGGCCGACAAGACGGCCGACGCCGCCAAGGTTGCAGCCGACAAGACCGCTGACGCCACGAAGGAAGCGGCCAACAAGGTCAAGGACGCGACCAAGCAATAAGCGCTGTTTAACCACAGCGCCCCGCTCGCGGGCCCGCGCCACATCGGCCGGGCCCGTGTTATTTTGTGCGCCCGATCTTCGCTGCTGGTCTGTTGCCGTGTCGTCTTCCGCTGTCATTTCGCCCGAAACCCTGGCTCGCGTGGCCGATGCGCTGACAGCGCTGGCGCATGCCGGCTTGCCTGCCCTGGAAGCACGCATGCTGGTCTCGCACGTGACGGGCCTGTCGCGCGTGCAACTCATCACGCAAGACACCTGCGCCATCGACGTGGCCGCGCGCGCGCGCATCAGCGAACTTGCGGCGCGGCGCCTGGCCGGCGAGCCGATGGCCTATCTGCTCGGCGAACGTGAATTCTTCGGCCGCACGTTCAAGGTGACGCCAGCCGTGCTGATTCCGCGGCCCGATACCGAATTGCTGGTCGAACAGGCGCTGGACCGCCTCGAAGAACGCAATGCGCCAGCCGTGCTCGACATGGGCACGGGCAGCGGCATCATCGCCATCACGATTGCGCTGGCGCGACGCGACGCGCGCGTGTGGGCCACCGATGCCTCCGCCGATGCGCTGGCCGTGGCAATCGACAACGCCAAGGCGCTCGGAGCCACCAATGTCCAGACTGCGCTGGGCGACTGGTATGGCGCGCTGGCCGATGCCGATGCGCCACCACCTGCTTTCGCCCTGATCGCCAGCAACCCGCCCTACATCGCCGCCACCGACGCGCACCTCGACGAGGGAGACCTGCGCTTCGAACCCGCCAGCGCCCTCACCGACCACGATGACGGCCTGCGCCACCTGCGCAGCATCGTCGCAGGCGCGCCTGCGCGGCTTGTCTCCGGCGGCTGGCTGCTGCTCGAACACGGCTACGACCAGGGCGAACCCGTGCGGGCGCTGCTGAACGGCGCCGGCTTCGCCAACGTTTTCACCGCGCAAGACCTCGCCGGCCACGACCGCTGCAGCGGCGGGCAATGGCCGGATCAAAACGCCAGTACGCGTTCCTCGCTAAAATAGACGGGTTTTCCAATGTGGATGGCAACCCGGAAACCCAGCTGCCGCCCCTCACCAAATCGAGTCTCCCCATGAGCACCACGCACGAAAAGATCGACCAGATCGTCAAAGGCCACCCCGTCGTCCTCTTCATGAAGGGCACGGCGCAATTCCCGATGTGCGGCTTTTCGGGCCGCGCTATCCAAATCCTGAAGGCCTGCGGCGTGGACCGGCCGCATACCGTGAACGTGCTGGAAGACGACGAAATCCGCCAGGGCATCAAAGACTACGCCAACTGGCCGACCATTCCGCAGCTCTACATCAAGGGCGAATTCATCGGTGGCTCGGACATCATGATGGAGATGTACCAGAGCGGCGAACTGCAGCCGCTGCTGGCTGCTTGAGCTCCGCTCTCGTTTCAGCGTGACTTCAACCCCGAACGCCGCCGCTCAAACGCCACCTGTGCGCCGCATCATCGTGGCGATCACGGGGGCGTCGGGGGCCATCTACGGTGTGCGGCTGCTGCAGGTTCTGCAGGACCTGCGGGAATCAGCGGGGGTGGAATCGCACCTGCTGATGTCGCCCGCAGGGCTGATGAACGTGCAGCATGAGTTGCACATGGCACGCGAAGAAGTGGAAGCGCTGGCGCACGTCGTGCATAACGTGCGCGATATCGGCGCGACCATTGCCAGCGGCTCGTTTTCGGCGGAAGCGATGGTGGTGGCGCCCTGCTCGATGAAGACGCTGGCGGCCGTCGCACACGGCTTGTCGGACAACCTCATTGCCCGCGCGGCCGACGTCACGCTCAAGGAGCGCCGCCGTCTGATCCTGATGGTGCGCGAAACGCCGTTGAATCTGGCGCATCTGCGCAACATGACGGCCGTCACCGAGATGGGCGGAATCGTGTTCCCGCCCGTACCGGGCTTTTACCAGCGCCCCAAGACGATCGACGACTTGGTCGACCACACAGTCGGCCGCGTGCTGGACCTGCTTGGCTTGCCGCAGACGTTGGCGCCGGGCTGGCCGGGCTTGCGTTCAACGGACTAGGCGCAGATCAGCCAACTGCCGATCAGCGGTGGTGGTAATTGAAGTACACCGACGGTCCACCCCAATATCCGCCGTAATAGGCCGGATAAGCCGGTGCGACATAGACCGGCGCAGGGGCCACGGCCACCGGTGCCGGATACACCGCACACCCCCCAAGCGTCGCGGCCAACAAGGCCAGAGCCACGATTTTCATGATTAGCGTCCTTCGGCCCCGCTAGTGGAGCCATGTGGACGTTATAAGCCGACGCGAGCGGCGTCGGCGTCATGCGGGTGTAAGCGGTGTAACCGAAAACTACGAACATGTGTCCGTAAGTTCACTGCTTAGGCGTCGGCTTGCCTGAAAAGGGCTTGGCCGTTGCGGCGGGCGCTGAAGCCGCCACGCCAGACGCAGCAGCCGGCTTGGGTGCGTTCGGATCGACTTCTGCACGCATCTGGTCCATGACCGCCCCGGCGCGCGGTGCCCAAAGGAATTCCACCGTGCCGTTCTGCGGCTCTTCGGGAATCGCGTACATCGTGATGATGGTCTGATGGCCTGCCCAGCGTGCGCGCAGCGAATCGACCGTCTTGCCAGACTTCAGCTTGAGCGGGGCCTTGCCTTCCTGCGCAGGCTTGCCGTAACGATCGGACAGGGCCTGGAAGACGCGCTGTTCGGTATCCACGCCGCGCGTCGGCACGAACATGCCGGCGATGTTGCCATCTTGGTCAATCAGGAGCACGGCCTGCGGCCCATCCATCAACTCGGGGCGCAATGCCTGCGGCACGCCAAGCGAGCGCGTTCGACCACGCGATTCAAGCGCATCGGAGCAGTATTCGGCGACATCCTTGCCACCATTCGCGCGTACGTCTTCGCACGAAGGCAGCTTGCGCAGCGGCTTGCCGAGCGGGAAGGCATCGAGCAGCACCGCCACGTCGCCGGGATCGCGCACAGCCTTGGCTGGCGCTGCAGACTTGGGAGCCGCCTTGGCTGCGGGTGCTGCAAACGCCACGGGCGCGAGCAACGAGGTCGAAAGGGCAAGCGCGGCAGTTGCCGTGGCGCGTCGCGTCCAGCAGGTCATGCGAACTCCATGGAGGAAAGAGCCGAGAGTGTGCCACGCGGGAATCCCGGCACACGGCAAAGCGGTTCTGACTGCCGGCCGGCGGTATGCGTTCCCCTCAACCGAATGGTTGGCCCACCACAGACCGCCTGATTACACGCCATTTGACGCGGATGTCGGCCCGATGCGGCCAGAAACATTATCAAAATGTTGCCGGTTTTGATCTCGCAAAGGTACGGCGGGTAAAATCTCGGCGGCACAGACGAATGACCGGCAGGACCGAAGCGTCACGTTCCTCGGCCCGCCGCATAGACGCGATCTCATTTTGAACATTCCCTCCGCTGTTTCCTCCCGCACGCCGGGGGCCGCTCGCGCGGCACGCACCCGTTCGGTAGCCAGCTATGCACGGCTGGCCGTTGGCCTGCTGGCGCTGGCTTCGGCGCACGCTGCGCTGGCCTTCGGTTTCAACGATGTGGCCACACGCGCCAAGCAACTGGCCTCCAAACCGTACCAGGCACCCGCCGACACCCTGCCCCGCGAATTGCGCGAGCTGCGCTACGACCAGTACCGCGAAATCCGCTTCAAGTCCGACCAGGCTTACTGGCGCCGCGACAAGCTGCCGTTCGAACTCGGTTTCTTCCACGAGGGTTCGTACTACGACCAGCCCGTGAAGATCAACGAAGTGTCGCCCGCCGGCGTGCGTGAAATCCGCTTCGATCCGCGCCTGTTCGACTACGGCCCGGTCAAGCTCGACCCGAAGCAGTTGCAGAAGCTCGGCTTTGCCGGCTTCCGCGTGCACTACCCGATGAACACGCCCAAGTACAAGGACGAGGTCATCGTGTTTCTGGGCGCGTCGTACTTCCGCGGCATCGGCAAGGGGCAGGTCTACGGCCTGTCCGCGCGCGGGCTGGCCATCGACACTGCGCTCAATTCGGGCGAGGAATTCCCCCGCTTCACCGATTTCTGGATCGAACGGCCGGCCGCCAATGCGAAAGAGCTGACGATCTACGCGTTGCTCAACTCGCGCCGCGCCACGGGTGCCTACCGCTTTGTCATCAAGCCGGGCAGCGACACGGCGGTCGAGGTGAAGGCGCAGCTATACATGCGCGAGAACGTGAGCAAGCTGGCCATCGCGCCGCTCACCAGCATGTTCTTCTTTGGCGAGAACCAACCGGCGCCTGCGCTGGATTTCCGCCCCGAGGTGCACGACTCCGACGGCCTGTCGGTGCTTTCTGGTACGGGTGAATGGATCTGGCGCCCGCTTACGAACCCCAAGCGCCTGCTGGTCAGCTCGTTCGGGACGACCAACCCGGGCGGCTTCGGCCTGATGCAGCGTGACCGCGCGTTCTCCAGCTACCAGGAAATCGGCGACCGCTACGAACTGCGCCCGAGCGCGTGGGTCGAGCCCGTCGGCAAATGGGGCGCGGGCCGCGTGGAGCTTGTGCAGATTCCGACGCCGGACGAGACGAACGACAACGTGGTCGCCTACTGGGTGCCTGAAAACCCGCCCAAGCCGCATCAGCCGTTCAATCTTGAATACCGCCTGCTGTGGCAGAAAGACGCCGACAAGAAGCCGGCGCTGGCATGGGTTACGCAGACGCGCCGCTCGCACGGCTGGACGACCAAGCGCCCGGACGAGCGCAAGCCCGACGATACGATCGCCTTTGTGGTCGACTTCGAAGGCCCCGCGCTGGCAAAGCTTCCGCCCAATGCACCGGTTGAGCCGGTGTTCTCGGCAGATGCCAACGGCAAGATCGAATCGATCTTCGGCCAACCCAACACCGCGACCGGCGGATGGCGCGTGACCGTGCGCCTCAAGCGGGTCGATGACGATAAACCCGTCGAAATGCGCGGCTACCTGCGCAGCGGCGGCACCGGACTCTCTGAGACGTGGAGCTACCTGTTACCTCCGGGCTGAACGTGACGACAGCCCAGACCGGCGGTGCCGCTGGCACTGCCCCCTCCACCAGCCCTGCCACAGCGCAGTCTGTGGCCGACCATTACCTAGAGGCGCTGCCGCTGGCGGCCGAGGCGCGCGCTACGCTGCTGCGCACCGCCGGCATCACAGCGGGCGACGACGATGCAGCAGCGCTCGCGAAGCTGCATCGCGCACTGGCCACGCTCGACCCCGCACAGACGACGTCGCTCGATGCCGACGCGCCGGCTTACGCGTCCGTAGGCTCGCGCCTGGATGCTGCGTATGGCGCCACGCGCGCCGAGGCCGCATCGACGGAGCCCTCCGCCCAACCTGCGCCACCCGTTGAGCACGACAACCAGGGCCGTATCCACCTGGATACCGGCCCCACGCCCGCGCGCCGTTCGATGGTGCCGTGGCCATGGGTGCTCGGCCCGATCTGGCGCATGCGCAAGGCCATCGACCGCTGGATGCATGGCGGCAAGAAGCCGGTGCCGTATGAAGCGCCCGACTCGCCGGACCCGAAAGGCATCTGGCGCTTCGTCGGCGCACGCCGCCGCCTGACGCTGCTCGCGCTGATGATCGCGCAGACCGTCGCCGCCACCTGGGCGATGAGCACGGTGCTGCCGTATCACGGTGCCGACTGGCTCGAAGCCATCATCATCGTCCTGTTTGCGGTGCTGTTCTGCTGGGTATCGGCGGGCTTCTGGACGGCCATCACGGGCTTCCTGCTGCTGGCCTTCCACGGCGACCGCTTCGTCATCTCGCGCCGCGCCACGCCCGACGCCACGATTCCCGACGATGCACGCACGGCCATCGTCATGCCGATCTGCAACGAAGATGTGCAGCGCGTCTTCGCCGGGCTGCGCGCGACGTACGAATCGTTGCAGCGCACGGGACATCTGGAGCACTTCGACTTCTTCGTGCTATCGGACTCCGGCGACCCGGATATCCGCACCGCAGAAGCCGATGCGTGGCTGCATATCTGCCGCGCGCTCGATGGTTTCGGTCGCATCTTCTACCGCTGGCGCCGCCACCGCGTGAAGCGCAAGAGCGGCAACATCGACGATTTTTGCCGGCGCTGGGGCGGCAAATACCGCTACATGATCGTGCTCGACGCCGACAGCGTGATGAGCGGCGATTGCCTGACGCGCCTCGTGCAGTTGATGGAAGGTGCGCCCAGCGCGGGCATCATCCAGACCGCCCCGCGCGCGGCCGGCCGCGACACGCTGTATGCGCGTATCCAGCAGTTCGCCACGCGCGTGTACGGGCCGCTGTTCACCGCCGGCCTGCACTACTGGCAACTCGGCGAATCGCACTACTGGGGCCACAACGCCATCATCCGGCTGGACCCGTTCATCAAACACTGCGCGCTGGCGCCGATTCCGGGCAAAGGTTCGCTCTCGGGCGAGATCATGTCGCACGACTTTGTCGAGGCCGCGCTGATGCGCCGCGCCGGCTGGGCCGTGTGGATCGCCTACGACCTGGACGGCAGCTACGAAGAAATGCCGCCCAACCTGCTCGACGAGCTGGGCCGCGACCGCCGCTGGTGCCACGGCAACCTGATGAACTTCCGTCTGTTTGGTGCGCCGGGCTTCCACCGTGTGCACCGCGCGGTGTTCATCACCGGGGTGATGGCGTATCTGTCGGCGCCGCTGTGGTTCCTGTTCCTGCTCCTGTCGACAGCCCTGCTGGCCAAGCACACGCTGATCGCGCCGGAATACTTCACGCAGCCCCGCCAGCTCTTCCCGATCTGGCCGGAGTGGCATCCGGAAAAAGCCGCAGCGCTATTCTCTGCCACCGCCACCGTGCTGTTCCTGCCCAAGATCCTCAGCGTGCTCGTGCTGTGGGCGCAGGGGCCGAAGCGCTTTGGCGGCGCGATCCACCTGGCGTTGTCGATGGCGATCGAGGCGGCGTTCTCGGTGCTGGCCGCCCCCGTGCGCATGCTGTTCCACACGCGCTTCGTGACGGCCGCGTTCCTCGGCTGGAAGGTGCACTGGAAATCGCCGCCGCGCGAAGACGCGCAAACACATTGGGGCGACGCCGTCCGCCGCCACGGCCTCCACACCGTGATCGGCATTGTCTGGGCTGCGATCGTGTATTGGCTGAACCCGAGCTTCCTCTGGTGGCTTTCGCCAGTCGTGGGCGCGCTGATCGTGTCGATTCCGCTGTCCGTGTTCTCCAGCCGTGTGAGCTTGGGCCGCCGCATGCGGCGCTTGCGCCTCTTCATGATTCCCGAGGAAGTGCGCCCGCCGCGCGAACTCCGCGCCACGCGCAAGCACCTGCGCAATGCGCCGCCGATGCCCGACTTCCGTCAGGCCGTGGTCGACCCCGTCACCAACGCGCTGATGTGCGCGATCGGCACCGCGCGCTTTCCGCACGACCGGCGCCTGATTGCTGTGCGGGAAGCACATGTGCGTCACGCACTGGAAGTCGGCCCCGACAAGCTCACGGGTAAGCAGAAGCTGGTGTTGCTGTCGGACCCGTTCTCGCTGTCGGCGCTGCACCTGGCGGTGTGGTCGTCACCTGAACAGCGTGCGGCCTGGGAGCCTGCACAAGGCTGAACGATTCTGCCCTGCGCCATCCCGCGCCCCACCAGCGTTTTGCCGGTGGGGCGCTTTACTTTCCGTTACATCCGTAGGATTTGCGTATCACCTGAAGCGCCCGGCGGTTCATAGAATGGCTTCACGAACTTGATATACGAAGTCGACGGCACCTCGGCCCCGGCCTCGCAACCGTAAGGAGAAGCATCATGAAACGCACACTGCTCGCATTCGTTCTGGGTGGGGCCGCGCTGTGCGCCTCGACGGCGGCGCTGGCGCATGTGGACGTCGGCGTATCGATCGGCGTGCCCGCGCCGGTATATGTAGCCCCTGCACCTGTCTATGCACCGCCTCCGGTGGTGTATCGCCCTGCCCCGGTCTATGCCCCGGCTCCCGTAGTCTATGGTGGCTACTACCGCGACCGCGACTACTGGCGTGAGCGCGAATGGCGTCGTCACGAATGGCGCGAACGCGAATGGCGCCACGATAACGGCTGGCACCGCGGTTGGGACCGCTAATGCCTGACGTTTAAGGCAACCACAAGCCGCATCGGCACACGGGCCGCTCAAATCGAGCGGCCCGTTGCTTTTGTACGCTCGACTGCCTGCGCAATCCGCAAACCGACCTATGCTGACGTAGCGGCCACTGCAATCCCGCCGCCGGCCGCACAGCACACGGGAGGACGCCATGTCGATCTCCAGCACCCTCGACGGCTGCCTGCGCAGCAAGGGCTGCATGTACGAAGTGATTCGCCATCCGCATACCCACACAAGCACGGAAACCGCCCAATCTGCGCATGTCCCGGGCGACCGTCTGGCCAAGACGCTACTGCTCGAAGACAAGCTTGGCTATGTCGCAGCCGTGTTGCCGTCGACGTATCACCTGCATCTGTCCGAGCTGCAAAAGGAATCAGGCCGCTTCGACCTTACGCTGGCCGATGAATCGGAGTTGCGCGAAGTCTTCCGGGACTGCGATGCAGGGGCCGTTCCGCCCGTGGGCATGGCCTACGGCATGCCGACCTACATCGACAGCAGCCTGATGACCCACGGCGACGTCTACTTCGAAGCTGGCGACCACGAAAACGTCGTGCACATGGACATGGATCAGTTCATGGCCTTGATGCGCGACGCCAAGCCCGCCCACTTCGCGTATCGCATGCAGGGCATCCTCTTCTGAGGAGGTCGACATGGCCGACGATGTCGTCATCACGGTCCGCAACAACGGGCCGTGTCACATCAAGGGAAGCTTCCGGATCGTCACCCAGGGCGGACGCGAATTGCCGGTGGAGGAAGGGCAGGCGTGGCTGTGCCGCTGCGGGCACTCGCTGAACAAGCCGTTCTGTGATGGCTCGCACAAACGCGTCGAGTTTGACAGCAACCTCGACGCGCCTGCGCCGGTTGAGGCAGACCGGTCACCGTAAGCGGGAACGCGGGCCGAAAGACCCGCGCGTCCTCGCTTAACGTGTAACGGGCTTGTAGCGGATACGCTTGGGCTTCGCGCCTTCTTCGCCCAGACGCTTCTTCTTGTCGGCTTCGTATTCCTGGTAGTTGCCCGGGAAGAATTCGACGTGCGAATCGCCTTCGAAGGCAATGATGTGCGTGGCGATACGATCGAGGAACCAGCGATCGTGCGAAATCACCATCACGCAGCCGGCGAACTCAAGCAACGCGTCTTCCAGCGCACGCAGCGTTTCCACATCAAGGTCGTTCGACGGTTCATCCAGCAGCAGCACGTTGCCGCCCGAGATGAGCGTCTTGGCCAGATGCAGGCGCCCACGCTCGCCGCCCGACAGCGTGCCGACGTGCTTCTGCTGATCGCCGCCCTTGAAGTTGAAGCGGCCGATGTAGGCGCGCGAGGGCGTCTCATACCGGCCCACCGTGAGGATGTCGGAGCCGTTCGAAATCTCTTCGAAGACGGTCTTGTCTGCGGACAGCGCATCGCGGCTCTGGTCAACGTAAGCCAGCTTGACCGTCGGACCGATCTTGATGGTGCCCGAGTCCGGCTGCTCCTTGCCCGTGATCATGCGGAACAGCGTCGACTTACCAGCGCCGTTCGGGCCAATGATGCCGACGATCGCGCCCGGCGGAATCGTGAAGCTCAGGTTGTCGATCAGCAAGCGATCGCCATAGCTCTTGCTGACGTTGGTGAATTCGATCACTTCATTGCCCAGACGCTCGCCCGCCGGAATGAAGATTTCCTGCGTTTCGTTGCGCTTCTGGTATTCCTGGCTGTTCAGCTCGTCAAAGCGAGCCAAACGCGCCTTCGACTTGGCCTGACGGCCCTTCGGGTTCTGGCGCACCCACTCCAGCTCTTTCTTCAGCGCCTTCTGGCGGGCCGATTCGCTCGACTCTTCCTGCTTCAGGCGCGTCTCTTTCTGATCGAGCCACGAGCTGTAATTGCCCTTCCAGGGGATACCGTGGCCGCGGTCGAGTTCGAGAATCCACTCGGCGGCGTTATCGAGGAAGTAGCGGTCGTGAGTGACTGCCACCACGGTGCCCGGGAAGCGCGTGAGGAACTGTTCAAGCCAGTCCACCGATTCAGCATCCAAGTGGTTGGTCGGCTCGTCGAGCAGCAGCATATCGGGGCGTGAGAGCAGCAGCTTGCATAGCGCGACACGACGCTTTTCACCGCCCGAGAGGTGCTCGATCTTGGCGTCCCACGGCGGCAGGCGCAGTGCATCGGCGGCAATTTCCAGCTGCAGCTCGACGTTGTCGCCGGCACCAGCGGCGATGATGGCTTCCAGGCGCGCCTGCTCTTCGGCCAGCTTGTCGAAGTCGGCGCCTTCCTCGGCATACGCTGCGTAGATCGCTTCGAGCTGCTTTTGCGCATCCATCACTTCGCCCAGGCCGCTCTCGACCTCTTCACGCACGGTCTTGGCGGGATCGAGTTGCGGCTCCTGCGGCAAGTAACCGATGTTCAGGTTGGGCATCGGCGTGGCTTCGCCTTCGATGTCCTTGTCGAGGCCGGCCATGATCTTGAGCACGGTCGACTTGCCGGAGCCGTTCAGGCCCAGCACGCCGATCTTGGCGCCCGGGAAGAACGACAGTGAGATGTCCTTGAGGATCTGACGCTTGGGCGGAACGATCTTGCCCACGCGGTTCATGGTGAAAACGTACTGTGACATGGCGGAATTGCGGGGGGAAACGCAGAAATGGGGAACCCGGCGAGTTTAACAAAGCCGCGGCATGGCAAACCCAAGGCTCAAGGCCGCACAAGCAAAAGAAAAAGGCGCCCACCAGGGGCGCCCTTCCGATGCAGCGGAGGCCAGGCCTCGTTACATCGTCATCATGTTGGCGTTCATGTTATGCATGACCCACAGCGAGCCGACAACGACGATCGCCAGGATCAGCAGCGTGAAGAGGAAAGCCATCACGTTCCAGCGCTGGGCGGACGAGCCGTCCAAGTGCAGGAAATAGATCAGATGCACGACGATCTGCACGACCGCCAGAGCCATCACCGTCACCAGCACCGTCTGATGCGAGTAGCCGCCGTCCATCACCATCTTGAATGGGATGGCCGTCAGGATCACCGCCAGCACGAAGCCGATCAGGTAGCCCTTGACGGTGGCATGACCGGCGCCGCCCGCTGCATGACCGTGGGCATCATCGTGGGCAATGCCCGTCGAAACGTTGGTCTGTTCCATTTACATCGCTCCCAGCAGATACACGACGGTAAACACGCCGATCCACACCACGTCCAAGAAGTGCCAGAACAGGCTCAGGCACGACAGGCGGGTCGATTGCGTCGGGGTCAGGCCTTTGCGGCTGATCTGCCACATCAGGACGATGATCCACAGCATGCCGCTCGCCACGTGCAGGCCGTGCGTGCCGACCAGCAGGAAGAACGACGACAGGAATGCGCTGCGGCTCGGCCCCGCACCTTCTGCGATCAGGTGGTGGAACTCGTTGATTTCCATGCCGACGAACGCGGCGCCCAGCAGCAGGGTGATGCCGAGCCACAGCATCACTTGATCCTTGCGGCCGTTCTGCAGGCTGATCATCACCATGCCGTAGGTGATGGACGACACCAGCAGAATGCCGGTTTCGATCGCCACGTACGACAGATCAAAAAGCTCCTTGCCCGTCGGGCCGCCGGCCGTCGCACCGCGCAGGACGCAGAACGTGGCAAACAGCGACGCGAAGATGATCAAGTCGCTCATCAGGTACACCCAGAAGCCGAAGACCTTGGTGTCTGCAGCATCGTGGTGGTGCGCATGGTCATGCGCATGGTCGTGGCCGTGCGCGTGACCGTGCGCGGCGTGACCGTCTAGAACATTGGAAGCCATGGTTTAAGCCTGCGAACCGATACGTTGGAAGTAGGCCGACTCGGTCTCGTGAACCTCATGAGCGGGCACGTAGTAATCGATGTCGTCGTTGTTGCTGCGAAGGATGAAGCTGCCGATCATGCCGACCAGACCCAGCACGGCCATCCACCAGATGTGCCAGATCAGCGCGAAGCCCATCACGATCGAGAACATGCCGATGAAGAAGCCGGCGCCGGTGTTCTTCGGCATGTGGATCTTTTCGTAGCTCGGTGCGACCTGCGTCAGCACTTCACCGCGCGCCTTCATGTCTGCAAAGGCGTCGATGTCACGGATGACCGGCACGCGCGCGAAGTTGTAGTGCGCCGGCGGGGACGACGTCGCCCACTCCAGCGTACGGCCACCCCAGGGGTCGCCCGTCAGATCAGCCAGCGCATGACGGTTGCGGATGCTCACGAAGATCTGGATGAGCTGCGAAGCGATACCGCAGGCGATGATCGCGGCGCCGATCACGGCGACGATCAGCCACGGTTGCCATGCCGGATTGTCGGTATGGTTCAGACGGCGCGTCATGCCCATGAAGCCCAGCACGTACAGCGGCATGAACGCGGTGTAGAAACCCACGAACCAGCACCAGAAGGCGCGCTTGCCCCACTTCTCGTCCAGCTTGAAGCCGAAGGCCTTCGGGAACCAGTACGTGATACCAGCCAAGTAACCGAACACCACGCCACCGATGATGGTGTTGTGGAAGTGCGCGATCAGGAACAGACTGTTGTGCAGCAGGAAGTCGGCGCCCGGCACAGCCAGCAGCACGCCGGTCATGCCGCCGATCACGAAGGTGATCATGAAGCCGATCGTCCACAGCATCATCGAGTTCAGCTCGACGCGGCCGCGGTACATCGTGAACAGCCAGTTGAAGATCTTCACGCCCGTCGGGATCGAGATGATCATCGTCGCGATACCGAAGAACGCGTTGACGTTCGCACCCGAGCCCATGGTGAAGAAGTGGTGCAGCCACACCAGGAACGACAGCACGGTGATGCCGGCGGTCGCCCACACCATCGACGTGTAGCCGAAGAGCTTCTTGCGCGAGAACGTCGAGACGATTTCCGAGAACATGCCGAAGGCCGGCAGGATCAGGATGTACACCTCGGGGTGGCCCCAGATCCAGATCAGGTTCACGTACAGCATGGCATTACCGCCGCCATCGTTCGTGAAGAAGTGCATGTCTAGGTAGCGGTCAGCACCCAGCAGCGCCAGCGCCACGGTCAGCACCGGGAAGGCGGCCACGATCAGGATGTTGGCGCACAGGGCGGTCCACGTGAAGATCGGCATGCGCATCAGCGTCATGCCCGGCGCACGCATCTTGAAGATGGTCGCGACGAAGTTCACGCCGGTCAGCAATGTCCCGAGGCCCGATATCTGCAACGCCCAGATGTAGTAATCGACCCCCACGCCCGGGCTGTATGCCAGCTCCGACAGCGGCGGGTACGCCAGCCAGCCGGTGCGGGCGAATTCACCCACGCCCAGCGACACGTTGATCAGCACCACACCCGCAGCAGCCAGCCAGAACGACAACGTGTTCAGGAACGGGAATGCCACGTCGCGCGCGCCAATCTGCAGCGGCACGATCAGGTTGATCAGACCCGTCATCAGCGGCATGGCCATGAAGAAAATCATGATCACGCCGTGCGCGGTGAAGATCTGGTCGTAGTGCTCAGGCGGCAGATAGCCGGCGCCGCCGCCCGAGGCGACCGCCAGTTGCGAGCGCATCATGATGGCATCGGCAAAGCCGCGCAGAAGCATCACGATGGCCAGAATGCAGTACATCACGCCGATCTTCTTGTGATCGACCGAGGTGATCCACTCATTCCAGAGGTAGGACCACTTCTTGAGATAGGTGATCAGGCCGAACACGCCTGCGCCACCCAACAGAATGGCCGACACCGTCACGACCACGATGGGCTCGTGCAGTGGAATGGCCTCCAGACTCAACTTGCCAAACATCGTCAACTCCTAGGAATTCTTGGCCGCGCTCTTGGGAGCAGGCAGGGCGGACTGCACCGGCAGCGGACGCGTTGCGGCCTCAGCCGTGGCTGTCGTGCAGTTGGCGCCTTCAAGCGCCTCGTCGAGCGTCAGGACCTTCTCCCCTTCGCCCATCTTGTCCATGTATTTGTGCAGGATGCTGTGATACAGCGTCGGGTCGACGGATGCGTACGCTGCCGGCGGCACCTTCTCACTCGGCTTGGACAGCTCGGCGTAGCCTTCCTTGGTCAGGTTCTGCGACGACTCGCGAACTTGCTTGACCCAGGCGTCGAACTCTTCGTTCGTCATGGCCGTGGCCTTGAACTTCATTCCCGTGAAGCCCGAGCCGCTGTAGTTCGACGACATGCCGTCAAACACACCGGTCTCGTTGGCGATCAGGTGCAGCTTGGTCTGCATGCCCGCCATGGCGTACACCTGGCTGCCGAGCTGCGGGATGAAGAACGCGTTCATCACCGTATCGGACGTGATCTTGAAGTTGATCGGGGTGTTGGCCGGGAACGCCAGCTGATTGACCGTCGCGATCTTCAGTTCCGGATAGATGAACAGCCACTTCCAGTCGAGCGAAACGGCCTCGACCGTGATGGGCTTCACATCCGATTCGATCGGCTTGTACGGGTCGAGCGCGTGCGTGGACTTGTAGGTGATCACGCCCAGCACGATGATGATCAGGCAGGGGATCAACCACACCACAGCCTCGATGGCGTTGGAGTGCGACCAGTCCGGCTCGTAGCGAGCCTTGGTGTTGGACGCGCGGTACTTCCACGCGAACACCAGCGTCAGCACGATCACGGGAATGACGACCAGCAGCATCAAACCGGTCGCCACCAGGATCAGCGTCTTTTCTTCAGCCGCAATCATCCCCTTCGGGTCCAGGACCGTCAGGTTGCAACCCGCCAGCAGGAGCGGGAGGCTTGCGGCGAGGAGCCGCTTCATATGTGGAACGAGTGTGTTCTTCATGTCTTGCACAATTGCGCCGGCGATGCTTCCGGACATCACGGGAGCCCAGCAGCCCAGACAGCGGCCACAGGCGGAAAAACGCGGGAAATGAGAAAAGACCGAACTACCGGCACCCCGAATACGCCTGGGTGCAGCAGCGGATCTTCGATCACATCGGGCGCCGGTCAGGGAGAAGCTGAACCCAACGCCCTCAGTTGGCGAGGCGGGCTTCGCTCATGCCAGGCATGGGCGAGGCCGAGCGCCGCCGCGTCGCACAAAGCGGCGGACGACAGATCGGGGGCGTAAAAGGTCGGAGCAGGCACTACGTCATGCGCCCGTTGGGGGAGCGCGGTTGGGAGTGGAATGCGGGCGCGATCTTACCGCCAGACGGCGCTTCGGATCGCGCTATCTGCTCAGGCAAATAGAAAGCGACGTCGATTGACAAGTGATGTCCTCGCCGTACGGCTAGGGTTTACGTGGCTTTGCGGGTAAGCAAATCGAAAGTGCATGTTGTTGCACTGCGACAATCAGCCACAGTGGTGCGCAGCCGACGTTGTCTCCAAATGTGCGCTCTAGGGTGGAATTGAGGCGAGCCACCGAGGTGGCCCGCTTCTGGTTTCCTTACGGCGTCATTGGGTCAACAGCCCGGCAATCCGCACCAGCACCAGCCCCGCCGCCCCCACGAGATAACCGCGCAGCACAAACATCCACGTGCGCTTGAGAGGTGTCCAGCGTGCGGGCGTGAGCTGCTCGAGCGGCGGCATCGTCCAGTGATCGCGGTCCAGCACGCTCACACGCTGCGGATGATGCGGCCGACGGGCGCGTCGCTCGATACGCCACAACACTAGCGACATCACCACCGCGATCAAGGTGCCGCCAATCAGGATGGCGCCAATCTCGAATTCGCCAATGCCCGGGAACAGCACGGCGGCAGTGAGGATGACCGATAACATCACCAGCACCGCCACCACACCACCGGTGAAGATGTTCATCGCGCGGCCGTTCGTCCACGGGCCGAGCACCGCCTTGTCGTTGCACAACAGCAGCAGGAACACCGTGGCGCTAGGCAGCAGCACCCCGGCCAGCGATTGCACGGCGTTGGTCAGCAAACCGAGCGGCACGCCTGGCGTCAACACGAGCCCGGCAGCCAGCAACGTCAGTCCAAAGTACACGGCATAGAAGCCCTTGGCCTCCGTCGGCTTGCGATGCAGCGAATGGCGCACGGCAAACACATCGCCAATCGCATACGCGGTCGACAGCGACACTGCGCACGCGCCGATGATGCTGGCATCCAGCAGCGCAATCGCAAACAGCACACCGGCCCAGCGGCCAGAGTGGCGCTCCAGACCGTGCGCCGTGCCGAGCGCGTCGGTGTAGTTGCCGAACTCCGGCGTGCCGTGAAACGCCTGGGCGCTGAAGGCGATCATCGCCACCGCGCCGGCGATCACGAGGACGATGCCGAGCCACAAATCTGCGCGTTCATAGCGGATGAAACGCGCGGTGATGCGCTTGTCGATCACGTAGCTCTGCTGGAAGAACAACTGCCACGGTGCCACCGTCGTCCCCACGATGGCGATGATCAGCAGCATCACCTCGGCCAGCGGCGCCCCCGCCGGCAGTGCGGGAACGAAGAAGTCGCGCGCCACCTGCCCCATCGGCGGATGCACCATCAAAAACACGGGGATCAGCGTGAGACTGCCGGCCACGAGCACCAGCGCAAAGCGCTCGAAGCGGCGGAAGTCGCCGGTGGATGCCGCCAGCATCACCAATGCCGCCGCCGCGCACACGCCCCAATGTCGCGGGATGCCGAGGTACTCGAGCGCCAAGCTGATGCCGATGAACTCCGTCACGAGCGTCAGCGCGTTCACCAGGAACAGATCGATGACGGAGAAGCTGCCCCAGAACTTGCCGAAACGCGCAAAGATCAAGCGCGCATGGCCAACGCGCGTGACGGCGCCCAGGCGCAGGACCATCTCCTGGTTCACATACAGCACCGGAATGAGCAGTAATAGCGTCCACAGCAGCGTGGTGCCGTAGTTCTGCCCGGCCTGCGTGTATGTGCCGAAGGCGCCGGCGTCGTTGTCGCCGACCATCACAATCAGGCCCGGCCCGAGGACGGCGAGCAGCGTGCGAAAGCGCGCGCGCCAGCTGTTGCGCTCACCCGTATCGTGGTGAGCGATGGTGCCGAGCGCGCCGCGAATATCGCCCACGTGGGCATCGTCGAGCGCGGCATGACGTGGTGGTGCGTCGATGCCCGAAGCGAATTGGGTCATGTCGACCTCCGTTTGTTTGGTGTTGTTGGATGAGCTGCCTTGCGCTACCAATACGTGCGCGAGAGCCGGATCGCCGCCGCCGCATAGCCGTGGTTGGACGGAGATTGGCCGCCGTCACCGGCACGCCGGTTGGACGGGGTCGATGCGGCGTCGGCACGCTGGGGCGCACCGGCCCGGGCCTGCACGAACGGCGAGCTGAACGGCAGTGCGATCGCCGAGAAACGGCGGGCGGGAATCATGAATTTGCGCATGACACACTCCTCGCCGCGTGCGCATACGCACGGCACGCGGCCATCGCCGCCGGCATTGCACACGCGCGGCGGCATAGTCGAAACAATCAAGGAGCGATGCAGACACCGCTGCCTTGCCAGGGCGGCAAGTCAGCAGCAGGGAACAACCATGCGGCGGACTCGCCTAGTGGGAAAAAGACGTTTGGTAAGGTCGACTCGGACTGACCATATGGGTCCTCCTACGGTTAGAACTCGGCGTGAACACGCACGCCCACGAACTTGGCCGGACCGCGATCGCGGTTGTAGCCCGGATTCTGAATGAGCTGGAAATCCGGGCTGATCGCCAGGGCCTTGGTTACCTGCAAGCTGTAGAACACTTCCAGCACGCGCTCGGGGCCATAGTTCAAGCCGCCATCGCCAAGGAACGCGCCGCTACCGCCCGCGGCCAGATAGGCGCGGTGATCCGGCCCAAGCATGTTCACCGCAACAGCCATCCCCAGCACATCGTTCGCGCGGCGCCACGCTGTGCCCTTCAGCAACCCGCCAAACGAAACGCTGCGGCCAACTTCGGTGAAGGCGTACGTTTCGGTCTTGTCGTCCGACCAATTCAGGCGTGCGAACAGGCCGAGGTTATCGCCGGCTTTCTGTTCGAACGAGATGCCAGCGCCCAGCTTTGCGTGCGCCTTGCGCACCTGCCCGACGTCGGGCGCCGCGCCAATGGCCGCGCCCAGCGCCATCGCATCGTCAAACCGGCCCATGCGCGCTTGGTTGCGCCAACCGAGCAACCGCGCCGTGCCTTCCTGGCCGAACAGCGTATAGCGCTTCTCCAGCTCGAGGATGTCGCCGTAGTGCTTGAGGAATCGCGTGTCGAGCGGCAAACCGTTCGATTGCTCCGGCTGCAGGAAACGGCCTGCGCGCACGGCCCAACCGTTCTCGCTGTCGATGTATTCAAACGCCACGCCCCAGTTGTAGCCGCGCGCGTCGGCGGGATAGTCGAACGACGGGTGCGCCATGAACGACCAGTTCATGAACTGGGTGCGCGGGTCTTGCGCATACGACACCGCATCGAAGACATCAGGCACCGCGAAGTTGCCGGCAGTCAGCACCACCCTGCGCTTGTCGACGACGTTGGCGAACTGGTTGAAATCGGCGTCGACTTGTTCCGTGTCGCCGCCCAGGCCCCACGTCTGGCGCAGGAAGGCGCGAGCACGGTAGAGCGTTGGATTCGTCCCGGCGGTCTTGGCCAGCTCGCCGTTGGGCAAGCCGCCAAGGCCATGCAGTTCTGAGAACGCGACGCCCTGCGCGACCTCGGGGTTGAAGTGGAACTCGGCTCCTTTCCACAAGCGCATGCCAAGGTCGAGCGTGGCCGTGAAGGAATAACTCTTTGCGCGCGCGGCACCGAGGCTGTTGTCGCCGCTATACGCTGCATCGAATGCAGGTTTGCGTTGCCACACATAGGTGGTCTGGCCATGGAAGCCGAAGCGGTCATCCAGTTCGCCGCTGGCGATGCGTGGGACGTCATCCGCTGAAGCGGGTACACCTGCAGCATGCGCCATCGACATCACCGACACAATGGCCGCCACGCCCATCAGCACACGAACCCAAACCAGCGGACGCACCGCCACCCAAGCGTACTGCAGCATCGAAAGAAACAGCATGAGACCTCCCCCGCCCGTTTCTCTGACAGGCGTAGGCGAACGCCGGCCACGCCGCATCATGGCGTGCGCAAACGCACGCAGCTACGCGGCTGTGCCGGCTACAACAATCGAATTCAGGAAGTGACTTGCGCAGAGAACCTACGCAAGCGCCACCACCCGCCGTGCAATACGGCTAGGCAGTGGTGAGGCGCGAAGACGGTGCGCCGAGACTGTCTAGCCGTTCAATGTGCGATCGAGGATTGACTAGAACAACTGTCCATGGAGATGCACTCCGTAGCTATGACGGGGCGCAGAGTAACAAAGTCTCGTTGACGGCGGCAAGCGTTTTCTTGGAGGTGTCGCGAAGCCCATTGCGCGACGGCAACAACCCGATGAGAGATGCCTCGCAAGGCGGTATCGGTACACTGCCGTCACGATCGAGCGCATCACGTGAGGGCGCTCGCCACAGCGATATCAGACGGAGGTTGTATGACGCGCTTAGCAACGCTGCTCACCACGATTGCAGCAATAGCAGGCATGGCCGGCTGCTCGACGGCAGGCTCAGAACAGGCCAGGAACGGGGAGGAATCCAAGATGACCGGACACACACCACCCCCTGCCACTTGCCAGGCAGCCGCCGCTCCTGACAACTCCCTGATCGGCAAATCCGAACAGGAGGCCACGGCACTGCTGAACGGCTGCCTCTGGCGCATCAGCGAACGCGACGGCAAAGCCCTGCCCGGCACCATGGACTACCGCGAAGAACGCCGCAACCTCGGCATTCAGGGAGCCAAAGTGATCTGGGTGCGGCGCGGTTGAAGCACGCGAAGCTGGATCGCGGGCGACCAGGGGGAGGTCCGAAACTGGCGCGTCCGCAGGAGATGCAGGCATTAGGATCGACGTAGATCTTGCTCTTCCATGCCCCACATGATGCTTCGAACCAGCAAAGACATCGTCATGGATGCGTGGCGTGCATTCGCCTCTCGCGATGCCGCCCGCATTGCCGACTGTTTCACAGCCGACGCGCAATGGCTCGCCCCCGAAGGCAACGCCACCGCCATTGCGCTCGACTGCACGCATCACATGATCGGGCGCGACGCCATCGTGCATTTCCTCACAGTCGCGTTTCCGAAGCTTTTCGTCGCCGACGTCTTGGTAGAACTCAGCGGGCTCCACGCTGATGGCGAAACGGTGATCGTGGAGGAACACATGCAGGCCACGCTGGCGAACGGCCGGCGCTACGACAACGCCTATTGCTTCGTCTTCATGCTGGAGGGCGAGCGGATCGCACGCGTGCGCGAGTACATGGATACGAGGCGCGGTTGGACGTGCATCTTTGGAGAGGAACCACGGACGTAGCAAGCTGAGCGGGCTGGACAAAAGAAAACGGCCTCCGCAAGGGAGACCGTTTTCGTGATGCTGGTGCCGGCTGCAGGACTCGAACCCGCCACCTGATGATTACAAATCAACTGCTCTACCAGATGAGCTAAGCCGGCAAAGAAACGCGATTCTAACCTAACACGCGTTACTTGACGACCTTTAGTGCAGGCTTGCCACCGATGCGCGGCACATTCGGAGGTGTCGGGTCGTCTTCCGGGCCGGCTTCGGCTTCGGCAGGGACCGGCGCAGGCACCGATTCAGAATCCACCGCGGCCAGCTTGGGCGGCGGATTATTCTCGCGTTCGGTTGCAGCTTGCGTCGTCGGTGTACTGCGCTCCACCGGAAATGCCATACCTTGTCCGTTCTCGCGCGCATACACGGCGAGCACGTTTTCGATTGGCACCTCGATCTTGCGCGAGACGCCCGAGAAGCGTGCGTGGAACGTGATCCACTCGTTGCCCATGTCGAGCTGACTGGTCGCGTCAAAGCTCACGTTCAGCACGATCTCGTCGTTCTTGACGAACTCACGCGGCACGTTGGTGCTGTTGTCGACAAAGACAGCGATGTACGGCGTGAAGCCGTTGTCCGTGCACCATTCGTAGATTGCACGGATCAGGTAGGGCTTGGTGGAGGTTTCCGACATGATGAAATCAGTGACCGTTGGGCGCGGCCGCGCGCAGGCTCAGCCCGGGCACGGCCAGCGACCCGGCGGCGATCAGCGGCGCATGACCTTTTCGGACGGCGTCAGCGCTTCAATATACGCCGGACGGCTGAAGATACGCTCAGCGTATTTCATCAGCGGGGCCGCATTCTTGGAGACCTCAATGCCGTAGTGGTCCAGGCGCCACAGCAGCGGCGCAATCGCCACGTCCAGCATCGAGAACTCTTCGCCCAGCATGTACTTGTTCTTCAGGAAGATCGGCGCCAGCTGCGTAAGGCGGTCACGGATGGCCGCGCGTGCCTTCTCGTGATTCTTCTCGGCAGCCTTGCCCTTTTCGTTCTCGAGCACGGAGACGTGCGTGAACAGCTCCTTCTCAAAGTTGAACAGGAACAGGCGGGCACGGGCGCGCTGCACCGGATCGGCCGGCATGAGCTGCGGGTGCGGGAAGCGCTCGTCGATGTACTCGTTGATGATGTTCGACTCGTACAGAATCAGGTCGCGCTCAACCAGGATAGGCACCTGGCCGTACGGGTTCATCACCGCGATGTCTTCCGGCTTGTTGAAGAGATCGACGTCGCGAATTTCGAAATCCATGCCCTTTTCGAACAGGACGAGGCGGCAACGCTGCGAAAACGGGCAAGTGGTGCCCGAGTACAAGACCATCATGGTTGTAGTTCCTTGGCGCATGGGCCGGGGGCGGCCCTATGACGGTACAACCGTGACGACAAAATGACATCGCCACGGCACAAAAAGCGAAAAGGCAAAGGGCTAGAGCCAGTTCTCCACCGGCCTAGCCCTTGCCCGGAAAACAGGGATTTTACTTGATGTCCTTCCAATAGGCCGCATTCAGGCGCCAGGCCAGCACGAAGAACACGCCGATGAACAACAATACCCAGACGCCGAGACGCTTGCGCAGGTTGCCAGCGGGCTCAGCCATCCAGTCCAGATAACTGACCAGATCAGCCACCGCCTGGTCATATTCGACCTTGTTCATCTTGCCCGGGACCGTCACTTCAAGGCCGACCAGCTTCTTCTCGGCCTCGCCGTGCTCGGACTTCACTTCGGCGTACTTCGGCACTTGCTGGCCTTGCAGCTCCCACAGCACATGCGGCATGCCCACCTTGTCGAAGACCAAGTTGTTCCAGCCGGTCGGACGCGTGTCGTCACGGTAGAACGTGCGAAGGTAGGTGTAGAGCCAGTCGCTGCCACGCGCCCGGGCGATCACCGACAGGTCCGGCGGTACAGCACCAAACCACTTCTTGGCGTCTTCACGGTCCATGGCGATGTGCATCGTGTCGCCGACCTTGTCTGACGAGAAGAGCAGGTTTTGCTTGATCTGCTCCTCACTCAAACCGATGTCGCGCAGGCGGTTGTAGCGCATCGCGCTGGCGCCGTGGCAGTTCAGGCAGTAGTTGACGAACAGCTTGGCGCCGCGCTGCAGCGCAGACGTGTCGCTGGACTGGTTGGGCGCCGGATCGAGCGGCACACCGCCCTCATTGGCCATCACGGGCGCGGCAAACACGAGACCGGCCAAGGCGAAAATCGCAAGCAGCTTTTTCATTCTTGTGTCCTTCATGGGTCCTTGTGCTCGGCTCGAATCAGTGCGGCGTGAACGTAACGCGCTCAGGCACTGGCTTGAACGTCCCGATCTGGCTCCAGATCGGCATCGCGAGGAAGAACGCGAAGTACAGAATGGTGCCGATCTGCGAGATGATCGAACCGACCGGGCTCGGCGGCTGAATACCCAGGTAGCCGAGCACAGCAAAAGCGATCACGAAGAGGATCAGCAGCGTCTTGTGGAAGCCCGGCCGATAGCGGATCGACTTGACCGGCGACTGGTCCAGCCACGGCAGGAAGAAGAAGATCACCACCGAGCCGCCCATCACGACGACGCCCCAGAACTTCGCGTCGATAAACGCGAAGCCCAGCGCCAGAATCACGGCCACCGCCACCGCCACGCCCTTGACCTTCATGCTCTTGGAGCGCACGAACAACAGCCCCAGCATGATGGCGATGAAGCCCCACAGCCACGGCAGGAAGTCCGACGTGGTCGCGCGCAGCATCGAGTAGAACGGCGTGAAGTACCAGACCGGCGCAATGTGCGGCGGCGTCTTCAGCGAGTCTGCCGGGATGAAGTTGTTGGCTTCCAGGAAGTAGCCGCCCATTTCCGGCGCGAAGAACACGATCGCGCTGAAGATGAACAAGAACACCGCCACGCCGACGATGTCGTGCACCGAGTAATACGGATGGAACGGAATGCCGTCGAGCGGAATGCCGCGCTCGTCCTTCTTGGCCTTGATCTCGACGCCGTCCGGATTGTTCGAACCCACTTCGTGCAGCGCGATGATGTGCGCCACCACCAGGCCCAGCAGCACCAGCGGCACCGCGATGACGTGGAACGAGAAGAAGCGGTTCAGCGTCGCGTCAGACACCACGTAGTCGCCGCGGATCCACAGCGACAGGTCCGGGCCGATCAGCGGGATGGCGGAGAACAGGTTCACGATCACCTGCGCGCCCCAGTACGACATCTGGCCCCATGGCAGTAGATAGCCCATGAAGGCTTCGGCCATCAGGCACAGGAAGATCAGGCAGCCGAAGATCCAGACCAGCTCGCGCGGCTTACGGTACGAGCCGTACAGCATGCCGCGGAACATGTGCAGATACACGACGATGAAGAACGCCGAAGCGCCGGTCGAGTGCATGTAGCGCACCAGCCAGCCCCACGGCACCTCGCGCATGATGAACTCCACGCTCGCATAGGCGACGGGGATGCCGGCGGCGTTGAGCGTGCCGTCTGGCTTGTAGTTCATCACCAGGAAGATGCCCGTGACGATCTGGATCACCAGCACCAGCAGCGCCAGCGATCCGAAGAAATACCAGAAGTTGAAATTCTTCGGCGCGTAGTACTCCGACAGATGCGCCTTCCACAGCTCCGATGCCGGGAAGCGTGCATCGATCCAGCCCAGCAGCCCGGTTGTCTCCACCTTCTTCTCGGCCATGATCAAGCCTCTCCTTTCTCGTCTTTACCGATCACCAGCTTCGTGTCGGACAGGAACATGTACGGCGGAACGTCGAGGTTCTGCGGCGCGGGCTTGTTCTTGAACACGCGGCCAGCCAGATCGAACGTGGAGCCGTGACACGGGCAGACGAAGCCGGGGTCTCCGGCAAGCTGCACGTTGGCGCCCGCGGGAAACGGACCAGACGGGGAGCAGCCAAGATGGGAGCAGATGCCGACCACGACCAGCAGGTCTTTATGCTCGGCACGGGAGCGGGTTTCGTTCTTGCAATAGTCCGGCGTCTTCATGGTGAAGGGCACGTCGGACTTGGGGTCGGCGACTTCGTTATCGGTCTTCTTGAGCGATTCCAGCATGTCGGGCGTGCGCTTGAGCAGCCAGACCGGCTTGCCGCGCCATTCCACCACCTTCATCTGGCCGGGGGCCAGGTCACTCACGTCCGCCTCTACGGGCGCGCCCGCTGCACGGGCTTTTTCAGATGGTGCGAATGTGCAAACGAAAGGGGCCGCAACTGCAACCCCTCCCACACCACCAGCCACGGACGTCGCAATCAATAGATTACGGCGACCCTTGTCCACGTTTTGCTGGTCACTCATTCAAGACCCCAGATGAGAAATCAAGATAGATTCGCGTCAACCAAAAATTATACCCGACCGTACCTAGCCAACGGTAGCGGTCGCGGGGGGCGGCCGTTGCAGATATAGTGGACGCACCGATTGCCCGCCAGCCCAGTACAGGCAAGGCTTCGGCATGCCTCTTGCAACCTCGCTTTCAACAATTCAGGTCAACCGTTCGCTAGCTTGACCGTTTGTCTCGAATCAAACAATCCGGAGAAAACCGATGGCACTGATGCAAGACTTCAAGAAATTCGCGATGCGCGGCAATGTGATCGACCTGGCAGTGGGCGTGATCATCGGTGCGGCGTTCGGCAAAATCGTCGATTCGCTTGTCAATGATCTGATCATGCCGCTAATCAGCCGCATCGTGGGCAAGCTGGATTTCTCGAACCTGTTCATCCAACTCGCAGAGGCACCTGCGGGTGTGCCACACACCCTTGCCGATCTGAAGAAGGCCGGCGTGCCAGTCTTCGCCTACGGCAACTTCATCACCATGGCGGTCAATTTTCTGATTCTGGCGTTTATCGTGTTTCTGATGGTGCGCGCCATCACGCGCGTGATCGACGCCAACCCGCCGGCGGCGCCGGCCGAAACACCTGAGAACATCCTGCTGCTTCGCGAGATTCGCGACAGCCTGAAGAACAAGCCGTAATCAGGCGCGAATCACACCGGATTCGGGATATCGATAAAGGTGTGACGCACGCCGAAGCGCTCGGCCAGGTGATTGCCGAGCGCCCGAACGCCGCCGCGCTCAGTGGCGTGGTGGCCCGCACCAATGTAGGCGACACCCGATTCGCGCGCCAGATGCGTTGTCTGCTCAGACGCTTCGCCGCTCAGATACACGTCCACACCAGCGGCGACGGCAGCATCAAACCAGCCTTGGGCACCGCCCGTGCACCAACCGACTGTGCGCACCGGACGATCCTCCTCGCCAATCACGAGGGGCACTCGATTCAGCTTGGCCGATACCGTCTGCGCGAAAGCGCCCAGCGTGGTCCCTTCGGCAAGCGTACCAATCCAGCCGAGTTCATCGTCGCCGAACCGGCCCTGGGGCGAGACGCCCAGCAACGCACCCAGCTGTGCGTTGTTGCCCAGCTCAGGGTGCGCATCGAGGGGGAGGTGATACGCGAACAGATTGAGATCGTGCGCCAGAAGTTGCTTCAAGCGCGCATGCTTCTGGCCCACGACACGGCCGTCCTCCCCCTTCCAGAAGTAACCGTGATGCACCAGGATGGCGTCGGCACGTGCGTCGATGGCGGCCTCGATCAGCGCCAGGCTGGCAGTCACCCCCGTCACGACATGCGTAATGGTGTCGCGCCCTTGTACCTGTAGACCATTGGGGCAATAGTCCCGAAAACGGGCCGCTTGCAACAGGTCGTTCAAGTACAATTCAAGTTCTTTTCGATCCATTTGGACTCAATTTCGCTCTATGTTGCGCCGCTTTTGGCTGTTTTTTGCGCAAGCCGTCACGGTCGTCCTGGCCGTCTGGTTTGTGATCGCCACGCTCAAACCTGATTGGCTGCAGCGCGGCAAGGTCGCAGTGCAATCCGGCTCGCCCATCGTCGCGCTGAAGGAAGTCGCGCCGATCGGCCACGGCGGCACCTCCAGCAACTCCTACGCGGAAGCCGCCAAGGTGGCGATGCCGGCGGTGGTCAATATTTTTAGCAGCAAGAACGCGCCAAAGCGCGGGAGTAACCCACAAGCCAGCGCAGACCCGTGGTTCCGCTTCTTCTTCGGCGACCGGGCCCCTGAGCAGCGCCAGGAACCCACGGCCAGTCTGGGCTCGGGCGTGATCGTCAGCTCCGAAGGCTACATTCTAACGAACCACCACGTGGTGGACGGCGCCGACGAAATCGAAGTCGCCCTGACCGACGGCCGTAAGGCCAACGCCAAAGTGGTCGGCTCCGATCCGGAAACCGACCTGGCTGTCCTCAAGATCAACCTGCCGAATCTGCCTGCCATCACGCTCGGCCGGCTGGAGAATGTGCGCGTTGGCGACGTGGTGCTGGCCATTGGCAACCCCTTCGGCGTGGGCCAGACGGTGACAATGGGCATTGTCTCTGCCTTGGGCCGTAGCCACCTGGGCATCAACACCTTCGAAAACTTTATCCAGACCGACGCCGCGATCAACCCAGGCAACTCGGGCGGCGCGCTGGTCGACGCCGACGGCAACCTGCTCGGGATCAACACGGCGATCTACTCGCGCTCGGGCGGCTCGCTGGGCATCGGCTTTGCGATTCCGGTGTCGCTGGCCAAGCAGGTGATGGAATCCATTATCTCGACCGGCAGCGTGGTCCGCGGTTGGATCGGTGTTGAGCCGCAGGATGTGACGCCGGAAATTGCCGAGTCGTTTGGCTTGTCCCGCAAGGATGGCGCGCTGATCGCCGCCGTGGTTCAAGGTGGCCCCGCAGACAAGGCGGGCCTGCGCCCGGGAGACATTCTCACCAGCGTCAATGGTGAGCCGATCCTGGATACGACAGCGCTACTCAACAGCATCGCGCAGTTGAAACCCGGTGCGGAAGCCAAGGTGACGGTTTCGCGCAAAGGCAAGGCAGTGGAACTGACCATCGTTGTCGGCAAGCGTCCGCCGCCGACGCGTCGCAACGTACCGATGCCCTCGCAGGACGACGAAGAACAACAATAAGCGGCAGGTTTCGGAACATCCAAACGGCGGCCAGATGTGCCGCCGTTTTTTTATGCGCGCACCTTTGAGCATCAAGCCAGCACGCTGATGGGGGCGAGAGCCGCCTTGACACCGCTGCGCCCCGCTCAACTCAACGGGCAATCCGACGTACCAACCGCTGCGCTGCGTTGATACGAATTGCCTTGGTTCCGCTCTGCTGGACGCCCCCGAGCGTATGCCGTCGCAAAGTAGCAGGCGTAACGCCCCGCTGTCGTGTCGCCTGCCCCTCATCAACTGAAGCTCGCGCACAAGCCAGGCCACCCATGGCAGCGCTTCAGCCATGGAGGTACGCTGCAAATCGTTCGCACAAAGAAAAACGCCGATTCCTTTCGGAATCGGCGTTTAACCGTTTAATTCGATGCGCTCTTACGAGCGCGTCAAATTAGAACTTGTGACGCAGGCCGACGGTAGCGCCGAACTGGTTGTTGCTGTTGTTCGTGCCCGAGAACACTTGGTTGCCGTTCGTCAGCGTCGTGCCAGCGTAGCCAGCATCGTTCAGGCCCATCACGCCCAGACCCGAGCCGCCGCTGTTCTTAGCATAGGCCACGTTGAAGTAGGCGTCGGTGCGCTTCGACAGAGCGTAGTCGGTACCGACCACGAACAGCCACGGGTTGCCCGTGCCGCTGTTCTTGAACTGTTGGTAGTAAGCCGTACCCGTCAGCGACAGAGCCGGAGTAGCTTGGTAACCCAGGCCAGCCCAGTACAGGTTCGAACGCAGGTTGCCGTTGCCAGCAACAGTTGCGTAGTTAGCCTTGTACCAGCGGTAGCCAGCGTACAGCTTGGCCGGGCCGAAAGCGTACGTGCCAGCGATCGTGGCGCGTTGTTCGCGGTTGTCGCTACCAACGGTCGTCGAGTTGGTCTGGTCGTACACTGCGCCGATACCCAGCGGGCCGCCAGCGTAGTTAGCACCCAGGCTCCACTCACGGCCGGTCTTGTTGCTGCCAGCCACTTCGTTGCCGTTGTAGTTGAACGAGTACAGACCGGAGACGCTCAGGCCACCGAACGTGCCGATGTACTTGACGGCGTTGTCAGCACGGCCAGCGAAGAACTGGTCTTGCGAAGCCAGCGAGTAACGCGTGGCGATTGCCATCGGGTCATAGATCAGCGAGAAGTCATACAGCAGGTTTTGCTGACGACCCAGGGTCAGTTGACCCCACTGGCCTTGCAGACCGACGTAAGCGTTACGGCCGAACAGACGACCACCTTGACCCGACGTGCCGGTGTCCAGGTTGAAGCCGCTTTCCAGGTTGAAGATACCCTTCAGGCCACCGCCCAGGTCTTCAACGCCACGCAGGCCCCAACGCGAGCCCGACAGGCCGCCCGAATCCAGACCAAAACGCGAGCCGCTGCTGCCAGCGGTTGCGCCCGGCACCTTGTTTGCGTAGGTCAGACCAGCGTCGACCACGCCGTACAGGGTCACGGAGGATTGTGCATAGGCGCCACCGGCGGCCAGAGCTGCAACAGCAGCTGCAAACAGTTTCATCTTCATATCGACACTTTCCTTGTCAACTGATTGGGAAATCTTGACTGTCCTTATGGACGACGCAGATACCTCACGTCTGACCGCATTATGTGCCAGCGTTGACTGATTCCGGAAACCCTTTCTGGCTCTGGGCCGCGATTTGCGGCCAAGTTGTTGCTCATGGGCAACACGCGCCAAGCCCCGTTTAGAGGGGGGCGCGACCCGCTTTTTGCGCGGTGGTACAGGGGTTGGCGGGCGATTGTCACCCTCTTCCTGCGCAACAAATTTGGCAGTTGGTGACAGTTCTGAATTGTCGCCTTCGCACCACGTTACGGCAATAAGTGCTTCTTTGTTCTCTTTTTATCGACCGAGCGCGGCGTGCCATCGCTTCAGGAAATCGGCTCGGCGGAGCTGATCTTGATGGGCGAGTAAACCCGGGCCGACGGGAATGGGCCGATGCGTGTTCCCAAGTTCGGCGAGCAGCCGCTTGGCAGTGAGCCCGGTTTCAACATCCTGGCGCAGCGAAAACAAGAACGCGCGGTCCGCCATCACGCTCTGGCCATCACGCGAGAGCATGAAGTCGAGCCAGAGGCGCGCAGCGTTCGGGCGGGCAGCGCGCCGCGCGATGAAGGCGACGCGCGTGGCGACCAGTGTGTAGTCAGTCGGCATCTTGATGGCGAGCGCCGGATTGCGATCGACGTAGCGCGCGGCGTAGGAGCCGATCACGTTGTAGGCGAGCAGGCTCTCGCCGGAGGCGACGCGCTCCAGCATCGCGGCCGTGGTGATGTACAGGTTGACGTTGACGCCACCCAATGCCTTGGCAACATCCCAGAATACAGGCGTGGTGCGCGCATCTTCGGCGGCGAAGAGGAAGGCGGAGCCCGAGTGCTCAATGTCGTACGACGCGACGCGGCCGCGCAGCAAGTCACGGTGGCCATTGAGAATGCGGGCGAAATCAGCGTGGGTGGATGGGATCAAGTCCGCCGGCAACTGGCGCGTGTTGTAGACGAAGACGACCGGCTCGTAGCTCGTGCCGTACGCCTCGTTCTTCCAGATCGCCCACGACGGCAGGTACGGCCGTTCGGGCGAGGCGTATGAGAGTGCGTGGCCGTCGTTCACCAGCTTGAACTGCTCGGGCATGGCCGAACTCCAGACCACATCGGCGCCCGGCGACTTGGCGGCGAATTCAGCAAGAAAGCGGCGATAAATGTCGTCGCTGTTCTGCTCGCGGTAGTCGACGGTGATGCCGGGGTAGCGCGTTTCGAAGGCGCGGATAAGCGGGTACGCGGCCGAGAAATCCGTCGTGGAATACACCGTGACACGGCCTTCGCGGCGCGCGGCGTCGATCATCGTGCCGTAATCGCGCGGGTAGTACGACGGCAGCTCCGGCGCCGGACGGGCCAGCCACTGCGCGTGCGCCCCACGCGCGACAACGCCGCTTGCAGCCAGCAATGCGGCGGTCTGACAAAGCCAGCGGCGACGGGAATTGGGGATGGACGACATGCCGGTTGAAGCGCATCTAGGCGGCGCATCAGGTGAACGGTGTGATCGGCGACATGGCCGAGATCAGGGCGCCACGCATTATCATGAAAAAGTAGCCAGAACGATATTGAGAGACACCCGATGCGGATTTTGCTGGTGGAGGATGAGGAAGAATTGGCGGCATGGCTGGCGCGCGCGCTGGCGCAAAGCGGCTTCGTGATCGAGCGCGCGGCCGATGGCGTCATCGCGGAAGCCTTCCTCGGCTCCGGAGAATTTGACGCAGTGGTGCTGGACCTGCGCTTGCCGCGCAAGGATGGCTTTGCCGTGCTGGCCGACATGCGCGCGCGCGATGACCGCACGCCGGTATTGATCCTCACCGCGCAGGGCGCGCTGGACGAGCGCGTGCGCGGGCTCAATGCCGGCGCGGATGATTTCCTCACCAAGCCGTTCGCGTTGTCCGAACTGGAAGCGCGGTTGATGGCGCTCATCCGCCGCAGCCGCGGCCGGGCGTTCCCGCGTCTGCGTTGCGGGCCACTGGAGTTCGACACCGGACGCAAGGCATTCCTTTTGTCCGGTGAGCCGCTGTCGCTCACGCCGCGTGAGCACGCCGCCCTGTCGGCGCTGTTGCACAAGACGGGTCAGCCGATCAGCAAGGTGCATCTGTTCGACAAGGTCTTCAACCTGGACAGCGATTCCAGCCCCGACGCCGTGGAGGTGGTCGTGCACCGCCTGCGCAAGAAGCTCGCGGGCACGGGCGTGCAGATCGTCACCGTACGCGGGTTGGGCTACCTGCTCGAAGCCGGCGATGGTGAAGCGCCCGCCCCCGTCGATAGCAGCACATGATGCAGCGGCTCGCTTGGCTTCGGCTGCCGCGCAGCCTGAAACTCACACTGCTCTGGTTGCTGCTGCCGGGGCTGGTGGGTGTGTTGGCCATCGACATCGTCTCGGCGTACCAGGCGCTGCGTAGCGCGACCGATCGCGCGTACGACCGCGCCCTGCTCGGCTCGGTGCGCGCCATCGAGAACGGCGTGACGATCGAGCGCGGGCAGGTCCAGGTCAACGTGCCGTATGTGGCGTTGTCCATGTTCGAATCGACCGCGCAGAGCAATGTCTATTACCGCGTCGCTTTCGAGCCCTTGCCTGGCAAGGCGCCTGAAGCCGCACTGACCGGCTACGACGATCTGCCGCTGCCCGTCACACGGCTGGAGAACGACACCCCGCTCTTCTACGACGCGACGTACCACGACGAGCCCGTACGCGTGGCCGCCGTGGCCAAACCGCTCTACCAGCCCGGGCTGCCGGCGCGCATCGTCATTCAGGTGGCGGAAACCATCGAGACGCGACGCGCGCTGCAGCAGGCGGTGTGGCGCGGTACGCTGCTGCGCGATGCGGCGCTGGTGGCGGTCAGCGCCGCGCTATTGTGGCTCGGCGTGACCGTCGCGCTGCGCCCGCTCAATCGCCTGGCAAGCAGCATCGGCGTGCGCGCGTCGGATGACCTGCGTCCGCTCGACGCCACGGACGTGCCTGCCGAAGTCCGCCCGCTGGTCGACGCGATCAACCACCACATTCATCGCTACGCCGAACTTGCGGAGGCGCAAAGCCAGTTCCTCGCCGATGCGTCCCACCAGCTGCGCACGCCACTGGCCGTGCTGCTCACGCAAGCCGAATACGCGCTGCGCGAAACCGATCCGGCGCGTGTGCGCGAAAGCCTGTCCGCCATCATCGCGCGCCTGCAGTCGACGAACCGGCTGACCACGCAATTGCTCGCTCTTGCGCGCGCACGACATGCGGGGCAGGACGCGCCGGCCGAAATCTTCGACTTTGGTGAATTGGCACGCGACGTGGTGGTGGATGCACTGCCGCTGGCGCGCGAAAAGCAGCAAGACCTCGGGTGGGATGACGGCGGCCTCGCCATGGCGCTGCCTGTCGTCGGCTATCCGGCCTTCCTGCGCGAGGCGCTCTCCAACCTCGTGCACAACGCCATCCGCTACACGCCGGCCGGCGGACGCATCACCGTACGCGCCACGGCGGAAGGCGATGCCGCGCTGGTCTGCGTGGACGACACCGGGCCCGGCATGAACGCTGACGAACGCGCACACGCGTTCCAGCGCTTCCGCCGCGCGCACGAGGGCGGAGGGCGATCGGGTAAACCCAAGGTCGCGCCCAAAGACGCCCGCTATGCCGCAGAAGGTTCCGGCCTCGGCCTGGCCATCGCACGTGCCTATGCAGCGCGTAGCGGCGGGCAAATCGAGCTGGCCGACGGCGAGCCGAACGAGCATGGTGGTATGGGTTTATCGGCGCGGATCCGCGTGCCGCTGGCGGCCACGGCCTCCCCCTTTGAACATGCTGCGATGCAGCAGCCGCAATGAAAGCGTGACGAAAGCGCGCGATTTCTATAATCCGCCGCACCTGGGGCCATCCGTCCGAGCTGTACGCAACAAGCCATAAGCAGCCGGCCCCACACCATCACAAGCAAACAGGAGACAAACCCATGCTTCGTGGACGCTTTACGCCTGCGCACGCCGCTCTCGCTTCGATCGCGGCTGCCGCACTGACCCTCAGCGCCGCCGCCTTCGCGCAAGTCCCGGCCGGCTACCCCGCCAACTACGCCGACACCATCGCTGCCGCCAAGAAGGAAGGCAAGGTGGTCGTGTATGCAACGACCGACACCAAGGCTGCAGATCCGCTGATCAAGGATTTCGAGTCGCTCTACCCCGGCGTGAAGGTCGAGTACAACGACATGAACAGCAGCGAGTTGTACAACCGCTTCATCAGCGAGCAGGCTGCCGGTGGCGCCTCTGCTGACATGATGTGGAACTCGTCGATGGACTCGCAGCTCAAGCTCGCGCAGACCTACGCGATGAAGTACGACTCGCCCGAAGTGCCGAACCTGCCCAAGTGGGCCGTCCACAAGGGCATCGCATACGGCACGACGTATGAGCCGGCCGTGTTCCTGTACAACAAGCGCCTGATCAAGGATTCGGAAGTGCCGCAAACGCACGCCGATTTCGCCAAGCTGGTCGCCAGCCAGCCCGAGCGCTTCAAGAACAAGGTCACGACGTACGACATCGAGAAGTCGGCCGTGGGCTTCATGATGGCGGCGCAAGACAATCTGGATTCGCCGCAGTACTTCGACTTCGTCAAGGCCGTGGGCCCGAACCTGGTGCTGCAGTCCTCCACCGGCACGATGATGGAGCGCGTGGCCTCGGGCGAAAACCTGGTGGCGTACAACATCCTCGGTTCGTACGCGATTGCGCGCGCCAAGAAGGACCCGTCGATCGGCATCGTCTATCCGAAGGACTACACGCTCGTGGTGTCGCGCGTGGCGATGATCGCCAAGAAGGCGAAGAACCCGAACGCGGCCAAGCTGTGGCTGGACTACATCCTGTCCAAGCGCGGCCAGGAAATCCTCGCCAACAAGTCGGATCTGCACTCGCTGCGTGAAGACGTGACGGGCGAAGCGACCGCCGCCGGCCTGAAGAAGATTCTCGGCAACAGCATCAAGCCGATTCCGGTTGACGAATCCATCCTGGCGTTCCTGGAACCCAAGAAGCGCCTGGACTTCATCAAGCAATGGCGCACCGCCGCCGGCCGTTGATCTGATCCGCTGATCACCGGCACCCTTCTCATCTGACCGACCTGCCGGCGCCATCCGTATCTGGCGCCGGCTCCTCCTGGAGGCACCATGCGTTCTCTAGCGCAAGACCGTGCCGCCGCTCGCCAAGTCACCCTCAAGCGCTCGCCCTGGACGCGTGTGGGACAGGCTTTGCCGCGCGGCGTGGTCATTCTGCTTACCGCGCTGGCGATTTTCACGCCGCTGGCGCTGATTTTCTACCAGAGCTTTCTGTCCGCGCCGTTCTTCATGCCCGACGCGCTGGCGGGGCTGGATGCGTATCGCTTCATCTTTACGGATTCGGATTTCTGGCAGGCCTTTGAGAAATCCACCGCGCTCGCTTTCGGTCTGGCGGTGATCTCGGTACCGCTGGGAGGCATCCTGGCGTTCCTGATGGTGCGTTCGGACTTGCCCGGCCGCCGCGTTCTCGAACCGCTGCTGATGATTCCGGTGTTCGTCTCGCCGATGGTGCTGGCGTTCGGCTACGTGGTGTCCGCCGGACCGGTGGGCTTCTACACCGTCTGGTTCAAGAGCCTGTTCGGCGGTGCGCCGTGGAACGTGTATTCCTTCACGAGCATCATCATCATTGCCGGCCTGACGCACGTACCCCACGTGTATCTGTATGTCTCGTCGGCGCTGCGCAGCTTGGGTTCGGACGTGGAAGAAGCCGCTCGTATCGCCGGGGCATCGCCGCTGTCGGTGGCACTCAACGTGAGCCTGCCGATGGTGCGCCCTGCCCTGCTGTACGCAGCCGTGCTGGTGACATTCCTGGGCTTCGAGGTGTTCGGCCTGGTGCTCGTGCTGGGTGATCCGGAAGGCCACCTCGTGCTGGCGACCTATCTGTACAAGCTGACGAACAAGCTCGGCACGCCGGCATATCACCTGATGGCGGCCGTGGCGGTCTGTCTCGTGATGGTGACGTTCCCGCTGGTGCTGTTGCAACGCTACATGCTGAAATCGGCCAACCGCTTCGTCACCGTCAAGGGCAAGGTCACGCGCAGCCGCCCGCTACCCCTGGGCAGCTGGCGCTGGCCGGCGTGGGCCGTGGTGGTGCTGTGGTTCTTCGTGACGGTGGTGGTGCCGCTCTCGGGCATCGCGCTGCGCGCCTTCGTGTCGAATTGGGGTGAAGGCGTGTCGCTGGTCGAGGCGTTCTCGACCACGGCGTTCCAGCAGATCTTCGAGCAGCCGCAGTTCCTGCGTGCGATGGTCAACACGGTGCTGATCGGCGTGATCGGCGGTGCACTGGCCGTGGGCTGCTACACGTGCATCGGTCTGGCCATGCACCGCAAGCCGGATGGCTGGACGCGCTTTCTCGATTACAGCGTGCTGGTGCCTCGCGCCATTCCGGGTCTGCTGGCGGGTCTGGCGTTCCTGTGGGTGTTCCTGTTCGTGCCCAACTGGATCGAGACCGGCCTGACCGACAGCGGCCTGCCCTTCGCCAACTGGATCATCGAAAACGTCGTGCCGAGCCTGCGCGACCTGCGCAGCACGATCTTCAGCGTGTGGATCGCTTACACGGTGGTGTGGCTGGCCTATGGCCTGCGGTTGATCTCGGCCGCGCTGCTGCAAGTCGGTCCGGAGCTGGAAGAAGCCGCACGCTCGGTGGGCGCCACCCGTGCCCGCACCACGCGCGACGTGACCGTGCCGCTCACGCGCTACGGCCTGCTCGGCGCTTGGCTGCTGATCTTCCTGATTTTCGAGCGCGAGTATTCGACCGGTGTGTACCTGCTGTCGCCGGGCACCGAGACGATCGGCTCGATGCTGGTTTCCCTGTGGGCGGGCGGCGCCATCGATATCGTTGCCGCGCTGTCCTTCGTCAATATCGTGCTGGTGGCCGTCGGCCTCGGCATCGCACTGCGTTTCGGAGTGAAACTCCATGATTGAACTCACTGTCAACGACCTGCACCTGCAATACGGCAACAATCCGGTGCTCAAGGGTGTCTCGATGCAGCTGCAGAAGGGCGAGGTCGTCTCGCTGCTGGGCCCGTCGGGTTCGGGCAAGACCACGCTGCTGCGTGCTGTCGCCGGCCTCGAACAGGCCAGCCAGGGCACTGTCCAGATCGGCGATCGGGTCATGTTCGACGGCGCCAAGAAACTCGACGTGCCGGCCGAAGGGCGCAACCTTGGCCTGGTGTTCCAGTCGTACGCGCTGTGGCCGCACAAGACCGTGGCCGAAAACGTCGCCTACCCGCTCAAGCTGCGCAAGACACCTGCCGCGCAGATCAAGGAGCGCGTGCAAGCCGTGCTGCAGCAACTGGGCCTCGGCCATCTGGGCGAGCGCTTCCCGAGCCAGCTCTCCGGCGGCCAGCAGCAGCGCGTGGCGATTGCCCGCGCGCTGGTCTACAACCCGCCCGTGATCCTGCTCGACGAGCCGCTCTCGAACCTCGACGCCAAGCTGCGCGAAGAAGCCCGCGCCTTCCTGCGCGAGCTGATCGTCCGCCTGGGCCTTTCGGCCCTAATGGTCACGCACGACCAGAGCGAAGCAATGGCCATGTCCGATCGCATCCTGCTGCTGAACAACGGCGTGATCGAGCAGCAAGGCACGCCCGAGCAGATGTACGGCGCGCCCGAAACGCTCTTCACCGCCGAGTTCATGGGCAGCAACAACCGCATCAACGGCAAGATCGCAGAGGTGCGCGACGGTATGGCCCGGCTGGTGGACGAGACCGGAGGTTGGTCGCTGTGGGGCGTGGCGCGCGGCGATCTGAAGCCGGGCGCGTCGGCGCACGGCGTGATCCGCCTGGAACAGGTGCGCGTGGGCGTCGACAACGCCGACAACACCATCCACCTGCCGCTGGCGACGCGCATGTACCTGGGCGACCGCTGGGAATGCCTGTTCCGCGCTACCGACGACAGCGGCGCAACGGGCACAGGCCTGCGCGCCTACTCCGCCAGCGCCCCGAGCGACGGCAAGTACGCGCTGACCTTCCCGCGCGAGCAGTTCTGGCTGTACGCCGCCTGAAAGACGCAGCAACAGCAGATTCATCGGCAACAAAAAAGGCGGCCTCGGCTGCCTTTTTCTTTGGCTGATGCTGGATCAGCCCGTCAGTCCTTCACCACAGGCAAGTGCTCCGGATTGTTCTCTGGTGCCGTGGTCTTACGGATAAAGATTGCCGCCAGGATCAGCCCCAGCTCATACAGCAGCCAAAGCGGCACCGCCAGCAGCAACTGGGACATCACGTCAGGCGGCGTCACCACCGCAGCGATCACGAACGCACCCACCACCACGTACGGCCGCGCCTGCCGCAGCTTATCCAGGCTCACGATGCCAAAACGCACCAGCACCATCACGACCACCGGCACCTCGAAGGTGATGCCGAAAGCAAGGAACGTGGTCATGGCGAAGCTGAGGTACTTGTCGATGTCGGTGGACATCTCCGCACCCAGCGGCGCATTGTAGTGCGCCATCACCTTGAACACCGTTGGGAAGACCAGGAAATATGCAAACGCCACACCGCACAGGAACAACACATAGGTGCTCACCACCAGCGGCATGATCATCCGCTTCTCGTGCGTATAGAGCCCCGGCGCCACAAAGCGCCAGATTTGGTACAGCACCCACGGCAGGGCGATGAGGAAGGCGGCCAGCAGCGTCACCTTCATCGGCACGAAGAACGAGCCGGTGACGTCGGTTACGATCATGTGGCCGTTCTTGGGCAACGCCTGGATTAGCGGCCGCGAGAACAGATTGAAAATATCGGGCGCCCAGTAGACCAAGCCCAGAAAGACCAGCAGCACGCCGGCACCCGCCTTGACGATGCGCTCGCGCAGTTCGACCAGATGCGAGATGAAGGTTTCCTGCGCGCCGTCCTCGGGCGACTCTTGCGGATCGAGCGGAGCGGCACTCATGTCGGGTGGGAAAGAGGGAAGTCAGGACGCGGCACCGCAGACACGGCTCGCGCCCGGAAGATCATTCGAAGAAGGAGCGCGCACGCGACTGTGCGGCAACGATGGGCGGACGATGACGCTTGACGCGTGCCGCGCCCGATTGCGCCCACATGCGTACGCCCTGCTTCTGGCGGTACCACTTGGGCATCGAGAGCTGCTTGTTGCGCCAGCTGTTGCGGCCGTTGCGCGACTTGCCCGGCGCCGGGCGCCAGTCCGGCGCGGAGGTCGCTGTCTGTGCAGGATCACCAAGCGCCTCGTTCAGGCGCTCGTTGATCTCGGTCGTGTGCTTGCTGACCTCCTGGTGGATGGTCTGCTCGACATTGCGCGCGGCCTGCTCGAAGTCGGTGCGCATCTTGCGCAACTCTTCAAGCTCGATTTCGCGGCTGACCTCGGCCTTCACGTCGGCGATGTAGCGCTGTGCGCGGCCGAGCAGGGCGCCAGCGGTGCGCGCCACCTTGGGCAGACGCTCCGGCCCGATGACGACGAGCGCCACCATGCCAATCAGCGCCAGCTTGGAAATGCCGAGATCGATCATCGGTCAGTGCGCGTCGGTGCTCAGCCTTGCTTGGACTTGTCGCGCGCTTCGACGTCGATCGTCGTCGAATCGTGCAACTCGCGCGGCGGCTGGCCGGCGGTCTGTTGCGGTTGCGAGCCCGCAGGCTTGTCTTCCTGCCCTTCGCGCATGCCGTCCTTGAAGCCCTTCACGGCGCTGCCCAGATCCGAACCGATGTTGCGCAGCTTCTTCGTGCCGAAGACCATCATGATGATGACCAGCACAATCAGCCAGTGCCAAATGCTAAAGGAACCCATGACCTACTCCCACGTAAATACGGCTGTGGCGTCGCAACGATGGCGGCGCCATTGGTTGATTTTACGGATTTGCGTACATCGGCTTGCTGTCATTCAGATACAACCAACCTTTCACAATACGATACAGCATCCAGATGCCCAGAGCCCACAGGACGGCAAAGCCGATGAAGGCCACGGGAATGAGCAACACGCCGATCACACCCCACAGTACGCACCACCAGAACGAACGGATTTGCCAACGGAAGTGCGACTCATACAGCGTGCCCCGCACATCGTCGCGCTTAACATACCCGACGATGATGGCAATCAATGCAGTGATACCGCCGGTCAGCCAAAAAATGGCGTAGAGCGCATACAGAATATGCGTCAGGCGACGCAGTCCGGCGAGGCGCTCCGCGTCGTCCGTCACCACCATTGCCGCTCCGTATTTGTCCACGCTGCCTCCCTGCGACGATTCGCCACCGTGATCACTCACCCGCCGCGTCGCGCGCCTGCGACTTGCGCAGCGCCTTTTCTTCCAGACCGGAAAGCCCTTCGCGGCGCGCGAGCTCACTTACGACGTCGTCCGGCGTGAGGTTGAAGTGCGACAGCAACACCATGGTGTGGAACCACAGATCGGCCACTTCGTAGACGACCTTGCTGCGCGCCTCGTCGGTCATGCCGGCGGCGCGGGCGTCCTTGGCGGCCATGACCGTCTCGGTAGCCTCTTCGCCGATCTTCTTGAGGATGGCATCGTCGCCTTTGTTGAAGAGGCGCGCGATGTAGCTCTTCTCCGGGTCGCCGCCATTGGCGAGCTTGCGGGATTCGAGCACCTCGCCCAGGCGGCGCAGGGTGTCACTCATGATTGTGGCCGGGCTTGCCGGCGTAGATGTCGTCGGGATTCTTGAGCACGGGCTCGACGGTGTGCCAGTCGCCGTCCTCCACATTGCCTTCGAACTTCTGGAAGAAGCAGGCGTGGCGGCCAGTATGGCAGGCGATACCGCCGACTTGTGTGACACGCAGCAGGACCACGTCTTCATCGCAGTCGAGGCGGATTTCGTGCACCTTCTGGATGTGGCCGGACTCCTCGCCCTTGTGCCACAGACGCTTGCGCGAGCGCGACCAGAACACGGCCTCGCCGGTTTCCACGGTCTTCTGCAGCGCCTCGCGGTTCATGAAGGCGAACATCAGGACGTCATTGCTGCCCTGCTCCTGCACGATCACCGGCACCAGGCCGTTGTCGTCCCAGTGGACCTTATTCAGCCACTTCTTGCTCATAGTCCGATCCGTACTGGAATGCCCTGCTCCGCCATGAATTGCTTGGCCTGGCCGACGGTGTATTCGCCGTAATGGAAGATGCTGGCCGCCAGCACCGCATCGGCGTGACCTTGCTGGATGCCGTCTGCCAGATGCTGCAGGTTGCCCACGCCGCCCGAGGCGATGACCGGCACCGGCACTGCGTCCGAGACGGCGCGCGTGAGCTCCAGATCGAAGCCGGCCTTGGTACCGTCCCGGTCCATGCTGGTGAGCAGGATTTCGCCCGCGCCACGCTGTGCCATTTCACGTGCCCACGCCACGGCGTCCAGGCCCGTGCCCTTGCGGCCACCGTGCGTGAAGACCTCCCAGCGCGGCGCCTCGCCTTCGCCCGACACCTTCTTGGCGTCGATCGCCACGACAATGCACTGCGCGCCGTGGCGGGCGCTGGCGTCCGAAACCAGTTGCGGATTCGATACCGCAGACGAGTTCATGCTGATCTTGTCCGCACCGGCATTGAGCAGCCGGCGCACGTCTTCCAGCGCGCGCACCCCGCCACCCACCGTCAGCGGGATGAACACCTGCGACGCCACCGCTTCGATGATGCCCAGCATCAGGTCACGCCCGTCCGACGTGGCCGTGATGTCGAGGAAGGTGATTTCGTCGGCGCCCTGCTCGTCGTAACGGCGTGCGATTTCGACGGGGTCACCGGCGTCGCGCAATTCGACGAAATTGACGCCCTTGACCACCCGGCCGTTGGTCACGTCCAGGCAGGGGATGATTCGTTTGGCTAGCATGATGAGTCGGGCGCCGGAGCGCCCGTTGTGCACGGCTGGATCAACGATCAGGCCGCGCCGAGTTTGTCCGCAAGGGCTTGCGCTTCCTTGAAGTTCAGGTCGCCGGAGTAGATCGCGCGACCACAGATCACGCCCTCCACGCCATATTCTTCGACCGCGCAAAGATGGTCGATGTCCTTCAGGTTCGACAGGCCACCACTGGCAATGACCGGAATCTTCACCGACTGCGCCAGCTTGACGGTGGCATCGATGTTGATGCCCTGCAGCATGCCGTCGCGGCCGATGTCGGTGTAGATGATGCCTTCGACGCCGTAGTCTTCGTACTTCTTGGCGAGGTCAACGACTTCGTGGCCGGAGAGCTTGCTCCAACCGTCGGTCGCCACCTTGCCATCCTTGGCATCGAGTCCGACGATGATGTGGCCGCCGAACGCCGTGCATGCGTCCCGCAGAAAGCCCGGATCCTTAACCGCCGCCGTGCCGATGATCACGTACGACAAGCCATCGTCGAGCCAGCGCTCGATGGTGCCCAGATCGCGGATGCCGCCGCCGAGTTGCACGGGAATCTCATCGCCCACCTCGGCGAGGATAGCCTTGACGGCCGCCTCGTTACGCGGCTTGCCCGCGAAAGCGCCATTCAGATCGACAAGGTGCAAGCGGCGCGCACCCTGCTCGACCCAATGCCGCGCCATGGCAGCAGGGTCTTCCGAGAATACGGTGGCTTGATCCATATCGCCTTGTTTGAGGCGCACACACTGACCGTCCTTCAGGTCGATGGCCGGGATGAGCAACATAAGCGTGACGACAGAGTTGAGGGGAAAAGATTAAAAAGGGCGAAAAATGGATTCGATTCCGACGCCACGGCGGGCATCACGGATTCCAGTGCACAAAGTTCCGGTAGATCTGCAGGCCGGCTTGCGCACTTTTTTCCGGGTGAAACTGTGTTGCAAAAATATTATCCCGGGCGATGGCGGAGGTAAACCGCACGCCGTATTCGGTCTCTCCGACCGATTCGTCAGCGTTGGCAGGCCGGGCGTAGTAGCTGTGCACGAAATAGAAGTAGCTCTGATCCGCCACACCTTCCCAGAGAGCGTGGGCACGACTCTGGTGCACGCGGTTCCAGCCCATCTGAGGCACTTTGTACCGTGAACCGTCCGGCTGCAACTGGCCGTCCAAGTCAAAGCGGACCACATCGCCTTTGATAAGGCCCAATCCTTCAGTGTATTGCTGTCCGGAGCGCGCCTCGGTGCTGCGCTCGAGCAGCATTTGCTCGCCCACGCACACGCCGAGCATCGGCTTGCTGCGCGATGCCTCCAGCACCGCGTCACGCAGGCCGGATTGGTCGAACGCCGCCATGCAGTCGGGCATGGCCCCCTGCCCTGGCAGCACCACGCGGTCGGCCGAACGAATTTCATCCGCTTGCGCACTGATGCGCACATCGGCCTCTGGAGCAACGGCCATCAAGGCTTGCGCTACCGAGCGCAGATTGCCCATGCCGTAATCGACGATTGCGATCTTAGTCATGACTTAACTTAGGCCCTAAGTACGGGCAACAGGGTTTTCAGCCCATCAACGATGAATTCCACGGCCAGCGCCGCCAGGATCAAGCCCATCAACCGCGTACCGACGTTGATGCCGGTGCGACCGATCACACGGGCGATCGGCTCGGCCGCGCGCAACACGATCCAGACCACGGCTGCGATCGCAACACCGACCGCAGCCAGGAGAAACAGGTCCCACCAGTGCTTAGTCTTGCCAGCGTAGACGATGACCGTGCTGATCGAGCCTGGGCCCGTGAGCAGCGGAATCGCCAGCGGCACAACCGCAATGCTGGCCTTGGCACCGGCCTCGTCCTCTTCTTCGGGCGTGGCCTTGGTGCGGCTGGTCTGCGCATTGAGCATGTTCAGCGCGATCATGATCATGATGATCCCGCCACCCACCTGCAGCGAACCCACCGAAAATCCGAAAAAGCTGATGATCTGCTCGCCGAGCAACGCCGACAGGCCGATCACGATTGCCACCGAAATCGATGCGACCTTGATGGTGCGGCGCTTCTCTTCATCCGTCTGGCTCTCGGTCAGGCTGATGAAGAACGGGATCGCGCCGATCGGATTGATCAGCGCGAGCAGCGAGAAAAAGCTTTTTGTCAGATCCATCGGATCGGCGGCCGGTGTTGGAGTCGGGTAGGCGCGGCCAGGCCGACGCGGTGATTTACAGGGCGCCCTTGGTCGACGGAATCGTGCCTGCAGCGCGCGGGTCGATCTCCACCGCCATGCGCAGCGCGCGTCCAAAGGCCTTGAACACGGTCTCGATCTGGTGGTGTGCGTTGACGCCGCGCAGGTTGTCGATATGCAGCGTCACGCCGGCATGATTGACGAACCCGCGGAAGAATTCGATGGACAGGTCCACGTCAAAATTGCCCACGCGTGCGCGCGTGAACGGCACATGGAACTCCAGGCCCGGACGGCCGGAGAAGTCGATGACCACGCGCGACAGGGCTTCGTCCAGCGGCACGTAGCTATGGCCGTAGCGCACGATGCCCTTTTTGTCGCCGATGGCCTTGGCGACGGCCTGGCCCAGCGTGATGCCGACGTCTTCCACGGTGTGATGATCGTCGATATGGGTGTCGCCGGTGGCCGAGACGTCCAGGTCGACCATGCCATGTCGGGCGATCTGGTCGAGCATGTGGTCGAGGAAGGGGACGCCGGTGTTCAGCGTCTGCTTGCCCGTGCCGTCCAAATCAAGGGCGACGCGGATCTGCGTTTCAGAGGTGTTGCGAGTGACCTCGACACGGCGGCTCATGGGGCTTCCTGCATCGATGCGGCAAAGGCATCGATAAATTGCGCGTTTTCTTCGGGATTGCTGACCGTCACGCGCAGACAGTTGGTCAGCAACGGGTGCATTTTACTGACGTTTTTAATCAGAATCCGCCGATTGAGCAGGCGCTCGAACAAAGCGGCGGCATCGGGCACGCGCAGCAGGATGAAATTTGCCGCGCTCGGGAACACCGTCACGCCCGGGTGAGCCGACAGCGCATCGATCAACTTGGTGCGCTCGGCGCGCAGGGTCGCTGCCTGGGCATCCAGTACATCCACGTGTTCGAGCATGAACTGGGCAGTCGCCTCGGTCAGCACATTCACGTTGTACGGCGGACGCACCTTGTCCAGCTCGGCGATCCACTTCGGGTGGCCGGCCACGTAGCCAAGGCGGATGCCGGCCAGGCCCAGCTTCGAGACCGTGCGCATCACCAGGAGGTGATCGAAATCGCGCAGGCGCGGCATCCAGCTATGTTGCGCGAACGGCTGGTAGGCCTCGTCGACCACCACCAGGCTCTGGCACGCGGGGCCGCGAGCGGCGCGGATGATCGCGTCCATGTCGGCCGCGTCGAACAGGTTGCCGGTCGGATTGTTCGGATACGCCAGGTAGATGACGGCAGGCTGGTGCTCGGCCATGGCGGCCAGCATGGCTTCACGGTCGAGCGTCAGGTCCGCCTTGAGCGGCACGCCGACGAATTTCAGGCCCAGCAACTGCGCCGACATCGCGTACATCACGAAACCCGGCACGGGCGCCAGCACGGTCGCGCCCGGCTTGGCCGCCGCAATGGCGATGAGGCTGATGATCTCGTCCGAACCGTTGCCGAGCAACACCTCGGCTTCGGCAGGTACGTGCATCACTTGCTTGAGCTGCGCCTTGAGCGCGTCGGCGGTCGGCACCGGGTAGCGGTTGAGCGCGACTTCGGCCAGGCGCTTGCCCAACGCGTCGCGCAACATCGCCGGCAGCGAATACGGGTTCTCCATCGCGTCCAGCTTGACCATGCCGGTCGCGTCGGGCACGTGGTACGCACCCATGGCGCGAACGTCGTCGCGCACGATACGGGCGAGCAGGTCATCCAGGGAAGCTTGGGCCGGAGCGGTGGCGGTCATCGTTGTGCGGCGAGTGTTATTCGGAGGCGGGGCGTTGCAGGCGATATTCAGCGCTGCGGGCATGCGCCTGTAAGCCTTCGCCGTAGGCCAGCTCGGCAGCAATCTCGCCCAGCATCTGCGCACCGGCTTCGCTCACTTCGATCAAGCTGGAGCGCTTGATGAAGTCGTATACGCCCAGCGGCGACGAGAAGCGCGCCGTGCGCGAGGTCGGCAGCACGTGGTTCGGACCAGCACAGTAATCGCCCAGCGATTCGCTGGTGTACTTGCCCAGGAAGATCGCGCCGGCGTGGCGGATGCGTTCTGCCCACTGGCGCGGGTTATCTGCCGAAATCTCCAGATGTTCCGGAGCGATGTCGTTGGCGATGTCGCACGCCTCTTCCATGTCGCGCACCTTGACGAGCGCGCCACGGCCTGACAGCGACTCGGCAATCACGCTACGGCGCGGCATGTCTTCGAGCTGACGGTTGATGCTGGCCTCCACCTGCGCGATGAACTCTGCGTTCGGGCACAGCAGGATCGACTGGGCCAGTTCGTCGTGCTCGGCCTGCGAGAACAAGTCCATCGCCACCCAGTCCGGATCGGTCGTGCCATCGCAGATGACGAGGATTTCCGACGGACCGGCAATCATGTCGATGCCAACCGTGCCGAACACGCGACGCTTGGCAGCGGCCACATAGGCGTTACCCGGGCCGACGATCTTGTCGACGGCGGGGACGGTGTCGGTGCCATAAGCGAGTGCCCCCACGGCCTGCGCGCCGCCGATGGTGAACACGCGGTCCACGCCGGCAATGCAGGCCGCAGCCAGCACCAGCTCATTGCGCACGCCGCCGGGCGTGGGCACCACCATGATGATTTCCCTGACCCCTGCCACGCGAGCCGGAATCGCATTCATCAACACCGACGACGGGTATGCCGCCTTGCCGCCCGGCACGTAAATGCCCACGCGGTCGAGCGGCGTCACTTTCTGGCCGAGCACCGTGCCATCGGCTTCGGCGTATTCCCAGCTGTGCGTGCCGCACTCGATCTTCTGCTTCTCGTGATACGCGCGCACGCGGGCAGCAGCGGCTTCCAGTGCCGCGCGGCGCTTGGGCTCCAGGCCATCGAGCGCGGCTTGCAGGGTGGCTGGCGACAGCTCCAGCGCGGCCACGCTGTCGGCTTCGATGCGGTCGAAGCGGCGCGTGGCTTCCAGCACAGCGGCATCGCCGCGTGCCTTCACGTCAGCCAGGAGCTGCGCGGCGGCGCGGTCGATGGCTTCGTCTTCGCTCGCTTCAAAAGCGAGCACCTGGCGCAGTTGCGCCGCGAATCCGGCTTCGGCCGAATCCAGCTTACGGATGGTCAGGCTCATGCGGCTTCCCCAACACGCGCGTCCGTCGCGGAGGCGCGCTCGAAAGCGTCGAGGATGGGCGCCAGCCGGTCGCGCTTGAGTTTCAGCGCAGCCTGATTGACGACCAGTCGGGACGAGATCTGCACGATCTCTTCCACCTCGACGAGGTTGTTCGCGCGCAGCGTGCCGCCCGTGCTGACCAGGTCGACGATGGCGTCAGCCAGGCCCACCAGCGGGCCCAGCTCCATCGAGCCATACAGCTTGATCAGGTCGACGTGCACGCCCTTCTTGGCGAAGTGCTCGCGCGCGGTATTCAGATACTTCGTCGCCACCGACAGGCGCGCGCCCTGGCGCACCGCGTTGGCGTAATCGAAGCCCTTGGGCACCGCTACCGACATGCGGCAGCGGGCGATGTTCAGGTCGATGGGCGCATACAGGCCCGCCATGCCGTGCTCCATCAGCACGTCCCGGCCGGCTACGCCGAAGTCCGCCGCGCCGTATTGCACGTAGGTCGGCACATCGGACGCGCGCACGATGATCACGCGCAGCGCCGGGTCGGACGTCGGCAGAATCAGCTTGCGCGAGGTTTCCGGATCTTCGGTCACCTCGATGCCGGCGGCCTTCAGCAGCGGCAGCGTCTCTTCAAAGATGCGCCCTTTGGACAGCGCCAGCGTGAGCTGGTTGGAGGCGGACTGGAATGCGTTCATGGCCGGCGAGTTCCTTACCTTACGCTTGAATGCGGCGGATCTTGGCGCCGACAGCGGACAGCTTGTCTTCGATGCGGTCGTAGCCGCGGTCGAGGTGATAAATGCGGTCGACCAGCGTCTCGCCCTGCGCGATCAGGCCGGCAATGACGAGGCTGGCCGAGGCGCGCAGGTCGGTCGCCATGACGGTCGCGCCCGACAATTGCTCGACGCCCGTCACCACCGCCGTTTTGCCATCGATCACGATATTGGCGCCCAGGCGGTTCAGTTCCTGCACGTGCATGAAGCGGTTTTCGAAGATGGTCTCCGTCACCGTGGCAGAACCTTCGGCGATCGCGTTAAGCATCATGAACTGCGCCTGCATGTCGGTCGGGAACGCCGGGTATTCCGACGTGCGGAAGCTCACCGCCTTGGGGCGGCCCGTCATCTGCACGCGAATCCAATCGTCGCCCGTGGTGAGCGTCACGCCGGCTTCGCGCAGCTTGTCGAGCACGGCATCGAGGATGCCCGGCGGCACGCCGCGCAGCGTCACATCGCCGCCGGCTGCCGCCACGGCGCACAGGAACGTGCCGGCTTCAATGCGATCGGCGATCACCGTGTGGGTGGCGCCGTGCAGCGCTTCAACGCCTTGGATCACCAGACGGTCGGTGCCGATGCCTTCGATGCGCGCGCCCATCTTCACAAGCAGGTTGGCTAGGTCAGTGACTTCGGGCTCGCGTGCTGCGTTTTCCAGCACGGTTTCGCCGTCTGCCAACGCGGCGGCCATCAATAGGTTTTCGGTGCCCGTGACCGTCACCATGTCAGTGACAATGCGCGCCCCACGCAGGCGCTTGGCGCCTTCAGGCAGCTTGGCTTCGATGTAACCATGCTCGATGACGATCTCGGCGCCCATCAGTTGCAGGCCCTTGATGTGCTGATCGACAGGGCGCGCGCCGATGCCGCAACCGCCGGGCAGCGAAACACGCGCATGGCCGAAACGCGCCAGCAGCGGGCCCAGCACTAGGATCGACGCACGCATCGTCTTCACCAGGTCGTACGAAGCTTCCGGCGTGTGGATGGTCGCGGCGTCGAGCGTAAGGTGATGGCCGTCGAGCGAACCTTCCACGCCCATCTGGCGCAGCAGTTTGAGCATCGTGCGCACGTCCTGCAGGTTCGGCACGTTGCTCAGCGCCAGCGGCTCGGCCGTCAGCAGCGCGGCACACATGATGGGCAGCGCGGCGTTCTTGGCGCCAGACACGCGGATTTCGCCCGACAAGGGGCCATTGCCTTCGATCAGCAGTTTGTCCATGAGCGAGACGTCTCGTCGATCACTTTGAGAGGGGCGCTCAGCGAGCGCGAGGTCGGAGTCGGTTGAAACGGTAACCGGGGTGGGATCAAGCTCGGCCATCAGGACTGCCACTCCGCCGGGGTGAGCGTCTTCATGGAGAGCGCGTGGATTTCCGCGCGCATCCGCTCACCCAGCGCTGCGTAGACGAGCTGGTGACGCTGGATCAACCGCTTGCCTTCAAATTGCGCGCTGACGATGGTGGCAAAAAAGTGCTGGCCGTCGCCCTCGACTTCGAGGTGCTCGCACGACAGGCCGGTTTCGATGTACTGCTTGACTTGTTCGGGTGTGGGCAACATGGCCTTCCCTTCTCCAAAAACGTTAGGGTGGTGCGTCGTCGTTGTTTTTAGAGATCGCTGCAAAATGAAGCGAAACGGTTCTGACGGTTCAAGGCCGATGCAGACGCTACATGCAGTACGGCAAGGAGGCCCTGGGCCGTCGGAATCATTTTTCAGCGGTCTCTTATCGACGCATCAATGGCGCAGCTTGTAGCCCGTGCGCAGCATCTGCAGGGCTACTCCCCCCACCACGACCAGCGCGATCAACATCACACCGAGGCTCGTCGTCACCGGCACATCGGACACACCGAAGAAGCCGTAGCGGAAGCCGTCGATCATGTAGAAGAACGGGTTGGCGTGGGACACCGCCTGCCAAAACGGCGGCAGCGAATGAATCGAATAGAACACGCCCGCCAGGAAGGTGGCCGGCACGATCAGAAAGTTCTGGAACGCCGCAAGCTGGTCGAACTTTTCAGCCCAGATGCCGGCAATCAGCCCCAGCGTGCCCAGCACGCTCGCGCCCAGCACGGCAAACACGATGATCCACAGCGGCTGCGCGAAATGCAGGTGCGCAAACAAGGTCGTCACGATCAGCACGCCCGTACCCACAGCCAGACCGCGAATCACAGACGCGCACACGTACGCGCCAAACATCTCCCAGTGCGACAGCGGCGGCAGCATGATGAACACCAGGTTGCCTGTGATCTTCGACTGGATGAGCGACGACGAGCTGTTTGCGAACGCGTTCTGCAGCACGCTCATCATCACCAGGCCAGGCACCAGGAAAGCGGTGTAGCTCAACTGGTCGAACACCTTGACCCGATCTTCCAGCACGTGCCCGAAGATCAGCAGATACAGCAGCGCGGTCAACACCGGCGCGGCGACGGTCTGAAAGCTCACCTTCCAGAAGCGCAGCACTTCCTTGTACAGCAGCGTGCGGAAACCGACCCAACGGCCCGGCAAGCTCTCGGGAATGGCGTTCATGCAGCGGGCTCCAGCGCAGAATCGGGAATGGCAGGCGTTTGAGGCCCGACGGGCAAGCCGCCCTCGCGGCGCATGATCTGCACGAATACGTCTTCCAAATCAGCCTTGGCGACTTCCATGTCGTCGATCTCGCAGCCGGCGAGGCGGCATGTGGAGAGAATCTGTTCGACCTCGCCATAGCCCGACAGGCGCAAGCGCACACCACGCTCGCCGTGGTTACCCGGCAGGCGCAGGGCTTCCAGCGACGGGGGCAGCGCTCCCTTCGCAAAGCTCAGCACCAGTTGCAGCCCGGAAAATTGCGAGAGTAGATTCGCCGTGCGATCAAGCGCCACCACTTCGCCAAACTTGAGCATGGCGATGCGGTCGCACAGAGATTCGGCTTCTTCCAGGTAGTGCGTGGTCAGCACGACGGTATGGCCTTCGCGGTTCAGCCGCGAGATGAATTTCCACAGCGTCTGGCGCAACTCGACGTCCACACCGGCGGTCGGCTCGTCCAGCACGATCACGGGCGGCCGATGTACCAGGGCCTGCGCCACCAGCACGCGGCGCTTCATGCCGCCCGACAAGGCGCGCATATTGGCGTCGGCCTTGCTGGTGAGGTCGAGGTTGGCCATGACCTCGTCGATCCAATCGTCGTTCTTGGTCAGCCCGAAGTAACCCGACTGCAGGCGCAGTGTTTCGCGCACCGTGAAGAACGGATCGAACACCAGTTCTTGCGGCACCACGCCCAACTTGCGGCGCGCCGTGCGGTAGTCAGTAACGACGTCGTGACCAAGCACGCGTACGTGGCCGGAATCGGCACGATTCAGGCCCGCAAGGATGGAGATCAGCGTGGTCTTGCCCGCGCCGTTGGGGCCCAGCAAGCCGAAAAACTCGCCCTGCTCGACAGATAGGCTCACGCCCTTGAGCGCTTGCAACGACTTGTAGCGCTTACGGACGTCAGCGATTTCGATGGCTTTCATGGCCGACAAAGTGAACTACTCTGCGCATCTCAGGACCGTGGATCGACAAGACCATGACGGCCGCGAATACCGCACACGGCGGCTGCAGAGCGACAAACCCAGAATTATAGGGGAACTGCACCAACTCACGGCGCCACAGCTGACGACGCCGAACCGCGAATGCCGAGGGCGCGCGCGACGCCCCGACCGGAGCGCGGCATCGCGATGACGGGTTCGGGGGAATCGCCCCGCGTCCCGCACCGGACGCCGCCTCAATGTCGAGCGTGATGGGGGGCAGCAGGAGCTGGCGCGACGGCCAGCAGAGACTCCACGCCGTACAGCGTGGCGAGATTGGACAGCGCTTGCGGAGCGCCTGCGATATCAAGCGCGATACCGGCATCCTGCGCCGTGCGCTGCCACGACAGCAGCACAGCCAGCGCAGACGAATCAACCTGCGACAGGCCAGCGCAATCGACGTGCAACGCGGCAATGCCGGCTTCGCGCGCTTGGCCAAGCTGAGCCTCGCCCTCGCGCAGAACGCGCGGCGCTTCGCGGTGAGTCAGCGGGCCGGACAAGGTCAACATGGTGGAAGTGGATGCGTCGGAAAAAGAAACAGCGGCCGAGTGACCGCTGTGTCGATTCTACCGGAAGGCCGCTTACTTTGCCGGGCCCTTCTCAAGCTGCGAGTTGCGCTCGTTCAGGAAGCTCACAAGGCCCGCCACGCCGCCACGTTTGCTGATGACATCGGCAAACTGGTTCTTGTACGTTTCCGACAGCCACAGGCCGCTGATGTTGATGTCGTACACCTTCCAGCCACCGGCCGTCTTTTCAAGGCGGTAGTCCAGAGCCACCGGCTCGCCGTTATTGTTCACGGTCGAGCGCACTACCACGTCGGTGTCATCGGCAGCCGCACGGAACGGCTTGTACGAAACGGTCTGGTTTTTCACGTTCGACAGCGCACCCGCGTAAGTGCGGATCAGCAGCGTTTTGAAACCGTCCTGAATCTGCTGCTGTTGCTCCGGCGACGCCTGGTTCCAGAAGCGGCCCATGGCAATCTGCGTGGTGCGTTTGAAATCGGCGCGCGGCACGATCTTCTGGTCGACGAGCTGGTACACCTTGCTCATGTTACCGCCGCGCAGTTCCGGATCGCTCTTGATGGTGGTGAGCACGTCGTCCACAGCCGTCTTGACGGTGGCCTGGGCATCGGCTTCCTGAGCGTGGACCGGCGCGGCTGCCACGGCAGCCGTCAGCGTGAGGCCAGCGAACAGGGAGCGGAGGAGTTTCTTCAACATATCGCGTCCTTATAGTGTGATTTTCGGGTCGCTTGCAGCACATTCGCCGCAATCCTGTTGGCGATTAGAACAGACCGCCCGCAGCCAAGTTCGTGCGAGCCGGCCAGTTTTACGCCTTGTCACCTTTGAGGCGACCTTGTTACGTGTACCGATCAGCGGCGGAACACCGGCCAGTTGGGGGTGAAGCGCTGGTACGGCGAGACCGTGGCGTCACCGGTATCCGGCGATTTCTTGTTGTCCTGATCTTCCGGCAGGTTGCCGTCATAGATCAGGTATCGGCGGCGCTGCAGATAGGCATCCCGCAGAAAGGTGTATTTGTCGACAGCGGCCTGTTCGAACACATTGCTGGCCCCAAGCAGGTTCGCGCGCACGTCAACTACGCGCAGCGCGGCCAGCGAATAGGTGATCGTGCTGTCGTGCCAATACGTGAGCGGATCCATCTGCCAGTCGACCAGGAAGCCCACGGTGTCACGTGCGGTGCTCGGGCCGAGCAACGGCCAAACGACGTACGGACCCGACGGCACGCCCCATACACCCAGTGTCTGGCCGAAGTCTTCCTTGTGTTTCGGCAGGCCGGCGTCCGACGCAATGTCGATCAGACCACCCAGCCCCAGCACCGTATTGATCGCCACACGCATGGTGTCTTCCAGCGCGGCCGTCCCCTTCAACTGCAGCAGGTTGTTGACGGCCGAATAGACATCGCCCGCATTCGAGAAGAAATTCGACACGGCAGTGCGCGCCGGCGACGGCACCACATCGACATACGTTTGCGCAACCGGCTTCAGCACGCCCTTGTCGAGGTCCTCATTGATGCGGAAGACTTCGCGGTTGAACGGCTCGATCGGGTCTGCCGGATTGGCATTCGGCCCCGTTGCACAGCCGGCCAGCAGCGTAGCGCCAGCGGCCACGGCCAGCACAAAACCGCGCAGCGTATGGATGGATGTTGTTGTTTTCATGGTTTATTTACTCCCACTGCCCTCGGCCGGCTTGGCTCCGCCGGCACTGCCATTTGCGCTGCCGGCACCGGCATCCGCAGCCTTGCTGTACAGGAACTGGCTGATCAGGTTTTCCAGCACCACCGCCGACTGGGTCATCGTGATCTTGCTGCCGCTGGCGAGCATGGCCGAGTCACCGCCCGGTTCAATACCGATGTATTGCTCACCCAGCAGACCCGAGGTCAGGACCTTGGCCGAACTGTCTTTCGGAAACTGATAGCGCTGATCCATGTCGAGCACGGCGATTGCCTGGTAGCTCTTGTCGTCGAAGAGGATCTGCGACACACGGCCGACGACCACACCCGAACTCTTGACCGGGGCCCGCACCTTCAAGCCACCGATATTGTCGAAGGCCGCCTTCACCTGGTAAGTCTTGGCAAACGAGAACGAACTCATATTGCCCGCCTTGAGCGCCAGGAATAGCAGCGCAATGATGCCCACCAGAACAAATAGGCCGACCCAGAAATCGAGGACGCTTTTACGCATGATCTTTTCTCGTTGAACGCTAACGACAACCGGCGGCTCAGTTGAACATCAGTGCCGTGAGCACGAAATCCAGCGCCAGTACGGTGAGCGACGCGATCACCACCGTCCGGGTCGTCGCGCGCGAGACGCCTTCCGGCGTGGCCTTGGCCTCATAGCCCTGATACAGCGCAATGAAGGTGACCGCCACACCAAACACGACACTCTTGATGACGCCGTTGAGCACGTCGTCCATGACATCCACGCCGGCCTGCATCTGCGACCAGAACGCCCCAGGGTCCACGCCAATCAGCCCGACCCCGACGAAGTATCCGCCCAGAATACCGACCGCACTGAAAATCGCGGCCAGAAGCGGCATGGCGATGAAACCGCCCCAGAAGCGCGGCGCCAGCACGCGGGCCAGCGGATCGACGGCCATCATTTCCATGGCGATCAGTTGCTCGCCGGCCTTCATCAAGCCAATCTCGGCCGTCAGCGAGGTACCGGCGCGACCGGCAAACAGCAGTGCCGTCACCACCGGCCCAAGCTCGCGCACCAGCGACAGCGCCACCAGCAGGCCCAGCGCCTGCTCGGAGCCGTATCGATTAAGCGTGTTGTATCCCTGCAAGCCAAGCACGAAGCCAACAAACAGCCCCGATACGGCAATGATGATGAACGAATCATTGCCGACAAAGCGCAGTTGCTCGATCACCAGGCGCGGGCGGCGAAGCACATCGCCGGAAGCACCAATGAGCGAAATCAACGTGCGCGCGGCGTAGCCGAAGCGGCTGACCAGCACCAGAACAAAGCGGCCGATGGTAGAGATCACCGTGCGCCTCCGCTCTTGCCCAGACCGAAGTCATCGGCCAGGGGCGCCCCGGGATAGTGGAACGGCACAGGGCCGTCCGCCTCGCCACGCACGAACTGGCGCACAAACGGATCGGTCGACGCGGTGAGCTCAGCCGGCGTGCCTTGCGCGGCAATGCTACCGTTGGCGATGAAGTAGACGTAATCGGCGATGCGGAACGTCTCCTGCACGTCGTGCGAGACGATGATGCTGGTCGCGCCCAGCGCGTCGTTCAGCTTGCGGATGAGCGAGGCGGTCAGGCCCAGCGAGATCGGGTCCAGCCCGGCGAACGGCTCGTCGTAAAGGAGGAGCGACGGATCGAGCGCGATCGCCCGCGCCAATGCCACGCGCCGCGCCATACCGCCAGAAATCTCCGAGGGCATCAGGTCGCGCGCACCGCGCAGGCCGACGGCGTTGAGCTTCATCAGCACCAGATCGCGGATAAGCAGTTCGGGCAGTTCGGTATGTTCGCGCAGTGGAAATGCCACATTGTCGAACACGGACAGATCGGTAAACAGCGCTCCGAACTGGAACAGCATGCCCATCTGCCGGCGTGCCGCGTACAGCTCTCGCTTGTCCATGGCGCCGATGTCCTGGCCTTGTACGCGCACTGTGCCGGCGGCAGCGGCCACTTGGCCGCCAATCAAGCGCAGAATCGTCGTCTTGCCGCAGCCCGAGCCGCCCATGACGGCCACCACGCTGCCCCTGGGCACGCGCATGCACAGGCCGGACAGAATGCGCCGCGCGCCTGGCTGATAGGCGAAATCGACCTGATCGAGTTCGACAACGGCGTTGGAAGGCTGGGTGGACACGGTGGAGATCGGTGCAGAGGGCTCGGCAGGTTGGCGGCTTTCATGCTGCCGCATCTCGTTGTCTTGACTTCCGCGGGCTCGCCAACAAGGGCGGCTTCGCGCGGCCCGCCATTATAGGTGGAAACCCGCGTAGCCCGTCAGTCACGCCTTGCTTACCGACAGTTAGTGTGGCTTGTTCGCCGCGCCGCGGGTTTTCGGGCCTTGCGGCTTGCTGAAAGTGGTGCGCTTGCGAAGCTGGGCTGGTGCGGCAGACCGGCAGCGGAAGTGGCCTATTCGCCGCTATCGAGACGTAGATCGGCCTGGCGAATCACCCCTTGCCAATGCGTGGCATCACGGCGCACGGCCTGGGCAAACGTGTCGGGGGCATCCCATTCCGGCTCGAAGCCGCCGGCACGCAACGTAGCGTGGACGTCATCCGAGGCGACGGCGCGGCGCAGTTCGGCCGCTGCGCGCATCGACAGGAGGCGGGGTGTGCGCGCCGGCATGAAAGTGCCGATCCAGGCGCTGCGATCGAATCCGGCGAGACCGCCTTCGCGCAGCGTCGGCACGGCGGGCGCGAAACGCGAGCGAGCCCCGCCCGTCACCCCGAGCAACCGTAGCTGGCCATTGGCCGCGGCGGCCGCCACGCTCGGATAGCAGGCGAAACACGCCGTCATGCGCCCCGCCAGGATCTGTTGCACGAGCCCCGCTTCACCGCGAACGGCCACATGCGGCGCATGGAAAGCGTAGTCGCGCACAAACTGCTCGGCGACAAGGTGCGACCACGTGCCGACGATATCCGAGCCGCAATTGACCGTGACGGACTCGCCGCGCGCCTGTGCGAGCAGATCAGTGATGGAGTAGATCGGCAAGCGCGCATCCACGGCGAGAAACAGCGGCAGCGTGGCCACCATCGCCACCGGCTGAAAATCTCGCAGCGGGTCATACGACGCTGGTTCCAGCGCGGGCTGGGTGACGAACGTGGTCTGTTGAAGCAGTAACGTATGGCCATCGGACGGCGCACGGGCCACGGCCTCACCGGCGGCCATGCCGTTGGCTGCGGGGCGATCTTCGACGCCCACCTCGCGGCCGACCTGCTGTTGCAATTGCGTCGCCAGTGCCCGGGCAAGTGCGTCAAACGCGCTGCCTTCCGCCGCCGGCACGACCAGACGCAGCGGTTGCGAGGGATACCCTTGCAGCAATGCATGCGCGGGCGACGTCAGCATTGTCGGCAGCACACCCAGCCACGCAAGCGCCCGCCGCCGCTGCGGGTCCGGCATATGCGGCACATCGGGCGCGTGGGTCAAATCTGCACGCACATTGCGGGCACGAGATTGCATGAGGCAGGTTGGGATCACGGGGAGATCTCATTCTAGAAATCCGCCCGTCCGCCCTGCACTCATGTAAACCATGTCGACGTAAACCATGAGGCATGACGCGCGCGCCAAAACACGTGCGTCACAAACAAAAAGGCCCGCCAAGGCGGGCCTGAGTCATCCGGTCAACCGCGTGGTCAGCGCGGCAGTTCCGAATGGCCCATGAGAAACGCGTCGACCGAGCGGGCGGCTTGACGGCCTTCCCGGATGGCCCACACGACGAGCGACTGGCCGCGGCGTACATCACCGGCGGCGAACACCTTCGGCACGTTGGTGGCGTAAGCGTTGTCGCCTTCGGTGGCGGCACGCGCGTTGTTGCGCGCATCCTTGGTCACGCCAAAGGCATCCAGCACGCCGCTGACCGGATTGGTAAAGCCCATCGCCAGCAGGACGAGATCAGCCTTGAGCGTGAACTCGCTGCCTGCAACTTCGGCCATCTTGCCGTCCTTCCACTCCAGGCGCACGGCGGTAAGGCCCGTCACCCGGCCGTTCTCGCCGATCAGCGCCTTGGTGGCGACCGACCAGTCGCGCTCGCAGCCTTCGTCATGCGACGACGACGTGCGCAGCTTGATCGGCCAGTACGGCCACACCAGCGGCTTGTTCTCTTCTTCGGGCGGACGCGGCAGCAGTTCGAACTGCGTGACCGACGCCGCGCCATGGCGGTTGGATGTGCCCACGCAGTCAGAGCCCGTATCACCACCGCCGATCACGATGACGTGCTTGCCATCGGCGCGGATCGGGTTCGGTGCATCGCCGGCCACTTCCTTGTTCTGCGGGATCAGGAATTCCAGCGCGTAATGCACGCCGTCCAGATCACGGCCCGGCACAGGCAGATCGCGCGGCACTTCCGAACCACCCGTCAGCACGACGGCGTCGAATTGCTTGAGGATGTCGTCGGCAGAGATCATCTCCCGCGCGTCGTTGGTGATGCCGGCCGGAACCGTCTTGTCGCCCACCATCACGCCGGTGCGGAACGTCACGCCCTCGGCTTCCATCTGCTGCATGCGGCGGTCGATCTGCGCCTTTTCCAGCTTGAAGTCGGGGATGCCGTAGCGCAGCAGGCCGCCAATGCGGTCGTTCTTTTCGAACAGCGTCACGTCGTGGCCAGCGCGTGCCAGTTGCTGCGCAGCGGCCATGCCAGCCGGGCCCGAGCCGACCACGGCCACAGTCTTGCCGGTCTTGTGCTTCGGCACTTGCGGTGCCACCCAGCCTTCTTCCCAAGCCTTGTCGATGATGGCGTGCTCGATCGACTTGATACCGACCGGCAGCTCGTTGATGCCCAGCGTGCACGCCGCTTCGCACGGTGCCGGGCAGATGCGGCCCGTGAACTCGGGGAAGTTGTTGGTCGAATGCAGCACCTCAATCGCGGTCTTCCAGTCCTGGCGATACACCAGGTCATTGAAGTCCGGAATGATGTTGTTGACGGGGCAGCCGTTGTTGCAGAACGGAATGCCGCAGTCCATGCAACGTGCGCCCTGGATCTTGGCTTCGTTGTCCGCCAGCGCGAACACGAACTCCTTGTAATGCTTCACGCGCGCTTCGGGCGCTTCGTATGCCTCGTTCTGGCGGGGAAATTCGAGAAAACCGGTCGCCTTGCCCATGGTGTCCTTCCTGACCCGATGCTGCTCTGCCGGCACAGTCGTGCTGAGCAGGCAGTCGGGCCTGTCTTGTGAGGTTGCGTTGTATTCAGTGGCGGCGGGAGCCGATCATCGATCGACAACCCGCCAAGTCGCTTGGAATCAGGTTCAGGCGGCGATCTGTTCGCGGCCCGCTTCCTGTTCGCGCTCGTACATCTCGGTCAGTGCACGCTTGTACTCGGTCGGGAAGACCTTGACGAAGCGACGGCGCGCGTTGTTCCAGTCGGCCAGCAGTTCCTTGGCACGCTCGGAGCCGGTGTAGCGGAAGTGCTTTTCCACCAGCGCCTTGAGCAGTTGCTCGTCGAGCACGCGCTCGCCGTTCACCTTGTGCCAGGTCGACGGGGTATGCGCCTTCTCCTGGTCTGCTGCCGACAGCACGGATTCCAGTGCGACCTGCGCCGTGTTGCAGCGCTTGTCGAACAGGCCGTCTTCGTCATAGACGTAGGCAACGCCGCCCGACATGCCTGCCGCGAAGTTGCGGCCGGTGGTACCCAACACGACGACGGTGCCTCCGGTCATGTATTCGCAGCCGTGGTCGCCCGTGCCTTCCACCACCGTGGTGGCGCCGGAGTTGCGCACCGCAAAGCGCTCGCCGGCCACGCCGTTGAAGAACGCCTCACCAGCCAGCGCGCCGTACAGCACAGTATTGCCGACGATGATGTTGTTGGTCGGCTCACCGCGGAACTCATGCGGCGGGCGCACGATCACGCGGCCGCCCGACAGGCCCTTGCCCACGTAGTCGTTGCCGTCGCCCACCAGGTCCAGTGTCACGCCGTGTGCCAGGAACGCACCGAACGACTGGCCAGCCGTGCCCTGCATCTGCACGTGGATCGAGTCATCGGGCAGACCTTCGTGGCCGTAGCGCTTGGCCACTTCACCCGACAGCATCGCGCCCACGGTGCGGTTGACGTTGCGCACCGGCTGGATGAACGACACGCGCTCGCCCTTTTCCAGCGCAGCCTTGGCCTTCTCGATGAGCTGGTGATCCAGTGCGCGATCAAGACCATGGTCTTGCACGTCGACCTGATAACACGGCTCGCCTTCCTTCTTGGCCGGCTGATAGAAGACGCGCGCGAAGTCCAGACCGCGGGCCTTCCAGTGTTCGATGCCGGACTTCGTGTCGAGCAGATCCGCGCGACCAATCAGTTCGTTGAAGGTGCGGATGCCGAGCTGCGCCATGATTTCGCGCACTTCTTCGGCCACGAAGAAGAAGTAGTTCACCACATGCTCGGGCTTGCCCGAGAACTTCTTGCGCAGCACCGGATCCTGCGTCGCCACACCCACCGGGCAGGTGTTCAGGTGGCACTTGCGCATCATGATGCAGCCTTCGACCACCAGCGGTGCGGTGGCGAAGCCGAACTCGTCTGCACCCAGCAGCGCGCCGATCACGACGTCACGGCCGGTCTTCATCTGGCCGTCGGCCTGCACGCGGATGCGGTTGCGCAAGCCGTTGAGCATCAGCGTCTGCTGCGTTTCGGCCAGACCCAGCTCCCACGGCGTGCCGGCATGCTTGATCGACGACCACGGCGAAGCGCCGGTGCCGCCGTCGTGGCCCGCGATCACCACGTGATCGGCCTTGGCCTTGGCAACACCTGCGGCCACCGTGCCCACGCCCACTTCCGACACAAGCTTGACCGAAACGTCCGAACGCGGGTTCACGTTCTTCAGGTCGTGGATGAGCTGTGCCAGATCTTCGATCGAGTAAATGTCGTGGTGCGGCGGCGGCGAGATCAGGCCCACGCCCGGCACCGCATAACGCAGCTTGCCGATGTAATCCGTGACCTTGTGGCCAGGCAGCTGACCGCCTTCGCCAGGCTTGGCGCCCTGCGCCATCTTGATCTGGATCTGATCAGCCGAAGCCAGATACTCAGCCGTCACGCCGAAACGACCCGACGCCACCTGCTTGATCTTCGAACGCAGCGAATCGCCCTCTTGCAGTTCCAGATCGCGCTCGACCACTTCGCGGCCGATCACGTCCGACAGCTTCGTGCCCTGCTTGATGGGAATGCCGCGCAGTTCGTTGCGGTAACGGCGCTCGTCTTCACCGCCTTCGCCTGTGTTCGACTTGCCGCCGATACGGTTCATCGCCACGGCCAGCGTGGTGTGCGCTTCGGTTGAGATCGAACCCAGCGACATGGCGCCGGTTGCAAAGCGCTTGACGATCTCCTTGGCCGGTTCGACTTCTTCCAGCGGAATCGCGCGTGCCGGGTCAACCTTGAACTCGAACAGACCGCGCAGCGTCATGTGGCGCTTGCTCTGATCGTTGATCAGGTTCGCGTATTCCTTGTACGTCTGGTACGAATTCGCGCGCGTCGCGTGCTGCAGCTTGGCGATCGAATCCGGGGTCCACATGTGCTCTTCGCCGCGGACGCGGTAGGCGTATTCGCCACCGGCATCCAGCATGTTCGCCAGCACCGGCGCATCGCCAAAGGCGTCACGGTGCAAGCGCAGCGCCTCTTCAGCCACCTCGAAGATGCCGATGCCGCCGACGTTAGATGCGGTGCCGTGGAAGTACTTGTCGACCAGTTCACGTGACAGGCCGATCGCTTCGAAGATCTGCGCGCCCGTGTACGACATGTACGTCGAGATGCCCATCTTGGACATCACCTTGTGCAGGCCCTTGCCGATCGCCTTGGTGAAGTTGTAGATGGCTTTTTCGGCGGTCAGGCCCAGACCCGGCGCCAATTCGGCGAGTGTCTCCATCGCCAGGTACGGGTGCACGGCTTCTGCGCCATAGCCGGCCAGCAGCGCGAAGTGGTGCACTTCGCGGGCCGAACCCGTTTCGACGACCAGACCCGTGCTTGTGCGCAGGCCCTTCTCCACGAGGTGATGGTGGATGGCCGACGTAGCCAGCAGCGCCGGAATGGCGGCCTGCTTCTCGTCGACCGCGCGGTCGGACACGATCAGGATGTTGTAGCCCGACTTGACCGCATCGACGGCCTCGGCGCACAGCGACGCCAGGCGCGCCTCGATGCCTTCCTTGCCCCACGCCACCGGATAGCAGATGTCCAGCTCATAAGACATGAACTTGCCGCCGGTGTAGTGCTCGATGTTGCGGATCTTCGCCATGTCCTTGAAGTCCAGCACGGGCTGGCTCACTTCAAGACGCATCGGCGGGTTGATGTTGTTCAGCTCAAGCAGGTTCGGCTTCGGCCCGATGAACGAGACGAGCGACATCACCACGTTTTCGCGGATCGGGTCGATCGGCGGGTTCGTGACCTGCGCGAACAGTTGCTTGAAGTAGTTGTAAAGCGTCTTGTTCTTGGACGACAGCACGGCCAGCGGGCTGTCGTTACCCATGGAGCCCGCGGCTTCTTCGCCGTTGGCAGCCATCGGGGTCATCAGGAACTTGACGTCTTCCTGCGTATAGGCGAAGGCCTGCTGGCGATCCAGCAGCTTGGCGGCCGGCTTGGTCTCGGCGGCCACGTCTTCGGGCTTCGCGTCCAGCTCGTCGAGCTTGATGCGCACGGCATCGATCCAGCTCTTGTACGGCTTGGCGTTGGCCAGGTTGTCCTTGAGTTCCTTGTCGTCGATGATGCGGCCCTGCTCCATGTCGATCAGGAACATCTTGCCCGGCTGCAGACGCCACTTCTTGACGATGCGCGACTCGGGAATCGGCAGCACGCCGGCTTCCGAGGCCATCACGACCATGTCGTCGTCGGTCACGTAGTAGCGCGCCGGACGCAGGCCGTTACGGTCGAGCGTCGCGCCGATCTGGCGGCCGTCGGTAAAGCAGATGGCGGCAGGGCCGTCCCACGGCTCCATCATCGCAGCGTGGTATTCGTAGAATGCGCGGCGATTGTCATCCATCAGCGTGTGCTGTTCCCACGCTTCCGGAATCATCATCATCATCGCCTGGGCCAACGGGTAGCCGGCCATCGTCAGCAGTTCGAGGCAGTTGTCGAACGATGCGGTATCCGACTGGCCCGGATAGATCAGCGGCCACAGCTTGGGCAGATCATCGCCCAGCACCGGCGACGAGATGCCGCCCGTACGCGCGTTGATCCAGTTGACGTTGCCCTTGACGGTGTTGATTTCGCCGTTGTGCGCGACCATGCGGTACGGGTGCGCCAGTTCCCAGGCCGGGAACGTGTTGGTCGAAAAACGCTGGTGCACCAGCGCCAGCGCCGACACCGTGCGCGGGTCTGCCAGGTCCTGGTAATAGCGGCCCACCTGCTCGCACAAGAGCAGGCCCTTGTAGACGATCGTGCGCGCCGACATCGACGGCACGAAGTATTCCTTGCCGTGCTTGAGCTTGAGTGCCTGGATCGCGTGGCTGGCGGTCTTGCGGATCACGTACAGCTTCCGCTCCAGCGCGTCAGTGGTCATGATGTCGCGGCCACGCCCGATGAAGATCTGGCGGATCACCGGCTCGGTCTTCTGCACCGTCGGCGACATCGGCATGGTCTTGTCGACCGGCACGTCGCGCCAGCCCAGCACGACCTGGCCTTCCAGACGCACGGTGCGCTCGAGTTCCTGTTCGCAGGCCAAGCGCGACGCGTGTTCCTTCGGCAGGAAGATCATGCCGACACCATATTCGCCGGCCGGCGGCAGATTGATGCCCTGCTTCGCCATCTCTTCACGGAAGAACTGGTCGGGAATCTGCAGCAGGATGCCCGCGCCGTCGCCCATCAGCGGGTCAGCACCGACGGCGCCTCGGTGGTCGAGGTTGTGCAGGATACGCAGGCCCTGCTGGACGATCTCGTGGCTCTTCTTGCCCTTGATGTGAGCGACGAAGCCGACGCCGCAAGCGTCGTGTTCATTGGTCGGGTCGTACAGACCCTGGGCCGACGGCGCGGCGGGGAAGGAATGTTGTTCCACGGCGATCTTCCGATGTTGTGGGCACAGCGCGCCGCAGAAAGCCCTCGCGATCGTGCGAATGCGGTGGCAGACAGGCAATGGCGCGCCGCACCATGAATGCGGGGTGAAACGAATATAAAAGAGTGGCCCGTAACAGGCAAAAGTTTTTAAATGGGGTCAGAGTTAATTAATAAATGCACGACAACAGTGCGGGTTTACTAATGGGGACAGATTAAATTCGACCGCAATTGCTGCGACAGAGCGTGACGGCTCCACTACCTCGCTATTCGGTGCGCGCGCTGTCCTCCGCTCCCACTTCTGCGAGTTGGCGGGGCGGTCGCCCCTTGGGCAATGGCGCAACGCGACGGCCGCCGGCGCGTGCCAGCGTCGCGAGAAACGCCTCGTTTCCGAGCGGCCAGCCGCTGTGCACATGCTGACGAATCTGCGCCAGCTGGTCTGAACCCAGACCTTCATGCCACAACGTTCGATAGCGAGATTGGCGCTCGAAAGGCGTATTGCCAAGCCGCCAGTAACAATAGTGGTCACTCACCCACGGAATGGATTGGATTCCCACATGATGGCGATATGTGCTCCATCGGTCGTCCTCCGGCGTGCTGACAAGACCCGCGCGCACGGCGTTGGATTCCACATACAACAGCATCGGCAAGACCCACTCAGCCGGGTCCAGCACGGTTGAGCGGAAACGCCCTTCCCACAGCGTTCCGCTGCGATCAGCGGCGGCGTTGAAGTACCGCGTATAGCGCCGTCCGACCGCCTGCAGCGTGCGCGAAAGGCTGTCCGCCACCTTGGGCGTCCCCACCAGATGAACGTGATTCGGCATCAGCGAGAAGCCATGGACGGCGAAGTCGTGCTCGCGCGCGGCCATGCGCAACGTGTCGAGATAGAACGCGTAGTCGTCGTCGCCGCGAAAAACGATCTGCCGGTTGTTGCCGCGCTGCAACACGTGCACAGGAATATCCGTAGGACTGAGGCGAGGCAGGCGGGCCATGGAACAGACAGGGCAGCGAAAAGCGCCATCGTAGCCTGAACCCGGCGAACCTGTCCCCAATTTTTAGCAGGCAAACGCTTGCATGGCGGCTGTCGCGCAGAGGCGACGGCAGAGTTTGCGTGCCGTCAAATTGGCGACCGTCCACGGCATCGACGACGGGGTGAACTTGATCCCGAGCAAATCGGCCAAGCAACTTCCCCGCGAGACTGGCTCCCATCACATCACGAGACAACACGAGAGGGAGCGATTCATGGCTTTTCACCGCCTAGCCGCCGTAGCTGTAGCCGCCGGAATGCTTGCCGCCGGATTCAGCCAGACCGCCTTTGCGCAGAGCACGGACTTACCGCCGGCCACCGGCAACTGGATGGTGCGCCTGCGCGCTGTCAACCTGACAGCCGCCAACAAATCCGACGCGGTGCCGGCGCTGGCCATTCCGGCTGATGCCATTCAGATCAACAACAAGGTCCTGCCCGAGCTGGACATCTCGTACTTCTTCACGCCGCACCTCGCGGCCGAGCTGATCCTGACTTACCCGCAACAACAGGACGTCACGGTCATGCAAAGCGCGCTGGGCGGCCCGACCAAGATCGGCAGCTTCCGCCACTTGCCGCCCGTCCTGACGATGCAATACCACTTCACGCCCGAGTCGCGCTTCAAGCCGTACGTGGGCGCGGGCATCAACTACACGCGCATCTCGAATGTGAATCTGCAGGTGCCGGGCGTTGGTTCGCTGGACCTCAGCAAAAACAGCTTCGGCCCCGCGCTGCAGGCCGGCTTCGACTATCGCCTGACCGAACGTCTCTACTTCAACGTCGACCTGAAAAAGACCTGGATCAGCGCCGACGTGAAGATGGCCGGCCAGACCATCAGCAAGGTGAAGGTTGACCCGTGGCTGCTGGGCGTCGGCCTGGGCTATCGCTTTTAAGGGAGGGCGATCAGCGAACTGACACTGTCCTGATCGACTTTTACCGACGTGCCGCAGGGGCCGTCGACGGCGGGGGCGCTCGTCGGCGGTGGTTGGCGCGTTCGGCCCGGCATGCGTTGGGGCGGCCGGGCATTTTTTTTGGGCGTTTGATTTCGATCTGGTTTCAGATCGATTGGGAGCCAGGCGGGCGGATAGCGACCCGAACAGTAACGGTACAGCCGTTACTCAAGCTGCATCAATGGCAAAGATGCGGCGATGTTCCTTGATGGCGTAACGATCCGTCATGCCGGCGATGTAATGCGCGATCCAGCGCGGCTGCTCTTCGGGATTGGCTTTCGCCTGGTACTGCGGCGGCAGCAGACGAGGGTCATCCATAAAGGCGCGGAACAGATCGTCGATGATGCGGCGCGCCTTGGCGGCCATGCGCATCACGAGGTAATGCCGATACAGGTTGTCAAACAGGAAGCGCTTGAGCGCGCGCGCCTCTTCGCGCATCGGGTCGGAGAACGCGACGAGCGCTGATGCGGCACGCACGTCATCGATACATTGCGGCGCAACGTCAGCAATGCCGGCACGCGTGGTGCCGATCAGATCGACGATCAGCGCGTTGATGATGCGGCGAATGGTTTCGTTGATCAGGCGCCGGCCGCTGACATTCGGGAACGCGGTCTCGGCCTCGCGCCGATGGACGGCCCATAGCGGCACGCCTTCGAGTTGCTCCAGCGTAATCAGGCCGGAACGCAGGCCATCGTCGATATCGTGGTTGTTGTACGCAACCTCATCAGCAAGGTTGGCAAGCTGGGCTTCCAGCGAAGGCTGTTGCCCCTCGAGAAAACGCCGCCCCAGGTCACCCAGCGTGGCCGCGTTGTTGCGCGAGCAATGTTTGAGGATGCCCTCGCGCGTTTCGAACGTCAGGTTCAGACCATCGAAACCGCCGTAGCGCTCCTCCAGCCGATCGACCACCAACAAGCTCTGGAGATTGTGTTCAAAGCCGCCGTACGGCTTCATGCAGTCGTTGAGCGCGTCCTGCCCTGCGTGGCCGAACGGCGTGTGGCCCAGATCGTGTGCCAACGAAATTGCTTCGACCAGGTCTTCGTTCAGACGCAGGCTGCGGGCAATCGAACGAGCAATCTGCGCGACCTCGAGACTGTGCGTGAGCCGCGTCCGGAACAAATCGCCCTCGTGATTCACGAAGACCTGCGTCTTGTATTCGAGGCGGCGAAAGGCGGTGCTGTGGACGATGCGATCGCGGTCACGCTGGAACTCGGTGCGCGATGTGGATGGCGGCTCGGCGTGCACGCGGCCGCGCGTCTGCGCCGAATGCGCGGCGTAAGGGGCGAGAGGGCCTTCGAGGTCGAACGGCGCAGAAGGCAAAGCGGATCGGTCGTTCATCGGGCCATCTCGTCTTGTCTCAGGCGACGGGCGCTTCGGTCGGTGGTCGCAGCACGGCGTGCCGCAAGGTAGCGCGCAAGTCGGCGTCGGGCACCGTGGTCACGAACGCCTGGCCCAGCTTGCGCAGCAGCACGAATTTGATCTCGCCGGCTTCGGCCTTCTTGTCGACGCGCATCAGGTCGATGAAGCGATCAACGCCGAGATCCGGCGCCACCGTTGGCAGGTCGGCCGCACGCATGAGCACAGTGATGCGGTTGCGCGTGTCGATGTCGATAAAGCCCAGGCGATGCGACAGGTCTGCCGCCATCACCATGCCGCAGCCGACGGCTTCGCCATGCAGCCATTCGCCGTAGCCCAGGCCGGCCTCGATAGCGTGGCCGAAGGTGTGGCCGAAATTCAGGGTGGCACGCAGGCCGGTTTCGCGCTCGTCCTGCGCCACGACGGCCGCCTTGATGCGCACCGAGCCGCGTACGGCTTCGGCCATCAGGTCGGTATCGCACTCGTTGAGGCCTTTGATGTTCTGCTCGATCCAGGCGAAGTAATCGGCATCGGCGATCGCGCCGTGCTTGATGACCTCGGCCATGCCAGCAGCCAGCTCCCGCGCAGGCAACGTGCGTAGCGTATCGATATCGGCCAGCACCACCTGCGGCTGGTGGAACGCACCGATCATGTTCTTGCCCAGCGGATGGTTGATGCCCGTCTTGCCGCCCACAGATGAATCGACCTGCGACAGCAGCGTCGTCGGCACCTGGATGAACGGCACGCCGCGCATGTAGCAGGCTGCGGCAAAGCCGGTCATGTCGCCAATTACGCCGCCCCCCAGCGCAACCAGCGTGGTTTTGCGGTCTGCGCCCGCCGTCAACAGCGCATCAAAGATCCGGTTGAGCGTGTCCCATTTCTTGAATGACTCGCCATCGGGCAGGACAACCGTGTCGACAACCTTGCCAAGCGAACGAATGGCCTCCTCGACCTGGGCCGCATAGAGCGGTGCGACGGTCTCGTTGGTGACGATCACGGCACGCGCGCCGCGAATGTGGGGGGCGAACAACTCAGCCTTGGACAGCAGCCCCGAGCCGATATGGATCGGATAGGCGCGATCGCCAAGGTCAACATCAACGGTAATCATGACTGAGGGGAGACTTGCGAGGAGGAGGAGGAGGCGCCCGCGGGCGGCACAACAATGCCGGCCACCTCAAGTTGCATCAGGACCATATTAACAAGCTGGGCGACAGTGGGCTTGCCCGTTTCGATGACAAAGTGCGCCACGTCACGGTACAGCGGATCACGGATCGCATGCAGTTCTTCAAGCTTGGCACGCGGGTTTTCGGTCTGCAGCAGTGGCCGGTTCTTGTCGTGGCGTGTGCGAAGGTACAGGTCATGCGGATTGGCGCGCAGATAGATCACGGTGCCACGCTCACGCAAGAACGCGCGATTCTCGGCCCGCAGCACGGCGCCGCCGCCGGTGGCCACGACCACGCCATCGCGCGAGGTGAGTTCGTCGATCATGTGGGTTTCGCGATCGCGGAAGCCCACTTCGCCCTCGTGCTCGAAAATGACTGGCACACGCACGCCGCAGCGCGCTTCGATCTCGTGATCGGAGTCGAAGAACGGCAGATCGAGCCGACGCGCCACCGCCCGGCCGACCGTGGTCTTGCCCGCGCCCATCAAGCCGACGAAAAATACGTTCGAAACAGACAAAATCGCGTGAAATCAGGAATTTGAGCTTGATTGTAGTGGCATTTGGTCACCATCCTGCACAAACCCGGAAGCAGGACACAAAAAAGCCCGGCGCTCCACTCAGGAGGCCGGGCTTTCAGATCGCGATGCCGCCGCCGATTACTTCAGCGACAGTTGATCAGACAGCACACGCGGCGTCAGGAAAACGAGAAGCTCGGTGCGGTTGTTGATCTTGTTCGTGCTCTTGAACAGATTGCCGAGCACCGGAATGTCACCCAGCAGCGGCACCTTGTTGATGTCAGTCCGCTCGTTCTGCGTATAGATACCGCCGATCACAACCGTGCCGCCGTTCTCGACCAGCACCTGTGTCTGCACGTGCTTCGTGTCGATGGCAAAGCCGTTGGTGGTCTGGATACCCACGCTGTCCTTGTTGACGTCCACATCCAGGAAGATGTTGCCATCCGGTGTGATCTTGGGCGTCACTTCCAGCTTCAGGTTGGCCTTCTTGAACGAGACCGACGTCGCACCGGAAGAGGTCGCCTGTTGATACGGAATCTCAGTACCTTGCTCGATCAGCGCCTTGATGTTGTCGGCAGTGACCACGCGCGGGCTGGAAACGATCTTGCCGCGGCCGTCTGCTTCCAGCGCAGAGAGCTCCAGTGCCAGGAAACGGCCGGCACCCGCATTGAACAGGCTAACGGCCACGCTGGCTGCATTCACGCCGTTGATGCCGTTGGCCGGGAAGCTGATCGCCGGGCTGTTGTCCCACGTGGCATCTTTGGTCACAGGCGACACCACGTTTGTGTAGGTATTGCCGTAACCAGCGCCATTCGTCTTCGACGCGAAGCCCAGCTTGGCACCCAGGTTGCGGCTGAACGTGTCGTCCGCCTCGACGATGCGCGCTTCGATCATCACCTGGCGAACCGGGATGTCGATCTTCTGAAGGAAGGCCTGCACCTCTTCGAGCTTGCTCGGGATGTCGGAGACGAACAGCTGATTCGTACGCGTATCCGCCGTGAGCGAGCCGCGCTTGGACAGAATTCGCGAGGTCGTGCCACCGGCAGCACCGCCTGCTCCACCTGCGGCGCCGGTACCCAGCAGCATGTTGCGCACATCGCCGGCGTTCTGATAGTTCAAGCGGAACACCTGGCTGCGCAGCGGCTCCAGTTCGGTCACTTGCTGTTGCGATTCAAGCTCGGCTTTTTCCTTCGTGGCCAGCTCGCCACGCGGGGCAACCCACAGCACGTTGCCGTTGCGACGCGACGCCAAACCCTTGGAATCGAGCACAATCTGCAGTGCCTGATCCCACGGCACATCTTTCAGACGCAGCGAAAGCGTGCCCGTCACGCTGTCGCTCGTGACGATGTTCAGGTTCGTGAAGTCGGCGAAGACCTGCAGCAACGAACGCACATCGATGTTCTGGAAGTTCAGCGACAGGCGCTCGCCACGGTAGCCCGGGCCGGAAATCAGCTTGTTCGGATCTTCCTTCGTTGGGCGCACTTCCACCACGAACTGCGTGTCGGTCTGGTACGAGCTGTACTGCCAGTTGCCACGCGGCTCGATGATTAGGCGTGCGCCAGTGCCGTTGTCGGTGGCACGCATGGCCTGCACGGGCGTGCCGAAATCGCTCACGTCATAGCGACGACGCAGCGACTGCGGCAACGTCGCACCGACGAAATCGACTACAAGGTTCTGACCTTGCTGGGCGATGTTGATCGCCGAGTTGGCCGTCGACAGGTCGACCACCACGCGGCCGGCGAGATCCTCGCCGCGGCGGAAGTCAACGTTGCGCACCGCCGGGCGCTCGGCGCCTGCGACGGGTGTCGTGGCCGAGAAGGTCGGCGCCGCGACAGCTGCCGCCACCGGCGCCGCTTCCAGCGTCAGCACGTACTGATTACCGCGCACTTCCGACTTGTACTGCGTCTGGCGCGACAGATCGAGCACGACGCGGGTACGGTCGCCGATCTGCACGACATTGGCCGAACGCAGCAGCTTCCCGCCGTATTGATAATTGGCGCGGCCCTGCGCGAAGCTGGCCCCGAAGAAGTCGATGGCGATGCGCGCGGGCTGCTGCGTGCTGAACTCCACCGGCTTCTGTATCGGCGCGCTCTTGAGCGTGACCGTCACCACGGTGGATTCACCGGCCGTGGCCTGCTCCACCTTTTCGATCGTGTTGCCGGAGACGGCCGCTGCAGGCGCTGCCTGCTGAGCGACGGCCTGGCCGGCCACCATGAACAGGCACAGCGAAAGCCATGCCACCGCGCCCCCCCGGGCCACTCGGGTTGCCTGCGACAGGCCGCCCTTCACAAGACGCATCGTCATTGCGCGCTCTCCTGAACTTTCAGGGTCGTCATTTTTTCTTTCCATTCGGTCGTGCCTTCGCGCACCAGCTCACGCAGGGTGAGTTCCTGGTCTCCGATGCGGACGATGCGACCATAGTTTTGTCCGATGTACTGCCCCACATGCACATGCTGCGTCTTGTCCCCGACAGACAGGACACCTTCCGTCTCGCCATTGCGCTTCATCGTCCCGACCAGCTTGAAGGCTTCCAGCGGATAGTCTTCCAGCGGCTCGCGACGGCGATTCGGTTCCGGCGATTCGTTCTGCGCGCGCGAAAGTTCTGCCACCTTCTGCACGCTGAACGGATCAGTCTGCTTGGTGGTCGTGTATTCGCGCGGCGCGTAAGGCTTGGGCTCGGGCAGCGGCGGCACGGTCGTACTGACGCTCTGGCGCGCTTGCTGCATCCATTGCTGCAGTTCGTCGTCTTCGCTCGCGCCGCAGGCCGTCAGCACGACGGCGAGGCACAGCGGCGACAGACGCAGAACGTGCGACATGCGGCGACGGCTCATGGTGCGGCCCCTCATTTGGCGCCTCCCTTGGCAGCGGCATTCGCCTTGCGCTGAGCCGCCTGCTCGTCGGGGTCGAGCGCCCGGTAGGCCTCAGCACGCGTTTCCATCACCATGCCGCCATCCTTGGTGCCCGTCAGCGAGATGTTCTGCAGCGTGACGATACGCGACAGCGCCGCCACGTCGGCAGCAAAGAGTGCCATGTCGTGATAGCGGCCATTCACCTTCACCGCCACCGGGATCTCGGCGTAGTAAGGCTTGATGACCGCGCCGGACGGGCGGAACAGATCGAAGGTCAGCCCACGCGCGATACCGGCATGGTTGACGTCGGCCAGCAGCGCGTCCATCTCGGTCTTGTTCGGCAGTTGCAGTTCGAGCTTCGCGACACGCTGCTCCACCTCAGCTTTCTGCTTGCGCAAGGCTTCGAGGTTCACCACCTGTGCGAGCTTGCTCTGGTATGCCGACTTGAGGTTGTCCTGCTCGGTGCGCTTGGCGTCGCGCTCGTCAAACTTGCCGCTCCAGTAGAACTGCCAACCCAGGCCGATCACCAGCACGGCCGAGAGAATCATGAACAGGATGCGCGGCGCGATCGGCCACGTTTCCGGCTCATTCAGGTTCAGGCCACGGAACTGGCTGACCAAGTCTTCCAGCGAAATTTCGGTCGAGAGCGCCATGGTTATTTCCCTGCCGTGGCCGTACCCGGCTTGGCCGGCGCTGCCGGCTCGGTCTTCCATTGGAAGCGGATCGTGAAGTTGAACAAGCGGCGCTGTTCCTTCAGGTTGTTCGTCATGGTGGTGGCCACCGATTCGCCCAGCTCGGCGTGATCCAGCCAGGGCACCGCACCCAGGTTGCGCAGCAGATCCGACACGCGTTCGTTGGACTGCGCCACACCCGATACGGTGTAACGCTCGCCATCCTGCTTGAGCGACGTGAGGTAGATGCCGTCCGGCACCTGACGCACCAGTTCCTCGAGCAACTGCACCGGGCGGTTGCGCTGGTTCTGCAGGCTTTCCACCGCTTGCTGGCGTTGCAGGAGGTCGTCGATGTCCTTCTTGAGGGTGTTGACCTCGGCGATCTGCTTGTCCATCTCCGCGTTCTTCTGCGTGAGGATGTCGTTGATGCGTTGCGCCTCTTCGGTCTGGTGATCGATCACCATGCCGCCCAGGAACACAACCACGGCGCCCGCAACGGCAGCGCCGCCCAAGCTCATGAAGACTTTCTTGCGCTTACCGGCGCGTCGCTCTGCGTGATACGGCAACAGATTAACGCTGGGGAGCGCATTCACGGCATTCGCGCTTTCATTGGCCATCGTCTGCTCCTTATTGCAGCCCGCGCAGGGCAAGGCCCGCGCTGACGATGTAGGCCGGCAGATCGCGCTGCAGATAGCGCGCGTTGACGTTCTTGGCCGCGCCCATATTGGCGAACGGATTGGCCAGCGTCGTATTGATCTGCGTCTGTTGCTGGATCGCGGTCTGCACGCCCAGCAACGATGCGTGACCGCCCGAGAGCACGATCTCGTCCACGCGGCCGACGCTCGAGGTCGACAGGAAATTCTGGATCGCCTGACCAACTTCCATCGCCAGCGTCTCGAGCGAGGGCTTGAGCAACTGGCTGCGGTATTCGTCAGGCAGCGTGTTCTTGCGCTTCTTCACCTCGGCCTTGAGCAGATCGAGGGAGAACAGGCGCGAGATGCTTTGCGTAAGCTGGTCGCCCGAGCCTGACATCGGCTGCTCGTAGAGCTCCTTCCAGCCTTGGTAGAACAGTGCATGCGAGCGCGCACCGCCCAGGTGGAACATCGCCACGACGGGCATGTCGCGTGTCTCGGTTTCCGTGGCGTCGGGCTTGACGGCCAGCATGTGCGTCATGGCGCGCTGGATGGCGTTCTCTTCCACGTCCATGACGATTGCTTTCAGGCCGGCCATCTCGGCAGCCGTCACGCGCTCGGTCACGCGCTCGGAAACCGTTGCCGTGACACGCACGCCGACCCCGCCTTCGGTTTCGGATGGGCCGATCACGACATAGTCGAAATTGACGTTCTGCGAGGGCGGAAACAGCCGATTGGCTTCGCTCTCGACCTGCACGAAGAGCTCGTCTTCGGTCAGGTTGTCGGGCAGGCTGACGGTTTGCGATTCCGTCAGGCTTGCAGGAATGGCAAGCACGGCTTCCTTACCGCGGATGCCAGCCTTGGCGATGGCACGCTTGAGCGCATTGCCCACCGCATCGATATTCACCAGATTGCCGTCAGCGACGGCACTGCGTTCAATCAGCTCGCTGGCGCATTTTTCGAGACGGAAATCCCCCTGCTTGCCGTTGGCGGACAACTCCACCACCTTGACGCTGGAAGACCCGATATCTATCCCGACGATATTGCGGCGCAGCAGGCCGGACAACAAACCCCGTCGCACAGAGACACCCCACCGTTTATAGTTTTTTGAACCCTGGCGCCCGTCGCAAATCCAACGTGCGCCATAGCCTGCTTAGATTTGCTGCTGGATTCTCACAAAATCCTTTAGAACAGGCAAACGCTCAGGCAGACCGCGATGCATTTCGCGCCATGCCTTTCCGAAAGCGTTGTCAAAACCCCACGGTCGGGGGATACCCCTTTCGTCTGACTTGATTTCCGCTCCGTCTACTTCTATCGGCGGATTCTTAGCCGCCTTGAATCAAGGGGCGTCCGGTGCACAATCCGCCCGCAGGGTAAGCATGACGCGGCGCACAAGTGCAGTCGCGTACGCTGACGTGACACTGGTTACGTGCTGTTACGTCCGATGCCGCCGGCCTCCCGAAGCCTCGACGATATAATCGCCGCCACGCTGACTGACACCCCCGGTGCCCACCTGTAATGGCTACTGCCCAAACCACCCCAGCTTCGCCCAAGCCGCCCAAAGCCCGCCGCCCGCTGTGGGCGCGACTGCTTCTCTGGATGCTCGGCCTGTTCGTTGCCATGGGGGTCGTCGGAGCGCTGCTGCTGGGCTATGCCCTGCTCGTCGCCGCGCCCAACCTCCCGTCGCTCGACGCCATCACCGATTACCGCCCGAAGATCCCGCTGCGCGTGTACACCGCCGACAACGTCCTCATCGGTGAATTCGGTGAGGAGCGCCGCAGCTTCGTGCCGATCACGCAGATGCCCGACGTGATGAAGCGCGCGGTGCTGGCCATTGAGGACGACCGCTTCTACGAGCACGGCGGCGTCGACTTCATCGGCGTGCTGCGCGCAGGCCTGGCGAACCTGCACGGCGGCCTGTCGCAAGGTGCGTCGACCATCACGATGCAGGTGGCGCGCAACTTCTTCCTGTCGAGCGAGAAGACGTACACGCGCAAGATCTACGAGATGCTGCTCTCGTACAAGATCGAGGCGAGCCTGACAAAGGACCAGATCCTTGAGCTGTACATGAACCAGATCTACCTGGGCCAGCGCGCGTACGGCTTTGCCAGCGCCGAGCAGATCTACTTCGGCAAGAACATCAAGGACATCACCCTGGCCGAAGCGGCCATGCTGGCCGGCCTGCCCAAAGCGCCGTCGGCGTACAACCCGGTGGTGAACCCGAAGCGCGCGAAGGTGCGTCAGGAATACATCCTGCAGCGCATGCGCGACCTGCACTACATCACGCCGGAGCAGTACACCCAAGCCATCAATGAGCAACTGCCGGTGCGCGGCGAAGGCCATGAGTTCGACGTGCACGCCGAGTACGTCGCCGAAATGGTGCGTCAGCTGATGTACGCGCAGTACCGCGAAGAGACCTACACGCGCGGCCTGAGCGTCTACACTACGCTGCGCAAGGCCGACCAGGATGTCGCGTACCAATCCGTGCGCCGCGGCATTCTCGACTACGAGCGCCGTCACGGCTATCGCGGCCCTGAAGCGTTCATCGACCTGCCCTCCGATGCGGAAGAGCGCGAACAGGCCATCGACGACGCCCTGCTTGAACATCCGAACAGCGACGATCTGCAATCGGCCGTGGTGGTGAGCGTGACGCCCAAGCTGGTGCGCGCGACGATGCTGACCGGTGAGACGATCGACTTGGCGGGTGACGGTCTGCGCTTTGCACAGGCGGCGCTGTCGAACAATGCACAGCCGAAGATCAAGCTGCGCCCGGGCGCGGTGATCCGCGTGATTCAGGATACGAAGACGCAGAAGTGGTCGATCACGCAGTTGCCGGAAGTGGCCTCGGGCTTTATCTCGCTGGATCCGCAGACAGGCGCGATCTACTCGATGGTCGGCGGCTTCGACTTCAACCGCAGCAAGTTCAACCACGTCACGCAGGCCTGGCGCCAGCCGGGTTCCAGCTTCAAGCCGTTCATCTACTCGGCGGCGGTGGACAAGGGTTTCTCGCCGTCTACGGTCATCAATGACGCGCCGCTCTCCATCCCGACCGGCGACACCGGCGGCCAGGTGTGGGAGCCGAAAAACTACGGCGGCGGCTACGACGGCCCGATGACGATGCGCCGCGCGCTGCAAAAGTCGAAGAACCTAGTGTCGGTGCGCATCCTGCGCGCGATTGGTACGCAGTACGCGCAGCAGTACATCACGCGCTTCGGGTTCGACGCCGACCGGCACCCGGCCTATCTGCCGATGGCGCTGGGCGCAGGTTCAGTGACGATGCTGCAGATGGCGAGTGGCTACTCGGTGTTCGCCAACGGCGGCTACCGCGTAAACCCATACATCATCGATCGCGTGGTGGATGCGCGCGGTACCGTCGTGCAGCAGAGCCATCCGATGACCGCCGGCAAAGACGCTGTGCGCGTGATCGATCCGCGCAACGACTTCATCATGGATTCGCTGTTGCGCAGTGTGGTGTCGAGCGGCACGGGCTACCAGGCCAAGGTCAAGCTGGGCCGCAACGACATGGCTGGCAAGACCGGTACCACCAACGACTCGTTCGACGCCTGGTTCTGCGGCTACACGCCCAAGCTAGTGGGCGTGGCCTGGATGGGCTACGACAACCCGCGCAGCCTCGGCGATCGTGAAACCGGTGGTGGCTTGGCCCTGCCGATCTGGATCAACTACATGGGCTACGCGCTCAAGGGTGAGCCCCAGACCGAGCGTCAGCCGCCCGAAGGCGTCGTGCAGATGGCCGGCGACTGGGCCTACGAGGAATACGCCAACGGTCAGGGCGTGGCTTCGGTGGGCCTGGGCGATGCCATGCCGGGAGCATCCGCACCGGCCGGCGACCAGTCGCAGCAGCCTGGCGTCAATCTGGCGCCAACGCAGGAACAGGAGAAACAGAAGATTCTCGACATGTTCCGCGGCAACTGAACGTCGCGCCCACGAAAAAGCCGCCCTTCGGGGCGGCTTTTCTTTTCGTCTCTGGCGACAACGCTGCGCTCAGCTGGCCGCCAATGTCACGTCCACATCGCTTTGCTGGCTGACATAGCGCGATAGCGCGACGTACAGCTCTTCCTTGCTGCGCGTGTCGACCCAGCGGCCGTCATCACCGCGGCGGAAGTGGAAACCGCCAGCACGCGCGGCCACCCACAGTTCCTGCATCGGCGCCTGGCTGTTGATGATGATCTTGGAGCCATCGTCGAATTCGAGGGTCAGCACGTTACCGGTGCGGTTGACCTCGATGTCGGCATCGGCCTCGTCGGCAGCCGTTTCAACGATGCTTTCGATGCGGCTGAGTTCCGCCTCGGCCAGCGCCAGGAACTCCGATTCGCTCAGGGGGGGCATGCTACACTCCAAAATCTTGCGCGGACGTTGCGTGGCGGCCCTTTCCGGCCCGTCCTGACCAGCAGGCGCCTCGTCCCATATGACTCCGATCGCCGCAAGGGCCACACCCCTGGGGCATCCTTTCTGCACCATCATCCGATGATACGAACCGCCGCCATTGTAGCCACTGTCGGCCTGACCCTGACGGTCGCAGGCCTATCCGGCTGCGGAATTCGCGGGCCGCTGTACATGCCCAAGGTGCCGCCGGCGCCGACCGCGCCGCAAACCACCGACCCTGGCATCGCCGGCCCGAACGCCGTGCCGCAGCCCCCGGTGCCAGGCGCCAAACCCGCAGCTGCAGATGCAGATGCAGCCAGCGCGGTGCCCGCGAACCGCTGATCCCGTCCTTTTTGCTCAACCGGCGACGCCCTTTTCCGGTGCGACGCCCAGAATGTTCCCACTCATGTCCGAGTCCCTGATCCGCCAGGAAGGCGCGCTGATGATCGAAGGCGTCGCGCTGGACGCGATTGCCGCGCAGTTCGGCACGCCCACCTACGTGTACTCGCGCGCCGCGCTCACCGCCAACTATCGCGCCTACGCCGCCGCATGCGAGGGCCGCAACGCGCATGTGCAGTACGCCATGAAGGCCAACTCGAACCTGGCCGTGCTGCAGGTGTTCGCCCAGCTTGGCGCAGGCTTTGACATCGTTTCCGCCGGTGAGCTCAAGCGCGTGCTGGCCGCCGGTGCGCCGGCCGCGAAGGTGGTGTTCTCGGGCGTCGGCAAAAGCGCGGACGAAATGCGATTCGCGCTGGAAGTCGGCGTGGCGTGCTTCAACGTGGAGTCGATTCCCGAGCTGCACCGCCTGAACGACGTGGCCGCCTCGATGGGCAAGGTCGCGCCCGTGTCGCTGCGCATCAACCCGGACGTGGACGCCAAGACGCACCCGTACATCTCGACGGGCCTGAAGGGCAACAAGTTCGGGGTGGCGTTTGACGAAGTGCTGCCGACGTACCGCGCGGCCGCTGCGATGCCGAACCTGCGCGTGGTGGGCATCGACTGCCATATCGGCTCGCAAATCACAGAGGTGTCACCGTATCTGGATGCACTGGACAAGGTGCTCGACGTGGTGACGCAACTGGATGCTGAGGGCATCCGCCTGTCGCACATCGATGTGGGCGGCGGTCTGGGCATTACCTATACGGACGAGACGCCGCCGGACATCACTGCCTTCGCGCGCACGCTGCTCGACCGCGTCGAGCAACGCGGCTTTGGCGATCGCACCGTGCTGTTCGAGCCGGGCCGCTCGCTGGTGGGCAACGCGGGCCTGCTGCTCACGCGCGTCGAATACCTCAAGCCTGGCGCGAGCAAAAACTTCTGCATCGTCGATGCGGCGATGAATGATCTCGCCCGCCCCGCGATGTACGAGGCGTATCACCACATCGTGCCGGTGCGCGAAGGCCAGAGCGCGCCGGTCGTCTACGACGTCGTGGGCCCGGTATGCGAATCCGGCGACTGGCTCGGCCGCGATCGTTCGCTGGCAGTGCAGCCGGGCGACGTGCTGGCGATCCTGTCGGCCGGCGCGTACGGTTTCACGATGAGTTCGAACTACAACACGCGCAATCGCGCGGCCGAGGTCATCGTCGATGGTAACAAGATGCACCTGGCACGCGAGCGCGAGTGCTTTGAAGACCTGATCCGCGGGGAGCATCTGTTCCCCGCGTAAGTCCGCCTCCCCCCCCCCGCAAAGAAAAAGCCGACGCACAAACGTCGGCTTTTTTATGGGCGCGATCAGCGTCAATCGCGCGCCGGCATCGCTGCACCGGCCATCGCACCGCGCTGCGAGCGCCACGCCCACCACACCCGCAACCCAAGCAGCACCGTCATCACTGCCGCGTAAATCGACACTTCCGCAAAGTCGTGCTTCCCGGCCTTGTGCCACCAGTAATGCAGGATGCCGAGCACGCCGGTCACGTAGACAAGCCGGTGCAGCCACTGCCAGCGCTTGCCACCGAGCCTGCGCACCATCGCGTTGGTCGACGTGGCGGCCAGCGGAATCATCAGCACGAACGCCGCAAAACCAACAGTGATGAAAGGCCGCTTGACGATGTCCTTGAGCATCGACGCAGGGTCGAGTCCACGATCGACCAGCAACCAAATCAGGAAGTGGATCGAGCCGTAGAAGAACGTGTACAGCCCAAGCATGCGGCGAAGCCGGATCAACCAGTTCATGCCCGTGATCCGGCGCAGCGGCGTGATGGCCAGCGTGCAGCACAGCAGCACCAGCGTCCACGTACCGGTCGAGCGGGTGACGAACTCCAGAGGATTCGGCCCGAACTGATCGGTCGCGCCCAGGAAGACGATGCGCAGGAACGGCAGGAGCGCAACGACCCACGCGGTCGCCTTCACCACACGCAACTGCTTGGGCGGCAACATCGGCGGCAGCAGTGTCATGTCAGCCTCAGAAGTTCTTGCGCAGGTCCATGCCCGCGTACAGCGGGGCGACCTGCTCGTAGCCGTTGAACATCAGCGTCTTGCGCTTGGGCGCGAACAGGCCGCCGAAGCCGCCTTTGTCCTCGCCGATGCGGCGTTCAGTGGCTTGGCTCCAGCGCGGGTGATCCACGGTCGGGTTCACGTTGGAATAGAAGCCATATTCGTTGGCCGCAGCAAGGTTCCAGCTCGTCGGCGGCTGCTTGTCGACAAAGCGGATCTTGACGATCGACTTCGCGCTCTTGAAGCCGTACTTCCACGGCACGATCACGCGCACGGGCGCACCGTTCTGGTTCGGCAGCACCTGGCCGTAAAGGCCAAAGGTGAGCAGCGCCAGCGGATGCATCGCCTCGTCCAGGCGCAAGCCTTCGCTGTACGGCCACTCGAGCACGGGGCTGCTGACGCCGGGCATCTGCCGTTTGTCGGCCAGCGAGATGAACTGGATGTACTTGGCGCTGCCCTGGGGCTCCACCCGCTTGATCAACTCGGCCAGCGGGAAGCCCACCCACGGAATCACCATCGACCAGCCCTCGACGCAACGCAGGCGGTAGACACGCTCTTCCATCGGCGCGAGCTTCATCAGGTCGTCCAGGTCGTAGGTTTTGGGGGTTTTCACCAAACCCTCCACGCTGACTTGCCACGGGTGCGGGCGCAGCGTACCGGCATAGCGCGCCGGGTCAGCCTTGTCGGTGCCGAACTCGTAGAAGTTGTTGTACGTGGTGACCTGGTCGTACGGGGTGGCTTTCTCCACGGTCGTGTACGCAGGATTCGGCTTGCCGGGCAACTTTGCCAGCGAAGGGTTGGCGGCAAAGGCCTCGCGCGACGCCCACGGCGCCAGCGTCGCGCCGGCCGCACCCATGGCGGCAGCGGCCAAGAAACGGCGGCGCTGCTCGAAGATGTGCTGCGGTGTGATCTCGCTGGCGGGGATGTCGTCGCCACGCAGCCAGCGGTCAGTCTTGATCAACATGATTCGTGGTCCTCGTTGTGCGGGAACGCTGTCCCATGTGCGTTGGTCGTGCCCACGCCGCCAACCTGACAAAGCGCGGAAAAAAATATGGCGCTATTCCTTGCGGGGCGCTGGTCCGGTGAATTCGCTGTACTGCCGATAGACCACCTGGGCCACTTCCAGCAACTGCGGCCGCGCCAGCGGGCCGGCGACCGCAAACCCCAAGCCGCGATCAGCCCAGTAGAACGCCATCGGTGGCGGGTGATCCACAGCAGGATGAATCGCCTGCAGCACGCGGTTGTCCGGGGCGAGCGTCTCCAGCCGGAAGCCCGTATCGCGGTTGTTCGGCATGCGCCGCAACTGCAACGAGATACGCGTGCCGCCGCGTCCCTCGTACATCAGCATGGCCGTAGGTGCATCCGCCACCACCGTCTGGCGCCCGCCGATGAGCCGGTAGCCGAGCGACGTCAGGTCGGGAACACGCAACTGCGCATCGAGCCGCCGCGACAACCATGTGACGAGATGCGCCTCTTCATCGGCCGGCACCTCCACCATATGTTTCGACTCGGGAGAAAAGACGACGTGCGATACGAGTGCATCGTTGGCGAAACGCTGCATGGGCATGGTGCGCTCGACGGCACCTCGGCCCAGCCAACCGGCACCCGAGCCAATGGCCAGGCACACGACGCCCAGCGCCACCGCGCTCCAGCCGCGCATCGCGCCAAAGCCGCTGGTCGTCGGGCGACGTGCCGCCGCCAAGATTGCCGCCGGAATGCGACGCTGCGGCACCGGTTCGTTGAGCAGCGGATCGAGCGCGTAGTGCAATTGCGCGTCCGTCTTGCGCCAGCCCGCGACCTCGGCGGCTGCATGCGGGTGCGCAGCAAGATAGGCCTCCACGACAGCGCGGCGCGCCGCGGGCAAGCGGCCGTCGGCATAGGCGTGAAGTTCGTCGATATGAATGGAATTGGAGGGCATGGCGAGCCTCACTTCACGCGGTGCAGCGCTGCGCTGCTGCTGTCGCCAGATGCTGCCGATGCACGCGCCGCTTCGGGCGAACCGTCGAGCGCCACGCGCATCCGCTCACGCGCCCGCGACAGCCGCGACATCACCGTGCCCACCGGCACGCCTAGCACGTCGGCGGCTTCCTTGTAGGCAAACTGCTCCAAGCCCACCAGCAGCAGTACAGCACGTTGATCTTCGGGCAGCGTCGCCAGCGCACGCAGCAGATCACGGCGCAAGCCGGGATCGTCGTCGACGGGGATCTCGGGAGGCGAGTCGCTCAGCTCGATCCGATCGGGCCGGCGCACGGCGTTCAGGTGCAGCCGATGCATGATGGTGAGCAGCCACGCAAACAGCCCGTCGCCCTCGCCCTTCGCCCCAATCTGCCCGATCGGACCAAGCCGGGGCCGCAGTTGGAAGCGCCAGCGGTAACGCCAGGCGCGTTCCAGCGTGTCCTGGACAAGATCGTCAGCACGACTGGCGTCACGCATCAGGCCGCGCGCGTGTCGGCGCAGGCGTGGTGTGAGCGCAATCAGCCGGCTGGCCAGGTCGGACATAGGGGCGCGAGCGAAGGCGTCGTACTTACGGCTTGGCGACGTGCCAAACGTTCATGAAGCCGTCTCCGGTCTGGTCGCCCGGCATCTTGTCCTTGCTCCAGAGGTAGAGCGGCTTGCCGCGATAGGCCCACTGTTTCTTGCCGTCGTCTCGCGTGATGATGGTGTAGTCGCCGGACGGCTTGTCGGCGTCATTGGCTGCCAGCGGCGGCCAGTTCTCGGCGCACTTGCCGTTGCAGGCGCTCTTGCCAGCCATGGCGTCACGGTCGAACGTGTAAAGCGCCATGCCGTGCTCATCTGTGAGCGTGCCATTGGTCACCTTGACGGCCGACGGCGCGGACGACGCGCCCATGCCCATGCCGCTGCAGCCTGCCAAACCGAATGCGGCAAGCAGCGCGGCGCCGGCCAACGCGGCGCGCGGGTTGAACGACTTCAGGGAAGCTGCAGACTGGCTCATCTTGTTCTCCTTGGATGGAGAGGCGCGCCGATCGCGCCCTCACTGAGCAGTAAACACGCTAAGCGCGTCTTTATTCCAGTCTGCCGAGAATTTTTTGTGACTTGCGGCTTACAGTTCGCCGTAGCTGTGCAGGCCCGAGAGGAACATGTTCACGCCCAGGAAGGCGAACGTCGTCACCAACAGGCCAATCAGCGCCCACCAGGCTGCCATGCGACCGCGCAGCCCCTTCATCAGGCGCATGTGCAGCCACGCGGCGTAGTTCAGCCAAACGATCAGCGCCCAGGTTTCCTTCGGGTCCCAGCTCCAGTAGCCGCCCCAGGCGTCAGCCGCCCACAGCGCGCCGAGAATCGTGGCGATGGTGAAGAACGCAAAGCCCACGGTGATGGCCTTGTACATCACGTCGTCCAGCACTTCGAGCGACGGCAGGCGATCGGCCAGCACGCCGCGCTCCTTCAGCAGATAAGCCGCACCGACCATGGCCGACAGCGCGAACGTGCCGTAACCGATGAAATTGGCCGGTACGTGGATCTTCATCCACCAGCTCTGCAGTGCCGGCACCAGCGGCTGGATCTCCTGCGCGCTGCGCGACACCGTGTACCACAGCAGAAAACCCACCGCCGCCGACACCACCAGCATCACGAACGGCCCCAGCGCGCGCGTCTTGTAGCGCTGCTCGTAGTACAGATAGAAGAGCGAGGTGATCAGCGTAAAGAGGATGAACACCTCGTACAGATTCGAGATGGGGATGTGGCCAATGTCTGCGCCCACGAGGTACGACTCGTACCACCGCACCAGCATGCCGGTCAGGCCGAGCACCACGGCTGCCCAGCACAGCTTGCTGCCGATCGACCCACCCGCCTCCCAGCGCAGCAGAAAACCCGTCCAGAAAAACAGCGTGGACAGGAAGATCAGCGCGCTCATCCACAGGATGGCCGACTGACTGGCAAGGAAATACTTGAGAAAGAAGGCGTGCTCGGCCCGGGCGAGATCCGGGCCATTGGCGCCGGCGTATTGCGAGATACCGAACAGCGCCAACACGGCGATGCCAATCATCAGCACGCGCACCGGCTTCCACGTCCAGCCCAGCCATGCGAAGGCGGGCACGGCAGCGACGAGAATGCCGCGCTCGTAACCATCCATGTAAGCGCCGTAGCGGGAGAAGGCGTAACCTGCGCCGGCCGCCAGCATTGCAGCAAACAGCCAGTCAAACCAGCCCAAGCGGCGGAAATACGAGGGACGCTGCAGCGCACCCAGATCAGCGCTCGCCATGGTCGTTTGGGGATTGCTCGCTTCCATCACCGGCTCACTTCGTTGGTTTGGGGTCGACGCTCGCTGCACTGGCGGCGTCGGGGGCGCCCGGGGCTCCTGCCGCGGCGCGGATATCGTGCTTGAGGCGCTCGAACTCGCGGTCGAAGTCGAGCGTGCGGCGCATGGTCGACATGGCGGTCAGCACATGTGCGCCGGAGGCGCTTTCGTTGGCCTGACCGGATTGCGGCCGGATCCACAGCCACCAGCGGCGCTCTCGCACGTAAAACATCGAGAACACGCCCAGCACCAGCAGCAACGACCCAAGATACACGATGTTTTTGCCCGGCGCACGTGTGAGCTGGAACACGCTGGCCTGCACTTGCTGGAAGTCGGTCAGCTGCAGATACACCGGTGCACCGTAGAAGGCGTTGTCCGACAGCGCGTTGATGGCGCTTTGCAACCACTGGCTGCTGGCCGCATCCACGATGGGTGCTGGTTGGCCGTCCTGCGCGCGGGCCAGTTGCCACAACTCCCACATCGAGCTGTTGATGATCTTCATCAGCACATCGGCAGCCTTCTCGCGCTCGCCTTCGGGCACCGATTTCTGCAGGAACGTGGCAACTGCGGCGAAGCCGCCCTGTGCACCCGCGGAGCCGTCCTTCACATCGGCGGCACCGGCAAAGAGATCGAGCGCGCGACGGGCGCTTTCCATCAACTGGCTGCGGAGTTCCGCACGCTGCTCGCCGGGCATGGAGAGCAGCGCAAACCGGCGCGCCGCTTCGCCCCGCATCGCCGGATTTTGCAGCGCAGCGCGCAGGCGCATCCAGTCGCCGACGGTGCCTTGTGCGTCCGCAGGAATGCGCAGGTAGCGGAACGGCTCGTCGGGCTGTGAGCGCATGCCGGCAAGGAACACCGACTGCCCATCCAGCGTAACCGGCTGCATGTAATTACTGAACTCGTGCGCCTGGCCGTTGGCGTCGCGCAGCTTGTACTGCACCGAGGGGCCAACGTTGCGCAGGTCGCGGTCGCGCGTCATCTTGGTCACGTTGCCAAGCTCCGCGCGCAGACCACTTTCCGCACCGCCCTTCTTGCCGACGCCGCGAGCGTCCTGCTTGCCCGAGGCGTCCGTCACCGTTTCGACATTCATCAGGCGGAAGTCGGAGAACTCGACCGTGTAGTCGCCACCCTTGCCGGTGAGCTTGGAGCTTTCGCCCACGACGCCCGACATATCGAACGTCTTGGCGTTGTCACCTTGCATCGGGAAGCCGGTCAGCTTGAGTTTCGAGCCGCCATCTTCAAAGCTCGACTGGTAGATCGCCACGCCGTCATACACGAACGGCTTGTTCACCTCCACGCGCGCAGCGGTCTGCTTACCGGTACGACGGTCGGTCACGACGATGTCGCTAGCGAACAGCTTTGGCATGCCGGTCGAATAATGCTCAACGGTGAACTTCTTGAGCGTGATCATGAACGGCAAGTCCTGGATCAGCGCGCCGTCGGCAATGTTCAGGATCGCCGTGCTGACGCTCGAACCTTCCGGCACGAATGCATTACCGCGGAAGCCCGGGTTCGACGTCGAGAGCCGATGCTCCGACCCAATGTCGCTGATGACCGCATTGCCCTTGATGGGCGACTTGCCGCCAAACCACATCTGCGCACGGATCATCATGTCGCCGTCCAGCAGCCCGCCGATACAGATCACGACGATGGCCGTGTGCGCCAGGATGTAGCCGATCTTGTTACCCGCCCCCGCCTTTGCTGTGATGAGCGTCGAACCACCATCGCGCGCGAACGCCTTGATCCGGAAACCGCGGTTCTGGGCGAGTGCGGCCAGGCGTGCGGTCACGGTTGCAATATCGACGGGTGAATCAAATTCGTCTCGGTGGTGGAACGCGCGCAGGCTGCCTTCGCGCACGTTCTCGCGCCAGGCGCGCATGTCGGCCAGCATCTTGGGGGCATTGCGCACGATGCACAGCGAGGTCGACACCACCAAGAACGCCAAGATCAGCAAAAACCACCAGGCGCTATAGACCGTGGGCAGCGTCAGCGAACGGAACACATCGGCCCAGAACGGCCCAAACTGGTTGACGTAGTTCGGGTACGGATCGTTCTGCTTGAGCACCGTGCCGATCACGCTGGCAATGGCGATCACCGTCAGGAGGCTGATCGCAAAGCGCATCGACGACAGCAACTCGACCGCCTCGCGCAGCGCGCGACGGCGGGAACGAATCTGGACGCCGGAAGTGGAGACCGAAGACATGCGGGGAGACAACCTGTTCAAAAACGAAAACAGGGTGGCGATGCCAGGCGCATTGCCACCCTGTTCTTCTTGTTGATTGTGCGACCGTCACATGACGGCCGGGTGCGGCAGATTAGCGCAGGCCAGCAATGTAGTCGGCCACCGCCTTGATCTGCTGGGCCGTCATGCGACCGGCCAGGTCGTGCATCTGTACGCTGTTCTTGCGGGTGCCGCTTTGGAAGGCAACCAGTTGCGCTTCAGTGTATTCAGAGAACTGACCAGCGATACGCGGATATTGCGCCGGGATGCCGGCACCCGTCGGGCCGTGGCAACCTGCACATGCGGCAATACCGCGCTTGGCGTCGCCGCCGCGATACAGCTTCTGGCCCAGTTCGATGGTGTCCTTGCTCTTGGCCGAGCCCGGCTTCCAAGCCGCTTGCTTGCCCAGGTAGGCGCCAATGTCCTTCATGTCCTGATCCGACAGGGCGCCGGCGTACAGCGACATGACCGGCTGGTTACGGTCGGTCTTGGCCTTGAAATCCTTGAGCTGCTTTTCGACGTATTCGGCGTGCTGGCCAGCCAGCTTCGGGTTGACGTTCATGGCGCTGTTGCCGCCAGCACCGTGACAACTGGTACACGCGGGCACGCCATTGGCGGGCACACCGGTGTTGAAGATCGTTTCGCCGCGCGCGGCGTCGCCCTTGGCGACTTTTTGCTCTTCGGCATGGGCTATGGAGAAGACCGATGCCAGGGACAGCGCTGCGACAGCAAAAACGTTCGCGATGCGGTTCATTCGCACACCTTGTTTAGATTGTTTTCGAATGCTGCGTGCGCCGCCCATACGGGACCCTGCGGCGCCGGGCGCCCCCTTCTCCTCGTGCCAGATCAGCGCATGAAAACGGACCGGCCCGGGTCTCGGGGCGGTCCTGCGGCGGATCTGGTGGGGACGTCCGTAAACCGGCGTATTGTACAATAACACCTCTGCAATGCGACCTCGCGGCGCAGCAACCACGCAGTTCTGAACTGCAGTTTACAGGTACTGCCGCGCATGTCGCTCCTGCATCAAGCCCGTTTCTTCATCACCGTCAATCATCTGCGTGATTTACCGGCGACCGCCGTGCCGGAAGTCGCGTTTGCGGGCCGCTCCAACGCAGGCAAATCCACCGCGATCAACATTCTGTGCAATCAGAAGCGGCTGGCGTTTTCCAGTAAGACGCCCGGCCGCACCCAGCACATCAACTATTTCTCGGTGATGCCCGCCAAGGCGGAAGACCCGCTCGGCTTCCTCGTCGACCTGCCTGGTTACGGCTATGCCGAAGCCCCCGGCGAAACCAAATCGCACTGGGTTCACCTGCTGGGCGACTACGTCAAGGCGCGCCAGCAACTCGCGGGGCTCGTCATCATGATGGATGCGCGCCGTCCGTTTACCGACCTCGATTGCCAGATGGTCGAGTGGTTCCTGCCGACGGGCAAGCCTATCCATGTGCTGCTCACGAAAGCGGACAAGCTGACCAACAACGACGCCTCGCGCGCGCTCATGGCGGCACGCAAGGTGCTGGCCGATTACCGCGCGCAGATCGACGGCGATGTGTCGCTCACGGTGCAGCTGTTCTCCAGCCTGAAGCGCCGCGGCATCGAAGAGGCGCAGCGAATTGTCGCAGGCTGGCTGTGCCTGCCGGAGGCGCTGGAACCGGAGCCGCACGCCGAGCAGGCAAAAAAAACCCCGTCGCCAAACGCGCAACGGGGGTAACGACCCCATCGAGCCATCGATGGGAACCCGCGTCAGGGAGGAGCCGCGGGGGACGCTGCATCAGCGTCGCTGGCGCATTGTCCGTGCATAGGATGGATAATCGCGACAAAGGTTTCGAAACTTCACAGTGTGTTCTTAGGGTCTGCTGAAATGATCGCGAGCTTCCCCGACCATCGTCCGCGCCGCATGCGCCGCGACGATTTCTCCCGCCGCATGATGCGCGAATCGCGCCTCACTCCCGACGACCTGATCTATCCCGTCTTCATCCTCGAAGGCACCAATGTGCGCCAGGCTGTGCCGTCGATGCCCGGTGTCGAGCGTGTGTCGATCGATGTATTGCTGAGCGTGGCCGAGCAGTGCGTGCAGCTTGGCGTCCCGGTGTTGGCGCTCTTCCCCGTTATCGAGCCCTCGCTCAAGACGCCGGATGGCATCGAGGCCACCAATGCGGATGGCCTGATCCCGCGCGCGGTAAAGGCGCTCAAGGCGCGCTTCCCTGAATTGGGCATCCTGACCGATGTGGCGCTCGATCCGTACACGAGCCATGGCCAGGACGGCGTGCTCGACGCCAACGGATATGTCCTCAACGAAGAGACGGTGGATATCCTGATGCGCCAGGCCCTGGTGCAAGCCGAGGCGGGCGTGGACATCGTCGCGCCGTCGGACATGATGGACGGCCGCATCGGTGCGATTCGCCTGGCGCTGGAGAATGACGACCACATCCACACGCGCATCATGGCCTACGCGGCGAAGTACGCTTCGGCGTTCTACGGCCCGTTCCGTGATGCGGTGGGCTCGGCGGCCAATCTGGGCAAGAGCAACAAGATGACTTACCAGATGGACCCGGCCAACTCGGACGAAGCGCTGCGCGAAGTGGCGCTCGACATCGCCGAGGGCGCCGACATGGTGATGGTCAAGCCCGGTATGCCATATCTCGACATCGTGCGCCGCGTGAAAGATGAGTTCCGCTTCCCAACCTACGTCTATCAGGTCAGCGGTGAATACGCGATGCTGAGAGCCGCCGCGCAGAACGGCTGGCTGGATCACGACAAGGTCGTGCTGGAATCGCTGCTAGCATTCAAGCGCGCCGGGGCGAACGGCATCCTGACGTATTTCGCACTGGACGCCGCACGCCTGCTGCGCGCGTAATCAGGCCGTCGGCTTGACTGCCTGCGTCGTGCCGATCGCGCGGCGCAGGCTTTCCAGGAAGGTGTCGGCGCGCTCAAAACCAACCACACGCGCTTTCAGTTCGCGACCCTGCGAATCGAAGAAGATCGTGCCGGGCGGGCCGAACAAACTAAAGCGCTTAAGCAGCGCTTGATCATCCGCGTTGTTGGCCGTCACGTCGGCCTGCAGCAACACCACATCCGCCAGCGCTTTCCGCACCCGTGCATCGGTAAAGGTCAGGCGCTCCATCTCTTTGCAGCTGACGCACCAGTCGGCGTAGAAATCGAGCATCACCGCACGACCCGATGCGCTCGCGTTGCGCACTTCGTCATCGAGTTCGGCGATGCTCTTCACGCGCTTGAATGTCACGCCGTGTGCTTCGGCTTGCGCGGACGTGCCCGCCGATGCGCGAATCAATCCGCTCAGCGGTTGCAGCGGATCGCGCCCCCCAGCGGCGACGCCAACCAGTTGCGCCGCACCCGCCAGCGCGAACAACACACCTGCGGCCTTGCCCAAGCGCTGCACGTTGCCCGCGCCATCCGGCAGCGAATCGAATGTCCGCAGAAACACCGCCGCACCGATCAGCAACCCACCCCAGGCGACCATTACCGCCCACACTGGCAACACCGGCTGCAAGATCCAAAGCGCCACAGCCAGCAGGATGAAACCGAACACCGCCTTGGTGACGATCAGCCAGTGACCAGCGCGCGGCAGCAGGTTGCCCGCCCCCACACCCACAAGCACGAGCGGCACGCCCATGCCGATCGACATCGCAAACAACGCCATACCGCCGATCGCGGCGTTGCCGGTCCGCGCGATATAGGCCAGCGCGCCCGCCAATGCCGGCGTCACACACGGCGACACAATCAACGCCGACAGCGCACCCATCACGACGGCTCCCACAATCTCGCCGCCGCCATGCTTGCTGGAAGCTTTTGTGAGGTGATCGCGCCAAGCTGCTGGTAACTGGAGTTCGTACAGGCCAAACATCGACAGCGACAGCGCCACCATCAATACAGCAAACGCGCCCAGCACCCATGCGTTCTGCAACGCGGCTTGCAAGCCTTGCCCCGCCAAGCCGGCTGCCACACCCACGACGGTATAGACCACTGCCATACCGAGCACGTATGCGCCCGACACGATGGCTGCGCGCGAACGCGTCGCGTGTTCGCCAACCACGATCGCCGACAGGATCGGCAGCATCGGCAGCACGCACGGCGTGAAGGTCAGCAGCAACCCAAGCCCAAAGAACAACGCCGCAATCGCTCCCAGATTGCCGCTGCCGAGCGTGCTGGCGATGCGGTCGAGGGCGTCGCCGGAGCTGGCGTCGTTACCGCTTGCGGTCGGCCCGCCGGGCAACGCCGCTGCGGACTCCACCATAAACCGGCTCTTTATAGGCGGATAGCACAGGCCCTGATCAGCACACCCTTGGGAGGTGACGATCAGCGTGAATGGTGCCGTGGCGTTCTGCGCCTTTACACGGAATGCGACATCATGCCGATAGGTCTCGACGTCCTTATTGAAGGTTTCGTCGAACTTGACCTTGCCTGCCGGCATGTCAGGCGGCATCAGCATGACAGTTGCCGAATCCGACGCCACCGCGAAGCGCTCGCGATACATGTAGTAGCCGTCGGCAATGGCGAACTTGACTTCGACAGTCTGGCCGTCGATTTGCGTGGCGGAAAAGCGGAATGCCTGCTCGGGTGGCAAGAAATCGTCAGCAGCATGCGTGAGCATGGGCAGCGTCGCCGCTGCGACGAACAGCATCACCATCTGCACCACACGTCGCACTGACAGAAGCGAAGAAAAGGTCATATCAACGGCAATCGAACATCAATTGGAAGGCTGGCGCGTTTCGTCGGCTACCCAGGCAAGATACGCTGGCAAGCCCATGGCCACCGGCAGAGCGATGATCTCTGGGACCTCGTATGGATGCGCCTTGCGGATCGCGGCTTCGAGCGCAGGGTAAGCTGCCCGCGTGGTCTTGATCAGCAACGGGATCTCGGCGGCATGCTCGATCGCGCCATTCCACCAATACGTCGATGCACAAGCCTGCAAGCGATTGACGCACGCCGCCGTGCGAGATTCCAGCACGACCCTGGTTACGCGATCCGCGCTTTCGGCATCGGGTAGGTTGGTCAGTACCAGCAGCACTTCAGTTCCGGCGGACATAGAGACTCCAAGGATGCACGCCGACAGCCAGAACACCGAAAGCGGGCAACAAAAAAGCCAGGAGGCGAATCCTGGCTTCATTGTAATGCGCGCGGCAGCACGCATTCTGGGGCCTGGCCGGCGCGACGCCATGTCGCACCGACAAACCTGGGCTGACCTTACTCGGCAGCGCCGTCGACTTCGACAGCCTCGGCAACTTCCGGACGGTCGAGCAGTTCGACCAGTGCCATCGGCGCATTGTCGCCCTGGCGGAAGCCGAACTTCAGGATACGGGTGTAGCCGCCCGGACGGGTCGCGAAACGCGGGCCCAGTTCGTTGAACAGCTTGGTAACCATATCGCGGTCGCGCAGGCGGGCAAAGGCCAGACGGCGGTTGGCAACGGTGTCCTTCTTGGCCAGCGTGATCAGCGGCTCAACAACCTTGCGCAGTTCCTTGGCCTTCGGCAGGGTGGTCTTGATCAGCTCGTGCTGCAGCAGCGAGTTGGACATGTTGCGCAGCATCGCGAGACGGTGCGACGAGGTGCGGTTCAGTTTCCGCAAACCATGACGGTGACGCATGATGATTCCTTCTTAAGAGTGTTTGACCAGCTCTTCTATCGCCGCTGCGTGAACAACGCTGCGTGGCGCGGGCCGGTAGCCTTAACAATAAGCCACCCAAACAGCGATGGCGGGAAAACCGGCCGATGCGCGGGCACCGGCCGACAATTGCAACTTACTTCTCGAGACCTGCCGGCGGCCAGTTCTCGAGCTTCATGCCGAGCGTCAGGCCACGCGATGCGAGGACTTCCTTGATCTCGTTGAGCGACTTGCGACCCAGGTTCGGGGTCTTGAGCAATTCGTTCTCAGTACGCTGGATCAGATCGCCGATGTAATAAATGTTTTCGGCCTTCAGGCAGTTGGCCGAACGCACCGTCAGCTCCAGATCGTCGACCGGGCGCAGCAGGATCGGATCGATCTGCGGTGCGCGGGCAGCAGCGGCCTCAGCGGCGCTCTCGGTACCTTCCAGCGCGGCGAACACCGACAGCTGATCAACCAGGATACGAGCCGATTGGCGGATCGCTTCTTCCGGCGAGATCACACCGTTGGTCTCGATGTTCATCACCAGCTTGTCGAGGTCGGTACGCTGTTCCACACGCGCAGACTCAACCGCATACGACACACGGCGCACCGGTGCGAAAGAGGCGTCCAGCACGATGCGGCCGATGACCTTGCTCGACTCATCGCCAAACTTGCGCACGTTGCCCGGCACATAGCCGCGGCCTTGCTCGACCTTCAATTGCAGATCCAGCTTGCCACCAGCCGACAGATTGGCGATCACGTGACCCGGATTGATGATCTCGACATCGTGCGGCAGCTCGATATCAGCGGCGGTCACCACACCCTCGCCTTCCTTGCGCAGCGACACCGTGACTTCATCACGGTTGTGCAGCTTGAACACCACGCCCTTCAGGTTCAACAGCAGGTTGACGACATCTTCCTGCACGCCGTCGATGGTGGAATATTCGTGGACCACCCCAGCGATCGTGACTTCGGTCGGGGCATAGCCGACCATCGACGACAGCAGCACGCGGCGCAGCGCGTTACCGAGCGTGTGGCCGTAGCCGCGCTCGAACGGTTCCATGACGACCTTCGCGTGATGATCGCCAAGCGGCTCAACCGCAATAATTTTGGGCTTCAGGAGTGCTGTTTGCATTAGGTTGTCCTATTTCAATACCCTCGGCTCGTTACACCGATAAGGCTGACGGATTGGACTGGAAAGGTTCCATCGCGGACATTGCGACGGAAGACGCACATGCCGCAACCATGTTGCGGCATGTAACGATTCGGATTGGCTCTGCGCCTGAGTACTGCAGGCGCGCGAACACAATGTCGTTGACGATGAGCGTCCCCAGAAGGCTCACGAGCCCGCACCTTGCAGTACGGGCGTCGTCATTAACGCGAATACAGTTCGACGATCAGGCTTTCGTTGATGTCGCCGGCAATATCCGCGCGATCCGGGGCTTGCTTGAAGGTGCCTTCCATCTTCTTGGCATCGACCGCAACCCAGATCGGGAAACCGGTCTGCTCAGCCAGCGACAGCGATTCGGCAATACGCACTTGCTTCTTCGACTTTTCGCGGATGGCAATCACGTCGCCCGACTTCACCTGAGCCGAGGGCACGTTCAGAGCTTGACCGTTCACCAGGATCGCCTTGTGCGACACCAGCTGACGCGCTTCTGCGCGGGTCGAGCCAAAGCCCATGCGGTAGACAACGTTGTCCAGGCGCGATTCCAGCAGTTGCAGCAGGGTTTCACCCGTGTTGCCCTTGCGGCGATCGGCTTCAGCGAAGTAACGGCGGAATTGACGCTCCAGCACGCCGTAGATGCGCTTGACCTTCTGCTTTTCACGCAGCTGGTTGCCGTAGTCGGAGGTGCGAGCGCCGGAAGTGCGGCCATGCTGACCAGGCTTGCTGTCCAGCTTGCACTTGTCGGCGAGTGAGCGGCGTGCGCTCTTCAGGAAAAGGTCAGTACCTTCGCGGCGAGACAGTTTCGCCTTGGGACCGGTATAGCGTGCCACGTTATGTTCCTTCGTTATCAGTCATCCGTGGCGCGCGGCCTCGGATGGTCCGCCTGCTCAGTCCCATCAACAGGATTGCAGCGAACAGTGGGCTTATGAAAAGACGAAACCCGCCTTCCGGGAAATCCGGAAGACAGGCAAGCGGGCAAGTATAGCACCCGCAGACCGACCTCGCCAGCAACTGGCGCGGTCGGTCGAATCACTTAGATGCGGCGACGCTTCGGCGGACGGCAGCCATTGTGCGGCACCGGCGTCACGTCTTCGATCAACTGGATCTTGATACCCAGGTTGTTCAGAGCACGCACAGCCGATTCGCGACCCGGGCCCGGGCCCTTGATGCGCACTTCCAGGTTCTTGATGCCTTGGTCCTGCGCCACGCGGCCGGCACTCTCAGCAGCTACCTGAGCGGCGAACGGGGTCGACTTACGCGAGCCCTTGAAGCCTTGGCCACCCGACGTCGCCCACGACAGCGCATTGCCCTGACGGTCGGTGATCGTGATGATCGTGTTGTTGAACGACGCGTGAACGTGCGCGATGCCGTCCGCGACGTTCTTGCGAACCTTCTTGCGCGCGCGCTGGGCGGCGGTATTCGCTGCTTTTGCCATAGTTCCTATCCTTTACCCGACGGATTACTTCTTGAGCGCGACGCCGGCCTTGCGCGGACCCTTACGGGTACGGGCATTGGTGCGGGTACGCTGACCACGCATCGGCAGGCCCTTGCGATGGCGCACGCCACGGTAGCAGCCCAGATCCATCAGGCGCTTGATGTTCATCGTCGTTTCACGGCGCAGATCGCCTTCGACGAGGAACTTCTCGATTTCCTTACGCAGCGCGTCCTGGTCCGGATCTGTCAGGTCTTTGACCTTCTTGTCGGTCGGGATGCCAGTAGCCTCGCAAATCTTTTGAGCGCGCGAGCGGCCAATACCGTAGATCGCCGTCAGGCCAATCACGGTATGTTTGTGGTTGGGGATGTTGACCCCTGCGATACGTGCCATTCGTCAATCCTCTTTGCGAAATTAGCCTTGGCGCTGCTTATGACGCGGGTCCGACGAGCAGATCACACGCACCACGCCCTTGCGCTTGATGATTTTGCAGTTGCGGCAAATGCGCTTAACAGAAGCCAGCACTTTCATGATTTTCCTCTTCCTTCAATTCCAGTCCGCTCACTTCGCCCGGAATACGATGCGCGCGCGGGACAGATCATACGGGGTCAATTCGACCGTCACCTTGTCCCCGGGCAAGATACGGATGTAATGCATACGCATCTTGCCGGAAATATGGCCTAACACTACGTGGCCGTTCTCCAGCTTGACGCGAAACGTTGCGTTGGGGCGGTTTTCCAGCACCTCGCCCTGCATCTGGATCACGTCATCTTTAGCCATGTCCCTTCAGGTTCGTGCGATCACTCCTAGCGGAGCGTCAGGTTTCCCTTGAAATTCGCCTTCTTCATCAAAGACTCGTACTGCTGAGACATCACGTAGGACTGCACTTGCGCCATGAAGTCCATCGTGACAACCACGATGATCAACAGGGATGTACCACCGAAGTAGAACGGCACATTCCAGCGCAGTACCAAGAACTCCGGCAACAGACACACCAGCGTGATGTAGATCGCACCCGCCAGAGTCAAACGCACCAGAATCTTGTCGATATACCGCGTGGTTTGCTCGCCCGGACGGATGCCCGGAATGAACGCCCCACTCTTCTTCAGGTTATCCGCCACTTCGCGGCTGTTATAGACCAGCGCGGTGTAGAAGAAACAGAAGAAGATGATCGCCGCCGCATACAGCAGGATGTACACCGGCTGACCCGGCGACAGCGTCGCTGCCAGATCCTTGACGACCCGTGCGACCGGATTCGTCGAGTTACCGGCTGTAAACCAGCCTGCGATCGTGGCCGGGAACAGAATGATCGACGATGCAAAGATCGGCGGAATCACCCCAGCCATATTCAACTTCAGCGGCAGATGCGACGACTGCCCACCATAAATCTTGTTACCAACCTGCCGCTTGGCGTAGTTGACGAGGATCTTGCGCTGGCCGCGTTCAATGAACACAACCACAAACGTCACCGCACCGATAATCGCCACCACCAGGATCGCTGAGAAAATTCCCATCGAACCCGTACGCACCAGCTCGAACAGCCCGCCGATCGCGTTGGGGAGCCCTGCAGCGATTCCGCCAAAAATGATGATCGAAATCCCGTTGCCCAGACCACGCTCGGTGATCTGCTCACCCAGCCACATCAGGAACATCGTACCCGTCACCAGCGTAATCACTGCGGTGGCCCGGAACATCAGACCCGGGTCCAACACCAGACCCGGCTGCGCTTCGAGCGCCACTGCAATCCCAAGCGCCTGGAACGTTGCCAGGACGACCGTACCGTAGCGCGTGTACTGCGTAATCTTGCGCTGGCCGGCTTGACCCTCCTTCTTCAACGATTCCAGCTGCGGCAGCACGATCGTCAGCAGTTGCATGATGATCGACGCCGAGATGTACGGCATGATCCCCAACGCAAACACCGTGAAACGCGACAGCGCGCCGCCGGAGAACAGGTTGAACATCCCGAGGATGCCGCCCGACTGCCGTTGGAAAAGCTGCGCCAGTTGATCCGGATCGATACCCGGCACAGGAATGTGCGCGCCGATCCGGTACACCAGCAATGCCAGAACCAGGAACACCAGCCGACGGCGAAGATCGCCGTACTTGGCCGTGTTCTTGGCCTGGGCCATCACATTAGGTTTCGCCGTGGCCAAACGGATGCTCCGTCAACGTGAAACAGCAGGCTATTAGGCCAGCGAGCCACCAGCCGCTTCGATTGCAGCTTTCGCCCCAGCCGTCGCGCCGATACCCTTCAGAGTTACCTTCTTGTCGATTTCGCCCGACAGGATCACCTTGGCGCTCTTGACCATCTCGCCAACGAGGCCGGCTTGCTTGAGGGACAGCAGATCGATTTCTTCGATCGGCAGGCCCGCCAGGTCGCCCAGACGCACTTCAGCGGTGAATTCCTTGGTCAGCGAGGTGAAACCGCGCTTGGGCAGACGACGATGCAGGGGCATCTGGCCGCCTTCAAAGCCGACCTTGTGGAAACCACCCGAACGCGACTTCTGACCCTTGTGACCACGACCAGCCGTCTTGCCCAGGCCCGAGCCAATACCGCGACCAACGCGGCGCTTGGCGTGCTTGGAGCCGGCTGCCGGCTTCAGGTTATTCAGTTGCATGCTCTTCTCCGTCTTGCCTTAGCCGATGACCTTGACCAGGTAGGACACCTTGTTGATCATGCCGCGCACTGCGGGCGTGTCCTGCAATTCGGACACCGAGTTCATGCGGCGCAGGCCCAGGCCGCGCACCGTGGCGCGGTGGTCTTCGCGCGTACCGATCAGGCTGCGCACGAGTTGGACTTTCACGGTTTTCTGCGACATATCGTTCACCTATCCCTTCGGCTTAGCCGAGGATCTCTTCGACCGACTTGCCACGCTTGGCGGCAACTTCGGCCGGGGTGCTCATCTTGCGCAGGCCATCCAGCGTTGCGCGCACCATGTTGTAAGGATTGGTCGAACCGTGCGACTTGGTCACGATGTTCGTCACGCCCATCACTTCGAAGATGGCGCGCATCGGACCACCGGCGATCACGCCAGTACCGTCCTTCGCGGGCATCATCTGCACCTTTGCGGCGCCATGCTTGCCAACCACTTCGTGCTGCAGCGTACCGTTCTTCAGCGGGACCTTGACCATCTTGCGACGGGCTTCGTCCATCGCCTTCTGCACGGCCACGGGGACTTCCTTAGCCTTACCCTTGCCCATGCCGATACGGCCGTCGCCGTCGCCGACCACAGTCAGAGCAGCGAAACCGAGAATCCGGCCGCCCTTGACCACCTTGGTCACACGGTTGACCGCGATCATCTTCTCGCGAAGACCGTCGTCGCGTTCGTCCCCTTGGACCTTAGGTTGAATTTTTGCCATGACGATATCCTCTATGCCGGCTTAGAACTTCAGGCCAGCTTCGCGTGCCGCGTCGGCCAGAGCCTTCACGCGACCGTGATAACGGAAACCCGAGCGATCGAACGCCACGGCTTCGATGCCGGCAGCCTTCGCCTTCTCAGCGATACGCTTACCCACCAGGGTGGCAGCAGCGGTGTTGCCACCGTTGCCGTTCAGTTCCTTGCGGACTTCGGCTTCCGCCGTCGAGGCCGAAGCCAGGACCTTGGTGCCATCTTCCGAGAAGACCTGCGCATAAATGTGCAGGTTCGTACGGTGCACAGCCAGACGGGCGACGCTCAGTTCCGCAATTTTCAGGCGGGTCTGACGTGCACGGCGCAGACGCGAGTCATTTTTGTTCATGATGTGCACCCTTACTTCTTCTTGGTTTCCTTCAGGATCACACGCTCATCGGCGTAGCGCACACCCTTGCCCTTGTAGGGCTCCGGCGGACGATAACCACGCACTTCAGCGGCGACCTGACCAACTTTTTGCTTGTCCGAACCCTTGATGATGATTTCGGTCTGCGTCGGCGTTTCCGCCTTCACGCCTTCCGGCATCTCATGGATCACGTCGTGCGAGAAACCGAGTTGCAGTTTCAGAGCGGTGCCCTGAACCGATGCTCGGTAACCCACGCCGACCAGGTTCAGCTTGCGCTCGAAGCCCGTCGTCACACCCTTGACCATGTTGGCCGTCAGGGCGCGCATCGTACCTTGCAGCGCATTGGCTTCACGCGACTCATCTGCCGGCGCGAACGTGATCGTGCCGTTGTCGGTGTTGACCTTGACAAGCGAGTGAATCGGCTGCGTCAGGGTGCCCAGCGGGCCCTTAACGGTCAGCAGACCACCTGCGAAATTGACTTCAGCGCCCTTGGGCAGCGCGATGGGAGCCTTACCTACGCGAGACATGGTTCCCCCCCTTAGGCGACGTAGCAAATGACTTCGCCACCGACACCGGTTGCGCGGGCGCGGCGGTCCGTCATCAGACCCTGCGGGGTCGAGATGATGGCGACACCCAGGCCGTTCATCACTTGCGGGATTTCATTACGGCCCTTATACACACGCAGACCAGGCTTCGAGACGCGCTCCAGGCGCTCGATGACCGGACGGCCAGCGTAGTACTTCAGACCAATCGTCAGCGTGGATTTGCCACCCTGCTCGGTCACGGCGAATTCGTCGATGTAGCCCTCGTCCTTCAGGACTTTGGCGATTGCCACCTTCAGCTTCGACGACGGCATGACCACCGACGCTTTTTCCACCGCTTGCGCGTTGCGGATACGCGTCAGCATATCGGCGATCGGATCGCTCATGCTCATACTGTTTCTCCTGTAGCCTGTGCGTGATTACCAGCTGGCTTTCGTCAGACCCGGGATCTCGCCCTTGAAGGCGATCTCGCGGAGCTTGTTACGCGCCAGGCCGAACTTACGGAACGTACCGCGGGGACGACCGGTGATCGAGCAGCGGTTGCGCTGACGAGTCGGATTTGCGTTGCGCGGCAGCGCTTGCAATTTCAGACGCGCTTCGTAGCGCTCTTCTTCCGACTTGCTTTGGTCGGCCACGATGGCTTCGAGAGCGGCGCGCTTCTCAGCGTACTTGGCCACGAGCTTGGCACGCTTCTTCTCGCGTTCGATCAGAGACAATTTAGCCACGGTAACCCCTTAATTACGGAACGGGAACTTGAACGCGTTGAGGAGCGCCTTCGCTTCCTCATCGTTCTTCGCAGTCGTCGTGATGCTGATGTTCAGACCACGGAGTGCGTCGATCTTGTCGTATTCGATCTCGGGGAAAATGATCTGCTCTTTCACACCGATGTTGTAGTTGCCACGACCGTCGAACGCCTTGCCGGACACGCCACGGAAGTCGCGCACGCGGGGCAGCGACACAGTGATGAAGCGATCCAGGAATTCGTACATGCGTTGGCCACGCAGCGTGACCATCGTGCCGATCGGGTAACCCTGGCGAATCTTGAAGCCGGCGATAGCCTTGCGGGCCTTCGTCACGATCGGCTTCTGGCCAGCGATCTTGATCAGGTCGCCCGTGGCGTGCTCAATGACTTTCTTGTCATTAATAGCTTCGCCAAGACCCATGTTCAGAGTGATCTTGGTGATGCGCGGCACTTCCATCACGGACTTGTAGCCAAACTGCTTGATCAGTTCGGGCACAACCTTCTCTTTGTAAAACTCTTGCAGACGTGCAGTCATGCTCAACTCCTCTCTATTGCCCAGAATCAAGCGCCGACGGCAGCACCGGTGGTCTTCAGCACGCGCGTCTTCACGCCGCCTTCAACCTTGATGCCGACGCGCGACGGCTTGCCATTGGCATCCACGAGCGCAACGTTCGAAATATGGATGGGCATGACCTTGTCGACCACACCACCCGTGGTACCCAGCATCGGGTTCGGGCGCACGTGCTTCTTGGCAACGTTCACGCCTTCAACCGTCACATGCTCGGGGAGCACGGCCAGCACAGTACCTTGCTTGCCCTTGTCTTTACCGGTACGGACGATGACGCGATCGCCCTTGCGAATCTTGTTCATGCGGCCTCCGATTACAGCACTTCCGGCGCGAGCGACACGATCTTCATGAAGCGCTCGGTACGGAGTTCGCGAGTGACCGGCCCAAAAATGCGGGTGCCGATCGGCTCAAGCTTGGTGTTCAGCAGCACGGCGGCATTGCCGTCGAACTTGATGAGCGAGCCGTCAGGACGGCGCACGCCCTTGGCGGTACGCACCACCACGGCGTTGTAAATATCGCCCTTCTTCACGCGACCACGCGGGGCAGCATCCTTGACGCTGACCTTGATGATGTCGCCGACGCTGGCGTAGCGGCGCTTCGAACCGCCCAGCACCTTGATGCACATGACTTCACGCGCACCCGTGTTATCGGCCACTTCGAGCCGGCTTTCTGTCTGAATCATGGTGTTCTCGTCCCAACTTAATTCGCCAAACGCACAATGCGCAGAGGCGATCAGTCTTGGTCCCGCCGGCTGCTGGCATTGCGCCAACTGCGATTGGGTTGATCAACTTGAAGTCGGTAGCTGCCCGACGGCGATTGCCGCCTGGCCCATTCGCTTTTCCCCTCACCCGAGCCACCAGCAACTTTGCCAGTCACCCTCTCAAAGGGAAAGACCGAGACTATATCACATAATCCCGGTCTTGCAACAGCAAACTATCCGCTGTTGTTTTAGATCACGCGTGCAGCTTCAAGCAGACGCGACACTACCCACGACTTGGTGCGGGAGAGCGGACGCGATTCCGTGATCTCAACCTTGTCGCCTTCGTTGTACTGGTTGGCTTCGTCGTGCGCATGGTACTTCTTCGAGCGCACCACGTACTTGCCGTACAGCGGATGCTTGACGCGGTTTTCGATCAGGACCGTGACGGTCTTGTCCATCTTGTTGCTGACAACGCGACCGACGAGCGTGCGCTTCAGGGACGTTGCGGCTTCAGTCATTTCTGGTTCCCCTTCTGGCCCAGCACGGTGCGGACACGCGCAATGTCACGACGCACCTTCTTCAGCTGGCTGGTGTTCTGCAGCTGTTGCGTCGCTTTTTGCATGCGCAGACCAAATTGGGCCTTCAGCAGCTCGGAGAGCTCCTGGTTCAGCCCGGCGACATCTTTGTCGCGCAGTTCGGATGCTTTCATGGTGTGTGCTCCTTACGTTCCGACCTGACGCACCACGAAACTGGTCGCGATCGGCAGCTTGGCAGCAGCCAGGCGGAATGCCTCGCGTGCCAGTTCTTCGCCCACGCCGTCCATTTCGTACAGCATCTTGCCCGGCTGAATTTCAGCCACGTAGTATTCCGGGTTGCCCTTACCGTTACCCATACGGACTTCGGCAGGCTTCTTCGAGATCGGCTTGTCCGGGAAAATCCGGATCCAAATGCGGCCGCCACGCTTGATGTGACGGGTCATCGCACGACGCGCCGACTCAATCTGCCGCGCGGTCAGACGGCCACGGCCCATCGCCTTCAGACCGAACTCGCCGAACGAGACTGCGTTGCCGCGCGTCGCGATACCGGTGTTACGGCCCTTCTGCTCCTTGCGGTACTTCCTGCGCTTAGGTTGCAGCATGTTTATTCTCCAGTCTTGGCGTCGGCGCCACGACGGGCACCTGCACCAGCACCGCGGCGCTGACCGGCCGGGCGACCTTCGCCCTCACGGCGACGACCTTCCGGGCGACCCGGACGCTTGCGACGCTCTTCTTGCGGCTCTTCCACGACGGGTGCGTCGTTGCGACCGAGATGGTCACCCTTGTACACCCACACCTTGACACCGATGATGCCGTAGGTGGTTTCCGCTTCGGAGAAGCCGTAGTCGATATCGGCACGCAGCGTGTGCAGGGGCACACGGCCTTCGCGGTACCACTCGGTACGGGCGATTTCGATGCCGTTCAGACGACCCGAGCTCATGATCTTGATGCCTTGGGCACCCAGACGCATCGCATTCTGCATCGCGCGCTTCATTGCGCGACGGAACATGATGCGGCGCTCAAGCTGCTGCGTGATCGAATCGGCAATCAGCTGTGCATCGACTTCTGGCTTGCGGATTTCTTCGATGTTCACGTGCACGGGCACGCCCATGCGGCGCTGCAGCTCAGCCTTCAGCAGTTCGATGTCCTCGCCTTTCTTGCCGATCACCACGCCCGGACGCGAGCTGTAAATGGTGATACGAGCATTCTTGGCCGGACGCTCGATGACCACGCGGCCCACCGATGCGTTCTTCAGCTTCTTCTTCAGAAACTCGCGAACCTCGATGTCTTCCTTGAGCATGCCGGCAAACTGGGTGTTGCTCGCGTACCAGCGCGATGCCCAGTTACGGCTGACAGCCAGACGGAAGCCAGTCGGATGAATCTTCTGTCCCATCGTGACCCCTTAGTTGCCCAGCGTCACAGTGATGTGACAGGTTTGTTTCTCGATGCGGTTGCCACGGCCCTTCGCACGCGCAGTGAAGCGCTTGAGCGACGTGGCCTTGTCGATGTAGATCGACTTGACCTTCAGCTCGTCGATATCGGCGCCTTCATTGTGCTCGGCGTTCGCGATAGCGGACTCAACCACCTTCTTCACGATGCCAGCCGCCTTCTTCGGGCTGAACGTCAGCACGTTGAGCGCGCGCTCGATCGACAGGCCGCGAATCTGGTCAGCAACCAGGCGCGTCTTCTGTGCAGAGATACGGGCGCCGCGATGAATCGCTTTAACTTCCATGATTGCCCCTTATCGCTTCGCTTTCTTGTCGGCAGCGTGGCCCTTGAACGTACGCGTGAGCGCAAATTCGCCGAGCTTGTGGCCAACCATGTTTTCCGTGACATACACGGGCACGTGCTGACGACCGTTGTGAACGGCAATCGTCAGGCCGATGAAGTCCGGCAGAATGGTCGAACGACGCGACCAAGTCTTGATGGGCTTCTTGTCCTTCGTCTGCACCGCCGCCTCAACCTTCTTCAGCAGGTGGGCGTCAATGAAAGGACCCTTTTTTACGGAACGAGTCATATCTAAGCTCCTACCTACCGATTAACGCTTGTGACGGCGCTGAACGATCATGCTGTCAGTGCGCTTGTTACGACGGGTGCGGTAGCCCTTGGTCGGCGTGCCCCACGGGGACACCGGATCACGGCCAGCAGCAGTCTTACCTTCACCACCACCATGCGGGTGATCGACCGGGTTCATCACCACACCGCGAACGGTCGGGCGAATACCGCGCCAACGGGTTGCACCGGCCTTGCCGATCTGGCGCAGGCTGTGCTCTTCGTTGCCGACTTCACCGATGGTCGCGCGGCACTCGATGTGCACGCGGCGCACTTCACCCGAGCGCAGGCGCACTTGAGCGTAGATGCCTTCGCGAGCCAGCAGCACGGCGGACGTGCCGGCTGAACGGGCAACTTGAGCACCCTTGCCCGGCAGGATTTCCACGCAGTGGATCGTCGTACCGACCGGAATGTTGCGGATCGGCAGGTTGTTACCGGCCTTGATCGGCGCTTCCGAGCCGTTAGCGATGGCTTGGCCAACCACAGCGCCCTTCGGGGCGATGATGTAGCGGCGCTCGCCGTCAGCGAACAGCACGAGCGCGATGTTGGCGCTACGGTTCGGGTCGTATTCCAGGCGTTCGATCTTGGCCGGGATACCGTCCTTATCGTTACGCTTGAAGTCGACGACGCGATAGTGATGCTTGTGACCACCGCCCTTGTGACGGGTGGTGATGTGGCCGTTGTTGTTACGACCCGACTTCTGGATTTGCTTTTCCAGCAGCGGAGCGTGCGGCGCGCCCTTGTGAAGGTCGGGGTTAACGACCTTCACCATCGAGCGGCGGCCCGGCGATGTCGGCTTGGTTTTGACGAGTGCCATGATTACTTGGCCTCCGCTTCAAAATTAATTTCCTGGCCCGGCTTCAGCGAAACATAGGCCTTCTTCACGTGGTCACGGCGACCCATGAAGCGACCGAAGCGCTTTTGCTTGCCCTTCTGGTTCAGGATCTGGACGGACTCGACCTCGACCTTGAACAGCAGTTCAACAGCAGCCTTCACTTCGCCTTTGTTGGCGTCGCGAGCCACTTCGAACACGACCTGTTCGTTCTTCTCGGCCACCAGGGTTGCCTTTTCAGACACCACAGGCGCCAGCAGCACCTGCATCAGGCGATGGTCGTTCTTGGCAACTTGCGTCATTTCAGCAACTCCTCGATCTGCGCGACGGCTGCCTTGGTCACGAGCACCTTCTTGTAGTGCACGAGCGACAGCGGGTCGGCGTGACGCGGCTCAACCACGAGCACGTGCGCCAGGTTGCGCGATGCCAGGAAGAGGTTTTCGTCCAGGTTATCGGTAATCACGAGCACCGAATCCAGGCCCATGGCGCGGAACTTGTCGGCCAGCAGCTTGGTTTTGGGCGCGTCGACGGACAGGCTGTCAACGACGTTGATGCGACCTTCACGGGCAAGCTGCGAATAAATCGAGCGCATGCCGGCGCGGTACATCTTCTTGTTGACCTTCTGCGAGAAGTTTTCTTCCGGGCTATTCGGGAAGATACGACCACCCCCGCGCCACAGCGGAGAGGAGCTCATACCTGCGCGGGCGCGGCCCGTACCCTTTTGACGCCACGGCTTCTTGGTCGTGTGCTTGACCTCTTCACGGTCCTTCTGCTTACGGTTACCGCTGCGAGCGTTGGCCTGGTAAGCGACGACGACTTGGTGAACGAGGGCTTCGTTGTAGTCACGGCCGAACACTTCCGGCGAGGCAGCAACGCCGGCGCCGAGTTGACCGTTGTCCTGGAGCAGCTTCAGTTCCATGCGTTTGCTCCTTATGCCTTCTTGGCGCGGGCCTTCACGGCCGGCGTGACGATGACTTGACCGCCCTTGGCGCCCGGAATCGCACCCTTGACCAGCAGCAGCTTGCGTTCTGCATCGATCTTGGCGATTTCCAGATTCTGAACGGTACGGGTGACGTCACCCATATGACCGGTCATGCGCTTACCCGGGAACACGCGGCCCGGATCCTGCGCCATACCGATCGAGCCCGGCACGTTGTGCGAGCGCGAGTTACCGTGCGAGGCGCGACCCGACGAGAAGTGGTAACGCTTGATGGTACCGGCGTAGCCCTTACCAATCGTCACACCCTGGACGTCGATCTTCTGACCGACTTCAAACAGGTCGACGCTGATGTTCGCACCAGGCTGGAATTCAGCGGCACGAGCGGCATCCACTCGGAATTCTTTGATGACTTCGCCCGCTTCCACGCCGGCTTTGGCGAGATGACCCGCCAGCGGCTTGGTGACGCGGCTGGCGCGTCGGGTGCCGAAGGTGACTTGAACCGCGGTATAACCGTCGGTCTCGTCCGTCTTGATTTGCGTCACGCGGTTGTCGCCGACCTCGAGCACGGTGACGGGAATCGAATCGCCGTCGTCCGTGAAAATACGGGTCATGCCAACCTTGCGACCTACAAGGCCAAGGCTCATGGTTTGCTCCATTCCCAGCTGCGATTGGCCGGGGCTGATTGATACTACGAATCTTGAACTGGACTGCGCCTAAAGAGACAGCGCGAGGCCAAATGGCCAGCCCACTCCCCTGACTAAAGGGGTAGCCCTACAATATATCCGGGTTACGGACAATATGCAAGAGCGATTGCCAGATGCGGGCCGGGGCATCGTGTGCAATGCAACATTCGGCGCCAAAAGCAAAACGGCGAGCACTTGGCTCGCCGCTTGCCCGTTACCGGAGTAATCCGGCAGCGTTGTGTTGCTTACTGCAGCTTGATCTCGACGTCCACGCCAGCCGGCAGATCCAGCTTCATCAGCGCATCGACGGTCTTGTCCGTCGGATCGACGATGTCCATCAGGCGCTGGTGCGTACGGATCTCGAACTGGTCGCGGCTGGTCTTGTTAACGTGCGGCGAACGCAGAACGTCGAAACGCTGGATGCGGGTCGGCAGGGGCACCGGGCCCTTGACGATCGCGCCGGTGCGCTTGGCGGTTTCAACGATTTCAGCGGCCGACTGGTCGATCAGGCGATAGTCGAAAGCCTTCAGGCGGATACGGATCTTCTGATTCTGCATGATGTTTCCTTAAAGAGCATGGCGGCCGGGCCGCCGGTGGATTGAAAGAGCGATGCAACAAGCGATGCGCCGCACCCCTTACGAGGAACAGCGCATCGATCCGCCTTTTACTTCAGGATCTTGGCAACGACGCCAGCACCCACGGTACGACCGCCTTCACGGATAGCGAAGCGCAGGCCTTCTTCCATGGCGATCGGGGCGATCAGCTTGACAGTGATCGACACGTTGTCGCCCGGCATGACCATTTCCTTGCCTTCCGGCAGGGCGATCGAGCCAGTCACGTCCGTCGTACGGAAGTAGAACTGCGGGCGGTAGTTGTTGAAGAACGGCGTGTGACGGCCGCCTTCGTCCTTCGACAGGATGTAGACCTCGCCCGTGAATTCCGTGTGCGGCTTGATCGAGCCCGGCTTGGCCAGCACTTGGCCGCGCTGGACGTCTTCGCGCTTCGTACCGCGCAGCAGAATACCGACGTTGTCGCCTGCCTGACCTTGGTCCAGCAGCTTGCGGAACATTTCCACGCCCGTGCACGTCGTCTTGTCGATCTTCGGCTTGTCGCCGTCCATGGCGATACCGACGATTTCGATTTCTTCGCCGACCTTGATGATGCCGCGCTCGATACGGCCGGTCACCACGGTGCCGCGACCCGAGATCGAGAACACGTCTTCCACCGGCATCAGGAACGTACCGTCAACAGCGCGCTCCGGCGTCGGGATGTAGGTGTCCAGTGCGTCGGCCAGATTCATGATGGCCACTTCGCCCAGCTCGCCCTTGTCGCCTTCCAGCGCCAGCTTGGCCGAACCCTTGATGATCGGGGTGTCGTCGCCCGGGAAGTCGTACTTCGACAGAAGTTCGCGCACTTCCATCTCGACCAGCTCCAGCAGCTCAGCGTCGTCCACCATGTCGCACTTGTTCAGGAAGACGATGATGTACGGCACACCAACCTGGCGGGCCAGCAGGATGTGCTCACGCGTTTGCGGCATCGGGCCGTCAGCGGCCGAGCACACCAGGATGGCGCCGTCCATCTGGGCGGCACCGGTGATCATGTTCTTGACGTAGTCGGCGTGGCCCGGGCAGTCAACGTGCGCGTAGTGACGGTTAGCCGTTTCGTACTCGATGTGCGCGGTGTTGATCGTGATGCCGCGCGCCTTTTCTTCCGGCGCTGCGTCAATTTCGTCGTACTTCTTCGCGGTACCACCGAACTTGCTCGACAGCACGGTTGCGATCGCTGCGGTCAGCGTCGTCTTGCCGTGGTCAACGTGACCAATCGTACCAACGTTCACGTGCGGCTTGGTCCGCTCGAACTTTTCCTTTGCCATGTCAGCTCCTCAATTCGGAATCGGCTAATTACTAGATTTGGATGCGGGCAGCACGCACACGCGCGCCGCCCAAAACACGTTGATTACTTCGTACCCTTGGCAGCCATCACAGCTTCGGCGATGTTCTTCGGTGCCTCAGCGTATTGCTTGAATTCCATGGTGTACGTGGCGCGGCCTTGCGTTTGCGAGCGCAGCGACGTCGAATAACCGAACATTTCCGACAGCGGGACTTCGGCCTTGATGATCTTGCCACCGCCCACCATGTCGTCCATGCCCTGCACGATCCCGCGGCGGGACGACAAGTCGCCCATCACGGTACCCGTGTAGTCTTCCGGCGTTTCCACTTCCACAGCCATCATCGGCTCGAGCAGAACCGGGGTGGCGCGACGCATGGCTTCCTTGAAAGCCATCGAGCCGGCCATGCGGAACGCGTTTTCGTTCGAGTCCACGTCGTGGTACGAACCGAACGTCAGCGTGACCTTCACGTCCACCACCGGGAAGCCCGCCAGAATACCGGCCGGCAGCGTGTCGACGATACCCTTCTCAACCGCGGGGATGTATTCGCGAGGAATCACACCGCCCTTGATGGCGTCGACGAATTCGAAGTTCTTGCCAGCCTTCTTCGCCTCGTCGTCCGCCGGCTCCAGCGTGATCACAGCGTGACCGTACTGACCGCGACCGCCGGACTGCTTGACGAACTTGCCTTCAACGTCTTCAACCTTCTTGCGGATGGTTTCGCGGTAGGCAACTTGCGGGGCGCCGATGTTGGCTTCCACGCCGAATTCGCGCTTCATGCGATCGACCAGAATTTCGAGGTGCAGCTCACCCATACCCGAAATGATGGTCTGCCCCGATTCTTCATCGGTACGCACGCGGAACGACGGATCTTCAGCAGCCAGGCGGTTCAGGGCGATACCCATCTTTTCCTGGTCAGCCTTGGTCTTCGGCTCGACAGCCTGCGAGATCACCGGCTCCGGGAACACCATGCGCTCGAGAATGATCGGAGCGCTCGGGTCGCACAGCGTGTCACCCGTGGTGGCGTCCTTCAGGCCCACTGCGGCGGCGATGTCACCTGCCAGCACTTCCTTGATTTCTTCGCGCTGGTTGGCGTGCATCTGCAGAATACGGCCCAGACGCTCCTTCTTCTGCTTCACCGGGTTGTACACGGTGTCGCCCGAGTTGATCTTGCCAGAGTAGACGCGGAAGAAGATCAGCTGACCAACGAACGGGTCGGTCATGATCTTGAACGCCAGCGCCGAGAACTTCTCGTTGTCATCCGCCTTGCGCTCGAGCTTCTTCTCTTCGTCGTTTTCGTCGATGCCTTGAACCGGCGGAATGTCGACCGGCGACGGCAGGAAGTCGATCACGGCGTCGAGCATGCGCTGCACACCCTTGTTCTTGAACGCAGTGCCGCACAGCATCGGCTGGATTTCGCAGGCGATGGTACGGTCGCGCAGCGCCTTGACGATCTCAGCACGGGTCAGCTCTTCGCCGCCCAGGTACTTTTCCATCAGCGCTTCGCTGGCTTCAGCGGCCGACTCGACCATCTTCTCGCGCCACTCGTTGCATGTGTCAACGAGTTCAGCCGGGATGTCGGTGTATTCGAACTTCACGCCCTGGCTGGCTTCGTCCCAAATGATCGCCTTCATTTCCAGCAGATCGACGACGCCCTGGAAGCCATCTTCAGCGCCGATGGGCACCACGACGGGCACCGGGTTGGCCTTCAGGCGGGTCTTCAGCTGGTCATAGACCTTGAAGAAGTTCGCGCCGGTACGGTCCATCTTGTTGACGAACGCCAGACGCGGCACCTTGTACTTGTTGGCCTGACGCCAGACGGTTTCCGACTGCGGCTGCACGCCACCCACTGCGCAGTACACCATGCACGCGCCGTCCAGCACACGCATGGAACGCTCCACCTCGATGGTGAAGTCCACGTGGCCCGGGGTGTCGATGATGTTGAAGCGGTGCTCGGGGTAGTTGCCGCCCATGCCCTTCCAGAAGGCGGTGGTAGCAGCAGACGTGATGGTGATGCCGCGCTCCTGCTCCTGCTCCATCCAGTCCATGGTGGCAGCGCCATCATGCACTTCACCGATCTTGTGGTTCACACCGGTGTAGAACAGGATCCGCTCGGTCGTGGTGGTCTTGCCGGCGTCGATGTGAGCGGAAATACCGATGTTACGGTAGCGCTCAATGGGGGTCTTACGAGCCACGGTTAATCCTCAGATTCGTCAACGGGGCGCCAGCCCACGGCCAAGCGCCCCTAATACAAATGGGCGAGATGTGCGCACACAGCCCGCCCAGCAACCAACAACGTCTCGCGTCGCTTAGAAGCGGAAGTGCGAGAACGCCTTGTTGGCTTCAGCCATGCGGTGCACTTCGTCGCGCTTCTTCATGGCGCCGCCGCGGCCTTCCGAGGCTTCGAGCAGCTCACCAGCCAGACGCAGGGCCATCGACTTCTCGCTGCGCTTCTTCGCAGCTTCCCGCAGCCAACGCATCGCCAATGCCAGACGACGCGACGGCCGGACTTCGACCGGCACCTGATAGTTGGCGCCACCAACACGACGGCTCTTCACTTCGACCACCGGCTTGATGTTGCCGATAGCCAGCGTGAACACCTCGATCGGCGCCTTGCCTGCTTTCTTCTCGATCTGGTCGAACGCACCGTAGACGATACGTTCAGCCACCGACTTCTTGCCGTCCAGCATCAGGACGTTCATGAACTTGGCGACTTCCACATTGCCGAACTTCGGGTCCGGCAGAATTTCCCGCTTGGGGACTTCACGACGACGTGGCATCTTCTTTCCTTCTCTGTTCAGTTGAGAACCGCTTCGGTTCTCCGGCCACCAACTAGCTTGTCTTCCAACAATCTGAGCCGGGTGACCACTTACTCGACGGTGCCAGTGCGGTCAAAAAACGCACCGTTGTACCGCCTGCTCATGACAAGACCGTGACCGCAAATGCGGCGCGATCTCACTGACGACTTAAGCCGCCTTCGGACGCTTCGCGCCGTACTTCGAACGCGCTTGCTTACGGTCCTTGACGCCTTGCAGGTCAAGGGAGCCGCGCACGATGTGGTAACGCACACCCGGCAAGTCCTTCACACGGCCGCCGCGGATCAGCACGACGCTGTGTTCTTGCAGGTTGTGGCCTTCACCGCCGATGTACGAAATGACTTCGAAACCGTTGGTCAGGCGCACCTTGGCGACCTTACGCAGTGCCGAGTTCGGCTTCTTCGGCGTCGTGGTGTACACGCGGGTGCACACGCCGCGACGCTGTGGGCAGTTCTCAAGTGCCGGGCTCTTGCTCTTCAGCTTTTCCGAGACGCGGGGCTTGCGAACCAGTTGATTGATGGTTGGCATTGTTCAATCCAGCTTGGTTTTTGAAAAATCGCCGGTTCACATAACGTGAACGCCTCATTTGTGAGGCGGACGGCGCAATCGGGTTTTATGGAAGTGGCGAGCAGAACGCTCTGAAGGGAGGACCTGCGGGAACAGATCAAGACCAAAGAGCGCGAGCCCGTCTGGTTCAGATGTCTTGCGCAGCGCTTTGCCGGGCATGGACGCGCGAAACCAGAAGCCAAAAACTCGAATCTGGCACTATAGCGGCCCGCCTTGCAAGCGTCAAGCGCGCCGCCTCTCTGGCGACGCGCGCAGGCAATCAGCAGCGGCGCGGTGTGGCGCCGATGGCACGCGAAGCACGCGCAGGCCAAACAAAGACGAGTGCGGCCGTCGCCACAAACCCAAGCGCCAGAACGGATACGCCGATCCAGCCCGCGCTCGCCCAAGCCACGCCGGCCAGTCCACCGCCTGCAGCTGCACCAAAGAAGAACGCGCCGGTGTACAGACCATTCACGCGCCCGCGAATCTCCGGTGACAGGGTGTTCACCATGTAGCGGCCGAGCGCCTGGTCGCCGATGGCACCGAAGTCCAGCAACAACGCTGCGGCGGCCAGCATGGTCAACATGACGGGGACGCTCAAGCCCGGCAGCAGCGCCGAAGCCAGCGCCAACAGCAGACCCGTCGCCGCGCTGCCATGCGCGAGCAGCGTGCCAACGCGCACCAAGCCGCGATCGGCCAGCCGTCCGGCGATGGGTGCCGCCACGACGCCGGCCGCGCCGCACAGCGCAAAGATGCCGATGCCGTTCTGGGTAAGGAGGAACGGCGCTGCCGCCAGCCGCAATGCAACAGCGGTCCAGAACAGCGTGAAGGCCGCCATCAGCAAAGCTTGCGTGGCGGCGCGGCGACGCAATACCGGTTCGCTGCGCAGAAGATGGCCATACGACTTGAGCAGCGCGCCGTACGACAGCGCACGCGGCGGCACGAAGGTCGGCATCACGCGCGGCAGAAGGACGGCCAGCACGGCAATCGCCACCGCAGATGCGCCGTAGAACGCGCGCCAGCCCCATTGCGCCGCGATCAGGCTGGCCGCCGGGCGTGACAGCAGGATGCCCAGGTTCAGGCCGATCATGATGTCGCCGAGCACGCGGCCGCGCCGGTGGTCTGCGGCGAGGCGCCCCGCCAGCGCGATCAGCATCTGAATGACCGTCGACGTCAGGCCAATGGCAAAGGCGGCCAGCATCAGCACTTGGCCACTCTGCGCAACCGTGGTCAGCGCCAGCGAAGCCACCGCGCCCCAAAGCGTGCGCGAGGCGAGCGCGCGGTTGTCCTGCAGATCGGTCAGCGGCATCAGCAGCAACAGGCCGATGCCGTAGCCGACGAGCGTGGCGGTCACCAGCAGCCCGGTGGCGGCCGTGGTCCAACCGATGCTCGCAGCGATCTCGGCAACGAGCGGCTGGATGCCGAACAGGTTGATGACGATGAGCCCGACGGCGGCGGCAAACAACGGTGTGGCGCCGCGGGGCAGCCGGTCGGCAACTGGCGGGTTGGACACGGTAACGGCAGGAGCTTCGGTAGTCATGATGAACAGGGCGAGGGATGGGAGCGCCCATCGTAGCCAGCCGATTCGCGCAGATTAAGGTAGCCTCTAGCGCAATATTGTTTCCGCAAGTGCGCAAATATGGATCGACTCTCTGACGTGATGATCTTCGTGCAGGTGGTGGAGCGCGGTAGCTTGTCGGCGGCGGCAGATGCGATGGGCATGTCGCGCGGTGTGATCAGCAAGGCGCTGGCGCGGCTGGAGGCTCGGCTTCAGACACGTCTGCTGCAACGGACAACGCGGCGCCTGTCGCTCACCGAAGCGGGCGCGGCGTTCTTCGAGAAAAGCCGCGAGGGTCTGGCGCTCGTCGATGCAGCGGAGCAGGCCGTGAGCGCCTTGCGCGATGAGGCGCGCGGCACGTTGCGCGTGTCGGCGCCAGCTTCGTTTGCGGTGACATTGCTGGCGCCGCTGTTGGGCGCATTCCAGGCGCGCTACCCCGCCGTGCAGATCGATCTGGACATGAACGATCGCTACGCGGATCTTGTCGCCGGGCGCATCGACGTGGCGATCCGCATCGGCATGCTGGAGGATTCTTCGCTGGTGGCGCGGCGACTGGCGAGTTGCGCGCACACCATCTACGGCGCGCCGTCGTATTTTCGCGAGCGGGGGATTCCGCAATCGCCGGAGGATTTGCGCAATCACAACTGCCTCGTCTACGCCAATTACGACGGACCGCACGACTGGGTGCTGACGGACGCAGCCGGCCAGCGCCACATCGCTCATGTAAATGGCTCGATGCTGGCCAACAACAGCCTTGTGCTGCGCGAGGCAGCGCGTTCAGGGCTAGGCGTGTCGCTGGGGCCGGCGTATCTCGTGCGCGACGATATTGCCGCCGGCCGGCTGCAGGCGGTGCTGACGAACTACACAGCGCGCGAGGTGCCCCTGCACGCCGTGTTCACGCAGCGCGTGCATCTGCTGCCGAAGGTACGGGCGTTTGTCGATTTCCTGAGTGACCATATCCGCAGCAGCGGCGTGATGGGTCCATTGCCGCCGTCCGCTTAAGCCTGCTCGCGGCATTTCTCCAGCACGTCGAGCAGCGCCTGGCCGTAGCGGTCCAGTTTTGCCATGCCAATGCCCGGCAGCTCGCCGAGCGCCTCGCGCGAATCCGGATCGGTCTCGGCAATGCGCGCGAGTGTGGCGTCGTGAAAAATCACATATGCGGGCACGCTGTGCTCACGCGCGGCCTGCGTACGCCAGGCCCGCAACGCCTGCCAACGCACCTGCGCCTCGGCGGAAAGCTCAGCGGCCGGATCGGCGCGACGCTCCTTCTTCGTCGACGATGACGACGCGCCGCGCACCTTCTCGGCCTGACGGCGCAGGATCACCGACTGCGCGCCCTTGAGCACGGGGCGCGCGGCGTCGGTCAGGATGAGCGCGCCGTGGCCGCCGTGATCCACTGCAAACAAACCCTGCGCGACCAGCTGTCGGAACACGCCGCGCCACGCGGCTTCTGACAAATCGCTGCCGATGCCGAAGGTGGAGAGCGTCTCGTGGTGCCACTGTTTGATGCGCTCGGTCGCATTGCCGCGCAGGATATCGATGAGCTGGCCAGCGCCAAAGCTCACGCGACTGGCCTGCTGCACGCGGTATGCGCAGGACAGCGCCATCTGCGCCTCGCGCGTGGCGTCCCAGGTTTGCGGCGGCGTCAGGCACGTATCGCAGTTGCCGCACGGCTGGCTGCTTTCACCAAAGTACGCGAGCAGCGCCACACGGCGGCAGCTTGCGGCTTCGCACAGGCCGAGCAGCGCTTCGAGCTTGGCGGTTGATACGCGCTTGTGCGCATCGTCCGAGTCGGACTCGTCGATCATGCGGCGCTGCTGCACGACGTCGGCCAGGCCATACGCCATCCACGCGTTGGCCGGCATGCCGTCGCGGCCAGCGCGACCGGTTTCCTGGTAATAGCCTTCCAGACTCTTGGGCAAATCCAGATGCGCAACGAAACGCACGTCGGGCTTGTCGATGCCCATGCCAAAGGCGATGGTCGCCACCATCACGACGCCCTCCTCCTTGCGGAAGATCGCCTGATGGCGGGCGCGCACTTCAGAGTCCATCCCGGCGTGATATGGCAGCGCGCGGATGCCCTGCTCTGCCAGCCACTGCGCGGTCTCCTCCACCTTTTTGCGCGACAGGCAGTAGACGATGCCGGCGTCGCAGGTGTCGCCGTCCATGTGTTCGGCGCGGATGAAGCGCAGCAGTTGCTGACGCGCGCTGTCCTTCTCGACGATGGTGTAGCGGATGTTCGGGCGGTCGAAGCTGGAGAGGAAGACGCGCGCGTCCGTCAACGCCAGCCGTTCAACGATCTCGTCGCGCGTGACGGCGTCGGCCGTGGCGGTGAGCGCAATGCGCGGCACGTGCGGGAAACGCTCGTGCAGCACGGAAAGCTGGATGTACTCCGGCCGGAAATCGTGCCCCCACTGCGACACGCAGTGCGCTTCGTCGATGGCGAACAGGCCGATGCGCGATCGCTCAAGCAAATCGAGGAAGCGCGGCGTCATCAACCGCTCGGGCGCGACGTAGACGAGATCCAGCCGCCCCGCAGCCAGGTCTCGCTCGACCTGCGCGGCCTCGGCGCCCGTCAGCGCGGAGTTGAGGTACGCGGCGCGCACGCCAGCCTCTTCCAGCGCGGCCACCTGATCCTGCATCAGCGCAATCAGCGGCGACACGACAATGCCGGCGCCCTGCCCGCGCCGATGCCGCACGAGCGCCGGAATCTGGTAGCAGAGGGATTTGCCGCCGCCGGTGGGCATCAGCACGAGGCAATCGCCGCCGTCGGCGACGTGCGCGACGATTTCCGCCTGCGGGCCACGGAAGGCGCTGTAGCCGAACACATCGTGCAGCACCGCATGCGTGGCGGCGGCGGTGTCTTCGGGCAGCGCCTGCAGCGCGTGGTCTATGGCGGGAGAGTCGTACATCGGGACGGCGGGTGCGCGCGGTGTCACGCGCGGGCTGGGCGAAACCGCTATTGTGACAAACCCCGCCGAGGGGCGGTCAATCAGGACAGTCGGATTGTCGGAAACGCCGCGATCAGACCTTGCGCGCAACGATGCGATGGATCGTCCGCCCCGACGACTGACTGACAGCCGCTTCGTCGAAAACCAGCTCGGTGCCAGCCAGCGCCTCGCGCACGGGCGCCGCATCGAACGACGTGAACAACCGGCCGCGCCCATCGCGCTGATCGGCCTCAGGCGTGACGCGCCAGCTCAGGTACAGCGTGCCCTCCGGGCGGAGCAACGACACCAGGCGCTCCACCGCCGCACCAATCTGCTCGGGCGGCAAATGCATGATGACGGTCTCGCAGATGACGTTGTCGAACGCGCCTTCAGCAATACCGACCAATTCAGGCAAGAGTGCTTGCCGGAACGACAGCCCCGGATATTGCTCGCGTGCCGCTTCCAGCAGCGCAGCAGACGCGTCGTAACCGACCGCCGGATACCCGTTGGCGTTGAGCCACGCCACCTCGCGCCCCGCGCCGCAGCCGATGTCGGCGGTGGCGCCGCCTGCCTTGAACTCGCGGCGCAGCAGCGCGTACAGGTCTTCAGGCGCCGGCTGCTCGCGCCACTCCCGCGCGAAGGCCTCAGCAAGGGTGTCGTAGGCGGCAACGGTCTGCGTATCCATGGCGGCTCCGAAATCGTGTGGGCTACTTCATCGTGAAACTGCGTAACAGCGTCAGGTCGCCAGCCTTGCGCATCGGCACGACAAAGGTCTGCTGGCGTTCGGACGGCGTGTTCTCGTCGGTGATGATGGTGACGGTGGCGGTGGTGATTGCGCTGCGGTCGTTCCCGCTGCCGTAATAGTTCACGTAGACGAGGTACGTGCCGGGCACCGGCGCCGGGTTCGAATAGATCTCCGGCCCGTAGCCGGTGGTGACGTCCACGTCGAGCGCGCCGCCGTTTTCAACCACGCGGTTGCCGTACCAGGCGTGCTGACCGTCGGGCGAGATGACATGCAGGTCGAGATCGGTGCCGTCGGTGTCCCACGCGAGGACCACGCGCAAACGCGGACGCTGCTTGCCGGTGTAGCTGTCGTAGAACTGCACGCGCTTGGCGTCGCCGCGCGCGCTGCGCACCTCGACGCTGTTGCTGCCCGCGCCAAATGCGTACGGGCGCGAGAACGTGCCGTCGGCCTCGATACGCTGCGGCATGGCCACGCCGTTGACGATCAGCGTACCGACCGACGAGCCGTCGGCGCCACGGCGGCGGCGCGGCTTGTTTTCGTCGGTTGCTGCGGCCGCCTTCGGCTGGTTGCGGATGCGCCCGGCGATCATCGACGCGATGCCCTGCCCTTGCGGCGTCGACACCGACACCGCCGGGTAATGCACGTCCTGCGTGTAGCGGGATTCGTCGCCAGCCGAATTGCGCCAGCCGTTGAGCGGCGCGGTGATCTCGATATTCCCGGCGTCGGTTTGCGCAAGCACGCCGCCAGCGGCCGCAAACGTGGCCAGTGCAATGGCAGCGGCGAGACGGAAAGTGGAAGGCATCATGTGCGTCACGTCAGAAGCGGATCGATTTCATCAGCGCCAGCTCGCCGATCTTGCGCAGCGGCACGCTGACGAACTCGCGCCGCTCGTTGGGCGTGTTCTCGTTATAGATCAGCGTCAGTTGCGCGGTGATGAGATCGCGGTCGTGCGCCTTTTCGTCGAAGTTGTAGCCGCCGGCGTTGAAGTTGCCCCAGTAGTTCACGTAGAACAGCCACACGCCAGGACGCGGCGCGGCGGTCGAGAAGATCTCCGGGCCGGCGCCGTCGACGCTGTCCACGTCGAGCCCGCCGCCGTCAGACAGCAGCGGCTGCGCCCAGAACGCATGATCGCCAATCGGCGAAATGACATGCATGTCGACCTCGGCGCGCGGGTCGTCCCACGTGAGGATGGCGCGCAGCTTGGCCGACGTCTTGGTGGTGTCGGCCTCGTAGAACTGCAGGCGTTGGCGCGACTGGCCGTCGGGGCTGACGATTTCGACGCTGTTCGAGCCCGGGCCGAACGCCCACGGGCGCGCGAAGCGGCCTTCGCCATCGCCATACAGCGGCATCGCGTTACCGTTGACGACGAGCACTGGCGGGCGGCGCTGCTTGCCGGCCGCGCGAATGCGTCCGGCGATGAGCGTGCGGTACTTTTGCGCGCCGCGGTCCACGGGCGGTTTTGGATACGCCGCGGTGTATTGCTCCAGCTCGTTGGTCAGCTTGCTGTTGCGCCAGCCGCCGATCGGCCCTTCCAGATCGGCCACCGGCTCAGCCAGCGCCGAAGCGGCCAGCAGCAGCGCAACGGTGCCCAGCGCCAAGCGCGTCATCCCACTCTTCACAGCAAACCCTCCCCTCGGATCAGGCGACGCGCCATCGCCTCGACAAACTGTTCGTCCTGCCCGCGCGGGTGGCGCGCAAAGGCGAGGTGCAGATATTCGTGCGTCAGCGCGATGCGGTCTTCTTCGGTGGCAAGCCGGTGCACGTAGAGCCGGTTTCGGCGCGCGTCTGCGTAGGGCCGACCTTCGTGCACGACGCACACAGCGGGCAGCGGCGGTGTCTCGTAACCGGGCTCGGCAGCCAAACGCGCCGACCAACCTGGCGCGCGCGCCTGCAGCCACTGCTGCGCACCCGCCACCGGAGAGCAATCCCCCGCCACCGGGCTCTGGAACGACGTAAGCGTCGCCTGCGGCCACCACTGCGCGAGGATGGCGTCGAACCCCTGGCCACGTTGAGCAGCGGCACGCGCCGCGGTCCAGCTCATCTGGCCGCGCGCGCTGATGGTGCCGTGGTACTGCACGGACTGACCGCTCAGCACCAGCGCGTCGGTAAATTCGGCTGCGTTGCGCGCAGCGGCCAGCGGCGGGCGCGGCAGCACGCGCTGCGTGCGCGAGCTGTCGGCGATGCGGTAGCAGCCTTTGTCACGCGAGGCGTGCTGCACGAGGTAGCTGCGCGCCGCCACGGCCAACGCACGCGCGGCCTGCGGCTCGGCGAGTTCGCCTTCGCGCTCGACCACGCGCGCCACGTAGTCGTTCATGCCCAGGCGGCCGGTGATGACGGGCACGTTATTCTGGCGCGCGAGCGTCAACTCGCCCCGGCTCTCGATCGGCAGCGTGTTGCCGTTGGCGAAGCGCACGGCGTAGCGGCCTTCCAGGCGACCGGCGGCGACCGGCTTGCCGCTGACGTCGCGCACCTCACGAATCGGATAACGCGCAAAGAAATCCACCACGACACAGGCATCGTCGTCGGGCACAGGCGTCTGCTCGATCAACGGCGTAAGGCGCGGTGCGGCGGCGGCCAGCACTTGGTTGCTCGACCCGGCACCGCCCAGCCACACGGGCGTGCCGTCGGCCAGCCAGCCGGCGGCGCCGCCGATCGACGCGCCGGGCCGCTGCGGGTCGGGCATCGTCCATGTCTTGGCGCGCAGCAGGCCGCCGAAATCCGATACCGTGCCCTCGCCACGCCCGACGGTCAGCACGGAAACGAGCGTTTGCGCGGCAGTTTCGCGCCCATCGGCCGGAACGCTGCGCAACGCGGTGAGCAGATCGGTGACCGGCACACGATGCGTCGGTTGCATGGCACGCAGGTCTCGCAGCCATGCGGGCGATCCGGATTGCTGCCAGAAGCGGCGCCAATCCGCGCGGTCCAGCCCGAGACGCGCCGGTTCGAAATAGCGTCCGCACGACTGGATGAGCGCGCGCTCGCGGTCGATGCTGTTGCCGGCGGTGCAGCAGTAGACCTCTTCGGCGTCGTTGCCGTTGCACGTGTAGTCGGGCGTGTTGATGCGGCGCGAGACGAGGTAGCTGTAGACGAAGAGCTTCCAGACGCTGCCGAGCGGCGTTTCGGTTTCACGCGGCAAGGCGGTGGCTTGCGGCATACCGCCGGCCGGGTCAGCGCTGAATTGCCAGAGCTTGGCTTCGTCGCCTTGCAAAGCGGCATATCGCAGCTGCGGAAGGGGCTGGCCAACCGGCGCGGCGATGGCGTGCCCAGCCTGCCCGGCAAACACGCAGGCGCCGGCAACCCAGAACAGGCCGGTCAGCACACCACGCGCAAGCAGGCCGAAGCGCATCGCCGGATCACTCCACCTTGAACGGATAGCTTGCCGTCTTGCCGTCGCCCTGGAACGCCTTGGCTTCCGGCTGGTACATGCGGAAGTAGCGCACCGGCGGCAGCGCAAAGCGGCCCGGCAGCGAAAAGCGCACAAGCTGGCGCAGCACGGTCGGGCGCTCCAGCGCGGGCACCGGCTGGTTGTACGAGAGTTGGCCCATTTCGTATGCGGCCTTGCGCTCGAACGCCTGCGCGCCGTTGCCTTCGTTCGGCTCGCCCTTCAGGCCGTCGATCTGGATGCCCCACGTGGTGGCCTCCACTTCGGCGCCCGGCGGCAGCGGCACTTCGACCAGGCCGTAACGATACGTGCCCTGGCGCGGCGTCAGCACCACCTCGTCGACGTAGAGTGCATTGCTGTCGAGCGTGTCGCCCGGCTTGACCGGTTTAGCGGTAAAGGCGATGCCGCTGCTGGTAGCGTCGGCCGCCGGCTGCTTAGGCGCCTTCGGATCGGCCTTGGCGGGCGCGCTGTCGATCGGCTCAAGACGGTACAGCTTGCGCTCCACCGTGATCGGCAGCTTGGAGGCCTCGGCCGCGCGGCTGCGGTACGACACGATGGCCGATTGCGTGGTCACGTCGGTCGGAGCCGCCGTCAGATCCAGCGCGGCGGGCACTTGCGCGCCGGTCCAGCGCCATGTCGGCACACCGACCGGAGAGCGCGTCGCCTGCCAGCCACCAGCCGAAACAGCCGGTTGGATGGCGGCAACGCTCGCGCCTTGCAGGCCGCCCAGACCCTTCTGCAGCCAGACCAGCGCGACAGCGCGATCCATCGTCGGCATGGCGGCGCTGGTGCGGGCCAGCAGTGGTGCCGGGTCGGTAGCCGAGCGCCCGCCGCCCATCAGCAGAAGGCTTTGCACCAGCGGCGAGGTGTCGGCGGCCAGCGCATTGCGGGCAGCAATGTCAGCAGAGACAAGCGCTTCCGGCACCGGCTGGCCGACTTGGCGCATCAGTTGTGCCGTCAGCACCGTCGCCACCTGGCGGCCGCGCGGCGAATCCGGCGCCACGAAGATCAGGCTGTCACCCGCTGCAGGATCGGCATCGGCCGGGGCCTTGGCCGCCTTGCCGCCACTGGGCGCAAGCTCGTTGGCCACGCCCGACAGCGGCGTCGCCACCGGCAGGCCCATCTCGTTGGCAAACCACAGCGCCAGCGCGCGGTGCAGCAGCGGCTCGTTCTGGCTGGTGCGCTTGTAGGCTTCGAGCACTTGCTTCCAGTTGTCTGCCGGCAGGCTGATGCCGACCGAGCGGCTGGCAAGCCAATCCGCGTAATACGCATACGACGTGATCAGCGCGCTGCTGGTGGTCAACTCGCCCCACCAGCCGAAGGTGCCGTTGGTGCCCGCCAGCAGGGCCAGACGCTGGCGTTGCGTGCGCAGCAGCGCGTCGACGCCCTGGGTGCCGGCCGGGCCGCCGTCGCCCAGGCGCGTGCCAGTGGCCGCCAGACTCTGCTGGGCCAGCGCCAGCGGGATCAGGCGGCTGGCGGTTTGCTCCGCGCACCCATACGGATATTCGATCAGGTCATCCGCCACACGAGCAAACTGGCTGGCCGTGTTGCCGACCACGCGCAGACGCACGTCGCGCGCATCGGCAGGCAGGCCCAGCGGCAGGCGCGTGCCTTGCAGCTGCGTGAGCGGGACGACGTTTTCGCGGTCCGCCAGCCAGCCGGTCGCATCGAGCTTGAGCGTGGTCTGCAGGCGATCGGACACGGTGTCGTCCTGCTTCAGCTCGGCATTCACCACACCCGCCTGCAGCGCCGTGACAGGCGCGCGCAGGTAGTTGGCGCCGCGCTTGAGCGTCACGCGCTGGTTGATGTTCAGGCCAGCGCCCGAGACGATCCAGTCGGCGGTGATGTCCTTGTCGGTCTGGTTGAAGGCGACCATGTCCAGGCGCGGCTGATCGCTTTCGCGGAAGCGTTGCGGGCCGGTCCATTTCAGGTACAGCGGCTTGTCGGAGCGGATGCTCGCCGTGCGCTGGCCAACGATGCCGTCCGATGCACCGGTGGTCGACACGGCGCGCACGGTGATGCGCCAGCGCGCCAGCGAATCCGGCATCTTGAAGGTCATGCGCGCACGGCCATCGGCGCCGGTCTGCAGATTGGCGACCCAGGCTGCGGTGTCCTTCTCATCGCGGCGCGGGCGTTCGAGTACCTTCACGCCGCGCTCGTTGTGACGGCCATACGTGCCGCCTGGCTTACCCGGCAGCGAGGCGAGCGCCAGGTCGTAGCTGATGAAACTCTGGCTCGACGTGGTGCGCACGCTGTTGCGGCGCGGGTGATAGAAAAAGTCGACGATGCTGGGCGCCACCTCTGGCTGCAGCACGTAGATCATTTCGTCGACCACCGAGACGGTCAGGTTGGCCGGCACGGGCTTGCCCGCCAGCGCGCTGGTCAGGTCCAGCGTAACGGTCTCGCCCGGAGCGTAGACGGCCTTGTCGGCATGCACGCCCAAGTCCAGCGTCGGTTGCGTGACGACGATGCCGGCGTTCTGGAACACCATGTCGCCGTCGCGCACGTACAGCACCGAGAACGTCATGTTGGGCGCGAACTCCGCGCCGATCTTGATGCGCGCGCGGTATTGCGACGGTGTAACCTTCTGCAGGCTCAGCCATTCGCCGCCGCGCGTGAGCAGCGCGTGGCGCTCGACCTTGTCGCGTTCGAGCGTGAGCAGCGCATCGTCCACCGGCAGCGGGAACGTGATCAGCGCTTCGGCCGTGTCGCCAATCTGGTAGCGGTCGCGGTCGAACACCATTTCGATATTGCCCGGCACGGTCTGCACGCCGTCGCCGGCCACCCAGTGGCTCGATGCGGCAAGCAGGTTGCCGGCCGCATCGCGCACCGACAGCGTGTACGAACCCGGCTGGTCGAACTTGACCGGGAACGTGGCGTTGCCCTTGGCATCCGGCGCCAGCGTGCCTTCGGTGCGTGTGCGCGTTTCCAGGCGCACCAGATCCCACTTGGCGGGCGGGGCGCTTGCACCGCTTGTGCCACCGACAACCGGCATCGGCGTGAGCGTGAACGAGACGTTCTGCCCCGGCGTGGTGAAGTTCGACGTGGTCGACAGCTTGTACGGCGTGGCGCCACGTGCGATCAGCAGTTCGCGCGTGACCTTCACGCGGTACGCTGCGCCATCGTTGGCAAACACGGTCACGACGTAGCGGCTCGGTTCCTTGGCGGCGGGCAGTTCCAGCTTGGCGTTGCCGTCCCCATCGGTGGTCAGCTCCTGCTGCTCCAGCTTGACGGGAAACAGGCCCGCGTAACGCAGCTCGCCCTCCACCATCGTCACCTGTTGCGCGCGCAGACTGACCGATACCTTGCCGTTCTTGACCGGCTTGCCATCCGGATAGCGCAGGCTGATCTTGCCCTTGACCGCTTCGCCCGTGCCGTAGCTGGCCTTGTCCAGCGAGAGGTTCACGTCAAAGTGCGGCTTGATGTATTCGGCCACGCGGAAGGCGCCGCCATATGTGCCGCCGTTGTAGTCGAAGCGCAGCGAGTAGCCGCCGGCCGGTGCGTTGGACGGCAGCGTAAAGCGCGCATCGGCGCCCGCCTCGCCCGTCAGGCGCGTGGTCGACGTGGCCACCGGCGCACCATTCGGGTCGAGCACTTGCAGCTTGATGTCCCCAGCCGCCGGCACGGTCGATTCGGTCGCGTTCTTGAAGTTGCGGCCGATGAACTTGACGCTCACTTCGTCGCCGGGGCGATACAGCGGGCGATCGGTGAAGGCGTACAGCTTGGTGTTGTAGATCTCGCTGTCGTAATAGAAATTCTCGGAGATGAACACGCCGCCCGCGCGGTCGTTGCCGATCACGTAGCTGCGTTCGGGCGAGACGTGGCGCAGGTCGGCCGTGCCGTCGGCTTCGGTGGTGCCCGAAGCGAGCACGCCTACGCCGTCGGTCCAGTTCACCGATGCACCGCTGACCGGCTTGCCGCTCTTGCGCTCGGCCGTCCACACCATCATTCCCTGCGAAGTGCCCTTGGTGACGGCCACGGTGTCCGACACGAACAGCAGCGTGTGCGCACGGTACGCGCCAATCACAGCTTCAACGATGTACAAACCCGCCGGCAGCTTGCCAACCGGAATCATCACGTTACCGGCGTTCTGCGGCATCCATTCGCTGCTGCTGCCCTCGAGCTTTACGTCCTTGGGCGGCGCGATCGGCTTGGCATCCCAGATCGGGTACCGGAAGCGGCCCAGCAGCTCGTACCCCTTGAGCGGCGCGTACTGCGGGTTGTTCGAGAAGCGCGTGGGCGCGGTCATCTGGTCGCCCATGCTGAACTGCGGCGCGGTCTCCACGGCCTTGCTGCGTGTGGCGAACGACAACACGCGTTGCCAGGCACGGCGGGCTTGGCGCGTCCAGTTGTCCCACAGATAGGCGAGCGTGTTGGCCAGGCCTTCACCCGTGTAGTTGGCCTTGACGTCGATGCGGTGCAGGTTCTTCTGCGCCTTCAGAAATTCCAACGGCTGCGGCACGCGGTAGACGAGGATGTCCGCGCCGCCGTAGCGGGAAAGTTCGTCCTTGTATTCGCGACCCGGGGCTTCGAGGCGGACCAGCGCTTCCTGATCGGTGCCGTAGCTCGCATCCGACAAAAGGAAGAACGGCTGCCCTTTGATCGGCTCGTAGCCGCTGCCCGGCACGTCGAACAGCGTTGGGTTCGGCGCTTCCGGCGCATCGGCCGCGTGCGCTGTCGGCACCGAAGCGACCAACGCCAGCACCGTCACGCAGACGGCGGCAACGAGATTGAACGACAGCCAACGGTTGCGCATGAGTTTTTCTACCGTGTCAAAAAGGCCAGACGAAACACGCCGATGAAGTTGGGGTTGCCGCTCTGCGGCTGCCAGCGCGAGTCTTTCCATTGCATCAGTTCAGAAACCGGGACCGCGCGCAGGCCGTTGTCGGTGCGGGTGACGGTGCCGGTGTGGTAAGCGATGTAGCGATCCATCCAGATCATCAGATGCTGGTCGTCGCCTTGATCGAAGAAGAGCAGATCGCCCGGGAGCGCCTGGTTGACATCCTTGGCGATGAAGCGGCTGTTCTGCTGGATGAGCCCGAGCGCCGAGACATACGCGCCGGTGCTGCCATCGAAGCGTGCCCACCGCTGCGTGAGCGTGCGCTGGGCAGGCGTGAGATTCAGTTCGGGCGGCAGTTGCCGTGTGGATTCCGCGTCGCGCATGCCGTTGGCGCGCAACCACCGGGCGTCGTGCGTGCGCAGCGCCTCGCCGGCGGCAAAGCGCACGAGGCCGGCACAGTCGCGGTGTGTCCAGCGCGGGGTGGGGCCTTGGCGAAGCTGCTCGTTGACGATGCGGACGAACCACGCCCGGAACACGCTGGATTGGTCCGCAGTAAGGGCATCGGCATCCGCCGGAGCCGTGTCGGCCCAGCCCGACAGCGCATGTACAGACGGAGCGAGCAGGCAGGCGCTCGCCGCCGTCAACCAACGGCGGCGGTTCAACGCGGCGGCCTGGGCGCGCAAGGTCATTGCTGCGTGCTGGTGTTGTCTTCGGAGGCGGGCGCCGCAGCCGCTGTGGTCGGCGCATTCGCCGCAGGGGCTTGCGCTGCCGTTGCGTCAGCCGGCGGCGGCGTTCCGTCTCCACCGGCAGGCAGACCGCGTCCGCTGGAGAGCCACGTCACCGGCACCCAACCGCGCGCCGACGGCACACCGCCATCCAGCGCCAGCGATACCGGCGCATAGCGCGACAACGCCTTGAGCTTCGGAAACAGATGCGTCTGCGCGGCGTTCAGGAACACCGCTTCCTGGTCGGCCGGCAGCGCGGCACCGGCTTCGCGGCGGACGAGCGGCGCGAGCGATGCAGGCGTCATCGTCAGAACGATGCGATCGGTCTTGTCCTTCGGCAAGCTATCGGCCACGGCGGGGAAGCGCTTGGCGAGCACCGCCAGGGCGTCTTCGACGAGACGCGCGTCCGGCGAGAACACGACCACATCGCCCGCAATGGCCAGCGTGACCGGGAAGTAGCGATCGGCCGACAGTTGCGCCGCAAACGGTGCTCCCGCCGATTGCGCGGTACCGTAGCGCGCGCTGACCGGGCGCTGCCACAGCGTGGCATTGGCGGGCCCTTGCTTTGTCGTCACCGGCAGGCGCTTGTACGGACCGGACTTGTCGTCGGACTGCGCCTTGGTTTCATACGAACCGACGATCTGGCCAAACAGTGCTGCCATGGCCGGCTTGACCGCCTCGGCCTGCGACGCCGACGACAGCTTCGCCACGAACAACGGCGCCACCAGCGACGACTTGCCGTACCAGCATGCTGCCGCCGGCCCCGCAAATGCATCGCCGACATGCGCGGCGGCTTCGCTGATCTCCTTGGCGTCGCCGGCCACGGACTTCAACAGCGTGCCGGCGGCTTTCCAGTCGACCGGCAGCGTCGCGCACGCAGCAGGATCAGACGGCAGCGCACGCCACAGGCCGGCGTTGTCCCACTTGGCAGAAAGCCGGGTCGGGTCGATGAGCGCGGCGCTCTGCCAGCCGTTGCTCGCGCCGTCCTTTCCCGAACCAAAGTCGAAACGCAACGCTTCAATGCCAGGGAAATACTGCTGATAACCGAACGACAGATAGTTCGCGCTCACCACAACGTGATGGCCCGTCGGCTCCTGCGCGGGCAGCGCGTATGCCGTGCCTTGCACGTTGCGCTTGCCGGTATCGTCCGACAGCAGCGCCGCCAGCGCGCTCGCCTGCTTGGAAATAGGCTTGCCGTCCTTGTCCAGCAGGATGCCCGGCTCGGACAGCGCGATCAGCCGATCGCCCTTGCTGGCAATCAGGATCGAACGCGTGGCCGAGAGCCTGAGCGCATACACCGGCGCGCCCGAATCGCCCAGCCCATCGGCGACCTTGCTGAGCTGCGCGTCGCTCGTCGCCACGGTGGCCACGGCTTCGAGCGCCTTGGCCAAGCCGTTGCGCTGCATCGAGAGCACCCAATAGCGCAGCTTGTCGTCCGGGCCACGCCACAGCATCACGCGGGCGGGCTCGTCAAACACGTGCTTGAGCACCGTCTCGGCCAGGTCGAGCTTCTGCTCGTACGCAAGGCGGCGCAGCGCACCGGCCACCGAGAGCCGGTCTTCGTTGCCTTCGTAATAAGCGACGAAATCTTCGGTCAGCACATCGCGCAGCAGCGGCACGCGCAGCACGTCGCGCGGCAGTTGCGACAGGCTTTGGCTGTCGATCAGGGCATCGGGATATGTCAGGTCGAGCTGGACCTGGCGGGCGTGCAGCGCGCGTGTGCGGCCAAACGGGTGCCAGACCATCTGCACCACCGCCGCGCCGGCAACGACCAGGGCGACCGCACCAACGGCGATCTGCTTGCGTGTGAGCTTCATGGAGGAATCGTCGGCAAGACTGGAGGGGCCGGCGACTTGCTGGAACCTGCTCCGCTGGAGGGCGCGCAGATTGTAAAAGTGCCGGTCTATAACCGCGAAATCATAGCGGTTGGCATGTTAAGGCGGGTTAACGTCTCAAGAAAATACGAATCGGGCGACGCCGGTGTTGTTTTTGATGTCTGCACACAGCGCTGGAGAAGAACGCGGGCAAAAAAAAGCCCGGCACATGGCCGGGCTTTGATGGTGTTGCTTGCGTTCGCTTACGCGTCGCCTTCTTGCTGGACGGCAGGCGTTTCGAAGATCGAAGCGGCTTCTTCTTCGGCAATCGCTGCAGCGCGGTCGCGGTCGGCCACTTCCTTCGCCTTGCGGGCGCGGTGGTAGGCCAGGCCGGTACCGGCCGGGATCAGACGGCCAACGATGACGTTTTCCTTCAGACCACGCAGGTCGTCGACCTTGCCCATGATGGCGGCTTCGGTCAACACGCGCGTGGTTTCCTGGAACGAAGCCGCCGAGATGAAGCTGTCGGTCGACAACGATGCCTTCGTAATACCCAGCAGCAGGTTCTCGTAGGTCGCCGGACGCTTGCCCAGCGCGATCACCTTGTCGTTCTCGTCGAGCAGGTCCGAACGCTCCACCTGTTCACCCGGGATGAAGCGGGTGTCACCGGTATCGACGATCTGCACGCGGCGCAGCATCTGACGAACAATCACTTCGATGTGCTTGTCGTTGATCTTCACGCCCTGCAGACGGTACACGTCCTGCACTTCGTCGACGATGTAGGTCGCCAGTTCTTCCACGCCCTTCAGACGCAGGATGTCGTGCGGGTCGGCCGGGCCTTCAACGATCATTTCGCCCTTGTTGACCACTTGGCCGTCGTGCACCAGCACCTGCTTTTCCTTGGCGATCAGGAACTCGTGGGCATTGCCGTCGAGATCCGTAATCACCAGGCGCTGCTTGCCCTTGGTGTCCTTACCGAACGAAGTCGTACCGGTGACTTCCGCCAGCACGGCGGCGTCCTTCGGCGAACGGGCTTCGAACAGCTCGGCCACACGCGGCAGACCACCGGTAATGTCACGCGTCTTCTGCGATTCGGTCGGGATACGTGCGAGCACTTCACCCACGTGCACTTGCTGACCGTCCTTCACGGTGATCAGCGCGCCCACCTGGAAGCCGATGGTCACGGAGTGGTCCGTGCCCGGGATCTTCACTTCCGCGCCCGACGAGTCGAGCAGCTTCACCTGCGGACGGATGCCCTTCGTGGCAGCGGTACGACGCTTCGCATCGATGACAACCAGCGTCGACAGACCGGTCACTTCGTCCATCTGCTTGGCGACGGTCACGCCTTCTTCGACGTTCTCGAACTTGATGGTGCCCGAGTACTCCGAAATGATCGGACGCGTCAGCGGATCCCACGTGGCGAGCTGCGTGCCGGCCTTGATGGACTGACCATCCTTGACCAGCAGCGTCGCGCCGTACACGATCTTGTGGCGCTCACGCTCACGGCCGTGGTCGTCGGTGATCAGCGCTTCGCCCGAACGCGAGATGACGATCTGCTCGCCCTTCGCGTTGGTGACGTAACGCATGGTCGCCGTGAAACGCACGGTACCGGTTGCCTTCGCTTCCACGCTCGATGCCACTGCCGCACGCGATGCCGCACCACCGATGTGGAACGTACGCATCGTCAGCTGCGTGCCCGGCTCACCGATCGACTGCGCAGCGATCACGCCCACAGCTTCGCCGGAGTTCACCAGCACACCGCGGCCGAGGTCGCGGCCGTAGCACTTGGCGCACAGGCCGTAACGCGTGTCGCAAGACAGCGGCGTGCGAACCTTCACTTCGTCCACGCCCAGCGCGTCGATCAGGTCCACCATGTCTTCGTCGAGCAGCGTGCCGGCTTCGATCGCGGTTTCCTGCGTTTCCGGGTTCACCACGTCGTTGACGACCACGCGGCCCAGGATACGGTCGCGCAGGGCTTCGATCACTTCACCGCCTTCGACCAGGGCCTTCATGGCCACGCCGTTGGAGGTGCCGCAATCGTCTTCCACCACCACCAGATCCTGCGTCACGTCGACCAGACGACGGGTCAGGTAACCCGAGTTCGCGGTCTTCAGTGCCGTATCCGCCAGACCCTTACGTGCACCGTGGGTCGAGATGAAGTACTGCAGAACGTTCAGGCCTTCGCGGAAGTTCGCGGTAATCGGCGTCTCAATAATCGAGCCGTCCGGCTTGGCCATCAGGCCACGCATACCTGCCAGCTGACGGATCTGCGCTGCGGAACCCCGTGCGCCCGAGTCGGCCATCATGTAGATGGAGTTGAACGACTCTTGCTTGACGGTGTTGCCGTTGCGGTCGACCACGTCTTCGGTCTGGAGCTGCTCCATCATCGCCTTGCCCACCTGGTCGCCGGCGGCGCCCCAGATGTCCACGACGTTGTTGTAACGCTCCTGGTCCGTCACCAGACCCGACATGTACTGCTTGTCGTATTCCTTCACCTTGGCGGCGGCCTCGGAGATGATCTTCTCCTTGGCCGGCGGCACCAGCATGTCGTCGATGGCGATCGAGATACCGGCGCGCGTTGCCAGGCGGAAGCCCGACTGCAGCAGCTTGTCAGCGAAGATCACGGTTTCGCGCAGACCGCACTTGCGGAACGCCGTGTTGATCAGGCGCGAGATTTCCTTCTTCTTCAGCGGCTTGTTCAGCACCGAGAACGGCAGACCCTTGGGCAGGATCTCCGACAGGATCGCGCGGCCGACCGTGGTCGATTGCAGCGTGATCTTCGGTGCGAAACGGGCGTCGCCGTCGGCTTCCGGGTTCACCAGCTCATACTCGGTGATACGCACGTTCACGCGGGAAGCCAGTTCGACTTCCTTGTTCTCATAGGCGCGGATCACTTCCGAGATGTCGGCGAACGTCATGCCTTCACCGCGGCCGTTGATCTTGTCGCGGGTCGTGTAGTACAGACCCAGCACCACGTCTTGCGACGGCACGATCGACGGATCGCCGTTGGCCGGGAATAGCACGTTGTTCGACGCCAGCATCAGCGTGCGCGCTTCCATCTGCGCTTCGAGCGACAGCGGAACGTGAACAGCCATCTGGTCACCGTCGAAGTCGGCGTTGAACGCCGCGCAGACGAGCGGATGCAGCTGAATCGCCTTGCCTTCGATCAGCACCGGCTCGAACGCCTGGATACCCAGACGGTGCAGCGTCGGTGCACGGTTCAGCATCACCGGGTGCTCGCGGATCACCTCTTCGAGGATGTCCCACACCACCGGCGTCTGGCTTTCCACTTCCTTCTTCGCCGCCTTGATCGTGGTGGCGATGCCCATCGTTTCCAGCTTGTGGAAGATGAACGGCTTGAACAGCTCGAGCGCCATCAACTTGGGCAGGCCGCACTGGTGCAGCTTCAGCGTCGGGCCCACCACGATGACCGAACGGCCCGAGTAGTCCACGCGCTTGCCCAGCAGGTTCTGACGGAAACGACCGCCCTTACCCTTGATCATTTCAGCCAGCGACTTCAGCGGACGCTTGTTGGCACCGGTCATCGCCTTGCCGCGACGGCCGTTGTCCAGCAGCGAATCCACTGCTTCCTGCAGCATGCGCTTTTCGTTGCGCACGATGATCTCCGGCGCCTTCAGCTCAAGCAGACGCTTCAGACGGTTGTTCCGGTTGATCACGCGGCGATACAGGTCGTTCAGGTCCGACGTGGCGAAACGGCCGCCGTCCAGCGGCACCAGCGGACGCAGCTCGGGCGGCAGCACCGGCAGCACTTCGAGGATCATCCAGTCGGGCTTGATGCCCGAACGCTGGAATGCCTCGAGCACCTTCAGGCGCTTGGCGAACTTCTTGATCTTGGCTTCCGAGCCCGTAGCTTGCAGCTCGGCGCGGATCGTCTCGATCTGCTTCTCGATGTCGATACCGCGCAGCAGCTCGCGAATGCCCTCGGCGCCCATCATGGCGACGAATTCGCCTTCGCCGTACTCGTCGCACTTGGCCAGGTAGTCGTCTTCCGACATGATCTGGCTCTTCTTGAGCGCGGTCATGCCCGGCTCAACCACGACGAATGCTTCGAAGTACAGCACGCGCTCGATGTCGCGCAGCGTCATGTCGAGCACCATGCCCAGACGCGACGGCAGCGACTTCAGGAACCAGATGTGCGCGGTCGGCGCAGCCAGTTCGATGTGGCCCATGCGCTCGCGGCGCACCTTGGCCAGCGTCACTTCAACGCCGCACTTCTCGCAGATCACGCCACGGTGCTTCAGGCGCTTGTACTTGCCGCACAGGCACTCGTAGTCCTTGATCGGGCCGAAGATCTTGGCGCAGAACAGACCGTCACGCTCGGGCTTGAACGTACGGTAGTTGATGGTCTCGGGCTTCTTGACTTCGCCGAACGACCACGAACGGATTTTCTCAGGCGACGCGAGGCCGATCTTGATCGCGTCAAACTGCTCTTCTTGCTGTACCTGACGGAATAGGTCGAGCAATGCTTTCATTCCAAACTCCTTGAGTTTGAGGCTGGCGTCTTGGTGTGACCCAAAGGCGCCGACCCTAAATCTTCGTCAATGGCTGCTGTTACCAGGGCATGGCGATGTTGCCGCCACGCCCTCACCGCATCGGCGCTCAGTTGCGCTCGAGGTCGATGTCGATACCCAGCGAGCGGATTTCCTTCACCAGCACGTTGAACGATTCCGGCATGCCGGCATCGATCGAGTGCTCGCCCTTGACGATGTTCTCGTACACCTTGGTCCGGCCGTTCACGTCATCCGACTTCACGGTCAGCATTTCCTGCAGCACGTAGGACGCGCCGTACGCTTCGAGTGCCCACACTTCCATTTCACCGAAACGCTGGCCACCGAACTGGGCCTTACCGCCCAGCGGCTGCTGCGTCACCAGCGAGTACGGACCGGTCGAACGCGCGTGCATCTTGTCGTCGACCAAGTGGTGCAGCTTCAGCATGTGCATCACGCCCAGCGTGACCGGACGCTCGAAGGCTTCACCGGTGCGACCGTCGAACAGCGTGACCTGTTGCTTGGAAGCAGTCAGGCCCTTCTCCTTCGCGATGTCTTCCGGATAGGCGAGGTCCAGCATGCGGCGGATTTCGTCCTCATGCGCACCATCGAACACCGGCGTCGCGAACGGCACGCCCTTCTTCAGGTTCTCGGCCAACTCCAGGATCTCAGCGTCCGACAGGCTGTCCAGATCTTCAACCTTGCCACTCTCGTTGTAGATCTGACCCAGCAGCTTGCGGATCTCGGCAGCCTTGGCTTGCGCCTTGAGCATGTTGCCGATGCGCTCACCCAGACCGCGTGCGGCCCAGCCCAGGTGGGTTTCGAGAATCTGACCCACGTTCATCCGCGAAGGCACGCCCAGCGGGTTCAGCACGATGTCGGCAGGTGTGCCGTCGGCCATGTAGGGCATGTCTTCGATCGGGGTGATCTTCGACACAACACCCTTGTTACCGTGACGGCCGGCCATCTTGTCGCCAGGCTGCAGGCGACGCTTCACGGCCAGGTACACCTTGACCATCTTGATCACGCCCGGCGGCAGTTCGTCGCCTTGCGTGAGCTTCTTGCGCTTCTCTTCGAACGCGAGGTCGAAGTCGTGGCGCTTCTGCTCGATGGCAACCTTCACGGCTTCGAGTTGCAGCGCGACTTCGTCTTCCGCCGGGCGGATGTCGAACCAGTGCCACTTGTCCAGATCGGCCAGGTATTCCTTCGTAAGCGCGGTGCCCTTGGCCAGCTTCTTCGGACCGCCGTTGGCAACCTTGCCCACCAGCAGACGCTCCAGACGCTGGAAGGCATCGCCTTCCACGATACGCAGCTGGTCGTTCAGGTCCAGGCGGTAGCGCTTCAGCTCTTCGTCGATGATCGACTGAGCACGCTTGTCACGCACCACGCCTTCACGCGTGAAGACCTGCACGTCGATCACGGTACCGCTCATACCCGAAGGCACGCGCAGCGAGGTGTCCTTCACGTCGGACGCCTTCTCACCGAAGATCGCACGCAGCAGCTTCTCTTCCGGCGTCAGCTGGGTCTCGCCCTTGGGCGTGACCTTGCCGACCATCACGTCGCCGGCTTCCACTTCTGCGCCGATGTACGTGATGCCCGATTCGTCCAGGCGAGCCAGTTGGGCTTCGGCCAGGTTCGAGATGTCGCGCGTGATTTCTTCCGGTCCGAGCTTGGTGTCGCGAGCAACGACCGACAGCTCCTCGATGTGGATCGAGGTGTAGCGGTCTTCAGCCACGACGCGCTCCGAGATCAGGATCGAATCCTCGAAGTTGTAGCCGTTCCAGGGCATGAACGCGACCAGCATGTTCTGGCCGAGCGCCAGCTCGCCCATGTCGGTCGAGGCGCCGTCAGCGATCACGTCGCCGCGGGCAACGATGTCGCCTACCTTGACCATCGGACGCTGGTTGATGTTCGTGTTCTGGTTCGAACGCGTGTACTTGATCAGGTTGTAGATGTCGACGCCGACTTCACCAGCGACGGCTTCGGCATCGTTCACGCGGATCACCACGCGGTTCGCGTCAACGTAGTCGACCACGCCGCCACGGGTTGCCTGCACGGCGGTACCCGAGTCCACTGCCACGGTGCGCTCGACGCCAGTACCCACCAGCGGCTTGTCTGCGCGCAGGCAAGGCACGGCCTGACGCTGCATGTTTGCGCCCATCAGTGCACGGTTTGCATCATCGTGCTCGAGGAATGGCACCAGCGAAGCTGCAGCCGACACGATCTGCGACGGTGCCACGTCGATGTACTGCACGCGGTCCGGCGTGACCATACGGGTTTCACGCTCGCTGCCTTCACGCGCGGAGACCAGTTCGTCGATCAGGTTGCCGTCCTTGTCCAGCGTCGCGTTGGCCTGCGCCACCACGTACTTGCCTTCCTCGATGGCCGACAGGTAATCCACCTGGTCGGTCAGCTTGCCGTTTTCAACCTTGCGGTACGGCGTTTCGAGGAAGCCGTAGTCGTTCAGTTGTGCGTACAGCGCCAGCGAGTTGATCAGACCGATGTTCGGGCCTTCCGGCGTTTCGATCGGGCACACGCGGCCGTAGTGGGTCGGGTGCACGTCACGGACTTCAAAGCCCGCACGCTCGCGCGTCAGACCGCCCGGGCCCAGGGCCGAAATACGGCGCTTGTGCGTGACTTCCGACAGCGGGTTGGTCTGGTCCATGAACTGCGACAGCTGCGACGAACCGAAGAACTCGCGAATCGCCGACGAAATCGGCTTCGAGTTGATCAGGTCGTGCGGCATCAGGTTTTCCGTCTCGGCCTGGCCCAGACGTTCCTTCACGGCACGCTCAACACGCGACAGACCGGCGCGGAACTGGTTTTCCGCCAGTTCGCCGACGCAACGCACGCGACGGTTGCCGAGGTGGTCGATATCGTCCACTTCGCCCTTGCCGTTACGCAGGTTCACCAGCAGCTTGATCGTGTCGAGGATGTCCTCGTCCGTCAGCACCATCGGGCCGGTACCGGCCGAACGGTTCAGGCGGCTGTTGACCTTCATGCGGCCAACGCGCGACAGGTCGTACGAGTCTTCGCTGTAGAACAGGCGTTGGAACAGCGCTTCAACGGCGTCTTCGGTCGGCGGCTCGCCGGGGCGCATCATCCGGTAGATGGCGATACGCGCGGCGGTCTGGTCGGCCGTGTCGTCTGTGCGCAGCGTGGCCGACATGTACGGACCTTGATCGAGGTCGTTCGTGTACAGCGTCTGGATTTCCTTCACGCCGGCGTCGCGCAGCTTCTCGAGCACGCCTTCGGTCAGTTCGTCGTTGGCGTTGGCCAGGACTTCACCAGTATCCGGATCGACGATGTTCTTCGCCAGCACGCGGCCCAGCAGGTAGTCTTCCGGCACGCTGATCAGCTTGGTGCCGGCGGAATCCAGGTCACGGATATGCTTGGCGTTGATGCGCTTGTCCTTCTCGACCACGACCTTGCCGTTCTTGTCGGAGATGTCGAAGCGAGCGACTTCGCCGCGCAGACGCTCGGGCACGAATTCCATCAGTGCGCCTTCGGTCTTGAGCGTGAAGTTATCGAACACGAAGAAGTGCGCCAGGATCTGCTCCGGCGTCAGGCCGATCGACTTCAGCAGGATCGTCACCGGCATCTTGCGGCGGCGGTCAACGCGGAAGTACAGGATGTCCTTCGGGTCGAATTCGAAATCGAGCCACGAGCCACGGTACGGAATGATCCGCGCCGAGAACAGCAGCTTGCCCGAGCTGTGCGTCTTGCCCTTGTCGTGCTCGAAGAACACGCCCGGCGAACGGTGCAGCTGGGACACGATCACACGTTCCGTACCGTTGATCACGAACGAACCGGTGGAGGTCATGAGCGGAATTTCGCCCATGTAGACTTCCTGCTCCTTGATCTCCTTGACCTTGGTGGGATTCTCGCGGTCGTTGATGATCAAGCGCACTTTAGCGCGCAGCGCCGAGTGGAAGGTCAGACCACGCTGCTGACATTCCTTGACGTCAAACGGCGGGTTGGACAGGTGGTACGACACGAACTCCATGCGTGCCAGACCATTGTGCGACACGATGGGGAAAATGGCGTTGAACGCCGCTTGCAGACCTTCGCTCTTGCGTTGTGCAACAGGAGCGTTCTCCTGCAAGAACTGGGCATACGATTGAATCTGGGTGGCAAGCAGGAAGGGAACCTGATGAACCGTTGCGCGTTTCGCGAAACTCTTGCGAATACGCTTCTTCTCGGTAAAGCTGTACGCCATGGGATCTCCGAATCATCGCAAGTGCGCGCGACGGACTTAAGGCGATAAGGCACGCCTGACACTTGAGGTGTTCAGCGACTGGTGACGGGATTTGGCGGTTGGCCGCTACCAACCTCTGGCTGACGGTACTGCGCGCGCCACCCGCACATGGACCCATGGAGTCCATGCTACGGACGGGGGAGTACCCGACCAAACTTGCCTTCTGCAGTCGGTTCAGAAGACAAACATCAGCGGACTGCGAACTGTTTAGTGTGCCACTGATGTTTGGCCTCTGCTGGCCTTGTCGAGGCCGGCTACCGGAAAACCCGGCAAAGAGACTTCAACGATACTTATAGCGTGATTGCGGGATCGCCCAACAATCGGTCCTACAAGCGCAAAAAGGCTGGCGCCGGGAAATCTCCCTTTGCCAGCCTCTATCGCGTACCGAGTACGGCACGCGAGACCTGCACTTACTTGGCTTCGGCTTCCGCGCCGGCTTCCACCAGCTTCTTCACCAGCTCGTCGGCGGTCTTCTTGTCGACGCCTTCCTTCACGGGCTTCGGTGCGCCATCGACCAGGTCCTTGGCTTCCTTCAGGCCCAGACCGGTGATTTCACGCACGGCCTTGATGACGCCAACCTTGTTCGCGCCGGCGCTCTTCAGCGTCACGGTGAATTCGGTTTGCTCTTCAGCAGCAGCAGCGCCACCAGCAGCAGCCGGACCGGCCACGGCCACGGCAGCAGCCGACACGCCAAACTTCTCTTCGAACGCCTTGACCAGGTCGTTCAGTTCCATCACGGACATCGCGCCAACGGCTTCCAGGATGTCGTCTTTGGTGATTGCCATTTGAATAACTCCAGAATGTGATTCGGTATCGATCGTGCGATCTGTACGTGGTGCAGCAGCCTATTAGGCCGCTGCAGCCTCGCCTTCGCCTTGCTTGGCAGCCAGGGCACCCAGGGCGCGGGCAAAGCCCGACACCGGAGCCTGCATGACGAACAGCAGCTTGCTGAGCAGTTCTTCGCGGCTCGGAATCGTTGCCAGCGCCTTCACGGCGTCGACGTCGAGAACCTTGCCATCGTACGAACCGGCGCGCAGCACCAGCTTGTCATTACCCTTGGCGAAATCGTTCAGCACTTTGGCCGGGGCCACTGCGTCTTCGGAAATACCGTAGATCAGCGGGCCAGTCAGTTGCTCGGCGAGTTCGGCAAACGGCGTGCCTTCAACAGCGCGGCGTGCCAGCGTGTTCTTCAGAACGCGCAGGTAGACGCCTTGCTGGCGCGCTTGCGCGCGCAGCTTGGTCAGATCGCCAACCGTGATACCGCGATATTCAGCGACGACGATGGTCGAGGCCTTGGCGACTTGCGCCGTTACCTCGGCCACGACGGCCTTCTTATCTTCGAGATTGAGTGCCACGGTTAAGCTCCAAAACGACTTCGGTTTCCGCAGTCACTGCGGTCACCTCGGTCAGTCCAAAAGTACGGCGTCCGATTGGCACAAATCACTTCGGCAATACCAAAGTCACTCATTCCCTTCGGGGGCGCCATCTGCGTTGGCTAAGCATCGCCTCCGTTCCCGGAGGGATCCACTGATTAAGGTGTTGGCCCCGAGGAGCCCTTCACCGCCAACGGTCTTTGATAACCAGCGGCGTTGGCCTGCTTGCGCAAACGTCTACCACTGCCCAAAGTCTTGTCCCTCAAACTTCAAGGGCTCGCGCAGCCGGGGCCGCGCGAGAGAAAACTGCTAACACCAGGATGGTTATCGGGCCACCCGGTGCGAATGATCGGAAGCGGTCAGGCAGCCAGGGTCGCCTGGTCAACGCGCACGCCCACGCCCATCGTCGACGAGACGGCGACCTTGCGCAGGTACACGCCCTTGCTCGATGCCGGCTTGGCCTTGGTGAGTGCATCCAGCAGTGCAGCCAGGTTGCTCTTCAGTGCGGCCGGCTCGAACGACCGGCGACCGATGGTGGCGTGGATAATACCGGCCTTGTCGACACGGAATTGCACCTGACCAGCCTTGGCGTTCTTCACGGCCGTAGCAACGTCCGGCGTCACGGTGCCAACCTTCGGGTTCGGCATCAGGCCGCGCGGGCCCAGGATCTGACCCAGCGTACCGACCACGCGCATCGTGTCCGGCGACGCGATCACGACGTCGAAGTCCATCTTGCCGGCCTTGATCTGCTCGGCAAGATCTTCCATGCCGACGATCTCAGCGCCAGCAGCCTTGGCTTGCTCAGCCTTGTCGCCTTGGGCGAACACGGCCACGCGCACCGACTTGCCGGTACCAGCAGGCAGCACCACCGAGCCACGGACGACTTGGTCTGACTTCTTTGCATCGATGCCCAGTTGCACAGCCACGTCGATGGACTCATCGAACTTGGCGCTGGCGCATTCCTTGACGAGGCTCAGCGCTTCATCGATCGGGTAGAACCTGGTACGTTCGACCTTGGCCTTGTTCGCGGCCGCACGCTTCGAAATCTTTGCCATGATTACAGGCCCTCCACCGTGATACCCATCGAACGGGCGCTACCGGCGATCGTACGCACGGCGGCGTCCAGATCAGCTGCAGTAAGGTCAGCGTTCTTCGCCTTGGCGATTTCTTCTGCCTGAGCGCGGGTGATCTTGCCGACCTTGTCGGTATGCGGCTTGGCGGAACCCTTCTGGATACCGGCAGCCTTCTTGATGAGCACGGTCGCCGGTGGCGACTTCATCACGAAGGTGAAGCTCTTGTCGGCGAAGGCGGTGATCACCACCGGCACCGGCAGGCCCGGTTCCATACCTTGAGTCTGCGCGTTGAACGCCTTGCAGAACTCCATGATGTTCAGACCACGCTGACCCAGGGCCGGGCCGACAGGCGGGGACGGATTTGCTTTACCAGCCGGAATTTGCAGCTTGATAAAGCCAATAATTTTCTTGGCCATCTTGACTCCAATCCGGATTGCCTAGCTTAAACGACCACGGCAATCCTGTTGAGTGGTAACGCATCGGCGCAGAGCCGACGCTCCTCTGTTGGCGCGGGCGGCTTCGCCACCGTTGCCCGCCAAGTCCAGTGGACCGGGCGAATGGCGCGGCGGCTTGCGCCACCACACCGATTTTTTTAAACCTTTTCGACCTGACCGAACTCAAGCTCGACCGGCGTCGCCCGCCCGAAAATGGTCACGGAAACGCGCAGGCGCGATTTCTCGTAGTTCACTTCCTCGACGTTGCCGTTGAAGTCGGTAAACGGGCCTTCCTTCACGCGGACCATTTCACCCACTTCGAACAGCGTCTTGGGACGCGGTTTTTCGACCCCTTCCTGAATCTGGGCCATGATCTTGTCGACTTCGCTCTTGGAAATCGGCGAGGGGCGATTGCCCGTACCACCGATAAAACCGGTCACCTTGGAAGTGTTCTTCACCAAGTGCCAGGTCTCGTCAGTCATTTCCATTTCGACAAAGACGTAGCCGGGAAACAGGCGGCGCTCAGTGACGGTCTTGCGACCGCTCTTGCTCTCCATCACCTCTTCCGACGGCACCAGAATCTGACCGAACAGATGTTGCAGGCCTTCGCGCTCAATGCGCTCCTGCAGCGCGCGTTGCACGCTTTTTTCCATGCCCGAATAGGCATGCACGACATACCAGCGCTTCTTCGAGGCCGGTGCGGACGAATCCGTGGACGTGTCGTTCACTACGTTATCCGTCATGGCTTCACCCGATTATTTCCAGCCCAGCACGAGCGAGAAGATCACCCACTCGATGAGCTTGTCCGCAGACCACAGGAACAAGGCCATGATCACCACGAACGCGAACACCAGACCGGTCATCTGCCCGGCTTCCTTGCGCGTCGGCCACACCACCTTTCGAACTTCGCGGTACGACTCGCGCGCGAACTCGATGAAGCCTTGCCCTGGGGCAGACACCAGCGCAACGCCTGCGCTAAGCACCAGCCCGCCGATCAGCGAGGCTGCTCGGACATAGCTTGGCTGTTGCGCCAGCAAATAAAAACCGATCACCCCAGCAACCAGCAGCAGGAACGCCAAGACCAGCAGCCATTTGCCGCTGGCGGTGTTGACGGTTTCGACGTTCGGATTGGCCATGTTTCCCAAACGAGACTAAGCCGCGTGGCGCGTTTTCCTGCGCGACGCGGCTGATGAATTGGCAGGGGCAGAGGGAATCGAACCCCCAACCTTCGGTTTTGGAGACCGACGCTCTGCCAGTTGAGCTATACCCCTAAAACAGCTTTGGGGTTGCCATTCCGGTCAACCCCACTCTGGCACCTCACGTGCGGCCGGTTGGCAGCCGCACGGAAGAGTTACAGCACTTACTCGATGATCTTAGCGACGACGCCGGCGCCGACGGTACGACCGCCTTCACGGATTGCGAAGCGCAGACCTTCTTCCATGGCGATCGGGGCGATCAGCTTGACAGTGATCGACACGTTGTCGCCCGGCATGACCATTTCCTTGTCGGCCGGCAACTCGATCGAGCCAGTCACGTCCGTCGTACGGAAGTAGAACTGCGGACGGTAGTTGTTGAAGAATGGCGTGTGACGGCCGCCTTCGTCCTTCGACAGGATGTAGACCTCGCCCGTGAAGTGCGTGTGCGGCTTGATCGAACCCGGCTTGCACAGCACTTGGCCGCGCTCGACGTCTTCGCGCTTCGTGCCACGCAGCAGGATACCGACGTTATCGCCTGCCTGACCTTGGTCCAGCAGCTTGCGGAACATTTCCACGCCCGTGCAGGTGGTCTTCTGCGTGGCCTTGATGCCGACGATTTCCAGTTCTTCGCCAACCTTGACGACGCCGCGCTCGATACGGCCGGTCACCACGGTGCCGCGACCCGAGATCGAGAACACGTCTTCCACCGGCATCAGGAACGTGCCGTCAACAGCACGCTCCGGCGTCGGGATGTAGGTGTCCAGTGCGTCGGCCAGGTTCATGATGGCCACTTCGCCCAGTTCGCCTTTGTCGCCTTCCAGCGCCAGCTTGGCCGAACCCTTGATGATCGGGGTGTCGTCGCCCGGGAAGTCGTACTTCGACAGAAGTTCGCGCACTTCCATCTCGACCAGCTCCAGCAGCTCGGCGTCGTCCACCATGTCGCACTTGTTCAGGAACACGACGATGTAAGGCACACCAACCTGGCGGGCCAGCAGGATGTGCTCACGCGTTTGCGGCATCGGGCCGTCAGCGGCCGAGCACACCAAGATTGCGCCGTCCATCTGGGCGGCACCGGTAATCATGTTCTTGACGTAGTCGGCGTGGCCCGGGCAGTCAACGTGCGCGTAGTGGCGGTTAGCCGTTTCGTACTCGACGTGCGCGGTATTGATCGTGATGCCGCGTGCCTTTTCTTCCGGCGCCGCATCGATCTGGTCGTATGCCTTGGCGGCACCACCAAACTTGGTCGCCAGCACGGTCGTGATCGCTGCGGTCAGCGTCGTCTTGCCGTGGTCAACGTGACCAATCGTACCAACGTTCACGTGCGGCTTAGTCCGCTCGAACTTTTCCTTTGCCATGTCGCGACTCCTGTCTCGGTAGCGATTTGCGTTGGTGGATGCGTGGTGCCCATGGGCAGGATCGAACTGCCGACCTCTCCCTTACCAAGGGAGTGCTCTACCACTGAGCCACATGGGCAAAACTTACGAACAGTGAATGGAGCGGGTGAAGGGAATCGAACCCTCGTCGTAAGCTTGGAAGGCTTCTGCTCTACCATTGAGCTACACCCGCCCGGACTACTTCTTCCCTTGCCGCCCGGCCCTGCGACCGAACTCACTGCTTAATTCTGGTGGAGAGGGTTGGATTCGAACCAACGTAGGCGTAAGCCAACAGATTTACAGTCTGCCCCCTTTAGCCACTCGGGCACCTCTCCGAAGAGAACTTGCGATTATGGGACCATCAGGCCACCCTGTCAAGCATTGCTTGATGAAATCGCGAGATTTCGAGCATTGATGCTCTCATCCTTATAGTGCGGCTCAGTTCATTGGGATCTGTGCTGTTGCCACCCCGGTGTGCGACAACCCATCCGGCGGAAGCGTTTGTAGAGCCCTCCACGGAAGTCTCGAGCAAAGCCAAGCGGGCGGGCCACGAGGCCAGTGGCGCCGTAGCTACCTTGCCATGCAACCATGCCTGGGCCTCCGCACAAGGGAACACAAGCCAACCCGCCTGCAACGGCACCTCGCTAGGCGAGCAGATGATCGATAGCGAACCTAGCAACCGAAGACGCCACGCACAACCGCTGGAGCCTCCGTTGTTGGGGGGGTTTTGGCTGGAGGGATGGTTGCGATCGCGAAGCGTTCGCGCAAAGCAAACACCCCAGCTCTGTGTGAGAGCTGGGGTGTAGATGGGAGAGCCTGGCGATGACCTACTTTCACACGGGAATCCGCACTATCATCGGCGCGGAGTCGTTTCACGGTCCTGTTCGGGATGGGAAGGGGTGGTACCGACTCGCTATGGTCACCAGGCTATGACTTGTCGCCACGTTGACGAGGTCAACGCGACCAATATGGGAATGTAGATTTGGGGTTGTGATTTGTGTGTATCAGGCACAAGGCGGACCCAGCCGGAAACATACCGGTTATAGGATCAAGCCGCACGGGCAATTAGTACTGGTTAGCTGAACGCATTACTGCGCTTCCACACCCAGCCTATCAACGTCCTGGTCTCGAACGACCCTTCAGGGAGATCAAGTCTCCAGGGAATCCTCATCTTCAGGCAAGTTTCCCGCTTAGATGCTTTCAGCGGTTATCTCTTCCGTACATAGCTACCCTGCGATGCCTCTGGCGAGACAACAGGTACACCAGCGGTACGTCCACTCCGGTCCTCTCGTACTAGGAGCAGCCCCCGTCAAGATTCCAACGCCCACGGCAGATAGGGACCAAACTGTCTCACGACGTTTTAAACCCAGCTCACGTACCTCTTTAAATGGCGAACAGCCATACCCTTGGGACCGGCTACAGCCCCAGGATGAGATGAGCCG